>Ga0210383_10002350_pt1 | contig 17104 bp, 13 predicted proteins | sample IncBWC14OmetaG_FD_160072 | JGI IMG/M metagenome (GOLD analysis project Ga0210383, IMG submission 160072) | Forest soil microbial communities from Barre Woods Harvard Forest LTER site, Petersham, Massachusetts, United States - Inc-BW-C-14-O ...
GTCGGCCTGCGAAGACGATTGGGGCGGGCATGGGGAGTTCGACGATGTTGAGCGGCTTGCCGTGCTGATCGCGGGTGGCCTGCAGTCGGCGCAGATTGGTGAGCAGGGGTCCGTGGTTCGTGTCGCGGGAGTTGGACTCGACCATGGTGACGACGGTGTCTGGAGAGACGAAGCGGGTGAGGTCGTCGACGTGGCCGTGAGTGTCGTCGCCGGCGATGCCGCGTCCGAGCCAGATGACGTTGGGCGCACCCAGATAATCGGCGAAGGCTTTCTCGTAGTGGACGCGGGTCATACCGGGATTGCGCTCCTGCGCCTTGCTGAGCAGACATTCTTCTGTGGTGAGGACGGTGCCGCGTCCGTTGACGTCGATGGAGCCGCCTTCGAGCACGATGCGGGCGCGGGTTGGAAGCGTAACGTTCGTGATGGGGCGGATTTCGTGGGCGTGTGCGGCGCGGGCCATGTGAGTGCCGATTTTTTCGTCGTGACGCCAGTTCGGATATTTGGCCCAGGCGTTGAAGCGGAATTTTAGGGCTTGAGGGCCTGATGCGTGACCCGCTGCCTCGCTGCGCTCGGCGTGGACGAGCGAGGCGCCCGTCCCTCCATGGACCTTTTTTAGGAAGATGCAGCCGGAGTCGCGCAGCCAGACGCGGTTGGTGGGCCAGCGGTGGAAGCGGACGTTGGGCGTGAGCGCGTTGGCGAGCTTCAGCAACTTGCGAGCTTGGGTTTGGGCGCGGGCGTTGTTGACAATCAGCTCGACACGCTCGTGGCGAGCAAGGTTGCGGATGATTTCGGCGTAGACCCACGGGATGGGCTCGAATTTCCCCGGCCAGTCGTCGTGGTTGTGCGGCCATGCGAGCCAAGTGGCGGCGTGGGGCTCCCACTCGGCGGGCATGGTGTAGCCGGATGCTGCCGGGACAGCACTCAAAGGCTCACTTGACTTACGGGACCGGGGCATGGAGGTAGTTTATTGCACGGGATTATAAATCGCGCATTCCTGATATTGATCGTGAAGAACGAACTCCTGCTCAATGTGTACAATCGCGATATTACAACAGCTTCGATCGACGAAACGGGATCGTTTGTCAATCGATGAGTGGCAGGCGCGAGTGGTCCTTCGCTGAGGTGATGACCGCAGCAATGGAATGGACTACAACTTCCGGTTTGTAGATGTAGATCTCATGTCCGCTAGAGGAAACCATGATTTGCCTACTGTTAGTTGAAAGCTCCGTCAGCTCACCTTGCAGCCGCAAATGGTCTTGACGGGCCTGCTCGACCGTCATGCCGGAGGCTTGCTCAACATCAAAGTTCGTAGCCGTAAGCACAGCCAGTGGCAGGTTGCGTAGCGGATGTGGGCTTGCGACGAGCATCTCGTGAAGGCGGCTCAAATCGAACTGCAGGTTAAGCCCCCAACTTTTGACTAGTGGCAGTATTTTCTGGAGTGCCCACAAGTGTAGGATCTGGTACTGTGGAGGCAGTTTGTCGTATGGCGGGAAGATTGTCGTTGGGACAAGGTCGGGTTCTGGATTCTTGGGCCGATTCGCTTTTGCCTCATCAATCGGCGCCTGGAATTGCTTCGCATTGAGTTCAGGAATGCGGACAACCTTCAGCCCGACGTGTTGCAGGCTGTCCTCATGCGAACTGTCCACTAGTACCATTCCAACGACATCATTTGGGTATTTCGCTTGATAAAATCGGATGAGCATTCCACCTAATGAATGTCCGACCAGCACGTAAGGACCGCGAACGTCGGCATTCGTCAATAACAAATGGAGATCGTGCGTGGCTTGATCAAACGTGTCGAACTCCGGCCCCGGGTCACTCCACGCGTATCCTGCTCGATAATAGGTACAGATTCGCGTAAATCGGGCAACCTCTGCTTGCACGAGTGCCCAATCGAACGAGAACGCAGCGCCACCATTCTCCACGACTACAGTGGGACTTCCAGTGCCTGTGCAATGGATGTGGAGTTTACGGTTGCCAATGCTGATCAACTGGCCAGTCGGCTGCGGATCAGTTGCTGATGCGCCATAAATCAAAGACAGCAGCGCAATAAGACCAAGCACTTTAGCCATAATGCGGAGTGTACGACTGAGCAGAAATGGTCTCAACTGTTTAACAGACCGTTCCGCTCATTGACCCGATCTTACCGTCCATCGATCAGGCGGTTGGTGATCGGCGCATACGCGTCGATTCTGCGGTCGCGCAGGAATGGCCAGTTGCGGCGGATTTCTTCGAGAGCTTTCAGATCGACTTCGCCCACCAGAATTTCTTCGCGGTCGTGCGAGGCTTCGGCGAGGACGCGGCCGAAGGGATCGCTGAAGAATGACCCGCCCCAGAATTCCAGTCCCTGGCCGGGAGCGGATTTGCCGCGCACGTTGCCGGTCTCGAAGCCCACGCGGTTGACCACGGCTACATAAACTCCGTTAGCGATGGCGTGCGAGCGCTGGATGGTGCGCCAGGCATCGTGTTGGGCGACTCCGAATTCGGCCTTCTCGGCAGGATGCCAGCCGATAGCCGTGGGATAAAACAGCGCAACCGCGCCTTGCAGCGCGGTGAGGCGAGCGCCTTCGGGATACCACTGATCCCAGCAGACGAGCGTGCCCAGGCGTCCAGCGGAGGTATCGAGCGCGCGGAAGCCGAGATCGCCGGGCGTGAAATAAAATTTTTCGTAGTAGAGAGGATCGTCGGGAATGTGCATCTTGCGGTAGAGCCCGCGCAGGGAACCGTCGGCGTCGAAGATTGCGGCGGTGTTGTGGTAGACGCCGGGGGCGCGCTTCTCGAAGAGCGAGGCGATGAGCACGACTCCGTTCTTGCGAGCGGCTGCGGATAACTTTTCAGTGGCAGGTCCGGGAATCGGCTCGGCTAGATCGAACAAAGAGTGGTCTTCGCGCTGGCAGAAATATTGAGTCTGAAAAAGTTCAGGCAGGCAGACCACCTGAACGCCCCGTCCGGCGGCATCGGCGACGCGCTCGAGGGCCTTGGCGAGATTCTGCTCGGGCTCGGGGCCACACGACATCTGGATGAGCGCGACGCGGAATTTTTCGGGCGGCAAAATGCTTCAGACCTCCGGAGATCAAATATAGCATTCGGGAAGCGGGCTTTGGGCTTCAGTAGTCGGGCTTCGGCGAATCGACTATTGGTTGTCAGTTCGGTGAAACCCACTTCTGCATAGCGGTTCTTAGGACGAGGTCGGTTTGTTTGCCGCGAAGGCGCGAGCCAGGCGTTGGTTACCGGCAACGAGTTTTTCCAGACGCTTTGTGATTTCGTCCGAGGGCGTGCTGCGGAGGATGGCTTCGATCGCACCCTCGGCTTGGAGCGATTCGGTGCGAACGAGTTCGAGCAGGAAGTCCGCGGCGGCATCCTGACGTGTGAGCGCGATGGCAGAAAGTAGGACTGAACGAAACCACGGATCAGATTCTTCGGTGAACCGTTCGCACAAAATGTTAAGGCCCTGGGCAGAATGCGTGCCGGCAATCGCCAGCGCGGCCTCGGCGGCAGGATCATCAGAGGAGGCGAGAAAGCGGCTGATCCAGGGAATGGCGCTCGCGCCTTCAACGCGAAGGATGCCGCTATAGCAAGCACCGAGAACTTCGGGTTCATCGGCGCCAAGAACGGCACGCAATCGAAGCAAGAGCGCCGCTGACGGTGAGCCCACTTGCTCGATAGCGCGAGCCGCCTCAATGCGAACCGCCTTATCTTTGTCGGCGAAGAGTTCGATCAGATGTGCCAGCAAGTCAGGTTCGAGCAAGCTGCGGCATTGCACCAGGGCCAGCGCGCAGGTGGCACGCAGAGTTCCGGCGGTGTCGGAACTTCCTCCCCACACGGGTTCTAGCTGGATGTGGCGCATGCCGTGGAGGAATACGGCAGCGTCCTGATGTTCGAACGCCGCCAACGCGCGGCTCAAGGAATTCTTGGCCCAGCATTGCGGATCGCTCTTGACCGGGTTCTCGAAAAAACGCTCGAAGGCGATCAGCAGCTCGGGGATTAACTGCTGCAGTTGGAAGTCGCGGACGAGATCCGCAGCTTTGCCGACGACGAAGTTGTTGCGATGCTCGAGAGCCTGGCGCAGCGGTGCGATACAGGCTTCTGGCGCTTGCTGGCGGAGTCTGTCGAGAGCGGCGATCTGTTCCTCGAAGCTGCGCTTGCCGGGCATAGAAGGGAAGTGTAACCCGTAGAGTGCGGACGGCTACATTGAGCGGCTATAGTTGGAGGCCAAACGAGTTGGGGTAGAAGCGGAGAATCTGATGCGGCGTCGAGAATTAGTGAGTTCGGTGCTGGTTGCATTATTCGGGCTGACCGCCCTGCGATTTGTGATCGCACAACTTCCCACTGACATTCCAAAAGAAATGTGGAGCGCGGAATGGATCACCTCTCCGGATGGTCCGCAGCGCGACGTGTCTGTGCTGCACTTCCGGAAGCTGCTTGACCTGTCGCAACCGCCGCAGCACTTTGTAGTGCACGTGAGCGCGGACAATCAATTCATACTCTATGTGAACCAGCAACGCGTGGGCTCTGGCCCGGCGCGGGGCGATCTGGCTCATTGGAAATTTGAGAGCTATGACATCGCTCCGTTCCTGCATGCGGGAAAGAATCTTCTCGCCGCCGTGGTCTGGAATTTTGGTGTGCTCACGCCGCTGGCCCAGATCAGCGATCGCACCGGTTTCGTTCTTCATGGAGACAGCGCCGCCGAGCGAGTCGCTGACACCGGCGCGAGCTGGGAAGTGGAGGAAGAGAAAGGTATTCGGGTACCGTCCACCCCCGAGGCGGTGCAAGACGATTACTACGTGGCCGAGCCGGTCGAGCGCATCGACGGCACGGTGCTCGACTGGGATTGGAACACCCCCGACTCGAACGCCGCTGAATCCGGCCTTTCGACCTCCAACCCAGGCGGACGCTGGAGAAAAGCGGACGTCATTGGCCACGCCACTCCGCTGGGCGCCATGATGCAGGAGAACAACTGGCAGCTCGTGCCCGATCCGCTACCGCCCATGCAGATCGAGTTGACTCCCGCCGGCCAGGTTGTCAGGTCCACAGGCATCGACATGCCTGCCGACTTTCCCGGGAAGGCATTTACCGTGCCGCCTCATACCAAGGCCTCGGTTCTGATCGACAATTCGCATCTGACCACCGCCTATCCCGAGCTCACGGTGAGCGGCGGCCGCGGAGCCAACATCCGCCTGACCTACGCCGAAGCTTTGATCGACGGCAAGGGCGAGAAGGGCAACCGCAATGAAATTGTGGGCAAACACATCGCGGGAGTTTTCGACGAGTTGGTGCCAGACGGTGTAGCAAACCGCACCTTCATGCCGTTGGGCTGGAAAACCTGGCGTTACCTGCAACTCGATATCGAGACTGCCGATCAACCCCTGGAAGTGGAAAAACTGCGGACGTGGTTCACGGCGTACCCGTTTGAACAGCGCGGACACTTCGACTCGGACGATGATTCGCTGAAGCCGATCTGGGAGATCGGATGGCGCACGGCCCGGCTCGACGCCCACGACACTTACATGGATACGCCCTACTACGAGCGCCTGCAATATGTGGGCGATACGCGAATTCAGGCGCTGATTTCCTACACCGTCGGCGGCGATGACCGGTTGCCGCGTCAGGCCATCCAGGCTTTCAATAATTCCCGAATTCCCGAAGGCCTGACACACAGCCGGTATCCTTCGTCGGTGCGGCAAATCATTCCGACGTTTTCGCTGCTGTGGGTCGGGATGGCGCACGATTTCTGGATGTACCGTTCCGATCCTGACTTCGTCCGCGCCCAGCTTCCCGGTACGCGCACGGTTTTGGATTGGTTTCTCGATCGCCAACGGGCTGACGGCCTGCTGCTGAAGATTCCGTGGTGGCCGTTTGTGGACTGGGGAAAAGATTTCGGGTTTGGCATGGCGCCGCAGGATAGCGATGGCGGATCTTCGGCAATGACGTTGCAGTTGGTCGAGGCGCTACGCTACGCGACAGAAATGGAATCGGCAGTGGGAGACAAGGCCAGGGCTGAACTCTACCGCGCCGCAGCGGAGCGCGCCGCGCAGTCAGTCTACAAGCTCTGCTGGAACCAGCAATATGGTTTGCTGGCAGACACTCCCGCGCAAAAACATTACAGTCAGCACGCGAACATTCTCGGCATCTGGCTCGACGTGATTCCCCGCGGACAGCAGAGGGCGGTGCTGACGAAAATTCTTTCGTCGAGTGACTCCGGCTACACGGCCTCCGGGCCCCTGCCGCCCATGACCAATGCAACGTATTACTTTCGCTTCTACCTCGCGCGCGCACTGGACCACGCAGGGATGGGAAACGATTATTTGCGCTTGCTCGGCCCGTGGCGGCAGATGGTTTCGCTGGGCCTGACCACCTGGGCCGAAACGCCGGAACCCACGCGCTCCGATTCTCACGCCTGGAGCGCGCATCCGAACTACGATTTCCTGACCATCGTGGCGGGCATTCGTCCGAAAACGCCGGGATTCGGGACGGTCACGGTGGCTCCTCATCTGGGATCACTGAAACATGTTTCGGCGGCGGTACCGAGTCCGAAAGGGTTGATCGAAACGGAATACACGGTGGAACAGTCGACGGTTAGAGCCATGATCACTCTGCCCGCCAGTGTTTCGGGCGAGTTCATGTGGAAAGGCAGGAGCTTGAAGTTGCACGAAGGCAAGCAGGAATTGCGGCTGAAAATGGAGTGAGACGATTGCTGCCGCATTCTGCTGCGTGGCGTCCGTTCCCATTTCTCCTGTAGAGTAATTCGTCGGGTGATTTGTGAGTCGAGCTTGGAGGCATGATTTTGAAACAAGGCAATCATGGCGAGCATTCTGAAGGAAAAGCTCATAGCGGTAGTGGCAACGGCGGCGAGGGGAAGGATCGGCACCTGCACAATCCGATCGAAGACCGGCTGATTCCGCTGGAGCCGCTGGATTTGGGGCGGGTGAAGTCGATTGACGGGCTGGTTCGCGCCATGGCCAAGACCGCGTTCACCGGACGGCAATTGGGTGAGGCGGCCGACGTGCTGGAAGCCATGGCGCGCGATACCGACTGCTTTGTGGTGATGACGCTGGCGGGCGCCATGACCGTGGCCAAGCAGGGACTGATCGTCACCGAGTTGATCGACCGCGGAATCGTAAACGCCGTGGTCTCAACCGGCGCGCTCATGGCGCACGGCCTAGTCGAGGCCACGGGCAAGTCGCATTTCCGGCACAATCCCGAGGTTTCCGACGAGGAATTGTATGAGCAGGGCTATAACCGCGTTTACGACACGCTGGAACCCGAGCAGAATCTTGATGATGTGGAAGAAGTGATGTCGGCGGTGCTCGAGGCTTGGGATCACAACGAAGTGATGTGCTCTTACAAGTTGAACCATGCCATCGGCGAACATTTGGCGAAACATGCGCAGGGGCGAGGAATCCTGAAATCGGCGTATGACAAGGGAGTGCCGGTATTTGTGCCGGCATTCAGCGATTCGGAGCTAGGCCTGGACACGGCTCTCAACAACCGCCTGCGGGAATCGACTGGCAGGCACAAGATCCGGTTCGATCCCTTTGAGGATGTCGAGCATTTTGCCGCAACGCTGCTACGGCAGAAACGGCTGGGAATCTTTACCATTGGCGGCGGAGTCCCAAGAAACTGGTCGCAGCAGTTTGGGCCATTTATCGAACTGAGGCACCGGCGGCTGGGCGAGAATCTGCCGTTGAAGCGGTATCATTACGGGTTGCGAATTTGTCCCGAGCCGGTGTATTGGGGCGGATTGTCCGGAAGCCCGTATAGCGAGGCGGTGTCCTGGGGCAAGTTCGTGCCCCCGGCGGAAGGCGGAAAGTTTGGCGAAGTTTTCCTGGATGCGACCGTAGGGCTGCCCCTGATTGTTGCGGCCGTGCTGGAACGGCTGGATGCCGACAAAAAGAACCACAGGGCGGCTAAGAGTAAGAACGGAAAGAACGTTAAGAAGACCGCTAAGCGGAAATAGCAGCCGATCTCGCTGATGCGCAAGACGAAACTTAGGCGAAAGTCTCGTTGCTCGCCTCGGGCTCTTCTTGGGCTGACCGTGGATTTTCGACGCGGACCTTGCGATAGACGGGCGCAAGTATGCTGCTCTCGATCACCTCGGATTCGGCCTGAAACCAATCCTGTAACGAAAAGCCTTCTGCTTGGCCGCGGGTGTCGTAAAGTTGGCGGGCGCGGCGGCGGATCTTCCGCTCCACCATGCCTGCCATGAGTTGCTGTTGCTTCTGCCTGCGAGTTTCAAAGTCCACTGCTAGGGTCCTCGATCTGATATGAATGCGTATAAGTCCATCTCTATGATAACCGACCGGGGTTAACGGAACGTTACATAGGGCAGGGATGGGAGATTACTAAAGTTCTACCCCTCCTCTTAATTCACCATAACAGGGATGGTCAGTATCGAGTCTGGATTCCCACTGGAGCTAACGGTAAAGGCATTCACCGTAACGGTATAGCCGCCTCCGCCTCCCCCACCACTGCTTGAGCCATTATTTCCACTTCCGCACGCGGGGTGCATCACCAAAGCCAGCATCAGCGCGCTCCCGCCCAGGCCGCGTCCGAGACCGCGGTTCCAGCGCGGTACAAGGACAAAACCGGCCAAAACAAAGCCCGAAAGCAGCAATAAGTTGGCCATTCGAAGCCAGTTGGGCTGCCCGGAGCTTGGGGTAGCCGGCTTCGGGAAGCCCATACGCGGGATCCCCGAATTTTGAGCTTTTGGCGATTCGGCGACTGCAGCCGCGGTAGTCACGCTTACGGTGGCAGTTCCGCTGGCGGTGTTGCTGAAATCCACCGTGTTGGGGTTGAGAGGGTCGGCGGACTTGATCGAGCAGCTGGCGTTAGGTGCCGTGGTGGTGCAGGAGAGATAGACTCGGCCGGTGCCGCTGGTCGAACTCAAGCTGATCGTGCCGCTGCCCGCGCCACCGGTCAAGCGGATGGCTGAAGCGGTCATAGTCGGTCCCGCGAGTGTCGACGGCTGGTACCAGCGAACATAATCCACGGTCATCACGGCAGGATTGGGTGTGCTGCTGTCAGGAGGTCCCGGCCAACTGCCGGTTCCGCCGACGGCGAGATTCAGCAGCAGGAAAAACGGGTGGTTAAAATCCCAAGGCTGGCCTGACGGAACATCGCTGGCTGTAACCACGAAGAAAATTTTGGTGGGGTCGTCGACATAAAACTGCACCATGTTCGGCGACCAGATTCCACCGTAGGTGTGAAAGCTGGTGACGTTAGCGCCGCCGGGCAACGGGTAAGGCTTCCCCAGTCCATGTCCGCCACAGTAGCAGCTGCTCGACGAACTCCCGCCGTGCAGCGTGGACTGAATCGTGCTCGGCCCCAGCGGAGGAACGTTTTCCATGAAATCGATTTCTCCGGACATGGGCCAGCCGATACTGCCAATGTTGTTACCCAGAGCCCAATACGCAGGCCAAATCCCCGGGCCGACGGGAAGCTCCATGCTGGATTCGAGACGGCCATATTGAAAGTTCTGCAGGTTGCCGCTCGTGTTCAGGCGGGCCGAAGTCCAGCTATTACTATAGGGCGTGACGCTGGAACTGATCTTGATAGCCTGGATGACGAGGTGTCCGTTGCCGTCGATATAGGCGTTCGGAGTGCCGGCAACGCATGGCGCAGTGCTGCTTCCCGGCGAGCAGTAGTACTCCACTTCATTGTTCACCATCAGACTCCCAGTGTCGTAGGTCCAGTTGGCGGGGTTGATCGGGGTGCCGATCGGGCCGGTGAACTCATCGCTCCAGGACAGATTCCAGGTCTGTGCGGTGCTGACATTGCCGAATGCCAGCCAGAATAAGCACAGTGCCGACAACGCACGCGCGATTGCGGCTAGAGGGAAAAACGGGGAATGCACTGCATTCATGCGGACCCTCGCGGACAGCCTTCTCGGTACATGATAGCGGGAGGCGGGGAATCCGCCAAAGGCTTCCTGTAGGAACTTTGATCACTGGCACGATGGCCGAAGGCAGTGGTGAGTGGTAGCCGGAGTCTCCCGAATAAGTTCTGGCGGTGTGGGCGAGGTAGGGGATCCTTCGACTGCGTAACCGGTTCGCGTTCGCGAACCAGTTACTTCGCCCTAGGATGACAGACCTTCTTGCTCTCAATCGAAGATCAGCACCGCGGACGCGATCACCGTGGTCCACAGGCCGCGTTTGTCGCCCACCGCGGACTGCGTCACGTTGGCGGTGCGGACGATCTTGTTGGAGAGGCGGTAAATCTGTTTCTTCTCGTCCCAGGATCGGTCGGGATCGAATTCCACGTTGAGCGTGGTGGCGAGCATTTCGGCGGCGAGTTCTTCGGCGTATTCTCCGGCCGCATCCTCAGTTTCGCCAAATGAGTGATGTTCACTGAGATATCCATAGGTGGTGCGGTCGGCGGGAATGGCGACTCCGATCGACGACGCCAGCAGGCGGTGGGCTTCCCGGGTCGAGTTTTCCGCAACCACAGCAAACACCACTTCCCCAGGACTGAGGTACTTCACGCCCTCTTTGCGGGCAGTGAGTTTGCAGTTGGGCGGGAAGATGGAGGAGACGCGAACCAGATTCTGGGCAGCAATGCCGGCATCGCGCAGCGCCAGTTCGAAGCTGGTGAGCCGCTCGCGGTGCTTTCCGACTCCCTTGGTAAAGAAAATGCGCTTGGGAACCATGTCTTTGCCCAACGCCGTAGTCCTCCGTCAGTGAAAATTTGAGATTGGGAATGCACAATCTAACATAATGGTTTGTAAACATCGCATGAATTTCGCGGCGGGGCGAAAAAAATTTGCGGGAACAGAACGATTCTGTTCCCGCCGTGTGTTGGAAGAAGCGCCGAGAGGATGGGTCACAGAGTGCGACGCCGCAAAAACCTCTTCAGGGAGCAGCCACGACCGAGGTCACCATGATGGTGTTGTCCTTTTCCGTCCCGGTGACTTTCACCTGGGCTCCAGCCTGCTTGTCGAGGGCGGCCAGGGCAGCCTTGTCGGTGGTGTCCAGGGTATAAACCTTGTCGCCGACCACCAGCGCGTACTTGGAGCCTTTGCCCACACAATCGCGCGTGCACGAGGCAGCATCGCCCGGCATCATATGTTTCGTGCCGCACATGGCGTCGCTGACCGTGCCGGTGAAGGTCTTGCCTTTGGCTGCGGCGAAGGCTGGGGAAACGGCCAACGCCGCGCTGAGGATCAGGAGCAGCAGGGCATATCCCAGTTTTTGCGTGCGAGAATTCATCAGTTTCTTCTCCTTGTGTGATGATCTTGTGGATGATGGGGCGGTTCGTTGCCACCAGCTTGGCCCCGACAGGGATAGGGTCATTATCAAGAATGCGCCAGCCGGCGGCCAAGTTACAAGTCGCTGCGTGAATTACTTCGGCGCGCTTACCGTGTACTGAATATCCACATCTACGCTCTTCTCGCGGACATTGGCGGTGAGATGCACGGCGTGTTCCCAGTCGAAGTTTGTGGGAAGAAGTTTGTTCGCTTGCGGCCAGAACTCGTCGATGTAGCCGAGGTCGTAGACGTCTCCCGGCCGCAGCTTCCAGATCGCCCGCAGCTTCGCCATAAGGCTGTTGTCGAGCCCGCGGAATTGCAACTCGCCCATGTGGTAGACCGATTCCTCATTCACTACCATGTGGAGGACCACCGTGCTGGCGGCGTCGTCAAATGCGGCCTCGGTTTTGAACGTGGCGGTGATATATCCGCGCGATCCGTAGAGTTTCTTGATCTCCCCTAGGTCGTCGGCGAGCTGCACGGTATTTGCCACCTGGCCCGGCCGGGCGTGGACTAACGACTGCAACTTGGCGGTAGGGAACTCCTGGTTGCCCGACCACTCCATCGCGCCGATCTTGTACTGAGGTCCGGGAGTTACGGGGAAAGTAACATCCACGAACGCTTCGTTCGGAACATCGGCGTGATTTTCCAGGCTCGGATCGCCGGGCGCGAGCTTGACCACCTTGGGCGAGGGCGCACCAAATGCAGCCTTGAGATATCCGTGGGAGTGGTAAACCTGCAAAAGGTCGCGTTGCGCGAAGTTGGCGAGGCCGGTGCGCGTGTATTCATGATCGGGAAGCTTTTTCGCGGCTGCTTCGAGCAGCGGCAGTTCGTCGGTGCCCGCTCCGGAAAATTCTAGGTTGTGGACGCGAATCAGCACTCCGGAAACGCTGTAGATGAATAAAGAAGTCGGCCCGCCCCGAGTGCTCGGCCGCAGGTACTGGACCAGACCCGGAATGTTGTTTTCCACCAGCATGGCCTGCAAAACGTCGGAAACCTGGTCTGGCAGACTGCCGCTGACGGGCAGGTCGCCATGAAAGAGCGACAGGCGTTCGTGAAGGCGTTTTTGTATCTCCTCGTCGGAGAACCAGACGAAGTCCTCGAAATGGGCGGGCAAGAACTTGGCCGCGTCCGTAACCTGCAAGGCGAGCTTTGTGCCCTCGGAGGAATAGGAAAATGTGTAGGCCACATCGGTGAAAGCTCCCGTCTCGGCGAGCCGGCGGGCGGCTTTTTTGAAGTCGTCGTCTACGGCAATGAACCCAATCTGCAGACCGCTGGAGGCCGCGATGTCCGCTGAAGAGAAGCGCTTGCTGCCGGTTGCTGTGATCGCGATGAGCTGGCGTTCCGCCCCGGAAGCCTGAGGCAGCCCGGCTGGCAAGGTAGGCGCGGCCTGAAGATCGCCGGGAGCGCACAACCTCACCCACAGAGCGAGCAGAAGGGAGGTCCCAAGAAGAAACGGCGACCGCCGCCGCCCCCGACTCTGGATCTGTAAACGCTTCATCATCTACTTCAGGCCCGGGACGAGTTCGTCGGTAGATTTGTGCTTCACGGCGATATCGATGAAGGCCAGAGCGGCGCGGCTGAGAGCCTTATCCTTGCGGAAGACCAGCGCCAAATCACGACGCACCTGGGCGTCGGCGATGGTGATCGCGGCCAGCGAGCGGGCGCGGACGTCCTCCACGACATTGGAGCGGGCGATGAAACCCACTCCCACGCCCGCCGCGACAAAACGTTTTAGCAGTTCGCTGGAATCCAGTTCCATCGTGTAGTTCGGCTTGAGCCGGCGCTCGTGGAAAAGCTCCTCCAGCGAATCGCGAGTGTGACCGACTTTCGGCACAACCAAGGGAAACCTGGCTGCTTCGGCGATAGGCGAGGATTTCATCCTTCCGAGCGGGTGCGACGGCGGCACGATGATCACCAGTTCATCCCGATGGATGAGGACCACGGTCAGGCGGTTGTCTGTAACCGGCAGGGAAACCACGCCGAAGTCGACCGAGTTGTCGATGACGGATTCTAGAATACCGGCGTAGTCGGAGCGCTTGATGTTCACCGAGACATCGGGATACTGCTTCTTGAAGTCGGCGAACACCTCGGGAAGAATGTGCAGGCAGGTGCCTTCGTTCGCACCCACGATAATTTCGCCGCGAGGCACGCGCTCCATCTCGGCAATGGCGACCAGCATGGCTTTGCGGGCGTCGAGAGTTTCCTCGACATACTTCTGGAAGGCTTTGCCGCCCGCGGTTAGCGAGACTTTGCCGCCGGAGCGGTCGAACAGCTTGGCTCCAACTTCCTCTTCCAGGGAGCGAATCTGCGACGAAATGGCGGGCTGGGTGCGAAAACGCTTCTCTGCGGCGCGCGAGAAAGAAGCGTGCCGCGCCACTTCGAGGAAGGTTTCGAGCTGATCAAAGTCCATGGGGCAAGTGCCGGCGCCAACGATAATCCCAGTCTATAGGCTCCATAAAAACAATCGAATTGCCGGTGCCGACGCCAGGGCTTACACTCCTTCGTTTGCGCGTTGCGACCGATTGTAGCAGTCAAGCAGGCTGATGAGCGCCTTTCCGGGCTGGCCGCGTGTGTCGGGGCGGCGTGTGTCGACGAGGAACCTTATGGCTGATGCGAAGTCCGTGCTCGAATTCGCCCGGAAGCACGACGCGAAGATTCTGGATCTGCGTTTTACCGACCTGCTGGGACTGTGGCATCACATTTCTTATCCCATCGAGCAGCTCACCGAGGCGTCGTTGGCAGAGGGTTTCGGCATCGACGGATCTTCCATTCGCGGCTGGGCCGCGATTCACGAAAGCGACATGCTCTTGATCCCCGACCCAGCTTTTCACCTGGTCGATCCCTTCACCGACACGCCCACGCTGGTGCTGATCTGCGATGTGGTCGATCCCGTAACCAAGCAGCGCTACGATCGCGATCCGCGCTACATTGCACGCAAGGCCGAGCTTTATCTAAGCGCCACCGGAATCGCCGACACCGCCTACTTCGGGGCCGAGGCCGAATTTTTTATCTTCAACAACGTGCGTTTCGATCAGCGCGAGCAGTACGGCTTTTACTACGTCGATGCCGAAGAAGGACGTTGGAATTCCGGCCGGGAAGAAAACAATCTGGGATACCGCCCACGCTACCGGGAGGGATATTTCCCGGTTCCGCCCACCGACCACTATCAGAACCTGCGCTCGGAAATAGTGCTTACCATGCAGAGCTGCGGGCTCGAAGTCGAATGCCATCACCACGAAGTGGCGACCGCCGGGCAAACGGAAATTGACTTGAAGTTCGACTCCCTGGTGCGGTCGGCTGACAAGATGTTGCTTTTCAAATACATCGTGAAGAATGTCGCCAACCAGAGCGGAAAAACCGTCACCTTCATGCCCAAGCCGATTTTCGGCGACAACGGCAGCGGCATGCACACCCACCAATCGCTCTGGAAAGACGGCAAGCCGCTCTTTGCCGGCGATGGCTACGCAGGCGTTTCACAGCTGGCGCTGTGGTATATCGGGGGCCTGATCAAGCACGGGCCAGCGCTCTCGGCGATCATCGCTCCCACCACTAACTCTTACAAGCGCCTGGTTCCAGGCTTTGAAGCGCCGGTGAATCTCGCCTACTCGCGGCGCAACCGCTCAGCGGCGGTGCGCATTCCCATGTATTCCGTTTCGCCCGAGGCCAAGCGCGTGGAGTTCCGCCCGCCCGATCCGAGCTGCAATCCCTATATGGCGTTCGCCGCCATGTTGATGGCTGGTCTCGATGGCATCGAGCAGAAAATGGACCCCGGCCAGCCCATGGACAAAGACACCTACGACCTCGGCCCCGACGAACTGGCGAGCCTGCCCTCCATGCCAGGTTCGCTGGAAGATGCCCTGGACGCCCTGCAGCGCGACTATGCATTCCTGCTCAAAGGAGACGTCTTCACCGAAGAACTCCTGCGGACTTATGTGGAGTACAAGCGCTCGAAAGAAGTGGACGCAATGCGCCAGAGGCCGCATCCCCACGAGTTCGCGCTGTATTACGACATTTGAGGACGACCGTGTACAGACAACCCGATCACGAAGTGGGTCCCGGTGCCCGGATCAGTCAATGCCCCCTAAGGTGTTTGCGGCACCCACACCCCTCAGTCGTGCCATTTTACGGAGTCATGGGCCGACCGTGAAGGAGACGGCGTTTGAGTCGCTACCGCTGCACGTGGCACTTGTGGTAGTGGGTCCGGTTCCGCCGATGGTGCTAGTCGTGCCACCCTGTGGGGGATCAAGCACAAAAACCTGCAACGTTCCGGGCTGCGCAATGTCGGCAGCGGGGATCGTAGCAACCAACTGATGGCTGTTGACCAGGCTCGGCGTCAAAGAGGAGCCGTTAAAGTTCACCACCGTGTCACTGCTAAAGTCATTACCGTTGATGGTCAATACGAACGGGCTGCCTCCAGCGGTTGTGCTGGTGGGCGAGATCGAAGTGACAGATGGAGCACTCTGGCAAGAGCAAGACACGGCTATGGCCAGCGCGATCACAAGCAGGCACAAAGCAGATGATCTCGCTGCCGTTTCCATCGGTGTGCACCGCTGGCAAACTGGCTCCGACAAACGAGGTGCTGGGAACCTAAGGGCCATTCAATAGGATCGGCGGGAATAGCGGAACCTCACAACCGGCCGCCAAGGCCATTATACGCTTGGCCTGTAGAGGCAAACCTATGGTCAGTCGCCCAACTACAGCAATGCTCAACCCGTAAGCCTAGTTCGTTGGCGCTGGAGAGGATGAGCTTCGACGAAGCAAACTCCCTCGATAGAGAATCGCGTACAGGATAGACACGGGACAACCCACACTGACAATGAACAGTATTCCATTCAAATTGGTCCACTCTTCCGGTCCCCACCCAAGGAGCCGGAGAAACAACGAGAAGCACAAACTGAACAGAACACCAATAATCCCGCATTCTGAAATCAGGCGAACTGTAGTCGCAATATGCGCTGACCGGACCAGCAGATACAAGCGGACAATGACGCCACACACGAAACCGAACGGAGCAGCAGGGACCAACGCAATGAACAAGATCGAAAAAGCAGCTCTGAGAAACCCTTTCAAGTCATGGACTGCATGAGCCGGAACAACCAAGAACAAAACTACCCATAGTGTCGAAATCAAGGTGGCGGCACAGGCACAGAAGATCCCGGCCATTGACACGGCAATGGTTGTTTTGGCTCGCAATTTGAAGCTGCTACGGCCCTACACAAAAATACTACATCGGACCAGTCTGATAGCTATTGCAAATTGCGATTCCACTCATATCGCGGCGCTGCGTCACCCTTGCTTCCGTCTGAATCCTGGCATGTACTTGTGTATATGCCAAACAGACAGTCGCGTCCACGTGGCTCGGGGCCGCAGCGCAGGGCTAAGCTTTTCATGAACAATCGCAGGCAGGCCGTGCGGCTGCCCAAGGACTTTCAGTTCAACACCGAGGAAGTTTTCATCCGGAAAGAGGGCAGTGACGTTGTCCTCTCACCCCGCCCTGCGGATTGGTCATCCTATCTTGCCGAGGCGCCGATGGCCTCGCCGGATTTCATGGAAGGCATCGACGACCTGCCCGTGCAGGAGCGCAAGCCCTAATGCCGCGCTACATGCTCGACACGGACACCTGCTCTTGCATCATGAAGCGATCGAGCGAGGCGGTCCTGAAACGGCTGCGGAAGTTGCCGGTCAGCGACGTGTGCATCTCGGTTATTACGAAATCGGAACTCTTGTGCGGCGTCGAACTGTCTCCTCGACGACAGCAGGACGAAGCCGCCCTGATCGCATTCCTGAGCTACATCGAGGTTCTGGAGTTCCCCGACGAGGCGTCGTTTCACTACGCCAAGATACGGGCGGAGCTAAAGG
>Ga0210383_10002352_pt1 | contig 17101 bp, 17 predicted proteins | sample IncBWC14OmetaG_FD_160072 | JGI IMG/M metagenome (GOLD analysis project Ga0210383, IMG submission 160072) | Forest soil microbial communities from Barre Woods Harvard Forest LTER site, Petersham, Massachusetts, United States - Inc-BW-C-14-O ...
TGAGCCGTCGGCCGCCCAGGGCATACTGAGCGCTGCCGATAGCCTGCGTCTTCACTGGCCGGAGTACCTGATGGAAGCGGGAGAGGCGGCCCTCTATCTGTTCTCTGCGTGCGCCGTTGCGACCTTGTTATGGCACCCCGCTTCGCCGGTGCAACCGCACCTGCCGAGCGACGCTGTTCGGCGGATGTTGATGGGTTTGGCGATGGGTGCGATCATCATCGCGATCGTACTTTCGCCGTGGGGCAAGCAGTCCGGAGCGCACTTCAACCCCGCTCTGACGCTAACGTTCTATCGGTTGGATAAAGTCGCATTGTGGGATGCGGTGTTCTACTGCGCGGCGCAACTCCCAGGCGCGGTCGCTGGCGTAGCGCTCGCCTCGTTGGTGCTTCAAGGCGCGCCGGCGCACAAGGCGGTCCGTTACGCCGCCACCATACCGGGGATTCACGGCGAGGCGTTCTACGTCAATACCATCGCGTTTGTTGCCGAACTGGCGATCTCGTTCATCTTGATGAGCGCGATCCTGTTCGCGTCCAATCACGGAGCCCTGGCGCCTTATACGCACTACTTCGCCGCCATCTTGGCCGCGGTATACATCGCTTTCGAGTCACCCTTATCCGGAATGAGCACGAATCCCGCCAGGACGTTCGGCCCCGCTCTGTATGGCGGTTATTGGCATGCCCTTTGGATCTATTTCCTTGCGCCACCCCTGGGCATGCTGGCGGCGGCCGAGGTTTTTCTTTTGGTCCGTGAAGGCAAAGGTCCATATTGCGCGAAGTTGCATCACCACAACGACAAGCGCTGCATCTTCCGCCACTCGGGACCCGACCCGACGACGCAGGCAAGATAATGGCAACGTGTTTGCACATGTTTGTCCGGGGGGAGTAGTTCATGAAGAAACTCATTGAAGTAGTTCAGGAAGCCGGAAGAAACTGTGTCGCCATCGGGCACTTCAACATCGCCGATCTCGTCCTGCTGAAAGGTGTTTTCCAAGCCGCGCGTGAACTGAACGTGCCGGTTATGGTTGGCGCTTCGGAGGGAGAACGGGAATTTGCGGGGACGCGGCAGCTCGCTTCTGTTGTGCGGAGCTTGCGCGATGAATTCGACTATCCTATTTTCCTGAACGCCGACCACACGCATTCGCTGGCAAAGGCCCAGGAAGCGGTGAAGGCCGGCTTCGATTCCGTGGTGTTCGATTTGTCCGCGCTGCCATTGGCGGAGAATGCCCGCTCCACTCACCAGGCTGTCGAAGAGCTCAAGTCCATGAACCCGGCCGTGGTAGTCGAGGGAGAAATTGGGGACATCGGGAGCGGCTCCGAGATTCACGCGGACGGTCCCAGTCCCGACCACGCATTGACCACTCCCGAAGAGGCCCGTCAGTTCGTCGCGGAGACGAAAGTGGACGTGCTTGCCCCCGCCGTGGGCAATTCGCACGGGATGCGAAAGAGCATGGTTACCGGCAAGGAGCGCAAGCATCTTGCGATTGACCGAATTCGAGAGATCAAATCCGCGACCGGCGTTCCCATGACCCTGCATGGCGGTTCCGGCACGGCGGACGAAGATTTGAAGCAGGCGATCCGCGCCGGGATCAACATCGTTCACATCAATACGGAACTGCGTCTGGCCTGGAAACAAGGACTGGAAGCCGGGCTCGCGCGGCGCGAGGATGAGGTTGTGCCGTACAAGATCCTGCCATCGGCCGTCGCAGCAGTGCATGATGTGGTGAGCGCGAGGCTCCGATTATTTGCCAGGCAGAACTAAAGGTCGTCGCCTAGCCTCGCCACCGATCGCCTTCCCTGTCTTCGTTACACTGTTGAGAGTGCGCTCCAAGTTCCGGTGGCCGGGGTGCATAAAAGGAGTTCGAAAATTCGTTATGAACCATAAAAAAGCGATGGCGATTTTGAGCTTGGTCTGCTGGAGTTGTTTAGGTCAGGAAGCAGCCTCGGATCCCTGGGCTGCCGGCGAGTTGTTGCAGCCGGCCGAGCTTGCGCAGGCGATTCAATCCGGCAAGGCTCCCGTGCTCTTGTCGGTGGCTTTTCCGGTGTTATATAAGGGCAAGCACATCGTGCATGCCATCAACGCCGGTCCGACGTCGAAGCCAGAGGGGATTGAGGCGCTGAAAACCGCTGTTGCAAAGCTGCCGAAAGACGCCGATCTCGTCATCTACTGCGGCTGCTGCCCGATGGTGAAATGTCCGAACATCCGGCCCGCGTATCGCACGCTGAAGGAGCTCGGATTCACACACGTAAGGATACTGAGCTTGCCAACCAACTTGCACACCGACTGGGTGAGCAAAGACTATCCTTCGGAAGGCACCGCAGCCTCGAATTAGGCGCCGAAGTTTACGTAGAATGCGCGATCTAAACATAAGCCATGCCTGAGATCTCGCCAGCGGATCTCGTTTTGCCGGAGGTTTTTGCCCGGGCCCGAAAGATCAAGCTCTTCCTAATGGACGTGGACGGCACGCTCACGGATGGCGGCGTCTGTTTAATCTCCAGCACGGCCGCCGATGGGTCTGGGGCCGTGAGCGTGTCGGAGATGAAGGTCTTCAACGCGAAGGATGGACAGGGTCTTTCGCTTGCGCATACGATGGGCATCCAAACAGGTTTCATTACCGGCCGCCGCTCACCCGCGGTAGCGAAACGTGCCGAAGAACTCAACGTTACGTTTGTCTATCTGGGGCAGGCGAAAAAGATGCAGGCATTCGAGGAATGCGTCGAGAAGGCTGGCGTTACCAAGGAAGAAGTGGCTTACATGGGTGACGATTTACCGGACATACCGTTGGCGCAACGCGCTGGCCTGGCAATTTCGGTGGCCGATGGAGCCGATGAGTTGAAGGCGGTCTGCCACTATATAACGAGGCAGCTGGCTGGCCGGGGCGCTGCTCGCGAAGTGATTGAGCTGATTTTGAAGGCTCAAGGGCGCTGGGAAGAAGCAGTGCCTCTCGCATTGGCGTAGGTTATGACCGAGCGGCCCGTTCGATCTCCGCGATATTCAGCTTTACCATTTTCATCATGGCCTCCATCCCCTTGGGGGTCCTTATGAGGTCGTGTATCTGCGCGGGCACGATTTGCCATGAGAGGCCGAACTTGTCCTTGAGCCAACCGCACTGCACCTCCTGGCCGCCTGCCGCCAGTTTGGACCAGTAGTAATCGATTTCCTCCTGGGAGTCGCAGCGCACGACCAGGGAAATGGCCTCTGTAAACTTGAAATGCGGGCCGCCGTTCAGGGCTGTGAACTTCTGGCCGTCGAGCTCAAAGGAAAGCGTCAGGACACTACTTTTGGGGACCGGGGCTTCCGCAGTATTGCGCAGTTCGTCCAGGCGGCGCGAATTCTTAAAGATGCTGATATAGAAATCTACCGCCTCCTCTGCGTTTGCGTCGAACCACAGAAACGGGGTGACGCGAGGGAAATGTTGAAGAGCGCTCATGGCCCTATTCTGGCACCTCTGGCTGACGGGAAATTTAACCTAAAAACGGCGTAGATCGACTGTAGCACTACCCCTGAAATGTCGATAGGAGTACTACGGCCCATACAAGGGTCAAGGAGCCTATTTTAAATGAACGCCCGCTCGTTGTTTAGCATGTTCTCATCCGATCTCGCCATCGATCTTGGCACTGCAAACACTTTGGTCTTCGCAAAAGGCAAGGGTATCGTCGTGAACGAACCCTCCATTGTCGCCATCAACAAAACCAGCGGTGAAGTGGAGGCCGTTGGCAAAGAAGCCAAAGAGATGCTCGGCCGCACGCCAGGGAACGTGGTCGCCATCCGGCCCATGAAGGACGGCGTGATCGCCGACTTCAAGGTCACCGAACGCATGCTCAACTATTTCATTCTCAAGGCCCACGGCCGCAAGATGCTGGTCCATCCTCGCATCGTCATCGGCGTGCCCAGCGAAATCACACAGGTGGAAAAACGCGCGGTCATCGATTCCGCGATGCGCGCCAAAGCTAGCGAGGTCCATTTGGTGGACCAGGCCATGGTGGCGGCTAACGGCGCTGGCCTGCCGGTCAGCGAAGCCTGCGGAAATATGGTGGTGGATATCGGTGGAGGCACCACCGATGTGGCTGTCATCTCCTTGTCTGGTATCGTCTATGCCTGTTCGGTTCGAACGGCAGGGAACCAGATGGACGACGCCATCATGCACTTCTTGAAACGCAAGTACAACCTGCTGATCGGTGAGCGCACTGCTGAGGCCATCAAAATCCAGATAGGGTCGGCATACCCTCTGGACAGGCCATTAACGATGGAGGTCAAAGGCCGCAATTTGATTGAAGGAGTGCCGAGGACGCAGACCATCGATGACACTGAGATCCGGGAAGCTCTGTCGGAATGTGTGCTCACTATTATTAGCTCGATTCGCGTGGCGTTGGAACGGACGCCTCCGGAACTCAGCGCCGATATCAGCGATCGTGGAATCGTTTTGACCGGCGGGGGCGCATTGTTGAAGAACCTGGATGAGCGCATCCGGAGAGAGACCGGATTGCCGGTTTCGATCGCTGAGGATCCTCTGGCGAGCGTCGTGTTGGGTACTGGAAAGATGTTGAGCGACTTTAAGTTGCTGCGGCGCGTCGCCATCGAGTAGTGGATCCAGAGAGAGTAGTGGCCAGGGCGGGCAATTGCCGGCGGTGGTATTTTTAACTAAATGCAACCGTATCGAACTACCCGGCGGCAAGCCGTTCAATGGCTGGGGGCATGCGCTATTCCGTTTTTTGCGCGGCGCGTAGCGCGTGCCGACGATCTGCCGCTACACACCACAGGAATTGAACATTTCGGGTTCACCGTGCCGGATCCGGAAGCCACGGCGAAATTCTACGGTCGCATTTTCGACGGCCAATTATTTCAGGAAAAGGACCCTCCGCCCAGGTTCTATGTGAAGCTGGGCACCGGGTACATCGCGTTTGGCGGAAATGCCGCCGCCTCTCCCAGCATCGATCACTTCTGCGCCTTGGTGGAGAACTATCAGGCGGCGGAGATGCGCAAGACCATGGAGGCCGCGGGCGTGACAATGTCGCCGGGGCCCTTTGGAATGGCGCTCGATCCCGACGGTCTGCGGCTGCAATTGTTACGTGTACCGGGCGGATTGGCGAAGACCATCATCCCCGCCTACCGGCTTTCACAAAATGATGCGCTGTTTGAAGCCATTGCGCCGGATCATGTGATGTTGCATATTTCCGATCTGGATCGGTCCGGCGAATATTATAAGAAGTTCTTTGGATCCGAAGTATCGCGTACTAAAAAGCCCGATCGGGTCTGGTTCGGCGCGGCCGGTACCCGGCTCGGCCTGGAACTCGTGGCCAGCGGGGAAAAGCCTAACATTCACCATGTATGCGTTCGCGTGGCGGGTTTCGACAAGAAATCGGCCATAAAAAAGCTCAAGGGCGCCGATATCGAGGGCACCCTGGGCGACGAAGGACTGGTCCGATTCCACGACCCGAACGGGATTGTGATGGAATTGAAGGGCGAGGCATAGGGACAGCGTCATGAGGCTCAGAATCATAGGTCTATTTGCCGCCGTTATTGGTTGGCAATTGGCATTGCAAGCTGGCGATCTGCGGCTTGTCCAGGCGGCCGTCGATGACGACGCGGCCACAGTGCGTGCGCTGATCCGGCAAAAGGCTGACGTGAACGCCCCACTTGCGGACGGCACCACGGCTTTGCATTGGGCGGTGCGCGCCAACGATCTGCCGCTGGTGGAATCCTTGCTCGCCGCGGGCGCAAATGCGAAGGCGCAAGACCGGTACGGGCTTACTCCGGTTCGGCTGGCCTGTGAGAATGCGAACGCCGAAATCCTCCGCCGTCTGCTCGACGCGGGCGCCGATCCGAATTCGCCCGATCCACAAGGCACCACCGCGCTGATGATCGCCTCGCGTACTGACGGTGGCACCGATGCCGTCAAGCTGCTCTTGGAACGAGGCGCCGCTGTAAACGCTAAGGACTCCGTGCAATCCACGGCTTTGATGTGGGCCGTGCGCAGCAACCATCCGGACGTGGCGGATCTCCTCATTCACCACGATGCCGAAATCAATGCGCGCACCCGCAAAGGCGAACCTCCCGCGCGGCGGGCTCCGGATTCAGGCGGTGGATCACATGGACTGGGTATCGTGCGCGGCGGCTGGCCGGAACGCGGATATCAAGAACCCACGCCCGGTGAGATGACCGCGCTGCTCTACGCTGCTCGTGACGGACGGATCGATATCGCGCGCACACTGATCGCAGCGAATGCCAATGTGAATCAGGTGGAGGCCAATGGCGTCTCGCCAGCCCTGATGGCGATCGCCAACAATCACATCGATGTCGCGCGCTTGCTGCTCGATCATGGCGCTGATGTGAAGACGACGGATTGGTGGGGCCGCACGCCGCTTTGGACGGCTGTCGACCTTCGCGATCTTGAAGTGAACAAAACCGACGACAACGGTGTGGACCGGCCGGCTGCATTGGAACTGATCCACGCGATTTTAGAGCGCGGCGCAGACGTCAACGCTCGAACCAAAGAGGTGCCGCCGCTTCGGCGCTGGCTCATGCCGATTAGCGATATTTCCTGGGTGGATTTCACTGGTCAAACCCCGTTCCTGCGCGCGGCGCTATCGGCCGACCTGACCGTAATGCACATGCTTCTGGATAAAGGAGCCGATCCCAACATCGCGACATTCGCCGGCACAACTCCCCTGATGGCTGCCGCCGGAGTGAATTGGGTAGGCGGACAAACCTACAGCGAATCGAAGCAGTTCCTGGAGGCCGTTGAACTCTGTCTCGAAAAAGGCGGGGATGTAAACGCTGTGAACTCCATGGGAATCACCGCGGTAATAGGCGCAGTGAATCGCGGATCGGATGACATCCTTCAGCTTCTGGTGAAGAAAGGCGCCTTGCTGAATGTGAAGGATAAACAAGGGCGCACGCCGATGGTCTGGGCTGAGGGCGTTTTCCTGGCCACCAATCCACCCGAGAAGAAGCCGAGCACGATGGCGCTGCTTCAAAAGTTGACGTCGCAATGAAGACGCTGTTCGCAATTCTGATCGGTTTCGCCGCGCTGGCCAGCGCTCAGGACCGCGCGCTTCTCGATCGCTATTGCGTCGGCTGTCACAACGAAAAGACTCGCGCCGCCGGATTGACGATCGACAAATTGGACCTGGCCCATCCCGGCAACAACGCCGAGCAATGGGAAAAAGTGGTTCGAAAGATTCGCGCCGGTATGATGCCGCCGGCCGGGATGCCGAGGCCGGATCGTGCCGCCCTGGACGATTTTGCTACCAAATTGGAGCTGGCGCTGGACAGCGCCGCCGCAGCCAAGCCAAACCCCGGAACAACCGGGTTGCATCGCCTGAATCGCACCGAATATGCCAACTCGATTCGCGATCTGCTCGATCTCGCGATCGATCCCACGGCGCTGCTTCCAGCGGACGATTCCAGCGAGGGCTTCGACAATATCGCGGATGCGCTGGCCATATCGCCCGCGCTGTTAGAACGCTATGTCGCCACAGCCACGAAACTGAGCCGGCTGGCCGTAGGCGACCCCGGCACCACGCCGTCCACGGTCACTTATCGCGTGGCGTCCGATTTATCGCAGAGCGATCATATCGAGGGCTTGCCGCTGGGCACGCGGGGCGGAATATTGGTACGCAATGTTTTTCCTCTCGACGCTGAATATGCGATCAAGATTCATGCCAAGGCCGCGAACATTGGGCTGGGTTCGCCCGGCTTTCTCGACAACGAGCTGGAAGTAACGCTCAACGGCGAGCGCATCAAGCTGGCCAAGGCCGCTCCCACGATCGATCTACGCCTCCCGATTAAGGCCGGGCCACAAGAGGTGGGCGTCGCGTTTATCAACAAGAATCCTCCGGGCGGCGATGATATATGGCAGATTTTCCCAAACAATTCCGGAGTGCAGAGTGTAGCCATCACGGGACCGTTCAATTCGACCGGCGCCGGGGACACTCCCAGCCGCCGCCGCATTTTCGTCTGCCGTCCGGCTACGTCGTCAGATCAGGACGAACTGTCATGCGCAAGAAAGATCTTGTCGACGCTGGGGCGGCGGGCTTACCGGCGGCCACTCTCTGACACCGATGTCGATACGCTGATCGGCTTCTATCGATCCGGGCGTCGCGATGCAAATTTCGACGCCGGCATCGAGCAGGCTTTGGCGCGGGTCCTTATCGATCCACGCTTTGTCTTCCGCTTCGAGCGCGAGCCGGCTACTGTTGCAGCCGGGTCCGCCTATCGCATCAGCGACCTGGAACTCGCGTCGCGCCTCTCGTTTTTTCTCTGGAGCAGTATTCCGGACGACGAGCTTCTGGATCTTGCAATTCAGAACAGGCTGCATAATCCCGCTGTGCTGGAGCGTCAGACGCGGCGCATGTTAGCCGACCCGCGCTCGCAAGTGCTGGCCACCAACTTCGCCGGCCAGTGGCTCTATTTGCGTGAGCTGAAGAATCAGCGGCCATTATCGCCCGCGTTCAACGAAAATCTGCGTCAGGCCTTCGGACGCGAGACCGAACTTCTGTTCGAGAGCATTGTCCGGGAAGATCGAAGTGTGGTCGATCTGCTTAATGCCGACTATACATTCGTCGACGAGCGCCTGGCGGCGCATTACGGGATGCATGGCGTTCACGGAAGCGAATTCCGCCGCGTGCCAATACAAGACGATGCGCGCCGAGGTTTGCTTGGACAGTCCAGTTTTCTTCTGGTCACCTCGGTGGCCAATCGGACGTCGCCGGTGGCGCGCGGCAAATGGATCCTGGAAAACATCCTGGACGCGCCGGCGCCTCTTCCTCCGCCCAACGTGCCGCCTCTCAAAGGAGACGAAGGAACTCCGCAATTCACCTCGCTACGCCAGCGTATGGAAGAGCACCGCAAGAGTCCAACCTGCGCAGCCTGCCACAAGATCATGGACCCTATCGGATTTTCACTCGACAACTTCGATCTGATTGGGACCTGGCGAGCGTCGGACAGCGGCGAACCGATTGACGCCACCGGGCAGCTGGTGGATGGCACTAAGCTCGACGGTCCAGCAAGTTTACGCAAGGCGCTGATGAGCCGGTCCGATGTTTTCGTCGGCACGGTAACCGAAAAGCTGCTGACTTATGCCACCGGCCGCGCGCTCAAGTACTACGACATGCCGGTGGTTCGCTCTATCGACCGGCAAGCCGCACAGGACGACAATCGTTTTTCGGCGCTCATCCAAGGAATAGTGAAAAGCGATCCATTTCAGATGAGAATGAAGCAGTCCGAGTCCCAGTCTACAGGAGGCCAGCCTTGAGATTCATCTCGAAAAAACATTTGCCGCGCCGGACGTTTTTGCGCGGCGTGGGCGTGACGGTGGCCTTGCCGCTGCTCGATTCGATGGTGCCCGCACAAACTCCGCTGGCCCGAACCGCCGCCAATCCGGCCAGCCGTCTAAGCTGTATCTACGTGCCGCACGGAGCCACCATGTACAAGTGGACTCCAACTTCCGAGGGCTCCGGATTTGCTTTTACCGAGACTCTCAGCCCGCTCGAAAAACTGCGCGACCGCGTCTGTATTGTTTCAAATCTGGCGCATCCGGCCGCGGGCGGAGCGGGTTCCGATGCGGGCGCCGATCACGCACGATCCGCCGCCGTGTTTCTGAGCGGAGTTCATCCGGAAAGGGAAAACATCCGGGTTGGCCCAACCATCGATCAAATCGTCGCAGAGCGCCTTGGCCAGGATACGCCGCTTCCGTCTCTCGAATTATCCATCGAAGATGTGGCTCTGAGCTGCGGCTCTGGCTACGCCTGCGCGTATTCGAACACCATTTCCTGGAAGAGCCCCACCACGCCCCTTCCGATGGAAAACAATCCGCAAGTGGTTTTCGAGAAGCTTTTCGGCGACGGAAGCAACAACGCCGACCGGCAAGCCAGAAAACAATTGAGCCGCAGTTTGCTCGATTCGGTTATGGAAGAGGCGGCCTCGCTGCAACGCGAACTGCCGGCGGCCGATCGTACGCGGCTGTCCGAATATTTGGACGATATACGCGAGATTGAGCGCCGCATCCAAAAGGCCGAGCAACAAGCCAGGACCGATGTGAAACTGCCCGACTCGCCCACTGGCGTTCCGGAATCGTTCGACGACCATTTCAAAATCATGTTCGACATGCAGGTGTTGGCCTTCCGCGCGAATATTACGCGCGTCGGCACCATGATGTTTGCCCGCGACACCAGTGGCGCGGTCTATCCGCAGAGCGGGGTGCGCGAGGGCTTCCATGTCGCGTCGCATCACGCCAACAATCGCGCCAACATGGATAAATACGCGCTGATCAACAAATATCACGTACAAATGCTGGCCTATTTCCTGGATAAGCTGCATGCTACGCCCGATGGCGATGGCAACCTGCTGGATCACTCCCTGGTGCTTTACGGCAGCAGCATGAGCAATGGCAATCAGCACGATCACGATCCGTTGCCGGTGGTGCTAGCTGGCGGCGCTTCCGGCCAACTCAAAGGTGGACGGCACATGCAGTACGCTCCGCACACGCCCATGTCAAATCTTCTGCTGACCATGATGGACAAGCTCGGCGTTCAGGCGGACCATCACGGCGACAGTACGGGCAAACTCGAGATCTGACTTGACTCGAAACGGCCAACTGGCGTTAGGACGGGCGGCTGCGCGCCTCATTCGGAAGTAAGTCCGTACAGCGGTGGCGTGGCGATTCCTAACATACCGAAGTAAACGTAAAGCTGGCCACGATGATGAATCTCGTGTTCAGCCAGTGTCCGAAGCTATTTCGCGGTGCGCCTCATGGAAGAAGCGCAGAATGGCTTCGTAGCCGTCGGCGAGATCCTTTCCTTGTCCCCGATAGAGGCTAGGCTTGAGCTGTACGTTTCCGCGTACATGTAACGTTCGATGGCCGCCAGATGGCGCAAAATGTCGCCGAAGCTGAACTTGCCTGGAGCGTAGGTCCACTCAATCGCATCCGGCGGAATGCAGCCGGCCACCTCGACTGTACGCTCGCGAAGACGCTCGTAATAGTGGAGACAAGGTTCGATGTTCAGGATTTCCATATAGCAGGCCGTAAATTCATCAACTGGACGATCGGAATTCCATCCGCAAAGGTCATCAGGCTGATCGCTCCGAAATCTTGTGCCAGGCGGAAGACGGAATGGTCGGGCATGTTTAAAGCCCAGGCGATCAGAATGCGATTGACTCCGCCGTGGCTCACGATCGCGACCGTCTGATCCTCCCGCTCGCGATGAATCTTGCGAAATGCGTCTAGAACGCGAGTATGCATTTGCGAGAAGCATTCTCCATGCGGAAACCGGATCTCGGTGGGCGTCTCCATCCATTGTTTATACAGGTCTGGAAATCGGGAGGCGATTTCATCGTAAGAAAGACCCTCGAAGTCGCCAAAGTCGATTTCGCGCAGGTCTTCCAAAGCTTCGATCGGGCATGATGCGGAAGGAGCAATCAACCGCGCACTTTCTAGCGCCCTGGAAAACGGACTGGTATAGATAGCGGAGATGCTTTCGTCCTTGAGATATTCGGCGACGCATCGCATCTGCGCGCGTCCCTTCTCCGAGAGCCCGATATCGAGCGACCCGTAGCAGCGCTGAGAACTCTCAGCCTGCAGGGGTTCGCCGTGCCGAATCAGCCAGACGCGCGTCATTTTGTGGCCCAGACAAATGCGAGCAAAGCGGCGCTCTCCGATAGCTCAAGATTTGCGCCCAAAGTGTCTCCGGTGATTCCCGAGATCCGCCGGCGGCAGTAGAATCCAAAGGCTGCCGAGACCGCCAGAACGGCAACCGCCGCGATCCACACGCGGGCAGATCGGGCAGCGATTATCGCCGCCAGGGTCGCGCCTGCGCCCCAAAAGAGCGACCGCTGTCGCATGCCTTGGATCACCGAAGGAGATTTGCGGGCGTAGGGCAATGCAGCGGTGAGAAGCAAGATCGACCATCGACCTAAGCACGGTGTGAGAATCATCGCGGCCATCCAGTCGCTTTGCTTGAGGAGTGCCGAATACGCGGTCACTTTCAGAGCTACAGCGCTTACGATCGCGATGGCGCCGTAACTGCCGATGGAGTGGTCGCGCATGATCCGAAGGACGTCTTGAGGATCCTTGCCGCCGCCAAACCCGTCGGCGGTATCGGCCAGGCCGTCGAAGTGCAGACATCCGGTGGCGAGTGCATCCAGGATCACGAGCAGGATCGCAACCAAATCCAGCGGGAGATGAACTCTTAGCAGCGCGGCCGCTGCGGTATAGATTGCACCGAGCAGAATTCCAACAACTGGAAACCAACCGGCCGAACGCGCCACATCCGCGAGGTCGTAAGCGGCGATCCTTCCCACAGGCAGCCTGGTCAGAAAAGCGACGGCGGCCAGAAGCGATCTCATTTGTTGGAGACCCCCGCGCCCTCGAAGGTCGCCATTCCGGTGAACGCCGCCACGCCCGCTTGGATGAGGTTCATCGCCAGAGCCGCGCCGGTGCCCTCCCCAAGCCGCATTTCCAGATGAAGAAGCGCCCGCTGATCGAGCGCCGCGAGGAGGTGCGCATGACCCGGCTCGGCTGAGCAATGCGAGGCGAACAGATAACCCGAAACCGCCGGCGCGAGACGGACCGCAAGGGCGGCGCCGGCCGTTGCGATGAAGCCGTCGGTAACCACCGGCACGCGGCAGGCAGCGGCTCCGAGACAAAAACCGCACATCGCGGCAATTTCGAGACCGCCGACACACCGCAGGATTCCGAGCGGATCTTGAAGACTCCTGGCATGCAGCGCGAGGGCGCGCCCGATTGCGGAGCGCTTTCGAGCCAGGCACGCTTCGTCTGCGCCCGCACCGCGTCCAACCAAGTCGTCAATGGGTTTACCCGTCAGCACCGCGGCGATCGCGCTCGCGGACGTTGTGTTTCCAATGCCCATTTCGCCAAAGCCCAACAGGTCGCACCCAGCCGAGGCCGAATCGAAGGCGAGTTCGATGCCAGCCTCCAGCGCCACAGTCATTTCAGCGTCGGTCATCGCTGGCCCCTCGCAGAAGTTGCGCGTTCCGTGCGCCGCGCGGCGGGTAATCAGCTGGCTCGAAATCGGGAGCGGCGACGCGACGCCGGCATCCACCACGATTAGCTCAATCCCTCCGGAACGGGCCAACGCATTAATGGCGGCACCGCCACGCAGGAAATTCAGGACCATTTGCGCCGTTACTTCCTGGGGATACGCGCTCACGCCCTCCGCGCAGACGCCATGGTCCGCGGCAAAAAGGACGATGCGCGGACGAGCAGTGGTCAATTCGAAGCTCTCCCGAATAGCAACGCAGCGGTTGGCGATCTCCTCCAGACGTCCCAGGCTGCCCGGCGGCTTGGTGAGTTCCAACTGGCGTTTTCTCGCGGACTCAATCCAGGCCAGATCAACAACGCGGATCTTCTCGATCGTGTTTTCCAACAAACTCATATTTAATTCAGCCGCTCGCTGGCCAATCGATGAATCAAATTCATGTCCAGCGATTTCCGCAGGTGGGCGGCCCAGCGATCGATACGCGCCTCTCGATTCGCGGTGACGCAGGCCAGGCTTTTCGCTGGTGCAAGTCCCCGGGCCCGGCCATGTGGGAAGCCGTGCCTAGGATCATCAGTGCGCACGCGCTCATTCCTTCCAACTCTTGGGACGCGCACCCCAGTGGTCAAAGTGAATGATGGAGCAAAGACTGCTGCGCGTTTCCCAGCCCTTCTCTTCCAGGTCGGGTTGGGGCCGAAATTCCGATACGTAGCCGACACAGAGGTACGCCACCGGTGTCAATGATTCTGGAATGCCCAGGGTGGCCTTGAGTACGGGAAGATCGATAATGCTGACCCAGCCGACACCCAGCGATTCAGCTCGCGCCGCCAGCCAAAGATTCTGGACCGCGCAAACAGTGGAGTAGAGATGGACCTCCGGATCGGTCTGGCGCCCTAATCCACGGCCTTTTGGGCGATCGCGATCGCAGGTGACGCAGATGTTGACCGGCGCCTGCAAGATGCCTTCAAGTTTCAGACTTTCATAGAGTTTCCGTTGCTCGCCCTCATAAACTTCCGCCGCCCGCGAACTTGCGTCTTCGAAATTTCGGTGCACCGCCTGACGAACGGCAAGATCCCGAATCACGATGAAATCCCATGGCTGCATGAAGCCCACGGAAGGCGCGTGGTGCGCCGCCTCAAGGATCCTTGTCAGCACGTCGTCCGGCACGGGATCTGGAAGAAACTGCGAGCGCACATCGCGCCGTTCATGAATCGCACGATATACGCCGCGCCGCTCTTCTTCGGAAAAGTGAATGTCTTTCGGCATCGTTCTTTCAACCCTGGCCAGCTATAGAACCGAATATTGCTGTCGCCGCCGTAGCAGCCACAGAAACACGGGGCCGCCCAACAGACCTGTGATAGCACCCACGGGGAGTTCACTCGAAGGAAGCGCCGTGCGCGCCAGCGCATCCGCCAGAATCAAGAACGCCGCTCCCAGCAACAGGGAACCGGGCAGCACGATGCGTAAGTCCTGGCCAAACATGATGCGCACGGCGTGGGGCACGATCAATCCGACAAACCCGATTGCGCCGCCGGCTGAAACCGTCACGCCGACAATCAACGCGCAGAGCGCATGCACGATTGCTTCTGTGCGGCGAACGTTCACGCCCAGAGTGGCGGCGGTGTCCTCGTCGATCGCCAACAGATGCAACTGCCGCGAATAAGCAAGCAAAGCGAGCCAGGCCGGCGCGAGGACGAGCATCATGCGGCCAATGGGACCGAGCCCGACCACGTCCAGGCTGCCAATGAGCCAGCGGAGAATTCGCAACGCGCTGGCGGGATCGGTCAGATATTGGATGGTCAGTACACCGGCGGCGGCGATCAGATTCACCGCGACTCCGGCGAGTAGCAGCGCTCCGGGAAGCACTACGGCGCCCGCGCGCGCGATCCCCATTACTAAAATCACCGCCAGCGTCGCGCCAATGAACGAAGCCACAAAGATGAACGGAATGCCAGCCAGCCTGGCGCTCCATCCGAGGGCGATTGAAATGCTCGATCCTAATGCCGCGCCTCCCGACACGCCCAGTGTATAGGGGTCGGCTAGCGGATTGCGGAAGAGCGCCTGGAGCGCCGCGCCGGTGACCCCGAGCGACGCTCCAATCACCAGTCCCATCAGCACGCGCGGCAGGCGCAGCCGAAAGAACAGCGTCCTAGAAAAAGAATCGGAAAAAAGCTGAGCCGGACCGATCCGTTGACTGCCCGCGGCCAAGCCCACCACCACGCACACAATCAAAACGAAAAACAGAATGGAGATGGCAGTAATCATTCGAGTTCCAAGCTGCGCGGTCACAAATCTACCCAAATCAAGGTTTGCTCGCCAATTCGCCGCGAATGCACACTGGGATCGCCGTAGACGTCACGGAGCAGATCATCCCGCAGCACCTCATCCGGTGTTCCTGCAGCGGCTACTTCCCCGCAACGCAAAGCTACAAGCTGGTCAAAGGAGGCCGTCAATTGCAAATCGTGCGTGATCATAATCACACTGAGGCGCTGGGTGTTTCGCAAACGGGCCAGGGTCCGTATGAGATCCGCGCGATGCTTTAAGTCGAGCGAAGACGAAGGTTCATCGAGCAAGAGGAAGCGTGGTTCTTGAGCCAGTGCGCGAGCCAAAATCACCATCTGGCGCTCGCCTCCCGAAAGGCTCGTGAAGGATCGGCTCGCCAAGTGGGCCGCACCAGCATTCTCCAGCGCCTGCATGGCCTTCTCCGTATCGTGCGAACTCTCCAATTGAAATCCGGGAGTGTGGGGCGTCCGTCCGCTCAGGACCAGCTCGATCACCTGGAAAGGGAAGACGGTCGGCGTCGATTGCGGCACGTACGCGATTTCCCGAGCGCGCAAGCGGGGTTGCCAATCCTTCAACGGAACGCCGTCCAGCAAAACGGCTCCAGATGCAGGTCTCAACAACCCGGCCAGCATGCGGATCAGCGTGGATTTTCCAGCTCCGTTCGCGCCCACCACCGCCGTCATGCATCCGGGAGTCGAAGTAAGACTCACATCGCGCACAACCAGCGGGCCGCCCGGGTAAGCATAAGCGAGATGATGCGCCTCAAACCGATGTGCGGCGACGGAGGAAAGTGCGGTCATGGTATCTCGGGATGGATCAGGCGCGCAAACAGTTCCGCCGTTTGTACCATGCGTTGGGAAGCGTGGGGCACGAAATCCTCATTCACACTATACACATGGTGCTCACGAACGGCTTGCAACTCGGGCATTTCCTGCCAGGCTTCTTTAGGATCGCCCGAGAAGCGATTGATGGGTCCCTGTATCAAATCGAGAATAACGTCCGGGTTAGCAGCCAGAAGGTCCTCCGTGCGCAGCTTCGCATAACCACCCTGAACCGGCGGTAGAGCGATTACGCCTCCGGCAATTTGGACCAGCTCTGCAAGATAACTGCCGCTGGTGGCGGTGTAAAGATCGCGCAGCGTTCCAGGCGTCCGATCGACGATCAGCACCACCCTTCGTTTGGGAAGCTGCGCCGTTTTACGCGAGACTCGATCGAGTCCGGCCCGCGTGGCCGCCACTAATTTTATGGCCGCCGCTTCGTTGCCAGTGGCGCGCCCGAGGGCCATCATCGCGGTGTAAGTCTCCGCCACGGAGCGATTGGACGCCTCCATATATCGGATCCCGAGGTCTTTTAGGCTGTCCTCGAACAAAGGGCCTTGCGCGCTGTTGATGACCACCAGGTCAGGATGCATGGACATGAGTTTTTCGAGGCTGGGGGAATGCAATTGGCCGAGGCGCGGCAGTTTCTCCACGCCGGGAGGATAGGTGTCGTAGTCCGACACGGCGACAATGAGCGAGAACGCGCCCACGCCATAGAGCATCTCCGTCAGATCGGGCGACAAAGATACAATACGGCGCGGCGATTCCGCACCCGCGGCCGACAGCGCGAACAACAGAACGACCAAGAGCGCGCGTCGCATAATCATAGTTCGAACTCCGGGTCAGAACTCGAATTGGAGGCCGCCAGAAGCCGTCCTTCCTGGAGTGAGGAATCCGCTCTCAAAATAGGTTTGATTGGAAAGATTGTCCGCGCGCACGAAAAAGCGGATCGCCCGATAGTCTTTGAACGGAATCCGGTAACTGGCTCCAGCGTTCACCTTGTGAATG
>Ga0210383_10002357_pt1 | contig 17096 bp, 14 predicted proteins | sample IncBWC14OmetaG_FD_160072 | JGI IMG/M metagenome (GOLD analysis project Ga0210383, IMG submission 160072) | Forest soil microbial communities from Barre Woods Harvard Forest LTER site, Petersham, Massachusetts, United States - Inc-BW-C-14-O ...
CTGCTCCAGCACCAGCAAGGCCTAGTAGCGCAGCTGCCCCGAAACCCAGCGCGAATACCTGCCCAATGCCTGGAACTACCAGGAGCAGGGCTGCGCCGACGCCAGCCGTCATGCCTGTCGCAACGCCCATAAATCCGCCGACCGTTGCGCCCAGTTCTTTGCCCACGGACGTGGCTTCGGCTTCCGACCGGGTCAGAAATACGATCGCCTCCTGCGGGACTTTCTGTGCTAACAGTTCCTGCACAGCTTGTTCCGCACGCTCGCGAGAAGAAAACACTCCGATGGCAGTCTCCAAGCGATACCTCCAGCAATGAAGCACCCTCAACTTACACAACTAAGGGGCATAGCCTCACGCGAATATTTCCGAGGATACTAATAATGCCCTGCTGTAATCCTATTATTGCTGGTGGAACTGATTTCGCCGTTTGTAAGCTATCAATGTGACCACAATAGACAGGCACATGGGTGGAACCATGAGAATGAGGATTCCACTCCGCAATGCCTGGATGAACCGCTGAGTTGAGGCCGCAGCCTGGGTATAACAGAGCGCACAGCTTTGCGCGGAGGCCGCATGGGGAGTCGCCAGTATCAATGCGGTCAACAAAGCCATCGTAAGCCACAGCCGACTCCTTACAGTACTACCGTTACTTGTCACTAGGTTGCCCCCCACTATAGCTCGATCCTGGAACTCCACGCTCCATCCGGAAGCTGTCCGTCCATCCATATTGCATCGTGGCGAGCACAAAAATAACCAGGACAGCAACGGCAAAGGCGAACTTCCGGTCCTCCGACCCCATGTGCATAAAGAATGTAATTGCCAGACCGGCTTCGACGATGGCGATAAGGAACATGCGGAAGAACGTCGTCTTCACGCCCGCGTGCTGGTAGGCAACGACAAACTGCAACGCCGCAAACAAAAGAATGCAGCCATAGATGATTACAATCTTAGAAAAGCTGCCTGAATAGTCATCGGCGCCGCTACTTTTTATCTTCGTTAGGTTCATAGCTCGCTCTCCAGAGCTGGCCTTACTTTGCAACATTTAACAAATAGACGAACGGCACCACAAACATCCACACCAGATCGACAAAGTGCCAATAAAGACCCGCGACCTCCACGTCGTCGGCGTCCAAGCGTCCCCCGCTGTACCACGCACCCACGATCACCAAGGCTACAATGCCAGCGGTGACGTGGAGCAGGTGTAGTCCGGTGATCGTAAAGAACGCCGCACCAAATAGCGGCTCCCCCCAGGGATTGTGCGACAGCCCAACGCCCTCGTGAATGAGCCCGAACCACTCCCTGATATGGAGCAAGGCGAAAAGCAGGCCAAAGGCAGCCGTGATCACGATCCATCGCAGCGCCGCCCGCTTGTCCCCTGTTTTAGCCGCTCTCACGCCCAGCAACATCGTCAGGCTGCTGGTGATAAGGATGAACGTCATTACCATCGCGTTTAAGACTGTGGGGGAGAACTTGAATGGCGTAGGCCAGTTCGTCGATCCGTTGCGGAGGAATCCGTACGCGACCAGGCATCCGGCGAAGGTCGCACCGTCGGCGATGATGAACAGCCATATAGCCAGCTTCTTCGTCGGAATTGCGAATGGCGAGGATCTCTCCAGCACTGCAGGATGCGTTCCCATCGTCATGTCCGAATGGCTCACAGAGCCCCCTCCGCGCGGGATTTCAAATTCGGGCCCACAGTAACAGCAGTAAGTAAATCCAGAGCACATCCATGAAATGCCAGTAGTACGAAACGGTACTGAGCGTGCTCAGGCGCAGGGTCGAAACTGGTCTGCTGAACCGCCAAATCACCAATGTCAGACCCACTAGCCCACCGAAGACATGGAGGCCGTGCATCGCTGTAAAGAGGTAGAAGAACGAGCTGCTGGGATTCGTGGCCAGGTACCAGCCTTGGGCTTTGAGTTGCAGCCAAGCTGTATATTGCCCAGCGATAAACAGCAAGCCGAGTCCCAGCGTGATCCACAGCCATACCAGACCACCCGAGCGACCTGACGCCAATCCCCGCGCGTACGCCGCAACCCGTCTGCGGGCCACTTCCAGCGCGCCGCTGCTCGCGAGCAAGATTAAGGTGTCGAGATACAGGACCCGGGGCAAAGTAAAGTGCTGCCAGTCAGTCGAGGATCCCTGGCGAACGACCATGGCGCTGGTAAAAGCGGCGAAGGTCATGGTGATCGCCGCCAACGCCACCCAGATGCCGGTTCTGGAAGCTGGCGAGCTATCCTCGACAGCAGGTAAGTTTCCGGTCGTAGGGGTCAGATTGCGCGGTCCGCCATCGTCTGACAAAGTAGGACCTGACCTGATCTCCGGTGGTTCGTGGACCGTGGTTGCCATAAGTGCTTTGCCCTTTAAGTTCCCGACCTCAAGCCATCATTTCTCGTCGTGCGCCGAGTTGATCTCCTCGGGCGAATCCTGCATCACGTAATCGTGGGCCGCCCCTTCGACTCCGTATTGGTAGGGATCGTGATACACGACCGGAATCTTGCCGCCAAAGTTATCAAATGGCGGCGGCGATGGGATAGACCACTCCAGAGAAGTTCCTTCCCAAGGATTCTGCGGCGCGGGTTTACCCCAGAAGCGGCTGTGGATCAGGTTGTACAGAAAGACGATTTGCGCAGCGCCCGTGATGAGAGCGGCAATCGTGATGAACTTGTGGACCGGCATCAACGGCGCCATGAAGTCGTCCACAAAAGCCTGGTACCGGCGCACATTGCCCGCCATCCCCAGATAATGAAATGGCATGAAGATGCAGTAGGCGCCAACGAACGTGAACCAGAAGTGAATCTTGCCCAGCGTCTCGTTCATCATTCTGCCGGTCACTTTGGAGAACCAGAAGTACGTTCCGGCGAAGATCCCGAAGAGAGCGGCCACAGCCATGACGAGGTGGAAGTGCCCGACCACGAAGTAGGTCGCGTGCAACATGATGTCGAGCGAGGGCTGAGCGAGGAAGAATCCGCTGATACCGCCGCTCACGAACATAGAAACAAACCCTAAGGCAAAGAGTGAAGCGGTATTGATGCGGAGCTTCGCGCCGTAAAGACTGCCAATCCAGATCAACACAATGATGGTCGCGGGGATGGTGATGGCCAGGGTGGGGAAGGAAAATACGATCGACGAGAAAGGGTTCATGCCGCTTACGAACATGTGATGCCCGTAAACCATGTAGCTGAGAAACGCGATCGACACCATCGAATAAATGACGACTCGGGCGCTGAGCAACGGCCTGCGCATGTTGGTGATCAACACGTGGGAGACGACGCCCATGGCGGGCACAATCGCGACATAAACTTCCGGATGTCCGAAGAACCAAAAGAGATGCTGCCACAGCAAGGTCGACCCGCCGGAATGGGTCTGCAACTGGTCGTTGACTACGAGTCCCGAAGGTATGAAGAAACTCGTGCCAGCGACATGGTCCAGAATCAGCAAGATGCAAGCGGGCATTAAAACCGCGAACGCGGTCAGGCCGATGCATGCGGTGATGAACCATGCCCAGACTGAAAGCGGCAGTCGCATCAGACTCATACCCTGGCAGCGCATGTCGAGTGTAGTGGAGATGAAATTCAACGAGCCGAGCAGTTGTCCGACGCAGAAGATAGCAATCGAAACCGCCCAAAGGACCTGACCGGTTCCCTGTCCCGGACCGGCAATCTGGCCCAAGGCGCTCAAGGGGGCATAGGCTGTCCACCCTGACAAAGGCGGTCCTTGGGGTACAAAGAATGCGGACACCGCCACGATGAACGCGACGAACGTGACCCAGAAAGACGACATGTTGATGCGCGGAAACGGCATATCCTCCGCGCCGACCTGTATGGGCAAAAAGTAATTGCCAAAGCCTGCGAAGGGAGCGGTCGTCAGGACAAAGAAGACCATGATGGTACCGTGCATGGTCATCAGTTGCAGGTAGTACTCCGGGGTGAGGATACCTCCGGGAGCCCCTGTTTTCGAGAGAAAGCGGACTCCTGGAATGGCATAGTTCGGCCATGCCAGATGGATTCTCATGATCCAGGACAAGACAAGCCCGATGTATACCGCCACCAACGCGAGTGTGTAATACTGTTCGCCGATCACCTTGTGATCAAGGCTGAAAATGTACTTGCGTACGAACCCTGTGGGTGGCGCGTGATGATGAACCGCCTGTCCCGACATATCGTGCATGGAATGACCCTCTCGCTATTCCCTGTGATTGGGAGCGGCTTGACAACCTACTGCATTGCCGCCTGCTGCTTGAGCCACTTGTCGAAATCTTCTTGCGACAGGACATCAAGATAAGCCTTCATGTTGTAGTGTCCCAGTCCGCAAAGCTGCGTGCATACAATCTCATACCTGCCGATCTTAGTTGCGGTGAAATGGAGGGACAAATCGAGGCCGGGCACGAAATCCTGCTGAATGCGCAGCTCTCGCACGAAGAAAGAATGCCCCACATCCTTGGCGTGCATCAGCAAATGAATCTCTTGGTTTACCGGCACCGCCATTTCGGCGGTCACGATGTCATCCTTGGAATCCTGGTCGTGCGTAGTATCGAGGCCGAAGAAGTTTTCCGTAGCCTCGTTGATCTGCTCAGGGTGGATGGGACCGAACTTCCCATCAGGCCCGGGATACCGGAAGTAGAAAGCGAACTGGCCGGCTTGCACCTGCACGGGCATGGCGTTTGCCGAGGGAGGGGTGAAGTAGATGCTGGCCCACGCCTTGGTACCGAAAATTCCCAACGCCATTACTTCAACGCCAACCACGATCACCGCAGCGATAACCAGCGCGCGCGCGCCTCCTGGAAACATCTTGATCTTTTCGCCCGGGGGACGACTAGAAAATCTCCAGATGAAGAATCCCAGAACGAACTGCGCGGCCAGAAAGCAAATGCCGGCCTCAATCATGGTCTCCGACATCTGTGAGTCGATCATCGGGCCGTGAGTCGAAATGTCAACCGGCGGCTCCCAGAGGTGCAGCACGATGGGAATAGCCGAAGCGATTGCAATCACGATGATGGTCACCGCGAACAATTTCGCCATAGCGTTCACTCACTCAGCAACGACTTGTTACCACGGAACCCGGCAGCCGGGAAGACGTCGTTGTGTTCGGGTACGGGCCATGCGCAGCAAGGTCCTTATTTCGCCTTATAGGTAAAGTTTGCTGCCGCGGATTGGCCGGCTGCCACCGCCACCTTTTGGGCCTGGGTTCCGTAGGTTTCCTGCCAGGAAGTCACCGTATAGTTCCCCGGGGGCACGTTTTCGATGGTATACGAACCGCTATCGTCGGTTATGGCGTACGGTCCCTTCACTACCACAAAGTAGCCGTGCATCCATGGGTGGATATTGCACTTCACCGGGATAGCCACCTCCTCCGCCTTCCAGCTCTGGACGATCGGCTGTGCTCCGGGCGGCTGGGAGCGGTTCCACGGGATGTTTCCTGTCATAGGATCGGGCTCGGGATGGATGTTGTGCGCGGTCTGGTCGCTGGTGATCACCTTGTATTCCTGGCCAACATCCATCGCGATAACGTGCGGAGTGTATACGCATCCTTTCTGGTCAAACACGGGAACGGACGAAGGTTTCTGGCTTGCCGCACCTGGCGGCAGGCCCTCGGAGATGTAAAGAACAACGTTCTCCAGTCCGCCATTTTTACCGACAACAACCAATTCCAAATGGGCTGGATCGTTTTCGTGAACTTTCACGCAGTACGGGTCCTTCGACATGTCAATCCCCTTCATATGGGGAGGCGTACCATCCAGCTTCACGGTTCCGGTAATCTTGCCGGTCGCTGCCGCTTTCACCTTAGGCGCGTGCACGAGGCTAACGGTCGCCATGGCAAACAAAGCGGCCATCATTACCGCAACTTTCAACTTAACTTTCATCGAAGGGTCTCCTTGTACCGCCGGTCATCGGTTTCCTGCACGATTGGCTTGCAGTGGACTGCCTGATGGATTAGCACGTGGCGCCGACTCCGCCTGCGGAGACGGAGGAGCGCTCGGAGCCGGTTGCGCGGGACTTTCCGCCGGCTTTGCATAGGGATTGATCGGCGTCAGCCCAAGCTGTCTGGCGATTTGCTTCTCGACAGTTTCTTCGGGTTGCAAGGTGCGTAGGTACATTACCAGGTCCCACGCCTCGTCGGGCTTCACATTGTCCGAAAACGATGGCATCGGTGAGCCATCCAGCCCCGTCATGAAGTCCTTGTACATCTCCGCGTCGGTTGAGCCGCACTTGAATCGCTGCGAATCATGGAAATTGAAGGGCGTCGTCGGACGGCCGTCATCGTTGGTCAAGGTTGAGGCGGAAGGTCCGTTGCCGCGGCCGGTAACGCCATGACACTTCCAGCACTCCAGCCTCTGAAAGAGCGCCCGTCCGTCTTGGATTCTTTGAGCGGTGACTGCCGGCTCTGCCGGAATGACAATCGGAGTACCGGGCTTTTCCGTCACCCATCGGGGAGAGAAATGCTTGACGTAAGCCACCAGGTCCACCCGGTCTTCGTCCGTGAGGGGCAGCCAGTGCGGCATGTTGGAGTCTAGCATCCCGCGTCCGATCGTGTCGTACAGATCGGTGTCAGTCGGCAGGGTTCCAGTCGGGGTTGAGCGGCAGCGAAAGATGGCGGTCGTAAAGTCGCGCGGCTTGGGATCGATCCATTGAGCGTTCTCGCCCGCGCCGTCTCCAATCTCTCCGTGGCATCCAATACAGAACCGCCTGTACCTTGAAGCACCTGCGGTCGCGTGCCCCGTCATGTTGCCGACATGGCTCTCCATGTTGAGCCGCTGATTTTCGGCGTACGTCGTTTGCTGCGACCAACAGTTGATCCCAAGGACCAAAACCGCCACTATACTCGGAACCAAACAGCGCCTTAGCATTTGTGTGCGCATCGGCTGCTCCTCAGAAGGCAAAGTCAAAGCCCAGGAAAGCACTATAGCTGCCCAACTGCGTAAAGGTTAGCGGCGATGATCCCTGCTGCTGGATCAGAGAGTATTCTGCGTGATACGCAAAGCCGGCGCGGCTGAACATGAACGGATAGTAGCGGACGGCAAACGTATAGGCGTTCGTGTTTCCCCAATTCCCCGGCGTGGTGGGTAGCGCCTGCGTCGACATCCTCACGAATTCGTCGCGTTGGATAAACACGAGCTGCGGATTCCACACATAATGGGTTTCCACAAATCCGCCGTTCCACGACGGAGCTCTCGCCCCGAACGGCAGGGCCATGTTCGACTGCGTCGCGGTCCCGAAATAGGCGCTGTCCCAGCCGTGCTGGTAAAACAGTTGGAAATCAAACTTCTTGGCGTAGAGCAAAGCGAACAAGCCTTCGCGATTAAAAGGCTTATTGCCCACTCCCGTAAGCGGCACACCCCCTGAGGTCAGGTTGTAGGTTGGACCATCTCCGATGAAGACATAGCCGCCCACGCGGTCCACGCCGCCCTCGTATCCGGCGTCGAAGGCCTGGCTCGCGGTGATGAAGGTGGCGTAGGAGTTCTTTGAACTCAAATTGACGTTGCCGTCGTTCGAGTTGATGAGCGCAACCGAATAGCGCGTCCGGTCGTTTACCGAGTGCCCCATGAGCTCCGCGCCAAACTGGTTGTCGCCCATTTGGCCAAACATGTTGTTGTCACCCAGCGGAGAGTAGTGGTACAGCACATAGAACCCGCCATTGTTCGACAGGTTGAGAATGCGCTTTTCCGAGATGACGTTGTCCAACTCGAACTTGCCCATCTTGAAATTGAACCAGGGGTTGTGGCCGATGTTGTCGATACGCGCCCAGACGCTTTCGAAGTGGAAGGCGCCCGTGTTGTCGGAGGAGGGCACCAGCAACACCGAGATGTTCTTGACCAGGGTTCCACCGCTCAGAATGTCCAATCCGCTTACGTCGAAGCCGTTTTGGGTGACGTTCTGTTCGATTTGAGTGCCGTCCTGTTGATCGACAGCGACCTTGTTCGTGCTTTCCAGATGCCAGTTCGGTGTGATGCGGAAAGTCACAGGCCAGTACGCCGGATTCTGCCAGATCAGCGAATCGCGGTCGTTCATCAACTGGTATCCGTTGTCTTTGAATGTCTGTCCAAAGCTGTTGAGCATCGGCCACGCTTCGTGGCAGGCCGAGCACGGCAGCCCGTACTTGCGCGCGAACGCCGGAAACGCACGACTCGGTGTCGGATTTCCAAAAAACACCAACAGAAAAATCAACAGTGAAAATGCGCTTGCGAGACTTGCAAACGCTGCACCAAAAATTGAACGCTTGCCATCTGAAGCAGTCGTAAGGCCCATCTGCATGGTGATTACCTCGCTGCTGAAATCGGCCTATCCGTGGACGGAATTGCCGGTACCCCGAATGGGGCGAAATCCTATACCCGCAAGGTCGGCCACGCAACAACTTTTTGCAAAACGTCTACAATTCGGACACAGAATTTTGACAACCGGGAAAACCGGCAGTGCTAGTCGTGCCACTTCACGCGACGTCGTCGATTGCTTGACAACTCCGGTTCCCGCGATATATTTATGCTCTCCACGTACTACGATTCCAGTCCAGCACTCCGAATGTTTCTCCACACTGCGAGCGCGAACGTCGAGTACCGGCACCGAATGCCCTCACGTTGTCTGTTGGCCGTCCTCATCGTGGTGGTGGCGACTTCCGCGACGGCGTCGCCTCCCTTCAAGTCCCGGACCGATGACCAGCCAATGCTCGTCGTTCAGTTGGAATCTCCGCCAGCGGACGTTCTGAAGGCCGTGCAAGAGGTGATGCAAGATCAGATCATCCACGGCACTTTTTCCTATGAAAAAGAGAGAATTCTCTACGGAGCTCACAGCGCCGACTCTGCTAAAGCCTTCGGCGCCTGGAAGGGCGATGGCAAAGCTTACTATAAGGTGGCCGACGGCATTTTGTCGCCGCGATATTTCAAGAATAGTGAGGACGTTGGGACTATCAGTGTCCGCTACGTCGTTCAAGAAGCCGGTCCCGACAGTACGATCCTTAAACTCGACGCTATCTTCGTTGACGCCCGCAGCACCAGGCACCGTTCCGAAGGGAATGTGGAGTCGGCTGAGTATGCAGCCATCCAATCGCATTTGAAGAGCATCCAACCCAAGCGGCAAAAGCCGCCGGACGAGCCGGCGCAGACTTCGGCCCAGCCGCCGCAGACCGCGGTACTGGCTGCCGCTGCACCCCCGTCTTCACCCGCGGCCCGCGTGCCACATCCCGAGCCGGTTGGAGAACCCGAAGTTCCTGCGTTGACCGTGGCACAGTTGCAGGAAAAGGTGCAGGCCCTGCGTCAGCAGGTGGAACTGCGAGTCAAGGAGTCTGGAGCGCAACTGAAGTCCGCTCCGTTTGAGAGTTCGGCAACTATTATGTCGCTGGAACCGCAGACCGAAGTCCTGATCGTTGTTCTCACTCCTTACTGGTATGGTGTGGAAACCGAAGATGGCCATCACGGCTGGATCCACCACAGTCAACTAGAGTCTCTGCCGTGAAGCGTTCCGCGAATCCGACCAGTCGCGTGTGCATGCAGCTCGTTACCGGTCTCATTTGCTGGTCGTTGCTTACGACCGGTTGCCTGGCTCAGAATCCGCCAGCGGAACGCACATTCCATGCCTCCAAAGCCGACGTGCAGAAAGCACTGCAAGGCGTCCAATCGTATCCCGGAGGAAAGCTGCCCGTTCTCGAGGGGTTCGCTGACGACGGCGGTCATTCACTCGATAAATACCAGCGCGGTCATTACCAGTACGAGGTTCAGCTCAAATCGATGAGCCCTACCACAACCTCCGTGCACATCGATGTGAAGATCACCGCCTGGTACACAGATCCTTCCCCGGCGAACTCGGGATACCGCGTGCTCAAGTCGAGCGGGCGACTCGAGTCCGATTTGCTTGACGCTCTCGACGAGCGGCTGAATCCCAGCACAGCCGGCAAAACGCCAGGCGCTGCGAAGTCGGTCCACTCAGCCACGCCGGCACTTCCCGACACGCCATCTACCGTTGGAGGAGGTACGTCCGCCTTCACGATCTCGCGCTTGACCACCGCCCCTTCCGCCGCAAAACCAGGAACTGGAGCAGTCACAGATCCAGCAACGGCCAAGCAGATACAGACACTCACGCAAGAAATGCAGAACTTCGAGCAGATCCTTCGTGACCAGGCCCGTCCTACGAATCTGGCGGTCGTAAAAAGCCCGAATACTCCAGTTGTGGCGCAGCCCCAGGAAGGGGCAGAGATGTTATTCCGGGCCACTGCCGAGGACGAGTTCGAAGTCCTCGACACGGTGGAAGGCTGGGTGCATATCAAGATCTCGGGTATTTCGCGCGGATGGTTACGGCGAGACTATGTCGACTTACCCGGGGCTGCCACAGTGAGCCTTTCGGTCATGCGAAGTGACCAGGGTGACAAGGATAAAGAAGCGGTCCGGCAAACAAAAGAAGAGGTCGGGCAATTTCCGGGCAAGTGGGAGCCCTTGGACGGTAAGAAGGTGAAGATCATCTGGGTACAGCCCCTCCAGCAGGACCAGTTTGGTTCCGAACCCAAGTGGAACCTGGCCAAGTCCGTCTTTCGCAAGGCGGACGCGGGCTCTCCAACTGACAGCAACCAGTTGGCAGGTGTCGTTGTAATCTTCGATTCCCAGGATGGCGGGATGGCTGCAACCACAGTGGCTACGCTTCAGCAGTGGAGAGCAGGACATCTTACGGACGAGGCATTTTGGAAACGCTCCTGGCGGGATCCAGTTGAAGCCTTCAAGACGCACGACTAAGTTGTGAACGAAGAGCAAAGCCGCCTTGTTTAAGACATGACGTTCTCGCTTTCCGAACGGGATCAGCAATCCTGATGGGTCATGTTTGCGGCTGGAGGCACGACCGTCAATGCGCCGATACGGAATCTGGTTCGGGACCCAAGGGTGTCGGAGGTTCAAGTCCTCTCTCCCCGACCAATCTTTTCAGTAAGATACAGCCGTTTTTAAATCTCAGAGAATCTCACTGTAAGGAGATTTATGACGGTGATTTCCTCAGAACCAATAGCGTCTATCTTCGCCTCGATCCAATTAGGCGCACTTCGCAAGATGACCCTGATCTCCCTGCACCAGATCAAAGACCCTCGGCGTGTCCTGCCCCTCGATGGAAACCTCGAGCCGCAAGCTCGACCCGTTGAGGACGCCAGCGTAGGTCGCCGGTACCCCGGAACCAGATGAGCCGCCATCCGCGGCAGGCGCTGGCGTCTCCGCTTTATAAGTGCCCTGAAGCTTGAAGCCTCCCTGAGCGTCTAGCACCAACCGTTGCGAGATAGTTCCCCTCGCGCAGCCGAACTCGATGTCTGCACCGCCGTCGTTTACGTCCATGCGGATGCCCTCACCGCCCCAAACCCCGTTCGGAAGCGCTTTGGCTGGAGCAGCCGGGCTGGATTGCGCCGGGCGCGAATCCTTCATTTGGCCGGCGCAGGCTAGACCGACGCTCGCGACGATTAGAACTACGGCCACGAATCGCATCTCACCATCTCCTCGAAAGATCGCTTGCCGGTAACGACGAAGCGCCTATACATATCTCGCCGGCTGTTCATTTGGCCGGGTCAGAGCCTCGCAGCCCAGTCAGGAGATCATTGTAGGCCTTACGACGGAAGCGTTCGTTGTCGAAGGGAATCTATTGGCTCCCCGATTTGAGCTTCGGAGTCAGCAACGCCAATATCACGGAGCCCGCGTCTATGAACCGCGGGCTCTATAAGGGTTGAGGATTTCGTTCTATTTGTGGCTACGTCTCCGCCACAATCCACCTAGACCCAACAAGCCACTGCTCAGCAGTATGATGCTGTCCGGCTCCGGCGCTACCGACACGTTCACCCCTACGGTGCCGTCGCCGTAGGTATTGAAGCTTAGCGAAGCGCCGGTGAGGTCCACAGTCACGAGCGCACCCGTCACCTGATTACTGCCATAGCAGGACGAGAAATCGGCCGCACACAGAAACATCTGAAACTCGGCCGGAGTCGGTGAGGGGTTCCCGTCGTTGGGAGCGTTGTTGGTGAGGGTCACTAGCATCGAGAAGTACGTCGGATCAAAGTTCTGGGTGAACAGCGAGACGAAGCTGCCATCCTCTGTGAGCGACACCGCGCTGGATAGGTTCCCGCTGCAGCCGCCGGAGCAACTGTCGGTGCCTACATCCGGGCCGGAGCCACCGTAGAAATTAAAACCGGACAGGAACACGCTGTTATTCCCCGGCAAGTCATCGCCGGCGACCAGGGCGAATCCCAAGCCTTGTGTGCCGGTCAGTCCGGAGGTGACGGTGATGAGGTAGGTGGAGTTAGCAGCCACCGCCGGCATGGCGGCAAGAACGATTAGCGTTGCCGCCAGAATTCCCAATTTAACGAAGCGCTTCATTCAGTTATCTCCCGTTGTTGCAGTTGTCTCCCGTTGTGGGTAGCCAGCGCCGCGGACTGGCCGGGCGCTGGCGTAATTTGCGTTTCCCTTATCGCGCCCCTGGACCCGCCAATACCCGCGTCGTATAACCAATGTAGCCTTTGCTCGGATTCGTGAACTGTAGCGTGATCGAGACCTTCTGGCCTGGTGCCAGATTGCCACTGTAGTTCACATACGGGCTAATAGGCGGCGCCAGGAAGTCGGTCGTGCCGCTGGCGCCATACACTGTTGCGTTACTGGTCAGATTGTCGATCACCAGCGAAATCGGGCCGGGGATCGTGGAAGCGGAGTTGTTGGTCAAAGTTACTGTTTGTGCGAAGCGGCCAGTGACTAGGTTCAGACCTATTCCACCTTTAGCAATGCCAACCGAGGCGCTGACATCCAGCGGAGAGACGTTGAGCGTTCCGGTACCGCTGCTGGCGGCATAGACGGAGTCGCCGGCAAAGCTGGCCTGTATCGCGCCAGGATAGCTACCCGCGTTAATTCCCGCCAGGCTCACACCGGACAGAGTTGCCGTGCCGGCGCCATTGGTGATGGCGCTGCCCACGGAATTGCTGTTCAGGGTGAAGGTAATGGTCTTGCCGCTCACCGGGTTGCCGCCCGAGGTCAGAACGGCCGTTAACGTGGCGGTTCCGCCGTAGACACCGGTGCCGGCAGGTACGTTCACGCTGGTCGGCAGCGGATTCTCCGGCCCGGTGGGTAGCGGCCACGCATAAGCACCGCGGCTGCGGGTCCACAATGCCAGGGTGGTGGAGCCACGATCAACCGACATGTCCCAAATCATGACGTTGGGCAGGCCTTTGTTGAAGCGGTTCCACACCGGAGGATTGGCGGTGATGTCGTCGGTATAGTACAGCCCGAAGTCGGAACCAGCGAATACCTGTTGGGGGAAATTCGGGTTGACGATGATGGAATCGACCGGGATGTCGGGCAGGTTGCCGGTCCTATCCGTCCAAGTGAACCCATCGCAGGGGGTCGAGGTCATGGTGCAGATCACGCGGAACACATGGCCAGGAGTACTAGGAGTGTTGTTGTTGAAGCCGCCGACCGCAGCGTACCCGGTTGGGGTGCCTGGCGCCGGAGCACTGGGATCCAAGGCGATGCCCTGAATCGGACGGTTGGGCAGAATGGCGTTGCCTCCAGTCACGTCCACCCAAGTGGCTTGCGCTTGCACGCCGGTACCCAGATTGAAGCCCATCTGCACGTTGCCATCATTGGTCGCGACGATGGCGACGCTCTGATACTTAGGCGAGTACTTGACCTGGTTGATATACGAGCGGTTGCCCAGGTTCCCCTTGGTCAGATTCCCCGTGATCGGGTTATTGGTGACGTACCACTGGCTGGTGGAGAAGGTCGACGAACTGCCGCTGACCGTTTCCCAAACGCGGGTGGTGCCGGCCAGCAGGTGTCCGCAGCCCGAGGTCGTGCCCGCAGTTGGGCAGTCATCGCCGCCTGCTATGCCACCGTGGAAGAGGTTGACAGGCAGGACGAAAGACTGGGTGTCGCCAGTCCAGCTGCCTCTCCAGGATGACCAGGTCGCGCCTGGCAAGGTGCAGTTGTGGATACAACGGCTGAAGCCACCGCTGTTGTTGCCTTCCCAGTAACGAAGACTGCCGGTGTCGTCACCGAGTGTGGTGCCGCCGAGGAAGCCTCCACCGTTCATGGAGAAGTTCGCAGCATTGATGTTCGTAAAGACAATTGAGTTGCCGCTGCTGCCGCCCGTGACTGCGGTGACGACCACCGTAGCGCCGCTCCGCGCCGCCGTGACCAAGGTCGGGATGTCCCGGTTGATCGCGGTAACGATGTTGTTGCCTTCCGTCGTGGTGCTCGTGCTCAACACGACTTGGCCGGTGCCACTCCCCGAGGTGACGAAGGTGAAGACCTGCGAACCGATCTGGAATTGCTGACCGGCGCTCGCGCCACCTGTTGTCAATGTGACCGTGCCTTGAGCCTGGGTCGAACCCGTGCCCATCGGATCGATCAATCCGGAGAAGCCATCCCCGCCCAGGCCCATCTGCCACTGGACCGCTTGGGTGGGGTTGCCGGAAAACATTGCCGAACTGGGTCCGTTGTCTTGAGCGCCGCCCACAGCAGAGGGATTCGCCGAGGTGGCAAAGTTACCGCTGATGTCGCCGGAGTAGAACTCGATAGCGTTGATGCCTGTATCGAGGTTGGTCCACGTCGGGCGGGCGGTATTCAACGCCGCGACACTGGCATTGATGGTGCCGTGCACGCCACCGTCGTTGCCGACCATGAGGATGTCAGACGAGCCGTGAGCAAAAGCCAGAGCATGCTGATCCACGTGCACCACGTGGTTGTTCACGCTGGTGCCGTTGTATCCGCAGGTGAGATCGTACCAAGCTGTTCCGGTGCTGCTGGCCAGAAAGACTTCGAACGTATCGAAGAAGACGCGATCTGGGTTATTAGGATCGACGACAATGCCCTGGTCGTACCAGTTCTGCGGATAGTCGGCGCTACCGGACGAGCCTACTCCGGAGTTTGCGCACCCCAGGAGGGAGCCGCCGGCCGATCCCGTCATAAAGGTCCAAGTCGTGCCGCCGTCCTTACTGACCCAGGCGCCGAGCTGGCAGCCGTTGGTGTTGCCGCAATTGCTGTTGTTATTCCAATTCACGGACTGCGCTTGGACGTAGATCGTTTGAGGATCACTGGGTGCGACGGCGATGTCGAGGCGGCCAAGGTTGTTGACCGTTCCACCGTTCGTGGTAGTGCCGCCGGCGGGCCCGTTGCCGCAATAGGTCGCGTTGCCAGCGGTTTGGTATGGATAGTTGCAGGGAACGCCGCTGCCGGCATTCATCAGTGCGCCCGTTAAGTACGGGCTGCCGGTCACCTGATTGCCAAAAACAAAGCCGTTGGAGTTGTTCGCAATGGATGTAAAGCTGGGGCAGCCACTGGACTGCATGGTGCCCGTATAGACGCCGTTGGCGCCATTGAGCCCGAGATCATATTGCACATAGGTGGGGAAGCCACGCACGCCCACGGCCGACAGAATGCGGGTGACGCCGCCGCCCATGTCAGTGAGCTCCAGCCCGGTGATGTCCTGACGCTGGCTGGTGTAGCTGTTGGTAAGGCAATTGGCCCAAGTCGCGCCTTGGTCATAGGAGAACCAAAGGCCCTTCTTGGTTCCGGCTACGATGTTGTTGCTGTTGTTAGGATCGACCCGAACTTTGCCGACCGCGTCGTACTGTGGGTAGTTGCCTGGCGGCTCTGTGTACTCAGGGCCAAAAACGTTGGCGCCGAGAACAGTCCAGCTGTTGCCGGCGTCGGTCGACATGAGGATGCCCTGGCTGCCCATGGAGAACGAGCCGTAATTCAGATCGCCCGTGCCCGCGTAGATGATGTTGTGATTGTTGGGATCAATGGCCAGCGTGTCGATGCTTGTTGTTGAGATCAGTGGGCTGTCGGTGGTAACGCTCCACGTGGTGCTGGTGGTGCAGCAGTTCGTTGTCTTCCAGACGCCGCCGCCGACGCTTCCCATATAGGCGACGATGCTGCCGTTCGTGGTCGTGGTCGGATCAATCACGATGGCGTTGACGCGTCCCTCGGTGACTCCATAGTCATAGCAGCCGGAACAACCGGTCATGTGTTCGGGCATCGGGCCAAGGGCCACGAAGGCCGTGGGATTGAGGATCCCATTGCTGGAACCCGTGGTTACACCGTTGGCACCGAGCGCGGAATGGACATTCACGCCCTTGCGCCCCGCCGGCACACCTCGCGTAATCATAAGGTCTTGTTCGGCAGCCTTGCGCGTCCAGGCGGGCGAGTAGCGGCCTGTCGGATAGGTCAGCCGATGGTTCCAATATTCTTCCTCGCTGATGAGACGCTCGGCATCGGTCGGAGCGTGGCCGTCAGTGAACTGGGTATGGATCGACGCTCCCGAACTGCCTATGGCGGTCGCTGTGAAGATCGTAGTTTGGACCTTGCCCCCTGTGTTCGAGCTGCTCGATGAGGACAATTTCGGCATCGTTGCAGAGATGTTCAAGATGCCATTTTCGTCGGCGCTGCCCTGGATGGTGGCTACTATGCCCGCCGAACCTGTCTTGATGACGATCGTGACCCCTTCTCTCGGGGTCCAACTGCTGCCGCTAAAGACAATTGTCTCGCCCGGCATATAGCTGATCTTGTCTGCGATCAGCGTCGGCGATTCTTTGCTGGTGCGGTCTGTCCGTTGAGCACCGGCGAAGGCCGATAGAGAGAGGGTAATGGCCAAAGTAGACAGAACAAACGCAACTATGCGGCGAAGTGGGCGGCGATTCATCATGTGTCTCCGACGAAGATTTTCCGGATGCCAGATCTATCCGGTGGTACTTATGTGCTGCGATCGTAACCGCTTGCTGTGATTACAGGTCACAGCCGCAAGTTACCGTCCAGCATTAGTACTAGCTGACTCGTAAGGATGTAAAGTAAATTCTTTTGAAAGAAACCAGCCCCGTTCTACCACTTCTAGGGGATACAAAGAAGGCCCATCCGTACCGGATGGGCGTTTTGCTGCCCAGCAACGAAGGGTTCTTTGATGGCGCCGGCGATCGCCGGCCGTGATTCCAGGTTCCGCTGAAGGTCCTCTTGAAGAGCCTACTGGAAGCTATGAAATAATGCAGCGGACACATGAGTGACCCTTCGAATCACGACCCGCGGGTTGATTTGGCCCGCGATCGAACTACGCTGGCCGAGTTTCGAACATCGCTGGCACTCGAGCGCACCACCCTCGCGTGGGTC
>Ga0210383_10002358_pt1 | contig 17093 bp, 15 predicted proteins | sample IncBWC14OmetaG_FD_160072 | JGI IMG/M metagenome (GOLD analysis project Ga0210383, IMG submission 160072) | Forest soil microbial communities from Barre Woods Harvard Forest LTER site, Petersham, Massachusetts, United States - Inc-BW-C-14-O ...
TGTTCCAGAACTGTCTCGCGTGACAGTCGCCGTCCATCCTTCGGCTTGTAGTAGTAGTGCTTGCCGTTCCTCCCCGGCTTATGCGATTGCAACGTGTAAGCGAGACGGTTCACGAACAGACGCCAATAGCGGGCGGCCATCCCTAGACTGGCAGCGTTGCATTTCTCCATGGCAGTACCTCGCATGGGTTCCCACTTACAGCAGGTTGAAAACTCGGTCAAATCGCCCGAGCGTGAGAGGATTTAGCCTCTGGTTCAGGCTCTTGCGGGTTCCTGCACCGAGGCTCGGAACCGGCTAGGATTGTGATGGCTCAGCCTGAACTGGAGAGGAGGCGCTCCGTTAGCGAGTATTCCGCCCTTTCGGGCGGGGATTTTCAAGGCATTGGGTCTTTCGATCCGATGATGGGCTGGGAAGCAGCGCCGGAAGCTCGTTCCGGCTGCCGATCATCGTCTCGATGAGCCCACCAGGTTATCCCTCGGCATAGTTGCATCCCTGCAGAGCCCGCCTCCGTTTCACCTGGCGAAGCCATTGTAACTCTGCCCCCTCCATCAGTTTCAACTTCCGTCATCCGACCGGAATCGGGAGAAAGGCTGACGACACTGGAAAGGTGGCCATAAATTACTTGCTTAATATATCGCCACATGGCAATATAGCCGTATGGCGATGAATAAACTGGACCCTCTCAGCTTGACCTTCGGAGCGCTCGCGGACCCCACGCGCCGCGCGATCCTCGCCCGCCTGGCGTCGGGAGACGCGGACGTGTCGGAGCTCATGAAGCCGTTTTACCTGAGCCAACCGACGATCTCCAAGCACCTTAATGTGCTTGAGCGCGCGGGCCTCGTTATGCGTGGCCGGGATGCGCAACGGCGTCCGCGCACGCTCGTTGGGGTTCCGCTGAAGGATATCGCCGACTGGATGGAGCCCTTTCGCCACTTTTGGGAAGAGAAATTTGCCGGGTTGGATGGGTACCTGAAAGAGATACAAAACAAGAAGCCACAAAAGAAGGGCAATCACCGTGGGCGCACGAAGCGAGAAGGAGTTCACCGATGAAGAATGCCGAAACGTTTAAGGTCACTACACCCACCGACCGCGAGATTTTGCTGACGCGAACCTTCGATGCGCCGCGTGCGGCCGTCTTCGAAGCCTGGACCAAAGCCGAACACGTCAAGCATTGGTGGGACCGGAGCGGCGTCCCGCTCTCCGCTTGCGAAATCGACCTTCGGCCAAACGGGGCATTCCGATGGGTCAATAGCGCCCACGGTGCAGAACACACATTTGCAGGCACCTACCTTGAAATCGCGCCTCCTGAACGGCTCGTGTTCAGGGTGAAGATATTTCCGTCGCGCCCCGACCCACTCACAACTCTCCTCTTCAGCGAGGACGGAAGCAAGACAAAGCTCACGATGAAGATTGAGTGCAACTCAATTGAGGATCGCGACTCGTTGCTCCAGATGCGTATTGATGTTGGCACAGGTCGAACCCTGGAGAACCTTGCTGAATACCTCGACCGCGTCGATCTAGCATCAGAGGCCGGGTAATGCAGCGAAGCAGGAGGACCTATGCAAAGCACATCCACAATAGAAGCGAAAGAAAGAGGCCCTGGACAGTCACCGGCGACATTGGCTCGAGGGGGAACAGCGCTGTCTAAGGACGGCACGCTGATCGCATTCGAGCGAATCGGTAACGGCCCCGCCGTGATCCTGGTCGATGGGGCGCTCTGCTACCGAGGCATGGGTGAGAGTGGGCAACTGGCGGCACTTCTGGCACCATACTTCACCGTGTTCACCTACGACCGTCGAGGCCGAGGCGGAAGTAGTGACACGTCGCCCTATGCCGTGGAGCGCGAGGTCGAAGACATTGCTGCGCTATTGAGCGAAGCGGGCGGTGCGGCGTTCCTCTGGGGCATGTCCTCGGGCGCAGTTCTTGCGCTTGAGGCGACAAATCGCCTCCGGGGAATCAAGAAGCTGGCGTTGTACGAGGCACCCTTCATCGTGGACAACAGCCGTCCCACGACTGAGCGCGATTGGGTCAGGATCGCCGGGGCGGTTGCGGCAAATCGTCGCAGCGAGGCGGTCAAGCTTTTTCTGAAGCTAGTTGGTGTTCCTGCCTTCTTTATCGCCGTGATGCCGCTGATGCCTATGTGGTCGAAGCTCAAAGCCATTGCGCATACGCTGCCCTACGATGGCGCGATAGTAGGAGACAACCAGCGAGGCAAACCGCTGCCGGCCGGACGTTGGGCATCCATCACAGTACCGGCACTCGTCATGGACGGTGGAAAAAGCCCTGCCTGGATCCATCGGGGAAATCGGTCGCTCGCGAGTGTACTGCCGAACGCGCGGCACCAAACGCTCGAAGGGCAGACGCATATGCTGAAGCCGAAGACGCATGCGCCGCTTTTAGTGAAGTTTTTCAATGGTTAGATTGAGAATATGGGCTGATTGGGTTCAAGTCCAATCTGGGAAGTAATCCGACAGGATTATGGGCGGGTGGTCGGCCAACCTTACCTTAGCGGGTTAGGTAAGGGTCACCCGGGTGGAATCGCCGTAACGACGTTGCGTTGAGTGGTGCGAGCCAACGTCAGGCTGCCAAGCTATGGCAGGTCTAGGTCGAGAGCGTAAATTTCGCTGGTCCCCAAGTCACGCGCGAAAAGGGCGGAGCCGTCGGGAGCGATGCCGCTCCAGGCACCGGCTGTGGGGCTGTCATAGCGATGCAGGTCCTTCAAATCGGCTAAGAGTTCTGAGCGGGTTTGGCCAACCTTGACCCGGCGAAATGTGGGACGGTCGGTAAAAGTGTTGTCGTAGTAAAGGTAAGTTCCATCGCGCGACCAGTTGGGAAAGCCGATGGCGCCGGGTTCAGTGACCCAGTCCGACCACTTCTGGGTTTTGAAGCTGTAAAGAAGGAGTTTCTGGGAGTCGGCCGTGATGGCAGCCAGATACTGGCCATCCGGCGACCAGCGTGGACTGAACAGGTTTGTTGAGCCGGGGATGGGAGAGAGTTGTCGGGTCGCCAGATCCACAATCTGGATCGCCAGCGGTTCGGACCTTCCAGTTAGTTGGGTTCGACCGAAAGCGAGTTTCTTGCCATCGGGGGACCAAGTCTCGTCCGCCTGAGTGTGCGTTTCGGAGAGCATTTCCTGGGGCGTGCCCCCTTGGGAAGAGATCAGGAACGCCTTCCAGGGCCGGCCTGGTTGAGCGTCGATATATGCGATCTGGGTACCGTCAGGAGACCAGCGCGGCAAGCCTGCGAAAACTGGCGAATAGGTGAGTTGCAAGCGATCGCTGCCGTCCACACGACAGCGCCAGAGCGCTTGCTCGGGGTAGGAAGTGTAAGTGACCCACCGGCCGTCACGGGAGAAGTCCAGTTCCCCGGCTGAGATCCCCGAAAGAAACGGCACAAATTGATGGGACTTGGGATCGTAGCTGACGAGTTCCCCACGATTCTGGATCGCGTCGACAAACAGTTTCTTGCCGTCAGGGCTGGGCGCCATGCTACCGAAGGTTAAGGGGCCGGTAGTCAGTTGATATGGGGCGGAAGAATGCCGGCGAAACAGGCCTGCGGGTTCGCGCATGGCCCAAACGTTGGGGCCGCTCAAGAAGAAGTAGTAGCGTCCATCCGCCGTCCAGATGCCGCAGCATTCTTGAATCGGGTTGCGCCCTCCTGGGCGCAGGGGATGAAGATCGCTGCCATCGGACCGAATCTCCCAGAGCGAGATGGAGTTGGTTTGCGGCACTGCAATGTCGAAGCGAATGCGGGAACCATCCGGAGAGTAGGTGAGGCCGTGAGGAGAGCCTGAAACGGTAATGAGCTTGCGCGGGTCGGTGCCGTCGGCGTTCGCCTGGAATATGTCGGAGCCGTTGAAAAATACGAGGTGGCGCCCGTCTGGGGACCATGCGGCGCCATGAGCGAAAACATCGGCGAGACGGCGAGGAGCGCCGGACGGAAGGGGCAAAGCCCAGATCGGATATTCCGTCGCGGTGCCCACCGAACTGGCCACCAAGAGTTGAGTGTGATCGGGGGAAATGTCGACAGCGTGCGCGTTGGTAAACGGAGTGGGAAGAGGCGAGGTTTCGCCGCCAGCGGCGGAAGCCTGAACAATCTGGGCCGCATCGCTCCCCTCAGTTATGTAGAGCCGGGAGCCATCGGTGACCAGGTTGTCCTTGGGGATGCCGTCGCGCGTGAGCTGCGTGGTGTTCAGGACTCTGGGTGGAGGCGGCGGAGAACCGAGCCAGGCGAACGCCACGGCAAGAACAACGACTACGGACACGATCACTGCGGGCCAGAGCCAGCGAGGCCTGCGAGCAGGAGCTGGGGCGGCAACGGCCTCGATCTTTCCCGATGTGGTGTCGCGCCTCAGACGCTTCAGGTCGGCTCTTATTTCTGCGGCGGACTGACAGCGGATGTCGCGGTCTTTCTCCAGAGCCTTGTTGATGATGCGTTCCAGTTCGGCGGGCACGTCGGGATTTAGCCGGACCGGAGCTACGGGGGCGCGTTCCAGAATCGCGTTGAAGATCAACGCTGAAGTGTCGCCTCGGAAGGGCAGGGTTCCGGTACACATTTCATACAAGACCGCGCCGAAGGAGAACAGATCAGTACGGGGGTCGAGTTCCTTGCCTCGAACCTGCTCCGGAGACATGTAGGCCACGGTGCCCAGAGCACTGCCGGGACTGGTGAGATGTTCCTCGTAGTCGATGGTTGCAGCGCTAAGGGCGACGCTCTCCGGCTTGAGAGTGACTTTCGCGAGCCCGAAGTCGAGAATCTTCCCTTGGCCGCGATTGGTGACGAAGATGTTTGCGGGCTTGATGTCGCGATGGACAATGCCTTTGGCGTGAGCCGCATCGAGGGCATCGGCGATTTCGGTGCCCAACTCCAGCACCGTTCCTATTTCCAGGGGCTTGCCGCCGATGCGGTGCCGGAGAGTCTGGCCTTCCAGCATTTCCATGGCGATGAATGTGCGTCCGTTCGCTTCATCGATTTCGTAGATGGTGCAGATGTTCGGATGATTCAGCGAGGATGCGGCCTTGGCCTCGCGCTGGAAACGGCTGAGGGCCTGGGCATCGTTGGCGAGATCGTCGGGAAGAAACTTCAGGGCCACGTGGCGGCCGAGCTTGAGGTCTTCTGCTTTATAGACGACACCCATCCCGCCGCCACCCAACTTCTCCACAACGCGGTAGTGCGAGATGGTTTGGCCGATCATTCGTGAGATGCCTGGCCTTCGGGTCGCTTCATCTTAAAGATGCGGCAGTGGCCCGTCAACGGATGACAGCTCTTGGCAGAAGCACGTCGACGCTGGGACCCTTGCTTTATGACAAGGTAACTACGGAGGTGGCGTGATGAACTCCCGGTTAGTCGGCAACCCTTCCCTAATGCGTAAGGTAAGGTTTGCCCGTCATCCCCCAGCCGCCCGGCGGGCTAGTCATTCCTGGTTTCCATTTCTTCCAGAAGTCTGGTCACTTCACTGAGTTCAGCAACTTTGCGGCGACGGAGCCACATCACCCCGAACCAAATCACTCGCAGCATGAGCACAATGACCAACATCATTGCGAGGTACACGGTGGGATGAGCCATGAGCTCAAGCCGGATGGTCGCCCAATTGGCCGCCGCAAGCGCCGCGCAAAACACGAGCCATCCAATCGCCAGGTAAATGCTGATCTGGAGTCGCCGGATTTGAGACAGCACTCTTCGGTGCCAGAGTTCCACGAAAGCGCGAATCGACTGTGTTTCCGCGCGCCAAGTTCCCCGCATAAACCATAAACGACATGCAACAGCCACGAACACCAAAACGCACAGACCGGTTGCCCGGCCTTTTTCGAGCCTGCTCGCCTGATGGCTGAGCTGATAGACAGCGAGAATCAGCATCAGTACCACGCCTGCCACCGCCAGCAGATTGCTGAGCCAGAAGCGGCGGTGCTGGACCTTGATTCTTTTTTGGACTTGGCGCTGGAATTCGGGGGACAGCGGTGCGACATTGCTCCACTGTTCGCGCCAAAGATCAAGTTCGCGATCATTTGTCGCTAGGTCGTTGGTCATTTCGTCATTCGTCATTGGGTCACTCCCATTGCTTCCTTCAAGGCTTTTCTGCCCCTTGTCAACCGCACGGCCACGTTGTTTTCCGTAATCCCCAACACTTCCGCAATCTCGGCATGCGACAACCCCTCGAGCATCAGCACCATCATCTGCTTGTGAGCGACAGGCAAGGATTGAACTGCCGATGCAAGTCGCTTCCGTTGGTTTATCTGTGCCAGATGCTCATCGGGATGGGGACGCGGATCAACCGGCTCGTCGGTTTCTTCCAAATCGTCGAGCGACTGCTGGGGGGCGTGACGCCTCCCGACATGCGTCAGTCCTCGATTGTGCGCGATCCGGTAGACGAACGTTCTCTCCGAACACTCGCCGCGAAAGTGGGGCAATGCTTTCCAGATCGCGAGGGCAATTTCCTGAACCAGCTCCTCCCGGATGCCGGCTACTGCCTCGTAGCTATAGGCCAGGCGCGAGATAGACGCGCCATGCTCGTCGAGGATCCGCTCGAATCGCTGTTCCAAGGCGTGACGGGCTTCTCCCAGAAGCGTCGTGCGGCTGGCGAATGAATCTGTGGACTGAGTGCTCATGTCGTTAGCTGACAAAACGTGCGGCTAAGTCCTCACAAAGCCGCGATCTACATCGGCGAATTCACTGCACCGGATAGCGATTCTCACGATAGCAGCGGCTGAAAACCAGAGCCACCAGGGCCAACGCGATGGGGGTTAAGACACTCGCCTCGGGGCCGACGATCCCGCCCGTGAGCCAGTGCGGCCCGCTTAACGCGGAATTGAAAAGATTGTGGTAAGGCGCGATACCGCTATCAGGCACTCCGAACAAGGTTTGTCCCCAGTCATAGGCCGCATGAAAACCGACGGCGCACCAGAGTGTTCCGCTGCGCCGCAAGAAGAGGCAAAGCAGAAGTCCGAATAGCATAACGGAAGCGACTCCCGCCAGCGTCTCGTGCGGATTGAACGCGTGGCCGAAAGCGAAGAAGGCCGACATCACAAACGCCGCCGGCCAGAAGCCGATTCCGCAGGCAAGCGTGTACTGGAGGTACCCGCGATTCAGGAATTCCTCGAACAATCCGACCATGACGAAAGCAATTGCCCACGCGGTTAGCGCGGAGGGAATTGCCCTCCCATGCAGAGCAAACCCAGTAATGCGGAATCCGTGGAGCAGGTACATCACGAGCAGAGTTCCGCTGATCGAGAGAAAGCCGAACAGGCAGCCGGTCCCGAAGTCTTTGCCCAGAGCTTCACGCAAGGGCAGACCGTATGCGCTGAATTTGCGATTCTCGAGTCTCCCCATGACTAAGGTAGCGAGGCACAGAATCGCAAAGGCGATGGTTTCTGAGACGCCCATCAAGAGCGGGGTCATCGTGATCGAGCCCAGCTGCTTTTGGGTATCCCGAATGCCTTGCAGCCCACCGTTGCGGACTAGAGCAGTTCCGCCAAACAGAACCAGCAATAATCCAATGAAAATCAGCACTCGCCAGACTGCCCGCAGCCCGTGCGGCCCCAGGAAGAGCGATCTCATGCCGGATGCGGGTTTGGAGACGCTGAGGGATGGGGTTGATGCGAGCACATATTCAACGACCTTCAGTTGAGGTGTCATCTTCCTTCTCCTGCGGGACGGTCCAGCAGTGAAAGCATGGAGGATGCACTCGGCTTGAATCGTGGTAGATTCCGCGAACGATGCTCAGATCCGCGCCTCGTGCTCCCAACCGTCCCTATTCAGGTAGTCTCAGGCGGGCCGAAAACATTACAAGAGATGATCTGCGCCGGAACGCTGACCGGAGCCGGCAAAGGGGGGATCCCTCAGCCGTTGTGTGTTTGCCCCGGGCTCGGGACGAATTCCTTACTATTCCATTCACGGATTGTCCGTCATCCACTCGAAATCGACGGTGCGCGCCGATAGCCCCACTTCCCACCATGGCGCGAACGCAAAGAGTTGATCGAAGGCATTCATGAAACACCGCGTCAACCCCGCAAAACACGGCTTTTCTTTTGGGGGCGGACACATACTTCGGAGCGCTAACCGCGAAGCGATCGATGTTATCGGTATTTTGAGTTTCTGGGGCCTCGGCACGCGTGGTAGCAATCACTCAATCCCTTTCTCGGGACCAACCAGGGACCCACGTCGCTTCCTGACCGAACAAACTTGAACTGCGAGGTCAGTCCCATTGCGAACAGGGTCGAATGCGGCGGAGTCTGCAAAGGCAGGAAAAGGCGGCGACGGTCTACGCATCCGGGAAGACCTTCCCCGCTTGATTGCCCAGGGCCACGAATCGCTGACTGCAGCCGAAAAAGATCTGCTCAAGTGGGTCGGCGTGTTCTTTCGCAAGCCAACGCCCGGGCGATTCATGATGCGAGTCCGAATGCCCAACGGTTTCACAGACAGCCGGCAACTGCACGCGGTCGCAGATTTGTCCAGGCGTCTGGGAGACTGCGTGCTCGACATCACGACTCGCCAACAGATTCAACTCCGTGGCTTCTCTTTGTCGAGCGTGCCCGAGATTTGGGAGAAGCTACGTGGTGTGGATCTGCACTCGCTGCAGACAGGGATGGACAACGTACGGAACATCAACGGTTGCCCCCTTGCCGGACTCACCATCAACGAATTGTTCGACGCCTCGCTGGTGTTGGTGGAACTGGACAGGATGATGGTGAGTTCCGACGGCAACCCCGACTTCACCAACCTTCCGCGCAAGTTCAATGTTGTGGTCACGGGATGTCTGGAAAACTGCACCCATAGCGAGTCGCAGGATCTCGCCCTGATTCCCGCGCTGCGGCGTGATCGGGCTGGGTTCAACGTGCAGGTAGGCGGCAAGATGGGTTCAGGCGGATTCACCATCGCATCACCACTTAATGTCTTCGTGGAACCCGGGGATGGCGCCCGAGTGGCCGCCGAACTGATTCGCATCTTTCGTGATCATGGGTCCCGCGACGCGCGATCGAAGTGTCGATTCGCATTCCTGATCGAGGAATGGGGGCTGCCACGGCTGAGGGAGGAGCTTTGCCGCAGACTGGGTCGCGAATTGGAGCCTGCCGGACGCGATGTTCGCGGCATCCATGACAACGATCACCTGGGCGTAGCTTGGCAAAACCGACCGGGTTATCGCTCGGTGGGACTGTGCGTACCCGAAGGACGGATCGGCCCCGACCAGATTGAAGAGCTCTCGCGATTGGCTGACGAGTACGGGGACGGTCAAGTGCGCCTCACAACCAGCCAGAACGCGATCCTGCCTAACGTCCCGCAATGGCGCGTTCCCTCTCTGCTGGACGAGGATCTGCTGCAGGCTCTATCTCCCTCGCCGTCTGCGTTCCGGCGCGGCCTCGTTGCATGTACCGGAACCGACTACTGCAACCTCGCGCAAATTGATACCAAGGGGCACGCGGCGAAGCTGGCGGGAGCGCTAGAAAAGAAGCTTGGCTCTCGTCGCTCGCCGGTCCGGATGCACTGGTCGGGGTGCCCGGCAGGATGCGGCAATCACGAGGCGGCCGACATTGGATTCCGCGGCCTCAAGACACGCATCGGGGACAAGATGGTAGAGGCGGTCGCGATTTATGTGGGCGGCCGCACTGGGCCCCATGCCGCGGCGGGCCAGCGGTTGGTTGAAATCGCACCCTGCGACGAGACCCTGCCCGTGGTGGTTGCGAATCTGATCCGGAATATGGAGAGCGCACCCGATCTGCATTCTGACTTTGACCCGACAGAACTCACTCTCCCTGCGCCTACAAATGAAGACGTCGGCGGGCCTCAGGATTCTACGACCCCTGAGTCAGCCGCATAGCTTTCGGGACGGGCCGGCAGCGTCTGCGCTTGGGCGAAGCCAACCACCTGCAACCGAGACCACCCGGAACTCAGCAAGCGACTGATGCAACTGCCTCTACTACAAAGAGCAACGAGGGTGACCCGGCCTTCTGCGTGCTCGCGAGGCGTTTCTGCCCCGCAAAGACCTTGACGCTCAGCTCTCGGCTGTACTCTCCCGCCATTGCCCTCTTAAGGGCCTTCATTATCGAACTTGGCAAGCCGTCATTGGCAAACGTCTCCGCGCATCAGTGAACCGGAATACCAGCTGATTTGCACACAAATTCATAGTGGGCGGCCTCGTCAGTATCTTGGAATCGTCCCGACCGGCTAACGTCATAAACCAGAATGGCTTTGTAAGCGGTACCGCCTTCTGTGACATCTCGCAGCAATTCCCGAAGGCCGGGTCGCCCCCTTAAGCCATAAGCCGCTTTTCGCAGAATCGCAATAAGTGTGAGTGATTGTAAAACCGTGAGATTGTGCGATTGCTCAATGCAAAGTGCTTGGTTTTCGGTGGAACCGTTGGCGTTCGGTGGACATGCGAAGGTATTGAGCGGCGTAAATAGCGGTCATGGTGTCCTCCTCAAAGAGAACATCGACCGGCTCAGGAGAAACTTTAGACGAAAGTGTTGAAAATGAAAATAATGCTTCTTTTCCGCAAAGCCTTCACACCTCGATGCTACCTTCCAACCGCCCCAGGCAGGGGCGACAGAGGCACCGGTATTCGAGCACGCCGGGGCGGACCGTGTGGCCGCAGTCACGGCAAACGAACCGCCCGTCCTTATAGGCGACCATTGGCAGGAAGTCGATGCCTGCCGTGCAATAAGGACAGCGGACCGTCAAGGTTGTGTCGGTCAGGACTGGCATTAAACGCTCACCGCATTTAGGGTTCCGACGCCGACTGCCGAAAACCGAGGGAATCGCCGACGATTGGGCAAACCACCTGCCGACTTATCGGCGGCATGCCGATATATCGGCATGCCCGGGGGCGAAGATTGTTGTGACGGAGCGACGGCGCACACGATCGCGCGCGACGGTTGCCAGATGGAACAAGGGAACGAGGGCGAGCTTTTGAAGAGATGGCGCAGCCTTTCCTAGACCGCGCCATCAGAGGAGCAAACGACCGTGGCCGCATAGCTCCTTCACATCGGAGGAACAAACGACCGTGCGGGACGCATAGCTCTTTCATTCCCGGAGGGACAAGTGATGATGGGCGAGGACACTATAGGGTGCTTCGCACCATCTCGAGTGCGACTAAGTTACACGCTGCCTTCTTTGGCGTCTGTTCAGAATTGCACAGAGTTGTGAAATATTGACATCGCTGAGCAAATTGGTACGGGGGAGGTGTTTTGGACTCGCACCTTTATACCCACCAATCCGGTTAAGGCATGGCTGGCCGCTGCGGCATGCGCAGGATTGTTCTGGGGCATGCGAGCGGCGTATTCACAAAGCACTCGGGCATCGACCCGGCCGGTTTTGCTATGCTCCCCCGGCGATTCTGCAAAGCGCCGCGCACGACGCGGATTTACAACGCTGATCTCTACCTGGCAGTGAGCGTGCAGGGTCAACGCCAGGCCCAGACTGTAGTTCCGACCTTGTCAGAGAGGACATTTTGCTGACGAGATGCGCGTTTAATATTCAATAAGCGTGCCGCATCGGCGCATCACGCAATGACATGGGTACGGGGCGGCCATGCTCAGTCCTGGCGTGCTCGTTCATTGCCCTTGCCGCTTGGGTGCGGCAATTTCCTTTTTGGCTGCTGAAGTCGCGTGTGTTTACGGAGTGTCTACAAAGTGGGCACTTGAACCTGGAAAAGCCGTTCATCATTTTGATGGTGTAATATCTCACATCTCTAATTGTAGGCCCTTATCCCAGGGGATGACTCCGAACTAAAGTTACCTTCCCCACGCGTCACGGTTGGGATAGAGCTCTGACGCACCGGCTGTAGGTGGAGGGTTACCAAGCTCGCTTTTTCGAACGGAGCCCTAGAGCACAGCGCGGGTTCGTCGACTCTCAATCTTTTTCTGTGTCCATCCACTCGCGGACGAACGCCGGACAGGTCTCAAGCTTCAGGCACTATCCGCCAGCCTCAAGTCTCACAGGTCCAGAATGATGTTTCGGTGGTCGCGATCAAAAAGCTCTTTCAGCTCCGGGACTTGCCCCGCCTCCATACGCCCACTTAGGGTGAACATCGTGAATCTCTCCCGCGTTTGATCTCTCGATTCTCAAGGTCATCGGTTGTCTCGCGATGCTCTGCATTGCCACCATCCCGCGTTAATAATGCAAGTGGAAATGGACTTCATCGTCGCGGTAAACAAGGGCATAGGACCCTCCTGATTGCTGGATATTTCTGTCTCCCGACATTTCATGAGCGCCCATCTCGGTTGTTCATTATTTACAAGCAGTTCGCAGATCCATTGCCGCAGATCTCGAAGCCGACTCTATCACTCTTCAGGTCTTCTAAAGGCAGAAGTCTGTTCTTCGTTAGGCTCAGCGTGAATACTGTCCTCTCTCGATTCGATTTCGCGAGGCAGACGCTACCACCGTGCTCTTCAGCTATACGGCGAGCCAGGGTGAGCCCCAGCCCTGTTCCGTTGGGTTTTCCTGCGGTCACGAACGGATTGAACAAAGTCCTCCGAACAGGGGCAGGTATCCCGGGACCATTGTCCGAGATCGTGACGCAGATCTGTTCATCGACTTCAGTAAGGTCGACCCTCACCTCAGGCACATGAGTTGAGCGTGTCGCAGCTTGGCAGGCATTGAGCAGCAAGTTATATATGGCACTTTCAAGATTCCTCACATCGATATCTGCTTCCGTCGGCGGGAACTTGCCGACGGTGATGGACACGTTCCGCCCGTCTGGATGAAACTTCACTCCCGCAACGGCTTTCTCAACAACCAAGGAAACGCGCGCACGGACAAGCGGGCTTTTCCGCCCGCTACCACCGAATTGCAGTAATGATTCAATACGCTCCGTCATCGCGAGTACTGCTCCTTGAATTTCGAGCAGCAGATCATCCCGCACGTTCGCACATATGTCGTGGCGCCCAAGAAACTCGGCGTTCGCATAGATCGCCGTGAGAGAGTGGCGCATATCGTGCGATATCGAGCAGGCCATCCTGCCGATTACCGACATCCTCTCTGCCTCGATCAGTTGGCGTGGCGCAGGCCGCTGCGGTTGGTTTCGCAGAGCCAGACCAATGCCCTTATCAAAAACAAGAATATTGCCGCGGTCTGAAATCTTTGGTTTCCTAAGGTGTGTTCTCACAGTTCCTCCTTGTGATCCCGCCGGAGTGCGGAGCTGTTATCGACAATGCGGCAGTGTTCGTTGATGTCGAGTGCGACATTCGCCGCCCCCGCATCCTCGATTTCAAGAGGTGCGCTACGGTTGACTTCGGGCACTTTACGTAGCTAGTTGGTGCCGCTATTCCTGACCTCGTCCGTTCGTCCGCCCCATGCATGCAGCGTCGAACCCATCTCCTACGCTGCAGACCCAATCACGTCATGCCTGGCCCTGGAAGGGAGGCCTGGAAATCCCCATCCTCGACATCCGGTTGAGCAGCGTCGTGCGTTTCAAGCCAAGTCTAGCCGCTGCGCCCTTCGCGCCGCCGATCACCCAACCGACGGCTTGCAGGGTCTGCAGAATCAGCGCGCGTTCTGAGTCCTTCAAAGTCGTTGGGAGATTGAAGACACCCACAGCCCCGGTTGTCGGCAAAGGATCGTGAAGCACTCCATTGTTTGAAAGGATCACAGCACGTTCAATAAGGTTTTGCAGCTCACGGATATTTCCCGGCCAGTGGTAGGCGCTAAGCGCAGACATCATCTTTGGAGGAATGTGTTCGATTTGCCTGCCGATCCGGTAGCCGAATAACTCGACGAAATGCCCCACCAAGGCCGGAATGTCTTCGCGGCGCTCCCGCAATGGTGGCAATAAGACCGGGAACACATTGAGACGGTAATAGAGGTCACTACGAAATTGGCCACGCTTCACCATCTCCATCAGGTCACGGTTCGTGGCGGCAACCAGCCGAACGTCGACTTGGTGAGTCCGAGTGCTTCCGAGGCGCTCGAACTCCTGTTCCTGCAGTACGCGCAGCAGTTTGGGCTGCAATGCCAGCGGAATATCCCCCACCTCATCCAGAAATAGCGTGCCTTTGTCAGCCAGCTGGAAACGGCCTATCCTTTGCGCTATTGCTCCGGTGAACGCGCCTTTCTCGTGGCCAAAGAGCTCACTCTCCAGCAGATCCAATGGAATAGCAGCGCAATTCAGTTTTACGAATAGACGGCCACGCCGCGAGCTAGTGTTGTGAATCGCATGCGCGATCAGCTCCTTGCCGGTGCCCGTTTCTCCTTGGATAAGGACGGTGGCGTTCGTAGGTGCGACGCGTTCGACTTGTTCGAACACCGCTTTCAGGGCCGGACTTTTGCCTACGACTTTCCCGGAGCTGCTGATATTCTTGGGCGAGCCGCAGCGGTGTTCACTGGTGTCGATCACGACGCGCACCGATGCCGCCTCCTCGGTTCCCCAGGATGCGGTATGGTTGACTGCGGGCGCTTTACTTACCCAGCTCGGTTGTGCTGCCATAGTTACTCCTTTCTTGCGCTCCCAGGCATTTTTCACGCTCACGGAACATTCGTTTGGCCCTTCTAACAGAGGCTGATTTCGCCATACGATTTTCAGCGCCATTATGACAACTCCTCACCATTTCCCTCTCTCCAGGCTGTGTCACGCCGTATCAAGGCAATCACAGCGCCAATCATAAAACACTGAAAATAAGACACTTGGAACATAGACCAATTGCGAAGCTTCGCAAATTTACGAAATTTCGCAACAAGCTTCGGATTAGTGAGGGAAACGTTCGTAGTTGCGGGATGTTTAGGAACGGGCGGTTTTGAAGCGATTCTTGTCTATCCTTAGCGACTTTATCTTCGATTCCAGTGTAGATCCCGGCATGCCCAGTCTGGAAGCCGCTCCTGACGGTCCGGACACCCGTCCTCCGCTTTCGCGCAGGGCAGACTCAATCATCACTTTCTCCTGGGCAGCAAGCTTTCCATAGAGTTCAACCTGCACCTCATTCTCAACAGGTCGTCGAGAAAGCCAACTCTCGTCGACTGTGAAATTCTCGGTTTCACATACAATGACAGACCGCTCAATGACGTTCTGTAGTTCGCGGATATTACCCGGCCAGGGGTACGACTGAAGGAGATCGAGGCTTTTTTTGTGCACCGCCTGAAAGCTCTTTCCTGCTTTCCTGGCGTAACGATCGATGAAGTACTCGACCAGCAAGGGAATGTCTTCTCTTCTTTCCCGCAAAGAAGGAATCTCGATCGGAAAAACGTTGAGCCGGTAAAACAGGTCGCTGCGAAAAGCGCCCCCCGCGATGGCAGCTTGCAAGTCACGATTCGTGGCAGCAATCACCCTAACGTCAGCATGGATGGATCGACTTCCCCCGACGCGCTCAAATTCGTGTTCCTGCAAAACACGCAAGAGAGCGATTTGCGTCACGGCCGGGAGCTCCCCAACCTCATCCAGGAAAATTGTGCCTCCTTCGGCCAATTCAAAGCGGCCCAAACGTTGCTGAGTTGCACCCGTAAAGGCACCCTTTTCGTGGCCAAACAATTCCGAGGCGATCAAGTCACGCGGAATGGCAGCGCAGTTCACACTCACAAAAGCTCGCGAAGAACGATGAGACCTCTTATGGATGGCGCGCGCAACCAGTTCCTTGCCAGTTCCAGTTTCGCCTGTGACGAGAACTGTTGAGTCGGTGGGAGCGACCTTGGATACACGAGAAAGTACAGCTTGCAGTGAGGGAGAAGTCCCGACGATGTCCTCGAACATGGATACCTTGTCGATTTCTTCGCGCAGCGCAATGTTCTCCTTGTAGAGCTGATCCTTCAGGGTCTTGATTTCCTCGAAGGCCTTTTCCAGGGCTTTCCTGGCGTTCCGCTGTTCCGTCACGTCGATAACGGTGCCGACAAATTCAATCACTTGGCCCGAGTCGTTGGTGATGGCGTGGGCAATAGTGCGAACATACCTTATGGAATTATCCGGAAGAACAATGCGGTAGTTGTATTCTGCATCGTTCCCTTTGGAGAGCTCACTTGCGGCGGCGTCGATAGGGGCACGGTCATCCGGATGTATGCTCTGCAAGCAGTTTTCCGGGGTGGGGGTTGTGGTTTTTGGGTCGAAGCCAAAAATGTCAAACATTTCGGCCGACCAGAAGATCCGCTTGCTGGTAACATCCCAATCCCAACTTCCTATATGACTAAGCCTTTGGGCCTCGGCGAGATTAGCTTCGCTTTTTCGCAAGTTCTCATAGAGATTCTGTAATCTCCCGACCGTACCATTGAAAACCTGACCAAGTTGAGCTAGCTCATCCTGGCCGATCACGGAAACTTGATGTTGAAATTCACCTCGTGCCAACGCTTTGGACCCCTCGACTAACCGCCCCAGTGGCTCCGTGATACTGCGCGTGATTGCTACCCCGAGGCCAGCGGCAATCAGGAGGGTGACGAATCCTGTAATTGGCACAGCCAGAAAGATTCGACGTTCCGCACGCGAAATGTTTAAAGTGGCTTGCGCGCGCTGCTCTTGAACCTCGCGGGCGACATCCTTGACCAGCTCGGAACTCAGGGACTCTAGCGGTTGGACTTGTACCTCGATGCGGAAACGCACAGCCTCCCACTCTCCCGATGCGGCCAAGGCTCTGATTGCATCCAGGTGTGACGGCAGCGCACGCTCGATTGATTCGAGAGTTGGCAGAACTGCCTGATCCGCATTCACTTCGGGAGGCAAGTGGCTGAAGGCAGCCTGGGTGCGCTGAGCGTCCTCAACTAGCCCCGCCCGAAGTGTCTCCCACTCCTTCAGCAGCCGGCCAGAGTCTTCCGACCGTGCCGCAGCACCGAGCCTCTCATTAGCTGACAGGAGACCGGCGTGTACGCGCAGCACTTCGATCAGCTCTTCGTTCACACCGTTCAATCGTTCCACTTGGGTACTGATCAAGCGCAACTGCCAAAGGAGGACGCCATTGCCAATCAACATCAGCACAATGATGAAGATAAAGCAGAGTGTCAGGCGGCGATGGATGTTGAGACGGTTGAGGAATGGACTGCTCGCGGTCGCATGCCTCAGCCATCCAGTCGGACTGTTGGTACGAGTCATGCATTACCTCTAGCTGAAGTGCACACGGCACGGACTCCCTTCATCGAAGGGATTGCCGGTTGCGCGCTAGCGAACTTGTTCCGCGCTCTTAATCCTTGGGCCA
>Ga0210383_10002359_pt1 | contig 17092 bp, 19 predicted proteins | sample IncBWC14OmetaG_FD_160072 | JGI IMG/M metagenome (GOLD analysis project Ga0210383, IMG submission 160072) | Forest soil microbial communities from Barre Woods Harvard Forest LTER site, Petersham, Massachusetts, United States - Inc-BW-C-14-O ...
CGTTGTGACTCCCAGGTAGCTATCCGAGAAGACCCACTGCCCAAGTCGCACGAAGGCATCAGTTCCTGCGTAATGGAATCGCGGGCTATTCCTACAGCACCAACCGTATTGGCGACGTCCCTATACAAAGATAATGTGGCAGGGTATGGTTGGCGGACTTTTCGGGTTGTCCTGGGTTGGCGTAGCGGTTATAGGCACACTCGATTTCTTGCCGGCCGCCTTTTTTGACGAACGGAGAGAACATGCACGTCTGGCCGATGCTATTCGTTGTCTTGCTCATCGTTTTGATTGCCGGGATCTCGGTGCTTCATGGAGCGGGTGTCCTCCTGGAAAGCCTAAGCAACCACCGCGGGTTGGACTGAGGCATGAGTTTTACAGCCGGCAAACATGTCGCTCCGACTTTCCTTTTCATCGTCGCAGTGATAATCGTCGCGGCCTTGGTGTACTTGGGTAGGGCCAAAAGCCATAGTTACCGTCCCAGCGCCGCTCCGATGGACCAAAACTAGTCAGAGACCTTCCCCACGGACCACTCTGTCCTCCGAAAAAACCTTGTCAGCCCAGCTAGGCGAAAATTGGCCGGAATCGTTGCGAGAATTAACCCTGATCTCGGTTTATCAGCGGTTGAGTCGCCGTCGTATACGGCCTGCATTCATGGATTTAGCGGATGATCTAGTATTTACCCACCGTGCATTGCCAAGGTTGCGATGGCTGGGCTAGAAATCGGACTGCAAACCATCTCTTCCCACTATCGAGGCTGTCAATGAGACTTCTACGCATTGTTTTTGTAGTTCTGATTGCCATTTCTGCAGCCCAGTTGAGTAAGGCGCAGCAACAGCGCGGGTGGATCCCTCGGGGTATTGAAGTCCTCCAACGAGAAGCGTCGTCACGAACGGAATTCACACTGGACCACTCCATGCTGGTGTTCGCGTCCAAGTTAGACTCGGACAATGAAGAACTGCGGCGCGTCGTCGCCGGTGTGAGTGGAGTTTCGGTGCGCAGATATCGTCTTCCGGACACCAGGATGTACGATCCGGCGGATTTGGGCGCATTGAAAAAGGAGTACCACGCGGCTGGCTGGAAACAACTGGTGAACAACCACGAGAAAAGCGGAGGGCCAGGGGTGACCGATATCTGGTTCCGGCTGGACAATAATGCGGTGAGCGACGTGGCGATTCTCGTTGCCAAGTCGAATGAGGTTAACTTTATCACTGTATCCGGGTCTCTCAGTCCGCTCGACCTCATCCACCTTGGAGGCCACTTCGGCATCCCGAAGATTGAAGGCGGAGTTTTGGTGCCGAATGCTCAGCGATACCCGCAATAGCGAGGACGTTTGCCAACTCGATGTCTGACACTGTTAAACGCCCCGTTGGCCGGGACGTGCCAGAAAACTCCACGCGACTAATTCCTTGGCTTGGACAAGCAACGCAGACGTTTCATAAGTCCTGCGCTCGTCGCCGCTCGCAACTTCCATTGGCATCCAGCCAATCGAGAAGAGAGCGAACGCTGGCCCGAGCCAGGGCAATCGAGCAATCAGCAGCTCCGTAGTAGATGTTGAGGCTGTCGCCGTCGGATTCCATCGTATATCCGCAGGGAAACACAACATCATCGACGTCGCCGTGACGCTCATAATCGGCCTCGGGCCCAAAGATCCACGAATCTCCTCGCAGTAAGCACTTTGCCGGATTCTCAAGCTCGAATAGCGCCAAGCCCAAGCGATACAGACAGCCCGAAGGCGTGTGCCGCACTCCGTGATAGAACACGAGCCAGCCTTTGGAAGTCTCGATGGGCGGCGGCGACAAACCAATCTTGTTCGAATCCCACCAGGCGCCGCGGCGCGCCTCCAACATAAGCTTGTGCCTACCCCAATAACGCAGGTCGGGAGAGTACGAAACCCACATGTGCGATCCCAGCGGCGTCATCGGACGATGAATAAGCGCCCAGCATCCATCGATTCGCCGAGGCAAAAGGGCGGAGTCCTTATCATCTGCCGGCATGATGACGCCGTAGCGCTCGAAGCTGCGGAAGTCTTTGGTCAGAGCCAGCGACACTCCGGGGCCGCCGCGGGAATAGGAGGTGTACGTTACTACGTATTGCTGCAACTCGGGCACGAAAGTGATGCGAGGATCCTCGATGCCCCAGATTTCCTCGGGATACTCCGCCGGGCTCGGCATCAAGGTCGGTTCTTTATCAATTTGCCAATTGTCCACTCCATTGCGCGAGCGGGCGGCGCAAAGATGGGATAAGCCTCGTCGGTCTTCGACGCGGCACAGTAGCAGGGTTGAGCCGTCCGCGAGCAGGGTCGCACCTGCATTGAAAACACTATTAATGGAGTAAGGCCAGTCCTTGGCTGTCAAAATCGGATTGGCAGGATGCCGAAGCAACAGCGGCTCGTGGCGAATGATTGTGGCAACGCTCATATTTTCACTCAGTGGAAGCAACAAATATCTCACGCTTCGTTCCGAAACCATCGGGTTCTGGCGACGAGCGCATTTCCAGCAGAGCCATCAAGAACGATAGCGTGGATTCGGCACCCTGGTTCTGGTTGGCGCGGTCGGGATGCAGGCCGTCCCGGCAACCGCCGGTGGAGGAATCGTAGAGTGGGAGTTGCAGATCGTTATCGCCGAGGAACCAGTTGAAAGCCGACCAAGCCTCATTTCGCCACCTCCCGTCTCCGGTCACACGGTAGGCTTGCAAAGAGGCCGAGACTGCGCCAGCAGCCTCCAGCGGCTGTTGATCGAATCTGGCTTTATCACCGGCCTGGCGATAGAAGCCATCCGATCCGATCGGTACAAAGTGGCCATTAGTTTCGCAATGCTGTGTTTTCAGCAGCCAATCCAGTGCTTCCAGGCCAGCGGACACCATGCGATCATCTGAGCAGGCAGATCCCACGAGTAGCAACGCCTGAGGTAATCTCGCGTTTCCGTAGGCCAGAATGTTTTCGAACCACTTCCAGTCTGGGGTTCGGATCGAGTGGTACATTTCGAGCAAGCGCGTGCTGAGGACTGACCTTATTTTCTGCGCGTCCCGGTCTCCCGGATAAGAATCGAGATATTCCTGAATTCCAAGCAAGCAGTAAGCCCATGCGCGAGGACTATAGAATTCCAGTACAGCGGGCAGGGAGAGTTCGAACAAACGCCCGGCAGCACACCTCAACCCTTGATCCTGGGAGCGCCCCAAAACTGTCCCGAGGCCCCACAGCGCGCGCCCATGACAATCTTCAGAGCCCGCGGCTTCGATCCAACGGCGATCGTAGCCCAGAAAGTTTCTGAATCTGCCCTTCTCGGGATTAAACGCATGTTGCAGGAACGCCAAATAACGGAAGGAAGAATCTGATGCGCGAGGCATTGGCTCTCCGGAATTGCCTTTGCACAGTTGCTCCGATTGCACCGTGAACACGAGTGCACGCGCATTGTCGTCGGTAGTGTATCCCTCGGCGTAATTAGGGACGGTGAAGATCGCGTGCTGCAACATTCCTGTGTCGTCGGCAAGCCTGGCGAAGTGTTTTAGGCTCAGTTCTGGCAACTGATTCAAGGTTTTTTGTGCCACCTGGGCGGAGACCTGCACGTGCGGACTTTCCATGCGGTCGCTGCGAACATGAATAAAACTCTCCATGTAGCCCTGGGCTACTCTCTTCCAGACCATCTCGCGCGCGAACAGGTAAGCGCGCTTGCGCATGGCATGGCGTATCGCCGGAGTATCCAAAAGCTCGACCGTTTTCCTCGCAATAGCATCCGGATCCTCGAAAGGAACCAGCGCGCCGCGGCGGTCGTCCAGCAACTCGATCGCATGCCAGTACGGTGTCGAAATAATTGCCTTGCCCGCACCCAACGCATAAGCAAGCGTTCCGGAAACCACCTGCGCCTCATGGCGGTAGGGAGTGATGTAAATGTCCGCCGCGCCAATGAACTCAACCATCTCCTCCGGGCTGACAAAGCGGTTGTGAAAGATCACGTTCGATTCCACGCCCACATCCTTTGCCAAAGCTTGCAAGTGAGATCGATACTGATCGCCCTCGCGACGGAGAATGTGCGGGTGGGTCGCGCCCGCAACGATGTACACAACGTTCTTGTGCTGGGACAAAATCTGAGGCAACGCTTGAATGACGTTTTCGATCCCCTTGTTCGGCGAGAGCAGACCGAATGTGAGCAGCACCGCCTTTCCTTCCACGCCGAAGCGATCCTTGTAGAAATTGGGATCGAGGAATGGCAGGTCGGGAACGCCGTGAGGAACCATATCGATCTTGCTGCCCGGCACTTTGAAGATTTCTTGCAGGAACTGGGATGAAAGCTGGCTCATCACGATGAGTCGATCCGAAAGCTCCGCAATTTCTTCCATCACCGTGAGTTGGTCAGGATTCGGTTCGCGCAGAACGGTGTGCAAGGTGGTCACCACCGGCATCTTCAGGCCACGCAACAGCTGCAAGATGTGGCTGCCGGCGGGTCCGCCGAAAATTCCATACTCGTGCTGCAGGCAGACCATGTCGATATTGTTGAAGTTCAAGAACTCGGCGGCCTGTTCGTACGATCTTAAGTCGTCCTGGACAAGCGACCATCGCACACGCGCAGGATAGTCATATCCTTCTTCTGTATCGTTTACGGGCAGCGCTAACAATCGAGCGGTGCCGTATTCGGCGGATATGGCCGCGCACAGGTCGGTGGTAAAGGTCGCAATTCCACATTGCCGGGGCAGGTAATTTCCAATGGCTGCGATCCGGCTCGGCAAAGATGGCTTTGATTGCGATCGCCGCCGGGTTACGGAAATTCCCTCCCGCAGCACGGGGCGCGGCCCGACGACTTCTAACATTTCCCTGGGGAGCACTGTGTTCGGTAGCGACATGGGCTCCTATATTTGCCGAGAAGGGCTGCTGAGATGAGGTCGAAGTCCCGATAAAACTGATACGCCACATGACTTGCTCGTAGGCTATCGGTTACCGGTGTTGGTCCGTCCATGAGTAAAGCTTTGTCTCTCAAGTATTCAATAGAAGTGGGGTTGAGAACTGATCAAAATTGACCACATATTCCCCGGTGGGACGCGGGAGGCGAAAAACAGTAGCCCGATATGAGACTTGCGAGTGAGGCTTAAGGGTCGGACTCGAGGATGCGGACGACAAACGACGGCCCGTAGCTCACGCTACGAGCCGCGTCGTTGAATTCGTCGGTCTACTGTTGCCGCCGTTCTTCTGGAGCAGCCTCTTTTTCTGGCTTAGGTGCGTTCTCCGGACGGGCTTCAGCTTGCTTGGGAGCGGTTTCTTTTTCTGGCTTAGGCTCGTTCTCCGGACGAGCTTCAGTCTGTGGTCGGGGAGCGGCTTCGGGATGCGCCTGGCTTTGACCGTGAGATTCGTTTTCGGGCTTAGCCGCTGCGACGGGACGCGCTGCCTCTGGGCGAGGTGCCGCCTCCTTGGGCTCCTGTTGAGTGGGTGCCTTCTCGGGTTGAGGCGCCGCCGCGTGAGCGGTCTCTGGACGAGGCGTATTCTCCGGACGCGGTGCACTGGCTTTCTCCGAAGCGTTCGGTGGGCGCGGTACGTCATTGCGTGTTGGTTCGGTTGCAGCGCTCTTTTCCGCTGGCTTGTACGGTGCTCCCGCCTCTTTTGCCGGAACAGCGGCGCGGTCATTCATTGCGCCCGGCTTAGGAGTGGCGGCAATCGCCGGCTTGCCTTGGTTTACCGAGGCTCGTTGCTGCGGGTTCGCCAGAGCAGCCTGTGCGTGTTGGGTTTGAACGGCCAAAGGCGCGATGTGCCTCTCGTGTGCCGCAGCCTCTTGTTGGGAGTTCGGACGGGCAGTGACTCCACCGGTGCCGCCGTTGTAGCTGACGCGGTTCACCGTCGTATTGTTGATCACGGTGGTGTTGTACGTATTGTGGATATTGGTGACGTTCACGTTGTTGACGGCGCGGTTGTACGCAAACTGTCCGTTGTCCCAGCGGCCGCCCTGGTAACCATCACCGGTGTAGCCATAGCCGTAGTTGATTCCGCCATAGAAGCCCACGTGCGGACCCCAGTAGCCTTCATTGAAAGCGTACCCGCCGTTGCCCCAACCCCAGTAGCCGGGAGTCCAGAGGAAACCAACTTGCGGGGCCATTACCCACGTCCCCGGCACCCAGTAATAGTCGCCCTGACTGTAAGCCCAGTACCCAGGCGTCCACATGTAGCCTTGGGCGGGGAGGGGCGGCTGCTCGTATACGGGCAGGGCTGGCGGGGCGATGGTAATGGAGATTCCAATTTGCGCGAACGCTGCAGCCGACACGGCCAGCATTATGAGCGCTAACAGAAAAGAACGAACGGATGGGATGACACGCATTATCTTTCCTCTTGCTTGTTCATCCTTGGCTTGCCCGGTGATGCTCTGCTGCTGCGGGTTGCGTGGATGGACAGGCACGATTTCCGGGCGAAACGCGTTCAGTAACTGTCTCGCTCGCAAACAGTTCTGCCATCACCTTCTCACCTCTGGACTCTAGCGTCTGGTCAATAACGCTCACAACGAATTCGCAGACCAGCAAACACCTAAGGAAGACACGGCCAGAATGCAGCGGATTTCCAACGAACTGAGCAAAATTGAACATCATTGTCGATGCCGGACACTGCATTATGTCGTCATGGCAACCAAACGAAAACCACTGTCAGTACGTTGCCCTACCTGCGGAGCCAAGCCAGGGGAAAAATGTGAACTTGGCACTGGCCAACCCCGCACAGATCCGCATCGAGATCGGCGCTTGACGGCATAGCTAAGGTAACGAGGTGCGGGAGGGTTAATCGAGCCGAAAACCGCGACTTGATAGGGCTCACGAGGTCACGATACCGCCTCCGTCACGATTTGTGCCAAGCCGGGCCCTATTTAAGACTAAAATCATCACAGATGAGTCCTGCCGCGAAGAAGAAGAACCGCGAATTCGATCCTGATGTTTTCCTTGCGACGATTGGCGATGGCAGACGAAACATGGCCATTGACAAGAAGAAAACCATCTTCGCCCAAGGAGATCGGGCGGACGCTGTTTTTTATATCCAATCCGGCAAGGTGAAGCTCACTGTCGTGTCCCAGACTGGCCGCGAAGCCACTATAGGAATGTTACGCGAGGGAAACTTCTTTGGGGAAGGCGCGCTGGCAGGCCAGGCTCTGCGCATGGGATCTGCAGCTGCAATGACCGATTGCGAGCTTCTACGGATCGACAAGAAGGCGATGATGGAAGCGCTTCATCGCGAACATGCGTTTTCCGATATGTTCGTCGCGTATTTGTTGTCGCGGAATATCCGCTACGAAGAAGACCTGGTCGACCAGCTATTCAATTCCAGCGAAAAGCGGCTGGCCCGCGTCCTTCTATTGCTGGCTCACTTTGGCAAAGAAGGCGTGCCAGAAACCGTCGTCCCCAAAATAAGTCAGGAAACGCTGGCAGACATGGTTGGAACGACGCGTTCGCGGGTGAGCTTCTTTATGAATCGATTCAGGAAGCTGGGTTTCATCCAATACGCCGGCGGTATTGAAGGTGGCTTGCAAGTCCACAGTTCACTGCTGAACGTGGTTCTGCACGACTAAGCACGCCATGAGTGCGGCTCGATATCTTGTAGTGCGCAAGCCCGTTATTCGTTCGCTGCGGTAACCTTGGGCTGATCGGCGCGCCAAATGTACAGATATTTCTCGTCGCTCGACGTCTCTACCGGAATATTTCTCTCTCGGGTTACGCGGTTCAATGCAGAGCGAAGATTCTGCATTTTTTCGCCGTTCAGGCTGCTCAAGGGAACCTTAACCGCTTGCCGTGCGTTTAGCTTCGAAAGGTCGGATAAAATATCCGCCACTGCTTTTCGATGTTTTCCCTTGCGACCCTGCGGAACGTCCGACCGATTCAACGACGCATAGTGGGTGCTGCTACCGTTGCCGTTACGTCCCATTGCGGTGCCTCCCTTCGTCGGCTACCGTATCGGTAATGGGAGGAATCCTACGGCAAAGAATCGTATCCTGCAACTAAAAATCTATGCGAAACCTGCGTAGCGCGGCGATCCGCCAACCATTGCATCCTCTTAAGATTCGCTTTATCAATGATCTGCATGGTCTCCGTTGCGCTAAGACTTGATAAGAGTTCACCCGTATGATTTGCGCAGCGCTAGGATGATTGACGGTATGGGTGCTGCGAAGACGCTCGGAAAGTAACCGGCGCTACAGCGATTCGTCCTAGGGCTTTCTTTGAGGGGGGCACCCAACCGCGACTCCCATTGCACGAAAAAATGAAACTCAAATTCGACCCTAACACCTTCCTTGCGACAATCGGCGAGGGCAGGAAGATCTTGGCGGTTGCGAAAAAGCAAACGATCTTCACTCAAGGAGATACGGCAGACGCTGTTTTTTATATCCAAACCGGCAAAGTGAGGCTCACCGTCGTGTCCAAAACCGGAAAGGAAGCCACCATCGGCATATTGAACGAAAGAGATTTCTTTGGCGAGGGCGCGCTGGCAGGTCAGATGGTTCGCATGGGATCTGCGGCGGCGATGACCGATTGCGAGTTGCTGCGCGTGAACAAGAAAGCAATGATTGAGGCCCTTCACCGCGAACACGCATTTTCCGATATGTTCGTCGCGTACCTGCTGGCGCGGAATGTCCGCTATGAGGAAGAGTTAGTCGACCAACTTTTTAATTCAAGCGAAAAGCGATTAGCCCGCGTCCTTCTATTGCTGGCTCATTTCGGCAAGGAGGGGAATCCGGAAACCGTCATTCCCAAGATCAGCCAGGAGATGCTTGCAGAGATGATCGGCACCACTCGCTCGCGAGTGAGCTTTTTCATGAACCGTTTCAGAAAGCTGGGTTTCATCCATTACAACGGCGGACTGCAGGTCCACAGTTCACTGCTCAACGTTGTTCTCCACGATTCGCTTCCGTGACCTGCTGCCAGGGAACACACCGCTAACGCTGACGAAGGGGAGCATCCCGTTTAATTTGTAAGCTGGATAGGAATTTCTCCCTGTTACTCTCGAGATGTGAGCAATTTGGAACAGAATCGTTTCAGGGCTGCCCTGTATATCTTAGCGGCATGGCCGGCAACAATACTCTACTCTGCATTCGCCGGGAGCCCGCCCAACTCAGTTTGCTGCAAGAATGGATCGCCCCACCCCAAGTAGCGGGGCAGACATCTTAGTTCTCAGAGAAAGCAATATCGTCGCTATCCGCGGCGCCGGCGTTAGCACACTTCGGGCCGTCCACTGTCTCCTGGGCAGAAATCGAGATCGCACCGTTGCGAGCCAGAGCCTTCCCACGGAGCACGCCGCCATTGAGCGTGACACTGGTAAGCGCCATCATCTTGCCCACGACAATGCTGCCCTTCCCGACCGTCGCCGACGAACCGACCTGCCAGTACACATTGCATCCTCTCCCGCCCTTGCCGGCGAGATTTACAAGAACTTTGGAATTCGGAGCGGTCGTCAGAGTCGTGCCGATTTGAAAAATCCACTGCGCGTTGGAATTCCCCTGAGCGTCTAGTTTCAAGGTGCCGGTCAATTGCGCCGCCGATGTAAAGCAGTAAACTCCGGGAATGAGCTTCATGCCGCCCAGATTCACGCCCGTAAGGGTAGTGCCACAATGCGCAGATGCGGCTTGGTTGTATGCTGTCGTGAGACCTTTCTGCGCTGCAGCCGTCACTGGACTGGATTTGAGGAACAACTGGCCCTTCACTTGAGACGGCTTGATTCCCTTCACCGTGGGTGTCGGAGAGCTGCCGACGTCACCGATTATGAAAGTGTGGGCGCTGACATTGGTCACCCCGGAGCCGCCCAGCAAGCCAAATTTATCGGCTGCGCCCAGGTTGATTTTCACAGTGTCGGAATCAGTTTGGGCAAATGCGCCGATTCCCGACAATGACAGAGCCAGCAGAGAGATCGTAAACAGCTTCATAGATTTCCTTTCGTAACTTTCTGAGTACTTAACCTTCGCTCCGCACTCTATACGACCCGTTGGGTGACGGTCTGCGCAGTATTGATCACATTGCTAATTCAGGATTTCCGTGCTGCGAGCGGGGAATTTGGGCAGCAGCGAGGCAGAGAAAAAGCCGGACCCTGGGGGAGGTCCAGCCGTGACAAGCAGCATATAGCGCAGTCGTGAGGGCCCGAACGTCGATGTTGCGAGTCCGACACTAACCCATGACTTGCGCATTGAACAGCCCGAATAATACGTTTTCCAAACTGGGAAGACTGGTCAAAATTGCACAGTTGGGAAACGATCGAACGATGCAAACCAGGCACGCTTTGTGACGAGTTATATCGTCACCGCTCGTTGGGGAGGCTTCAGTGCCATCTAGCCCCTTAAAGCTACGTCTTCACACTGCACTGCGGCCGCTCACCAGGTTGATCACCAGGACGACCAACGCTACGACCAGCAGCAGATGGATCAGGCCACCGGCTATGTGCAGGCTGAAACCTAGAAGCCAGAGAATCAGAATCACAACAAAAACTGTCCAAAGCATATTTATCTCCTCAGTCTTTCGGATTACTTATGTCTGCTTCGCGTTCGACCCCAGTTGAACCCCGTGGAACCATTTCCCACACTCCAGACAGAATGGTTTGGATCGTGAGGTAATCAGCCCGCAGAACGGACACATTCTCGGGGATCCGGCTTCGCCGCGGTGTGTTTTCGTCCCAACCAGCTTGCGCAGCGAATTCGTCAGGAAGGTGCGCAAGTTACGCAGGTGGACCGGAAGAGGATGCAAGACAGACCTACCCTTTCGCGTTGTCGAACAAACTTAGAGTGACACATCCGCGAGAGCGATTCTGAGCAAGATTGCTCAATTTATGACAAGGCGCGAGCTGAAATCGCCAATCTTAAGTGTTCTTCGTAAACCCTTAAAGTGAGCAATTCAGATCAGCAATCGTTTCGCGCCTGGGCGATCATGATTAAGAGACGAGCACTTCTTCTCTCTCTTTCAGGTCCTCTGAACTAAGTCAGCCCATCTGAAGTTCTCTTTTCTTAGATCCGCAACTCCCAAAGGAATGAATCATGAAAAAGTCAGTTTCACTGCTGCTGATGAGCTTGATGGGCCTGGTTGGAACTTACGCGTGGGCAGACTCCAGTCATGAAGACACGGTCGAGCGCATGCAAAAGTCGGTGGACGTTCTTAGCGAGATTATGTCGACGCCAGACAAGGGAATTCCCGAAGAAGTCCTGAACGACGCCAAGTGCATCCTCGTGGTGCCGCACCTGATTAAAGGCGGTTTCATTTTTGGCGCCAAACATGGTCGTGGAGTGGCCTCGTGCCGTACGTCAACCGGCTGGAGTGCGCCCGCATTCGTATCCGTTGGCGGTGGTAGCTGGGGATTGCAAATCGGAGTCGAAGGCGTGGATCTAATCATGCTGGTAATGAACGAACAGGGCTTCCAGCACCTACTGTCGAGCAAGTTCGAACTGACCGGTGAAGCATCGGGTGCGGCAGGCCCAGTGGGCCGTCATGCGTCGGCAGGAACTGACTGGAAGATGAACACGGAAGTGCTGACCTACTCGCGTTCGAAAGGTGTGTTCGCTGGCCTGACTCTCGAGGGCGCAGTGGTGGAGCAGGACAACGACTCTACTCGCGCCATTTATGGCAAGCACATTGAATTTCGAACCATCCTTTCGGGAAAGGGACCGACTCCGGAAAGCGTGGAGGCATTCTTAAAGGCCGTCTCTGAAGCCGGCCACCAGGCACGCGTCGCCGAAGCTAAGGAAGATGCTGAAAAGAAATAGAACGGGGCTGTGAGTTTGCGGAGCAGAGCGAAGGCCGACCGGGACCCTAACGCGGTTTCGGTCGGCATTCGAAGCTCCTGAAAGGTGGCACTTACGTCAATAAATCTACGAAGGTGTTTTTGGGCTCAATTAGCCTGCCTTGTTCTCTGGCCGGCGATTTCCTTGGCGCAGTCGCCCGACCTCGATCAAAACCTGGCGGCCTGCCGGGCGGGTCGAGAGGCTTGTGATCGCTCCAAGTTGAGCCAGGCACAAATAGCCGGGCTGGAAGTGCTTGCCCGGGAACACAATGTTTCCAATTGTAGAAATGGCTTCGACTCATGTGACCATTCGCAACTCACGGGACCGCAAGCGACTGCGTTGGCCGTCGCCGACCACCAGAAGAACTTCTCCAATTGCAGAGACGGCATTTCGCCTTGCGACCTTTCACAATTGACTCAATCCGAGGCCCGGGACTCTTCAGTCGCAGCCCACCAACGCAATCTTGAGGACTGCGAGGATGGAATAGGGGCTTGCGATCACTCCAAATTGACTCCGTCGGAAGCCGGGGCGGTCGACACTGCCAGACGTGAACTGAATGTGTCCGATTGCAAGAATGGCACTGGGCTCTGCGATCACTCCAAACTTACCGGTGTGGAAACCGTCGAGGTGACTGCGGCGGAACACCAGCGCAATGCGCAGAATTGTAGAAACGGCTGGGACGAGTGCGACGTCTCCAAACTCACGCCCTTGGAAACCAGTCAGACCGTCGCCGCGGACCACCAGCGGAATGTCGCTGAGTGTAAGGGCGGCCAGGAAACCTGTGACTACTCGAAACTGACAGCCTCCGAAGCGAAGATGCTGGCCGATTCTGAACAGCAACGTAACTACGCGGCCTGTTTGAAGGGATATGGTTATTGCGATCGTTCCCAACTGACGCCCGCGGAAGCAGGGGCGATTCCAGCCGAACAAAAACCACCCTCCCGGTAGGAATCAAGTACGGGGCATTCGCGATAGAAATCTTCCAAAGGAGAACAACGATGACGACCAGCGAACCAAAGAAATGCGGTCATCTGCCGTGCCGATGCCAGGTGGAGAGGGGCAACAAATACTGCGGTCAGGCTTGCAAGGAGGCCGGGTCCAAGGAGGTGGAGATTGCGTGCCAGTGCGATCACGGACCTTGCCCGCTCACCGTATGAAAACCGCAGGTAACCCTTGGTGTGCAAGGGGCATCTCAGATTGGCCGAGGAGAGTCCGTTAATGAATATGCGTCGAATGATGAGCTTTTTGTTAGTAATCGCGGGTTTCGCGGCCTTACCGCTGGCGAAGGCGCAAATGTTGGTGGACTCGCCCGGCACGGTAGCCTCAGCCAGCACAACGAACAATCTGGCAGATATTCCGTACACGCGTCCGACCGAAAAAACCAAGCTGCACAATTATTTTCTCGACACGGTGGGCCCGTATCCGATCATCGGTGCGGCGTTCGCCGCTGGCATTAACCAGGCAAACAATGCTCCGCCGGAATGGAAGCAAGGTGCAGAAGGCTATGCCAAGCGATTCGGGTCCGACTTCGGCATCGCCGGCGTAAGCACGACGGCACGTTATGCACTTTCAGAAGCCTTTAGAGAAGACACGCTGTATTACCCTTGCGAGTGCAAAGGCTTCTTGCCGCGGCTAAGCCATGCCATGATTTCGACATTCACCGCGCGCCGCGGTGACGATGGCCACCGCGTGTTCTCGATTCCCGATCTCATCGCTCCCTACGCCGGCTCCATGACTGCCGTGTATGCGTGGTATCCAGACCGCTACAACTACAAGGACGGTTTTCGCATTGGCAACTACAGCCTGCTGGCATACATCGGCGGCAACGTCGCTCAGGAGTTCCTGGCTCACGGGCCTCACTCCCTGCTTTCCCGTATGCACCTTAGCAATTCGCATCCAGCGCCGACTGCGGGGTCAAATCCTTGATGGACCGCAGTTCCAGTGCGGTTGCAGGCGTGGATACCGGGCTGCAGATGCCCGTGTCTGCTACTCTGAGTTCTTTCTGGGGCGTGATAAACCAGTTTCTAGAATGGTTTGGCGATCTCGGTCTGTTTTTTTGGCAGGTCGCGCGCGCCGCCGTTACGCCACCGTTTGAGTTCGGCGAATTGTTTCGTCAACTCGATGAAATTGGATCAAAGTCGCTGCCTCTGGTGGCATTAGCAGGCGCAGCCACGGGCGTCGTACTTTCTTTACAAGCCCGATACAGCCTGACTCGATTTGGGGCGAAGTCCCTGCTTCCCGCTGCCATCGTGTTTTCCGTGATCCACGAGACCGGCCCGATCATTACTGGCTTGGTCGTGAGCGGCCGAGTCGGCGCGGGCATCGGCGCGGAACTGGCCTCGATGAAAGTAACTGAGCAAATCGACGCCATCGAAGCATCCGCAGTGAACCCTTATCGTCTGCTGGCTGCGACCCGCATTCTGGCTTGCATCCTGATGCTGCCATTACTCACCCTCGCCGCCGATCTATGTGGCGTGGTTATGGGCTGGGTCGCGCAGGCGTTCGCCGAGCCGGTTTCGTTGCACCAGTTCATCAACAGCGGATTCAAGGGCGCCGATTTTAACGACTTTCTGCCACCGACAATTAAGACCGCCGTGTTCGGGCTGATTATCGGGCTGGTTGCGTGCTTCCAGGGAATGCGAACGCGCGGAGGCGCAGAAGGCGTTGGCCGCGCAGCCACGAGTTCCGTCGTATTGTCCTCGCTGTTCGTGATCCTGGCCGACGTTGTGCTGGTGAGATTCATCATCATATTTTTTCCATGACCCAGGAGCCGACTCGCGCCACAGCCATGCCCACAACCGACCAAATCGCCGTTGAGCCAAAGCAATCCGAAAAAGACGGAAGTGCGCCGGCAATTGCAGTCGAGGATCTGCACAAGTCCTTTGGAAGACAAAAGGTCTTGAACGGAGTCACTCTGACCGTGAGCCGCGGTGAAACCCTGGCTGTGCTTGGTCGCAGCGGCACCGGGAAAAGCGTATTGCTCAGGCTCATCATTGGCTTGCAGACGCCTGATTCGGGTTCGGTACACATTCAAGGTAAAGACATCACCGGCCTCGATCTGGACCAACTCGGCGAAGTCAGAAAGAAAATGGGCTTTCTTTTTCAGCACGCCGCGCTGTACGACTCGCTGACCGTCGCGCAGAATGTGGCTTTTCCTCTGCAGCACCATAAAAAGGAAATGCCGGAGTCCGAGAAGAACGACCGGGTCAAGGAATTGCTCACAGAAGTAGGTATGGAGGGCAACCTGGAGAAAATGCCCTCAGATCTCTCGGGCGGTATGCAGAAGCGAGTCGGACTGGCTCGGGCATTGGCTTTGGAACCCGATATCCTGCTGCTCGACGAACCCACCGCTGGCCTCGACCCGATCAGCTCGGGAGAAATCGACGATCTGGTGCTCAAACTACAAAAGGAACATCAAATGGCGTCGATCGTCGTGACCCACGATCTGCATAGCGCGAAGACGATTGCCGATCGCCTGGCTCTGCTCAATGAGGGAAACGTTGTAATCGAAGGCAGCTTTGAAGAACTGCAGAAAAGTGACGACGAATTTGTCAGGGAATTCTTAAAGCATTCGTAGGAGGACTTATGTCGAGGGCGGCGCGCTTAGGAGCTTTTATCGTCGCGACACTCGCGATTCTCGCGGGCGGTATTTTTATCATTGGGAGCAAGCAGTATATTTTTAACTCCACCTATCAGCTGAAGGCGCAGTTCGACAATGTAGTGGGACTGGATGACGGCGCCGACGTGCGGTTGGGTGGAGTTCACCGCGGAACCGTACACAGTATCGTGCTGCCCCACAAGCCGGGCGAAAAAGTCACCGTGGTCATGGATCTGGCCAAGGCGACGCACGAGATCATCAAGCAAGACTCCGTTGCGACCATCGAAACCGAAGGCCTGTTGGGCAACCAGTACATGGCAATCACCTTTGGATCGGCGGCCGCAGCCGATGTGCGTGACGGAGATACCATCGCCAGCCAACCACCGCTGGAGATGACAGACTTGCTCAAAAAGACCAGCGGCATTCTCGATAGCAGCCAGCAAGCCGTCCAGAACGCCACTCGGGCGACGGCGAATCTGGACTCGATCAGCGCCAAGATTGATCGCGGCCAGGGAACCGCGGGAGCGCTGGTCAATGACAAACAACTCTACGACAACCTCGAGCAAACCTCGAGCGCCATGCGAGACACGATGGTTCAGGCCAAAGCCGGGGTAACCGACTTCCAGGAAAACATGGAAGCCATGAAACACAACTTCTTTTTGCGCGGATATTTTAAGAGCCGAGGCTACGAAGATTCCAACGAGTTGGCCAAGAACGAGATCGAACGGCTGCCGCAAGGTACACCGGTCAAGGAGTTCACCTATCCGGCGAAGCAGTTGTTCGACAAGCAAGATACGGCCAAGCTGAAGAATCAGAAATCCTTAAAAGATAGCGGTGAGTTTCTGGCCAATAATCAATTCGGAGTGGCCGTAGTTGCAGTATCCGCCGGCATGGCAGGCGATACGCAGAAAGACCTGGAGCTGACCGAAGCCCGGGCCATGGTGGTACGTGAATACCTGGTTGAGAATTTCGGATTCGACGACAGCCAGTTAAAGACTCTGGGTATTGGCAAGCAGACGAACGCGAATGCGGACTCCGGTTGGGGAACGGTGCAAATCCTTATCTATCCAGCCGGAACGGAAATTCCGCCCAGCAAGCAAATGCCGGCGAGCGCTCCTTCGAAACCGAACTCCGACCAAGCGGTTCAGTCTTCGGCGTCCGCAAAGTCGAAATCACAATGAGCGGACGGAAGGCGGTATCAGTTCGCGCGCACGATCCCGCCACGGGGAAGCATGAAAATGGCCGGGAAGCGATTCCTGCATAACACGACCTCAGGTTTTAGATATCGGCACTGCACGGCGGAAGCCTTCTTGCTAGTTGAATTTATTTCGGGTTCGACGGGATAATTTCAGGAGATATGTCGTATAGACCGGTTGCCGTGAGGGGGAAAATTTGGCTCCGGAACAATGCCAGCATTCCAAGAGGATTAGCGGTGTGGTGAAGTTAGACTTTGCGCGCCCGGACGCTCCAGATGGTCCTACGTACGCAGGCTCTATCGCGGTCGGTGTGTGTCAAGACTGCGGACACATCGAAGCGTTCGCCAAACTGCATCACTTGTTATGTGATTGGCTGCACAAAGCCTGAAAGATAACTGACGAGAATGCCGCTGGAATGCTGACGCTGAAGTGTGCCCAGTCGGCGGCGAAGCTTTGGGCGCCTAAGCCAACTCTAGTTCGATCTTCTTCGCGGCGGGATCCAGCTTTGTGATTCGAAAGCTGCGGATTTGTCCGGTGCGCACGGCCTCTGGCTTCGACGAGGTCGCGCTGGCTCCGCCTTTCCAACGCGC
>Ga0210383_10002360_pt1 | contig 17086 bp, 16 predicted proteins | sample IncBWC14OmetaG_FD_160072 | JGI IMG/M metagenome (GOLD analysis project Ga0210383, IMG submission 160072) | Forest soil microbial communities from Barre Woods Harvard Forest LTER site, Petersham, Massachusetts, United States - Inc-BW-C-14-O ...
CACGGTTCTCAAAGCAAGATTGGACCGCAACCTACCGCCCTCTCATGTGTCTCTCCCTTCTCAACGCCCTCGGGCTCTGCGACGGCCCGCCTACATTTGATTCCCACAACAAACCGCCACAAGTGTTCTTCATCCACCTGTCCGTCCTTCCCGGCATATCGTCCAACACTAAAGCCCGTGCAGCATTTCTTGTAGATGGTGCCGAGGTCCTTAGCGTAGCAGAATTCCGCAATGCAGTCACGGACCAATCGCACCACCTATATCACCCCGATAATGCGCAGCTCATGTTAGACTACGACAACCACAAAGCGCGAATGGGTCGGGAGCCGAACCGTCGCGTGTGCATGGTCGTTCAGAGGACACACTTCTATAATGGTGTCAAGGCGCATGTGTATAACAAGAATTGGTATTACGAAGATGACTGCATGCGTGATTATTCCGAGCAGTGGAAACCAGACGATTGGCTCAGGCATTTGAAGGAGACTGTTGCGATCGGGAGAGGGTGGCATAGGGACGACGTTCACTTTTGAGCTTTTAGTGCGTTTCGCTCTGACTGTCGAGCATGTTGTTTAATGGAGTCTACAGCTTATCCTATCACGGAGTAAAACTCGAATTTCAATGTCGATGTTAATGGCGAAAGTGACCTCGGTCCGTTGAAGAGAGCTCTGTCCTTATTCTTTCTGCTCCACTTCGACTACTACAAGTATAATGTCCGGAAATCGATATCTTGGTCGTCTTTGAAGTATGCATTGCGTCCACTCGTTGTCAAATTGCATAATCAACAAAGATTTCTTGTTACTTGGCTCTTTCGCAAAACCATCAAAAAAACCACGGGCAGGACTCGGACACATCGGCATCTCATCATCACATGTTTCGACTCACCGCAAGGTTGGACCTTGCCATGTCCTTCGCACAACCATTGGTATATCCACATTGTTCGTTGTATAGATAACCGTACCGCTACTACGCGAATCAAAGATTGATTTACAATAGTATATTCCCTTCGTCCTACCACGATCGTATCCCGCGACTCAGATAAATTAATAAATTGTGCGTGATATCGATCACAGAATGTGAGTGGTTTTCTGTCGTCATTAGTATTCACTTGGCGTGCCATACATGATCACATAAATTATCGCCGGTGATCACAGTTCTTGTTAACGTTATTTTAAGCAAGCCCAGTTATCTGGCTTTGAAACTGAGACCTGAGGCCTGGTGAATTTCCCGAGGGGGTCACGGTAGGTCGGTACCGGGTATTTGGCGGGAACGTTAAATCACCTGACTGTCGGTCATCTCCAGAAACGGACCGCGGATATCTTTTATATGGGTCTAGATTTGAAGCTATGCACTTGCCTGACCGTAAGACCCATCCCGTGGTAGTTGTTTCGGAAGAGGTCATAAACAAATGCAGTTATGGTTTGCAATAACACAAAGTGAATACATGTCTGTTTCCAGATGTATTGTACGCCGTCTCTCCGTACTCAAATTTTTTTCAACAGTTTCGCATCCTGGTCCACATGTATATCGAACCATCATATGTCCCGGCAACAATTCGATCTCCTTGCGGTGATACGCTGGCGGAATAGACGCTGTTTTCATTGTGATGTGCATTTCCAGGGAGGGTGAATACCGTCGCAGCCTCTCCACTCTCCACACCCCAAATACGGACAGTCCTATCATAGGAACCCGAGACAATCCATTGTCCGTCGGGTGAAAAGACAACGGAAGCAACACCATCAGAATGCCCTCTACAGTGACGGATGGCACTTGAAGGCGCTGAACCAACACTGTTGCCATCCTCAGTATCCCAGAGTACAATTTCCCCACCGTAACAGCCGGAAGCGACCCATCGCCCATTGGGAGAAAGTGCAACAGAATTAATTATGTTCGAGAGTTTCAGAAATGTTAAAAGTTCTCCTGTTTTGGCGTTCCAGATGCAAATGGCATAGTCCCAGCTTCCCGAAACAATGCGTGTTTCGTCCGGCGAGACAGCAACTGAGGCGACACAATCTTTGTGCTTTCGCATCGGTCGAACTAGAGCCTTTCCAACTTTCACATCCCAGATCATAACTGCCCCATCCCATGATCCGGAGACGATTTTCTGCCCATCGGAAAAATATGCAATAGAACGAACGGCGTGGGTATGTCCTTCAAACGATAGAGTTCCTAGTAGTGCTTTAATACAAACATCCCAGATGCGAATGTACGGTGGATTGTGTAAACCCAAGGCAATATGCCTACCGTCGGGTGAAAATACTGCTGAATAGACGTCGGCATTCACAGAAATAGGACCAGTGGTGAGCTGTCCCGAGTCGGCGTCCCAGAGGCAGATTGTCCTGTGAAACGAGCCCGAGACAATTTGTGAACCGTCTGGGGAGAATGCACAACAGTAAACATATGGCGCATGGCGCCCAAGGCGTCGTGGGCTGTGTGAGAATGGCTGAAGCATGAAGGATATAGAAGGCTGGGACGATTTGGAAGCTGGGAGTGCGTGGGTGAGACTTTCAGCGGAATGCATGTCTTTGATGATTATCGCTATTGGATCATTTGGATCTGACCCGGGACCATCTCGAGTCGTAATCGGTAAACGATCCTCATCACTGACCACCAACTCATCATTTACGGCACTGGCTACTAGGTCTACATCCGCGCCATCGGGTATGCCTTCCCGCTTGCAGAGAACCTTCTTGATGGACTTGACTGTGCGCGGGGGTGCAATATGGGAAGCAATGATCCGTCCAGTGTATGGGTCATCCTCGCTAAAGGAGCATTTCGACGCGACGACTTCGTTATCAGCGAAAACCTAGTAGTAAACTAGGTAATCATCATTATGGTGTGCATAGGATTTCGAATCAATGCATACTGACGATAATGTGGGTTACTGTTTAACTCTCTCCCGAGTGCGCTGTTGGATCTGCTGGGGATGTCGTCATCGATAGACACATTGTGCAGGCGATCGTTATCGCTTTGGGCGCCTGTCGCGACTGGCGAGTTTGGCTGTTTGAAATGGTCGCTGTATGTTGGAGGGGGTGCTAATCGGGATACCTGAGACAATTGTAATGGATAGCATACAATGAGATGCTCACCTGAATCGATTTTATGTTCTGCCATGATGGTCAGGAACAAAGTGGCTTTAGTCTGTTCACGTGCGGGGTCGGAATACGGACTTCGGCAACTTCGTCATGGGGCGATGGTCTTCAATATGGCTCCTGAGACACGATATCACCGTGTATGTACGTATCCCAGTTCGAACTTGCATCCATAATCGTATGTGGTTCTATTGTGACCCGGACGTTGGTGCGCGCGGCGATCATACTACCTTCTTCGTAGATTCTTCTTGGCCCGGGTTTCCATGTTTATTTGTGGGATGCTATCACTGATCAGTGATATCTGTTTCACTTGATTTCGACCCGGACACCATTGCACCCAGCCTGCATTTCCATAGAGATTCTTAGTATCTCCTCATCATGAACCTACGCACGACAGAGGCGGCTCTATAAATTCAGCCCGTTCTGGGGGTTAACTCGACATTCCTGACCCACTAAGAATCACATTTTCTGTATCTGAAAGGAGTGGTTGTCACTAACCTCCGAGTCTTCATACAGCACACAAACATGTTCAAACTCACCGTAATTCTAATCACACGCGATGACGACGCAAGCAAAGTGCGATCCCCCCGATCGACCGCACTGGTATGCCAAACAATGACCGGCAGCCCCTTGGTCAGTGACCGGAACGTGAACAGCGCCGCGTCAACAGGAATTTGCCAGAGATGGATCGGTGGTTGCTTGAGTGGGAGAAGCACGCCGAACTTCACCAGTTCGCACAGGGGAAATGGCGTCCACTGAGGGTGGGTAATGTGTATTAAAAGAGAATTGAATCGGTAGAAAATAATAATTGGCACTATGGAAAGGCCGCGCCCTCAAAAAGAGATGGAATTTCCTTGAGTTCTACAACGACACGTCGCCCTGCAGCCGAAAAACAAAGGTCGCGAGGGTCCATCGCCATCGTCGCGGTTGTCGAGCTCAGGACAACTCGAACTTGTTGAACCTCGTGTTGCCAGAGGTTGCCAGTGACTCAGTGTCAAGTGAGAACTGCGGCGTGACTCAAGCGTGACTTGTCTGTTTGGCAACGATGACGTAATTTCACTAGATGACGGACTTGTTTTTGTCCATTCGAGACCAATTCGAGTAGCTAGCATGCGCGGGCCGCATTGCACAGCACTCAGCGACCAGGATGATTTATATTTTACATAATTTACGATTACTGCTAGCATTCTTGCAACATGACGTCACTATATAGGACACTAGAGCGTGACGTCGCGGACCACCGACAACTTTCACTGGTGGATTGACTGGGACCATACCACCCCCAGATTGTGCACATCAAAGATCACACATTAGCAGTTTATTATACTGGTATTAACTTCGAGTCGATAAGCTCAGCGGCTCTGGTGTATTACATCGTCATCACAGATGGCCACGCAAACGAGAAACTGGGGAACGCAGAAGTTCTCGAATGGTCCCATACAGACGGAGATTTCTATACCTGCGGGTCAGGTTGGCAGAAGGAAATTTACGAAACAGTGCAAGTATTCTGGAAGCTAATAGCTGAAAAGCCGCTGACGAGTGATGTGCGGCACTGAAATATGGTAATATTTGGCAAAATTGTCTGCAACTGGAATGGTCCTTTGATCTCGCTTTGTCGATTGCTTCCCGAACGAAGAGCAGAGTGTCGTCTAGTGTTTCTGTCATCTTCCAAAAGTGCCCTTCCGCGGAATGGCCGTGCTTAAATCCCTTCGTATGGACATGTAGGTGTGTAGGGCCGTTTGCTCGAGCTGAGCGACGACACACCGCAAGCTTCTCTCGAAATTGCAAATGATTAACGATGTCAAATCCTGGCGTCATCCGGTCGCAGATAGTACCACCACCTATATTTTCAATTATATAGCCATCGACTGTGACCGCCTTCATCCTGGATCCCCGCCCTACGACATCACGGAGGTCCGAAGTGATGCTCTGGAATGTAGTTAATCCAATGAAGCACTGCCGTTCGAAGACTGCGCCGAGGTGAATACCTCCGGGCGGCCACCGGTCCAGTACCAGCCCCTGCGCGGTATACAACTCTTGCACAAATGAACCCGGTAGTGACGCAACGGTGAGTCGCTCTGTATCCACAGGAATATCGATATAGGTTGAGCAAAGAATGTCGGCTGGCGCAGTGCCGGAAAGCCACATGAGTTCGCGTCCGGGAAGAGGGCGAGAGGCACCGTTTTTGATCTTGCTTTTGGTAGATGCGAGGGCGAATCGAACGACTGATTCATGAAGTCGAGCGCCATCATTGGGATTTGGAGTGTCTGGGGCGGCAATCGAGAGTGGTGCAACCAATGAGCCAGTGATAATGTAGAGCACCGTTGGATTACGTTCGAACCAGTTGAATTGGCCGGATGACCATGACCACAAATAGAATCGTAGAACAAGGGTAAATAGCTGGAATCCAAGCCACCAGTATGATGTGAATGTATCCGCTTTGCCAAGCAAGATGTAATTGAAAAGGTAGGCACCCAGAATTATCACGGCGCTGAGAGCACATAACAGACGCACGCAAAGCAGATCTGCACTGCGACTGGCTCCCGAATGACTCGGATTTCGCCATAATATGGTCGATGCGGAAGTTTTTGAGTCAGTGATGACGCCATCGCCGTCTCGGATGACCTGCCCGGATGTTCGGTCTGAGGTCATGTCGCAAAGCCGGCTGATGCCCATTGTATTGAGCAACTTGAGTAATGATGGCGTCATGCAGCCCACAATAAGTGCCAGTCCAACTGTCATCCCCAGTGCGATACGTTTAATGTAGAGGGGAGAGCTGTTTATTCCATGTGTGAGGCAGAGGGTCGGCGTAACTGTGATGACTACAGTCCAAAGTGCGTTGCAGACAAAGGCGATGATCCCGCCAAAACCTCGTACACCTTCCATGGGACATTGGGAGTAACCAACGACGACCATGTGCGGTCGAATCCAAAGGGACTCAGGAACAGTTACCTGGCCCAATAGACAACCCGAGTTATCCTGCCACTCTCCGCTATCATACTCTGAGCCCACTCCCCAACAGCTGAGCGCTTTGGACGTCTTCTCTAATGTAAACGCTCCTGCCCCCGCCAGATTTAGTCCAGCAGCCTCAGAACGCGCGAGGCCGAAAACGATTTTACAGTATGCTCGAAGCGCCCCAATGGTACCAAATATCGACCAGACCGAGGACATTCGCACCACATACAAGCTGTTGGGATCGGATAGTTTTTGTTCGACCGTGTCAGCGGCGAACAACGTTAGTATCGCGCTCAAATCCTGAAAGTTAGAGACGATGTTGGGTACCCCGCCATCGTTGTCACGGGGAGTCCACGAATGTATTGGAGCCGCGGAGACTGGGAGAATGCATCTCATTGCGGACAGGACGATAAGTAGGTGGCGAAGTGGCATTTGCAAATGCGACCATATCGGCGACTTGGGTTCGACACAGTTAAGAAGTGTGCTCTCTGATGCAATGGAACCCTCCTTTTCAACATAATGAGCCGTCTGGGAGCTGGAGACTACAACCATCCGAGTCGGCGAGAAAATCAGTTCACACCATGTTTCAGACCCAACACGACTCACCATTCGCTTGGGAACTCAACTCCATCGGGGTGTCCATCCAGTCAGGCGACAACACCTCGAAAAATCGAACAGGGAGGAAAAGGTGAAGTTGGGATTACAATTCACATCTCCGAGTCAGGCTGTAGAACACAGGTCTCAGGCACAGTTTGTATGTGCCAGTGTATGGCATCCAAGTCAGCACTGCCAGTGGAAGTTATTATTAAATAATAATGTATGACTTCTCTTTGTTAACTCGGTGTGAGATGCCCATTAGATTAGGGCGACTCAATGCTTAGTTCGATTTCAGTGAGTGAGATAGACATACATACCTTCCATAATCATCAATTGCCGAGCTCGAGAATTAAGGCATTTTGAGCTCCGACACAAACAACGTGGGTGGTGCCGCCTGCCGTACTAGTAGGAAGGCTGTACCTACACCGGATCGACGAACTGACGAACTAAGCATTGAGTCATCCTATTCGTCGCGTCGTTCTCAGTCTACTTATGACGACAACTAATAGTTTTGCCCTCAATGTCACACAATGGCACTTACTGCGGCTACCTCATCCACATATCGAGGACGGTTACGGAGGTGTTGCGTCGAAGCCCTGCATACAGGCTCCGCGTTCAATCCGATGGCTTCGCAGACTGGGACACCAGCATATTCACTTTCGCTGCTGAGACCTTCCAGCGGGAGTGTGGCCTCCGATCACTGAAAGTGCGGTCTGCCTGGATTGGTAACGGTCGCAAAGGATTTTGTTGGATCCTCCCTCCGGAGATGAGAAAAAAGAATCGTTCGTCAGAGGACAACAAGGGATTGGAGGTCTTCAAGCGTCTGATGGGGATACAGGGTGAACCGGTGACGTTTTATCCTGTTAACGGACCGGAACCTTGGTATCTGCGAAATATTGGTGCATTCACGAAGGAAGTAGAAGACATGCTTTACGAGACGTGTTATGAGCGTTTCAACTCCGGAGAGATGTCGGTTGAGTCGTTGGATCAGGACATGGCCAAGTTGACGGTCAAGGCTCACTAGACGAGAAGTGAGTATCTACTCGGTTTGATTCACTGTTACGTATAACCAGTTGCGTTCGCTCTTCTTTCTAAAAGGCAGACGTCAAAGTTAGGGTTACTCAGCTGTAGGGTATTGGGATGTGCATAGACCGTAGCATTGAATTTGACCGGAAGTTCTTATGGTCCCAATAACCAACATTCTCGTTACTATTCATGTTCATATAATTGCTTCTCCTCGTTTGCAATCTGCATGTTGGTGTGCCAGGTTTGTATGGCTTTGAACCGTGATGAAGCTGTGGATTCAGAATGGTTGTCACTGCTACCACCCCCTCCATGTCGGTCCTCGTCGTCACCTTCTGGTGGGCCGTCCCGAGAACTGATGGAATCAGTAGGATATACTATGTTTCCGATAAGGGAATTAATTCGTCTTCGGGAGCGATTGGTACGCCATCGGCTAGAGCATTGCCACTGCAGCTGTCACCAGTGGCACTACCAGTCATTCCGCCATCCGTTTCGTTCCTCGCAGTATCGTTAGGTGAAGCGATGTCACCCAAAGTCTGGCCATCACTGATTTTATGCTGGGTGAACGACTCCAACGGTTTAGCTCCTATCCAATCCTTACACATCCTCAGGTCAAGCCCTATATAAAGCCGATCGGAGATCTTCACCAAGGTTGTAGATGGAGTAGTGGGGATTGATATGGGATTCAATGATGGGCAGCTGATCAAAAGGGCAACAGTGCGATGTGGTATCAGAGGGTCAGGGCTCATTCGTGTAGTTGCAACAGTAGTATACAATCGTTGTCACAGCCATTGGGGTAAGGGGTATGAACTTGTAACGGAAAGTTTCTGCGGTGTAGATCTGAGATAGAGCAATGAGAGACAGCCATAGAAACTGTAATAATACTGATGAATGGGTGGGGAAGATAATAGCTTGGTGTAGATGTCGAAAAGGTCCACATGCATGGGCAAAAGCCACCCGTTTCTGTCGAAAGCACAGTGGAACACAGCATTCACTGTTGCGGTGTCAGTCGTTTGTAAGAGGATGAGGGGATGGAACAGATGTATGGTGGACTAAGTTGTATCATGTATCAACATTCAGCATGAAGTAGTCGAATCCCCACACCCACTCAAGCTTATGGAGCTGTAGTTGTGATATATCAGATGAAATGAACCAGCACAGAGATGGACGAAACTCATGACATTGTAATCTATAGCTTTAGGGATCACATGACAGGTTTCAACAGTCTATTTCTTGTTGCATGCAGGAAATAAGGCAAGGGATCTCCCCATGGTACTGGTAACATGTGAAATGGGAATTTTACACCAAATTCAATATGATCAACCATTTGTTAATCTGTGTAGAACTGACTGAGTTATGAGGCTTTTGTGTGTCTGTTCTAATCTGTATTCTTTATATAACCATACTGTGTGGCCAGTGGCATGCCAAGCTTTTGCAAAATGAACACACCCCTTCAGGGACTCTGATGATTTCCACAGTGAGCACTTTGTGTCAATCCACTCCCTGTCCATTGAGTCTTTCAGTGACAGATGGCCATTCCATGTGTATTTGAGCAGACCAGTGAGTAAATGAGCCTGAGGAAAGTAAATCTGTCTGAACAATTGGAAATCAGGATGAATGATATACATTTTACACACCTGTCCTGGGATCTCCCAGAGTCCAGGAAGATATATAATTAGCTCCTTCCCATTATTGCTTTGCATTGACTTTGGTTGGTCTCCTTTTCATATTTTACCTCTCTTATATTTGACTCTTTTGCTTTCTCCTGCCCATGATCCTTTTTGAACAAGAAACCATGTGCAATGTCTGCTTCACAAATGGTAAGTTTCACTACATCTAAGCTCTGCCACTTCAATGTCTAGAAACCTCTCACCAGGTTCAGCATGGGCCATCTGAATAAGCTTGGGTAGCTCATCATGAAAGTTTTTCAGCAGGTCATCTAAAGTTGGCATGTATAACAATGGGGTATTGCATATGGCAATGTTTATTTTTGTTATATGCATGTTTCTATATACTGTCTGAATTGTATTTTTAAACTGACTCCAATGCAATGAACCATTTCTTAATTTGACCAAATATGACTCAGATATAACACTTTTGGTAATGGAATTAACCCTATCTGCTCATATTTGTACTGATATTCACAAGTAATAATAGTGTTGTTGACAGTACTAAAAAAACTTGGGTAATAAATGATCCAAAAAATTCTTACCATGGACCCCTCAGAAAGGAAACTGAAGAGATGTTAGGAATCCCTAGAATAAGTTTTCCTTTTTGTTGTTTAATTTAATTTGTTATTTAACTTTTTTTTGGGAACTTTTAACTAAATCTAATCATCTAATCATATATGATATAGATACTCAGTTAAATGTCCTTACAACAGGTCAATCAATGTCAAATGATTTTTTTCTTTTGTCCTTGTCCCAATCTTTAAATGGTATTGGGAGTTTTGTTATGTTGTACAATTATTTAGTAAGGTCTGGCATGAATTATAGGTCAATATATATTACTGTGCCTCCTGAATTTGCATATTGTCAATGCTTCACTGGGTATCCAATATGTTATTATCATCATCATTAGTTGTATAACCAATTTGATGCTTCAGAGGTACATTGAGAATGGCAGGTCATATGCTTGCCTTGAATTGATTTCCATATGCTTTCTGTACAATATTATGAGGACATTTGGGATATGGAAATTCCGTAGTCTGGTTGTCTGTCCATAGTCCGGCTGTCTGTCCGTTGTCCATCTGTCTATCCATAGCCAAACACTGACCAACACAAGATATTTTCTAAGTCACTGGCCCCGCTCATGAGAAGCTCATCATGAGTGATATCAATGTAGAAGCCCTGCTTCAACAACTCCAGCTTAATCCTGACCTTTTTTGGACTCTTACCCTGGGCCAAATATTCTGCTTTATCTCTCTTGCCTCTTGTCTCAAAGATGACATCTTACTTACACAGCCAGCAAAATTGTCAGCCACCAATCCGCCTGACATTTTACCTCCAACTATTACTGGCTTTCTTGGCAACTCCTGTGACCTACCCCAAGCCTATGTTGAGCAGTGCTGGGACATCCTAAAGGACACCATATGGGATTCAGCTGCCATATCTTGCGATCACCTTGATTCTGCTTTCACACAACATGGCCATCATTCTGGTCTCAGTATGTCCTATCATTTCATACTGCTGAAACTGCTTACTTACCTTTGACTTGTAGCCTCTCATACCCTCTATCCACCACAGCACAAGTGCTCGAATGTGGAGTGTCTACAGAACAAGAAAGGGCTGTTGTTGAAAAAGGCAGAACAGTGACAGGCTGTATTGTACACCCTCAACAAGGGCCTATTGCCCGCATACTCTGTCCATCTATATTGTGAAGGTATGTCTTTCCATTCCACACACATGCAAGCACAGACAATTGTTTGTTAAGCTTGTAAAATCAACCACTATCACAATTATAGTGTCAAGAATGGTCAGCGCACATATTATGATGACATCCCCGATATTATTCAAGTCAGTGAGCATCAGTCTGTTGAGCACCAGGTGATCCAGCTCTGGATCAACCTTATGCTTGTATTGTGGTGAGCATCCTTCTTGAGTAACATTTAATCTCTCATCTCCATCATCTAGGACGTCAGCAACAAATTGTGCTTGACTATACAATATTTCACTTTCACAGGACAACACCCCACCTGAAGACTGGTCATTTGGCTTTACGCTCACCTCAGATCATGTTTGGGCTGGCTTTACCATTCTCACACTTCTTGAACACCACCGCAACTGCAATCAAACACTTATTGTCCCACACTGGTGCACAGAAAGATTGATTTACAGATGCCGTCTGTGCTCACAACATCTGTTTCCGCTTATATGGTCAGCCAGAAGTCTGACATCACTGTCACAAGTACATGCGGGAATACAGGGGAGGGGATGGCCAAGGTTGTTGCAAGGTATGGGTTGTTGTGATTGATGGCGTTATTGTTGGCCATACCTGTTGTTGTCTCCACAACTGTCACACCCCACTGGCAAACAACCATCATCATTTTTGCCCTGACCATGCACACACACACAACACCATCTGTGCAATTGTTGGATGTGATAATCCAATCATTGAGGGCAGTCTCACATGTGCAATTCCAGCCCATCAAGAGGTTGAGTGCATACACCGGGAATGAGGACAGGCATACTTTCAGCTGAAGGAGCAATTACAGCGTGCACGGGTTGCTCATCCTAATGATGCCACCCCAGATGATCACCCTATCCCAGACCTTATTGACATGGATGATGATGATGATGAGAAGGAGTTTGATGTTGACAACAATGAGCTGGATGCAGACATCCAGCAGTTAGAGGCTATCCCCAAGCTGAAGAAGATCCAAGCACAGTTTGGTTGTTGATGAACACATAATGAACAGATCATTGTTGCACCCTGTGGCATGATCATCGCACATGAGACATTTTATGGGGCAGAGGGTGTCACAAGCATCATAGTAGGTAGTCTCTCTCCTGCATTTCTTTGACTTACATTTTATGACAGGAAATGATCAAGCACACCTTTCATGGGGATATCAAACCGGATCACATCTTCTTCGACAACAATTGCACCCTCACCAAAATGGTTAAGGAAGATCCTTACTTCAAGGACATTGGTCTCACTGTTGACGTCTTCCACTTCAAATGCAAGCATTCAGAGACTGACACCTTTTGTCAAACACACTGCAATCCTGCAGCCTTTCCGGAGCTTGCATTGGAAAATGGTGAGGGCTGGTACTTTAATTCATCCATTGCCGAGTAAACCAATGTGTGGCTTGGTGGCTACCACTCCATTTGTTGGGAGATGCTCATTGATAAGTATGTTTTCTTCTTAGATGAGATGATCTTGCATAGGAATTGGGTGACAAAGGAGAAGTTGGAAAAGCAGGGAAGAGTACCATCCATATGGCCACCATCAATGTAGTTTGTTTGTGCTCACATATTATAAAGAATCTCTTGTTGTGAATACATGCATCGTGTATACAAATCTAGAAGGTAATGACAGCAACTCAAAGGAACAGACTCACCAAGAAACAAGAATAAGAAAATACATACTATGGGAGTAAGTGCAAAGTGTTGTTGTAGCCATCGTTGCCATTGCAGGTGTGAAGGGGTGACTTGGATGTGTTCAAGTTGTGCACTCATTCCCACGCTGTCTGATTTGGTTGGGTTTATTTGGCAGGGCAGCCACCGGACAGACAGCGGAGTTTCCAATAGTCGAATTTTCTGAATATTATTGCTAAGTGAATATTCTGGCAATGCATATGGAATATACATATATATTTATTCTGCAATCGGTAATAGTGTAATAAAGCAATGTAGAAAACTTGCACTTCTAATAAAGTGAAGTATCTTACATAATTTTTTTGCTCTTCTGTTTAAAATAAACCAACTTAGACAGAAGAAAATGGTTTTCTAGACTATCAAAATGTAAAACCTCACAAAAGGAGAATCCTCTTATATTAGCATATCATGTAGAAATTAATCTAAAACCTATACTTAATATCATTTATTATGTAGCTTACATTCATATTATTTTATTTTGTGGGATACTGATTTACCAACCCTATTATTTTATAATATTTTCAATTCCAAAATGTTTTGTCAATTGTTTCAATAATAATGTCTGTAATTTCAGACATAATGTTATTTCTTCAGTAACAGGTCCAATTGGAGGAGGCAAATACTATACTGTTGAATCAAACCAGCTGATGCCATTTCTTATACACTCTAACCTATAGTTATTTAATGAAGACCCAGGATTTGAATATGTAAAACATATACATGTCAATGAATCCCATCAACATTCAGAAAATAAGGATTTTGTAATCTGACAAATGTCTCTACAAGACTTGGTTCAAACAATACCACTTACTGCAATATCATTTGTTGCAGACATGGAGACAATTGATGTGTGTAGGCCGGGCATATGTACTCTTGTGACTGATGTGTTTGTGACATGTAGAAAGAGCAGTGGGAAGCGCAGCTCAAAAAGGAAGATGAGGAAGATGCCATGGAGGGGAAGGGTGCTGCTGGACCATCTAGTAAGTGCCTTGTTGGGTTGTGCTGGAAAGCATATCCGGAATTGAAGCTAATGCAGTACATGTTCTTCAGGCTTACAAGTTGGTAAAAAGCCAGCTCCATGTGGTGCAACATGACATGGCCGCAGTTGCATGTAAATAGCGAAATGACAAATGCATCTAACATATGTTCAACAGGAAACCATTGCCTGGAATGTACAAACATACCTAGAGTACCTGCTTTGCTTTTTCTTCCTGCACGACTTTTCCAATCCAAGCCCCTGCACTACCATAGAATCAACGAATATCACTGGTAAGATCCAATAAGACATTTGAATAGGTTGAGCATGTTGGGAGTTGTTTGCAATCGGGGCCTCTGGGGATCTGTTTTGGTGGGGGAAGTGATGCGAGAATTGGATTAAAAATGAGATTGCACTGAATCAAAAAGTTTGTGATGAAATTTGCAGAGTGCAGTGGGATAGATTCAAGGTTCAGGCTCTCACTACCTAGGCACTATTGGGGATGGAAACCGCGCAGAAGACCCCACAACACAGTTTCATCCACTGACCCCAGCAGTAAGAGGGAACCTCGAATGATTTGCATGTGTTGGAAAATGGGGGCTACAGGATTGGTTGTTGCCGCAGGGATGTGATCATGTGACATGATGCCATGCGAGCATTTTTTTAGCAAGTTTGTTTTTTATTTGTGTACAAGTGTTTTTTCAGAAGGTGCGTTTTTATTTTCTTGAAAAAGGTTTTTTTTTTTGTTTTTGGGGCAGGACTTTATTTTTGGAAAATCAGTTTTTTATTAGTTGAATTCCTTTTTGATTTTGAAATTCCCTTTTTTCTGTCACTTTTGAGTTATTTTTATTTTTGTCCAATGGGGTCCCTCATAAGCAGGTGGAGGTGTTAAGGCAGAAACTGACATAACACTAAACTAACTACATGTCTTCTGAACGCCCCAGAGAGGTCATTGACATTGATGCCGAATTCGCATGAAAAGCAGATGCGCAATTTATAGATGTTGAAGCTAATGTGGATAACAGTGAAGAGAGTTTGAAAGGCAATGGTGTAATTGGTATGAAAAAAAGGCTTGCTTTCAATTAATGAAAGACTTGGATCATATAGGAGGAAAAGTAGAAGGTTCAATAACATTTAAAAAGTATATATGCAATAAAATATGGTCTTTAATATCATTCAAAGGTGCATCCTCTTGGTACATCACACTTTCACCTGCAGATATTAAACATCCAATTTGTATATATTTTGCTGATAATAATGAAACATTTAAACCAGATTTGCAAAACAGTAATAAGTGTCTTAGACTTGTGACCAAAAACCCAGTGGCTGATGCACAATATATATATATTTTCATTTTTGACGGTTACACTTTTTAGGCTTTTTTCATATTGGGCTACAAATAATATAATAACAGAGTTAGATGAAGAAAACCATATAAATTTTAACATGCAGGATTTATATAAAAACATAAATAAAAAGACTGACTGACTTATATTTAATGGATTTATAGGTAAAAAGTGGGATAGTGATACAAAAAAAAAATGCTACATTAAGTTCTGCAAGATGGTTAAATGAATGTCAAAATGGTCCTCAACCTATTAAGCCTACAATATTACAATCTGGAAAGGAATAAAAAGCAGCTGTCCAATTAAAAAAACAGACAGCACTGAATGAATAAGCTAAAACTCATTGTTTGACTTCAACAATTAATTCTGAAAAGTATAATACTGCTATAGTTAATGATGTAAAAATTAATTGGCATGCCAGTTATGATAATAAATAATAGTGCAACTGAACTATATATAATAAAAGAGCAAGAAGGAACAGTTGCAGATTGGCAGTCTGCTAAGGGGGTCCACATGGAAAACTTGTACTTGATACTCTTTTTTGTTAAATTGAACAATTCACCTCAACTAGTAAAATTTAATGGTTTATCTGAAAATGTTGTTCCACTTGTCAAATCTACAGTCTCCACCTCTGTTCAACTAGCAAGTGGAAGGAACATTTTAATATTTAGAGAGCAAGTTGAAGTATTATTATGACAGACTATGCATCTCAAGGTAAAACAAACCAATTAATATAGTAGATTTAAATAAATGTTCTGGCTATTAGCTATATATACATGCCTGTTGAGAAGTGTATCTGCTGCCAATAGTATAATTCTTTAGAGTTTTGATTCAAAACAAATAACTGATGGAGCATCTGGCTGATTAAGACAAGAATTCAGAGAACTGGAAATTTTAGATGAAATTACACAACTCAAATATAAGAGTCTGTTGCCAAAACAAGTAGATAAACATCAGAGAAATACATTATTACTTGACTTTAGAGAATAGAAAGGATCAAATTATGTCCCTTCAAAAACTCATCTAGCAATCTGATGTAAACAAAAAATAAAAAATAAAAAAACTCTGGATATATCTGTATCAGAAAACATATCCTGAAAACTTGTCAAACAACCAAGTAAAGAAAAAGAAAGTAGATCCACTGATGATAATAAAATAAAACAATAAACAAATATAAGATATTTCATTCCTGTTCATTCCTGAAAAAGGCTTTATCGCTGTGCCAGTTATTAATAACAGTTCAGTTGCCCATAAATGTAGAGAAAGAGAAGATAATGGTGATCTTCCAGAAACAAAAAAGAAACAAAAATTACATTTAAATGATAATATATATATAAATAAAAATCATACTTATATTTGATGCTATATTGATTGTACTCAGAAATATCCGAATATTGGATCCAAAGCATTGGGATCACTTTTTTAAAGAAATCAACAGTCAATATTAGGTTTAGAAATATAAAAAAATCTGAATAACATCAGAAAATATACTTGAAAACATCAGACAGATTTTTCATCAAACAAACAGTAGTGCTTTTCCTTATGGAACAAGAGGAACAAGTATTAAGTCTATACTACTTTATATGTTAAAATCCACAAACACTATTACAAAAAGTCAACTTGTTTACTCACAATGTAATTATCAAGACAGAGTTGTAGTTAACCATCAAGCTTCTGTGATTCATGCTACTGATAATATAGCAGATTTAATAGCTGCCAATTAGGTAAATAATATTGAAGGTCCTAGCCATCATAATTGCCTAAACTATTCAACTAATATAATACAACAAACAATGTTCTCTAATACATCCGATATCTTAGCCTTTTAATATTTATAAATAAAATGTTACAATTGGTGGCAAAATAGTAATTTTAAAATTTAATTTAAGAGGTATAAATATATTTTGGAGCATTTCATTTTATATCTTATACAATCTTGTCCAATCAAATGGTATGGTATCATGATGGTATGATAACTGACTCAACACAGGCCTTTCAGTG
>Ga0210383_10002361_pt1 | contig 17085 bp, 14 predicted proteins | sample IncBWC14OmetaG_FD_160072 | JGI IMG/M metagenome (GOLD analysis project Ga0210383, IMG submission 160072) | Forest soil microbial communities from Barre Woods Harvard Forest LTER site, Petersham, Massachusetts, United States - Inc-BW-C-14-O ...
GAAGCCAGACGACGCGCATCGCTCGCGGGCACAGCGGTTCATCGACGAGCCCGAATTGGTGCGCGCGAAGATGGCGCCCGCCTTCACCGTTACGACGCTCGACGGCCAAAAGGTGTCGCTGGATGATCTCGCGGGCAAAGTGGTGCTCATTGATTTTTGGGCGACGTGGTGCGGGCCTTGCCGCGAAGCATTGCCGCACGTTCATCAGCTCGCGAAGAAATTTGATGGGCAGCCGTTTGTGATTCTGAGCGTGAGCCTTGATTCCGACGATCAGAAGTGGCGCGATTTCGTCGCGAAAGACGAGATGACCTGGCTAAATGCGCGAGACGGCTATTTCAAAGGGCCCGTGGCGACGCTCTATGGCGTGGAAGCGATTCCGCATACGTTTACGATTGACGCCGACGGCGTGCTGCAAGAGGAACATGTGGGCGACGCGTCTCTCGAGGGCAAATTGAAGAAGCTGATCGCGCGGGCGCAGGCGATGCCGCCACGGCAAAAGGCGGATCCCGACGAAGGGACTCCCTAGCGCGCGCGTGCCGCACGGACCGTCGACTCACTCGTGCCGGAGCGCAACCATCGGGTCCACCTGGGTGGCGCGACGCGCCGGCACGTAACACGCGGCGACGGCAACCAGAATCAGCAGCGCGCCGACCGCGGCAAACGTCAACGGGTCGTGCGCGCTGACGCCGAAGAGCTGGCTGGCCATGAGGCGCGTCAAGCCGAGCGCTCCGCAAATCCCGATCGCGACTCCGACGATTGCCATGCGAGCGCCGCCTCCCAGCACCAGCCGCATTACTTCGCTGCGTTGCGCACCAAGCGCCATGCGCACGCCGATCTCGTGCGTCCGCTGGCTCACCAGGTAGGAAATCACGCCGTAGATTCCGACGCACGCGAGCACAAGAGCAAGCGCCGCGAAGGCGGTGAGCAGAATCATCGAGAGCCTGCGCGCGGCAAACGAGTTCGAAATCACTTCGTCCATCGTCTGCACGTTGTAAATCACGTCGCGACGGTCCAGTTCCTTCACGGCCTCGCGGACAAAAGCCATCGCCGCTTCGGGATTCCCGTCGGTGCGCAGCACGACGGCGACCGAGTCCGCCACGAGCGGCATCAATTTTTCCGGAAGCTGCATGAACGGATAATCAATCTGCGCCTGAATCTGCGCTTTCGAATCGGAGTCGAGACCCCACTGCTTCACGTGGCCCACCACGCCGACGATTTCCGCCGTGACTCCAAACGTGGCCATGTGAATGCGATGGCCGATCGGATTTTCGCCCGGGAAGTATGTGCGGGCGAAGACGTCGTCGATATCAATCACGATGGGCGCGTGCTCGTCATCTTGCGGTGTGACGAATCTGCCCCGCTCGAGCGGGATTCCCATCGCCGGTTGAAAGCCTGCTTCGACAAGGTAAAACATCGCCTGGCTCATATCCTGCAAGTTGGCGGGCTTGGGCTGGCCGTCGATCCAGAAGAGGTCCGTGGAATTGTGAATCATCGGGCGCGAGCCGAGCGTGGCGGAAGCGGCGCGCACTTGCGGAATCGTTCGCATTTTCTCGTCGAACTGGCGCAGGCGCGCGCGCGTCTCGGCGGAAGTGGTGGCCGCCGTGGCAGGCATGGAGAGCGTGAACGTGATCGCGTGACTCGGATTGAAGCCCGGATTCACCTGCCAGAGCGCCGCGAGGCTGCGCACCATGAGTCCTGCGCCGACTAGCAAGATCAGCGCCATGGCGACTTCACCGGCCACGAACGCGCCCTGCAAGCGATGTCGCGCTGCGCTTACGCCGCGTCCGCTCGACCTGAGCACGTCCTGCAGGTCAACGCGCGAGCCTTTCATCGCCGGAGCAAGCCCGAAGAAAATTCCTGCCAACAGCGAGATCGCCAGCGTGAAAATCAGCACGCGTGAATCGAGCGACACTTCGCCGGCGCGTGGCACTGCGTTGGGCAGGATTTCGAGCGCGGCTTTCGTGCCGAATTCAGCGAGCGCGAGTCCGAGCGCGCCTCCAGCGCCCGCGAGCAGCACGCTCTCGGTGAGTAACTGCCGAACCACGCGGCCTGGACTCGCCCCCAGCGCGGAGCGGATTGCGAATTCGCGAGTGCGTCCCAAGGCGCGTGCGAGCAGCAAGTTCGCCACGTTGGCACACGCGATGAGCAACAGGAATCCGACCGCGGCGAGGAGCACGATCAGGAACGGCTGCACGTTTCCGACGATGTCGTCCTTCATTGACACCAGCGTGATGCCGACGGACTTGTCCGCCTCGGGATACTCTTTCGCGAGATTGTCAGCGATCGCGTCCATCTCTGACGATGCCTGTGCGAGCGCCACTCCCGGCTTCAGGCGCCCGACGCCGTGCGCGCTCAGATCAACTTTCCGGTCGTGAAAGGAAGCGTCGTCCCATTGGCCGATGGGCGTGTAGACATCGCGATCTTGTCCGTAGAACTTGAAATCGGCGGGAATCACACCGATCACGGTGTAAGACGTGCCGTTGAGCGTGAGCGATTTGCCGATGATGTCGAGTGACGAGCCGAATTTCTCGTTCCAAAAGCTGCCACCAAGAATCACCACCGGCGCGGCGCCCATTTGGTCATCGTCCGCGCGGAACGTGCGGCCGACGATGAGATTTACGCCCAGCGTGCGGAAGAAATCGGCGGAAACGAGATAGCCGCGAACGCGCTCAGCCTCGCTCGGGCCGATGTAGTTGTAATCTTCGTTGTGATAGATGGCCATCGACGAGAAAGTTTGCGCGGTGCGTTGCCAATCGAGAAAGTTCGCGTAGTTGATCGAGGCGTGTTCGAAACCAGGCGTCTTGCCATAGATCGCGACGAGCTGGCCGGGCTGCGGATACGCGAGCGGATTCAGCAGCACGCCGTTGACGATCGAAAAGAGCGCAGTGTTCGCGCCGATGCCAAGCGCGAGCGTGAGAATCGCGATCGCGGAGAACGCGGGCGAATTTCGCAGCATGCGGATCGCGTAACGCAGGTCTTGCAGCAGTTTGCTCATCCACTCTCGCCTCGCAGCGGACGCTCCCGATCACGCATGTTCGCGACCCTGCGCCTCGACGCCAAGAGTTAACCACAAAGCAGGCTTGGGCGCGACAAGCGCGAGCCACGCGGGCGCCAAGCCGCGCCAAGGCTGGGCTGCGCCATGATCCGGCGGCCGCTCGCTGCCGTGCGCGTTGAAATCTCGCCATTCTCCTTAAAATATTCGGTGCGCTCGTTCGTCTTCAGGTGTAGATGGAGCGGGTGCTAGGCAGACGCGACATGGCACAACAGCGGGATCGCGAGATCACCGAGACCGTGGTGCGGGAGCGGGCCCGCCTGCGGAACTTCATCCGCAGCCGCGTGCCAGACCGCGAAGACGCGGAAGACATCCTGCAGGACGTCTTCTCGGAGCTCGTGCTCGCCTACCGGCTCATGAAGCCGATCGAGCAGGCCGGCGCGTGGCTTTTTCAAGTGGCGCGCAACCGAATTATCGACTCGTTCCGGAAAAAGAAGCCCGTGCCGCTCGCGGACCAACGCGTGATGGCCGCCGACGGCGAATCGCTGGCGCTCGAAGATCTGCTGCCGTCGCTCGATGCCGGGCCGGAAGAAGAGTATGCGCGATCGGTGCTCGTCGCGGAACTCGCCGAGGCGCTCGACGAACTGCCGCGCGAACAACGCGAGGTGTTCGTGGCACACGAAATCGAAGGACGCAGCTTCCAGGATCTGGCCGCCGAGACGGGCGTGAGCGTCAACACGCTCCTCTCACGCAAGCACTATGCCGTGGTGCATTTGAGACGGCGCCTGCGCGGCGTTTACGAGGAATTGAGTTAGAAGTTGAAGAAACCGGGAATTCAGGCGAAAGAAGGAGACGAGCGATGCTACCGATGGATCCAAGGAAGAAAACCGAGCGAATCGTGAAAATGATTATGGCGATTTTGATCCTGTTCCCGCTGATCGCTTTCGTCATGGGCGAAATCGTCCTGCACTTGTGGAACTGGCTGATGCCGACGCTGTTTCACTTGCCCGCTGTGACGTTCTGGCAAGCGCTGGGACTCATGCTGCTGAGCTGGATTCTCTTTGGCGGCGCGCGCGGCGCAAGGCCGGGTCACCGTCGCTGTGGTGGCGGCGGCTTCCGCGAACGGCTTGAAAACATGACCCCCGAGGAGCGCGAGAAGATGCGCGCAAAAATGCGTGAATGGGTGGGCAATCGCGTGAGCCCCGCGGCCGGCGCCGAGCCCGATGCAACGCCGAAAGCGTGAACCGCATGAGCCCGGCAAGCAACGTCATCCAGGCCCAATACCGAGCCTACGAAGCGGGTCGACGGCGGGCGCAACCTGGGCCAAGGCCGGCTGAGCCGCCGCCGTTTGTTCGTCGATATCTGTGACGCCATACGCTGCGACGGTCAGCCGATGAAATAAGAATCCCATCGCGATCTTGTTGATTTCCGGGTTTCGAACGTCGTGAAAAACGATCCTCGCGAGCTCAGGAGACTTAACCAGCCCGAAATAATGGCTGTACCCGCCAAAGTATTCGCCGTGCTCCCCCATAAAGAGATATGCCACGTTGCCGAGGCAGTGAATACGCAGCGAAAGTGAGAACGACCTCGCGCTGCAAGCTTCGGCGTCCCGCAATACTCTTCTTTCCTGGATCCAAGCAGACAGCATTAGAATTACGGGCAGGGGCGCATACTCCAACACAAAGATAAGGAAATATCCAGGTGGTGATGAAAACAGCCAATTGAGGTAACTGAACTTCATGGGACCGCCCGCAGCGAAAAACACTAGATCCGACACCGCGAGAAATGTGGGTATGAAGAGCAGCCAAAGCCGGGCCACTTCAACTCTCACCCCGAGGAAGTCCTGTTCGAGCATGGGCCTGCGATTTCGAGCAATCTTTGGCGTGGAAGTCCGCACGTAATACAACTCTGTGCGTGGTTGGATCAAGAAACCGACGAGAACCGTTGCCACGATCGCGAGCGCGACAGCACCTTCCAGGATCGCCTCATAGGGAGTAAACAGCATAACTCCAGCGAGGATCACCAGGCCCAGAAGTAGTGCTCTTGAGATTAACTCCATTGGTGTCGACCCCAAGCCTCACGATCTTAGCAGCATCCACGCGAGGTCCGTGACACTACGGAAGATCCAGATCGAGGGAGTAAATCTCCTCGTTGCTTATGTCGCGGACGAGCAAGGGCGAGCCATCCGGCGCGACGCCCGCCCACGGACCGAATGGGCCGAAGTATCGGCGGAGATCCCCGATCTTCGCCACAGTCTCCAAATGCGTATCAGAAAGCCGGATGCGGTAGAACGCCGGATCCGGCCCAAGCAATGTGTCAAACATGATGCTCTTGCCGGCGTCCGTGAATTCCATGTAGCCGATCATTCCGATGCCTTTTGCTATCACGTTCCATTTCTCGGTCGCAAATTCGTAGAGCAAAAGATCGTCGTACTCGGAGTGCGAAGCGAGCAAATAGCGGCCGTCGGGCGACCAGCGCGGGCAGCAGATGCCCTCCGATCCCGCGAGAGTAGTGGATTTTCTTGACGCTAAATCAAGCATCTGGATCGACACCGATTGCTTCTTGCCGTCGGTGCGCGCTTCGCCATACGCAATCGTCGAGCCGTCCGGCGACCAAGCCGGATCCAAATCGGAAACCGACGCCGTGGTCAGTTGCTCGGCGGGACCACCGAGTGCGGAAATCACAAAGAGACTCCAGGCATGCCCCGGCCGAGACCCTGAAAAAACTATTTGGCGGCCATTCGGAGACCAATGCGGGAGCGTCGCTCGAAGCGAGGGCCCCGTCAGTTGTGTGGGCTCGGAGCCGTCAGCTTTCGCGCGCCATAGAGTGTCTTCCGGGTAGCGAATGTAAATCAGATTCTGGCCGTCGCGCGAACTCTCCACATCACCCGCCGAAAGCCCCGCGAGAAACGGGAGAAACTGCCGAGCGCGAGAATCGTACCTCACTAGCTCGGCCCGCGGCTGTTCCGCGGTGACGAAGAGCTTTTTCCCGTCTTCACTCGGCGCCCCGAGGTGGAAATTCGGAGGCATGGTCGTAAGGGGAACGGGATCCGGCGTCTTCGACAAAAAGGAGCGGCGCTCTGCCTGCGCCCAAATTCTGTCCGAACCGTAGTGGCTCGTCTGGAAAAAATAGTACCGGCCATCCGGCGACCATTCTCCGCAGCATCGGTCCGGGTCCTCCGGCATTCGCGTCAGAATCTCGTGCAGACCCGAGCCATCCGCGCGTGCTTCCCAGATGGTCATCGAGGAAATCTGGTCCGCGTTCATATTCGTAACCGATAGGCGCAAGCGCGCGCCGTCTGGAGAGAAGCGCATATTGAAAGCGCGGCCGGGAACGGAGAGCAATTTATGTTTGTTCGATCCATCGGGGTCCGCCAGGAAAACTTCGCCGCCCATGCTGAAAATGATTTTGCCGCCGGGCGCCGAAGAAGCGTCGTCAACTTCAAGATTTTCGAGGTTCTGCACCGACCCCGACGCCAAGTCCATGACCTTCAGTACAATCGTGCGCTTTTTCTCCTTCTCAGCGGACCAAACGAAAAGCTTCGACGAGTCCGAAGCGACGTCGGCGAGATACATATCGGATCCCAGGAGCGTGGCCGTCCCTCCGGCGGCCGGAAGTTCGGCGAGAACGACGCGATTGCCTGATGCTTCATTGAAGTAAAGCTTCCCGCCGCGCAAGCGGAGATTGCCCTTCTCCAGTCCGTCAAAAGTGAGTTGCGTCGAGTCCACCACTCGCGGTGAAGCGGCCGGCGAACGGAACGCGACGATCGTGCCGCCGATCGCGGCTGCAACAACGAGGGCCGTCAATAACAAGCCCCATCTCAGGCGGCCGGTATGCCGCGAGGAAATTCCCATCGCGCTCGCCGCCAACGGAGCGCCACCGTGAATCACTTGTATCGGGGCAAGAAAGCGGTAGCCACGGCGAGGAACGGTCTCGATAAACACGGGGGTATCGGCGGAATCGCCAAGAGCCTCACGCAGGCGCTTGATCGCCGTGTTGAGGCTTGTGTCGAATTCGACGAACGTGTCCGCCGGCCAAAGGGCCGCGTGTAAATCTTCACGCGAGACCAGGCCCCCTGCGCTCTCCAGCAGCTTTCGCAGAACCAGGAATGGCTGATCCTGGAGCCGCAGCTTCGTGCCATTGCGCCGCAGTTCGCCGGATTGGACGTTCAGCTCGAAGGTGCCGAATTTGTAGCGCGTGGGCTCTGGCACGGGAACTGGTTGGCGATTCGCTGACATGGGAAAACGATACTCCTATAGACGAACCGATGGCGGAAAATGTTCACGCAAGGCCTTGTCAGACAAGCCCGTAACGTGCAGCGCCTGTTGGGTTTGGCGTGTCAGAGAAGTTACAGACCCCCGTCACTCACGGTCTATGGAGGTGCCACCGCAAGCAGACCACCCTCAGCCTCAGCCGCCACTGCGGTTGAGGGGATTGCGCCATGGCTTGGTCAAGATTTGCTTTCGCGTTCGTTATTCTGGCATGTGCCACTAATTTCGCAAATGCCGGCAAGCGCACAGTCGAGACGGCCGCCAACGAAATGGCTGTGGAAGTCTACGGCCGTGGCTTGTTGGTGGCGCGTGGCAGCGTGAACGGCATCGGCGACGTGCGATTCTTGCTCGATACCGGTGCGACTAACTCCTCGATTGACCGCAGCCTGGCAGAGCGATTGGCGCTTCCTGGCCAACCCGCCGAAGTAATCAGCTTCGCCAACAAGCTCTCGCTGACCCAGACGACGCTGGACGAAATCACGTTCGGTCCCGAGCGCTTCGAGGATGCGCGCGTCATGATCGAAGACCTCGGCTACCTGAGCGCATCGTGCTCGCATGTGGATGGCGTCATCGGCCTCGACCTCTTGCGAAAAAAGAATTTCCTCGTCGACTTCGGCCGGAAGCGAGTGATTTTCGAACCTGGTTCCGGGGCCGGCATGCACTCCGCTCCGATGCGCGTGGACGAAAGGCTCGTCACGGTTCAAGTGGAGCTGGATGGCCGAACGGTGTGGATGGTGGCAGACAGCGGCACGCCCGGAACCGTGATTTACGAAGCGGCGCTCAAAGATATGGCGGCGAATTACCGCCTCGAAGGAGCCGTCGACGCGCAGACTTTGGGCGGGCCGATCCAAATTCTAACCGGCATCGTGCCGCGGCTACGCATCGGCGGTATGGACCTGAACCGGGAAGTGGCTCTAGTGAACACGCTCAGCGCACCGAGGCCGAGCGGAGTCTCGGGCTACCTGGGGCTGGCTTCGCTTGGCGCGAAGCAAGTGGAATTCAACTTCGCCACATACCAACTGCTCTGGAAGCGATAGCGCAGCTAGAAACTGATCAATTTTCTCATGGCCGATAATCCTGTGCGAAAGCGCCCAGTGTTGCGTCGGTTTTGGATTGGTCAACTGAGGGTAGACCGCTCGTGGAGAAGAACTTTATTCGAGAAGGGGTGGGCATCATGGAATAAAAACTCCAATGAGACCAAGACCAGCGAGATAGTACATTGCGACCAGTAGCCAGAACCCGATCGGCTCTTCGGAACGGTAAACCTAGCGATAGCGCGCACTAACCTTTCCGGTAAAATCGCAAATGCTGCTGCAAGGAATAAACTGCATCCCATAAGCAAGCAGATACCCGGAGGCTTAATAAGTGAATTCAAGTCGGGCATCACTTCCCTTCTGAATGATTCACAACAATCCGACGATCAACGCCGCGCAGACGCTTCAATCAGCCCGCAAAGCTTCGATCGGTTCGATGGCCGCCGCGCGCCGCGCGGGCAGTAGCGACGCTGCAAGTGCCAGCAACAACACGAATGCCCCTGCGAACACCAGAACCAGCGGATCAAACGGGCTGATGCCGAACACCAGCGACTGCATCAAGCGCGAGACGGCCGCCGCGACCGATGGCGTGAAGCAGTGGCGTTACAAACCCACCCTATTGAATGGAGACCCGGTCGAGGTGGATTCGACGGTCTCGATTAACTTTGCCTCGGAACCGTGACGGACTGTAGGTAGGTAGAATTGACCGGGCCATTCGTGCTCTCGAGGTGGCTCCAGAATTCATCGCTCGCGCAAAAACCACTTCGAAGTCAGCAGTTGCTTTGAGAAGCCACCGAAAATGAGTCGGGAAGAAATGGTGCGCCCGGGGGGATTCGAACTCCCGACCTTGTGCTTCGGAGGCACACGCTCTATCCATCTGAGCTACGGGCGCAAGTTTTGCAGCAACATCTGAAATCATTCTATAACGATTCGCGCCGCCAAACCACGCAGCGGCGCAGCCGTGGAAACGGCGGCCTCGTGCTGCGGCGATCTGCCGCCGCCGCGGCGCGGAGAAGCCCACACGCGAAGCGGCCAATCGCAGCCCGAGTGGTATAATTCCCGTCCGCCACCTGACATGCACTACTTGCCCCCATGGCTCGAAGAATCCGCCGGACGCGGTCTGCGCGTCCTGATCATTCTCATTATCGCGGTCGTCCTGATCCGCATCCTGAAGGCTTTCACGGATAAGCTCGTGCAGAGCGCCGTGTCGCAAACACGCTCCGCGCAAATGCGGGAAAAGCAAACGCGCATGGCCGCCAGCGTGATTTACAGCCTCGGTGTAGTAGCGATTCTGGGCGTGTCGTCCCTGATGTCGCTCAGAGCCGCGGGTATCGACGTCACCGAAGTCGAGCTCGCCGGTGGCTTGGCCAGCTTGGCCGTCGGCTTCGGCGCCCAAGGCCTCGTCAAAGATTTCATCAACGGATTCTTCATCGTCTTCGAAGACCAATTCGTCGTGGGCGACACGATCCAGCTCAATGGTGAAATCGGCCGCGTGGAGCATTTCACGCTGCGCCGCACGCTGATCCGCAATCCCGCGGGCGCGCTCGTCTCGATCCCGAATTCGCTGATCGGTCAGGTCGGCAACCTGAGTCGCGATTGGTCCCAAGCATTTATCGACATTACGGTGCCGTCCGACGAGCTCGTTGGCCGCGCGCTCGCCACGCTCGAGAAAATCTGCGGCGACTTCCGCCACGATGCCGATTGGTCTCCCGCAATCCTCGACGGCCCGCGCGTGCTGGGCATCGAATCGCTCTCACTCGATGGCACAGTGCTGCGGCTGCAAGTCCGCACGCAGCCAACGCGCAAAGACGACGTTTCGCGCGAGCTGCGCCGGCGCATCAAGATCGCCTTCGAACAGGCGCGCATCCCTCTCACGAGCACTCACAACGTCCAGATTCAAGGCAGCGAAATCCCGGGAACTTCGCAACCGAGCAATTAGATAGCTTCAATCAAGGAGAACGAGCATGGGAGAAGTCACGCACGAGCAAGTGAATTTGATGTTGCGGCTCTACGACACGCGCCGCGAACCGCGCCTCCGCGAGGCCCGCGAATGGTTCCTGGCGAATTTCAATCCGCAGAACGCCGAGGAACTCATGCGCATCGCGCCGCCGATGAGCCAGGAGAACGCCTTCATGCGCATGGTGGTGAGCTACTGGGAAATGGTGGCCAGCATCGTCAATCGCGGGCTGATCGACGAAGACTTTTTCTTCGAGAACACCGGCGAACAGTGGATCGTGTGGGATCGCCTGAAGCCGGTCGTGGAAGTGTGGCGGGCGATGTTCAAGAATCCGCACACTTTCAAGAATCTTGAGGAGCATTGCACGCGGCTCGAGGCCTGGCGCGAAAAACGCGCACCCGGCACCACCGAAGCCATGCGCGGCGTCATGAAGGCGATGCGCGAAGCTGCCCAAGCCTCCAAGACTCGCACCGCCGGCAACTAGCCCCGCGAATTCGATGCACCGGAGGCCCCGCTGCGAAGAGGCGCCTGGGGATAATTCCGCTAGGCGCGAGCCTCCGGGCTATGGTATTTTTCTTGCCCGATATCCCCGCGTGTGGAGCTTCTCCATCGGAATTCCAAGTAGCAGGGCATGACTCGCCTCGCAGGCCGGGTCGCCGCAAGGACTTCCGGGAAGGACTAACGTCATGAATTCGCGCCATCCCTTTTCGGTGATGCTTGCCCTCGTAGCATGCCTGATGCTGGCCGTGCCGCAGGTTGCGCTGCCGCAAGCCGCGCAGTCGGGCGCCGCCGGGCAGCACGCTGGCAAAGTCACGGTCGTCCTTCCCATCGCCTATTTGATTCACGATACACAGCAAACGCCGGCGAAAGCCGCGGCGGACGTCTTCTGGGGCGACGTGATCAACACCGGGCACATGTCGCGCGCGCGTGTGGCGCTTGACGACGGCTCAATCCTCAGCGTCGGCTCGGATTCCAATATGACCGTGCAGAAGCACGATTCCGGCTCGCAGCAGACCGATCTCGACCTGAATTATGGGCGCGTCCGGGCGCGCGCCGTGCAGCTTGCCAAGCCCAACGCTCACTTCCAGATCCGCACTCCCGCGGGCGTGGCGGGCGTGGTGGGCACGGACTTCATGATCGAATACGAGGACGGGACCACGCGCGTGGTCGTGCGCGAAGGAAAAGTTCGCCTCTGCACCTACGTCCGCGACAGGAAACCAACCGGGCAGGAAACCGCCGAAGAGCAAGCCATGGAAGCTGATGCGCAAGCCAAGGAGGATCAGTCCGGACAGAAGCGCGGGCTGATCGGCCCGTGCGTGATGATTCTTGCCGGTGCTACAGCTGCCGTGCGGTTCAACCAGTCGCCAACTTCGCCAGTGGCCGCCACTCCGGTAACGATGGCGGAAGCCGTGAACGCGACGAATCCTTCAGTGGCCGGCGCAGCGGCAGGCGCCGGAATCAGCGCGGGCACCGCGACAATCGTGGGCGTGACGACTGCGGTAGCCGTCACGGTAGCGACCGTCGTGATTCGCTCCGTGAACAAAACGCAGACCTGCTCGACGCCGACGGCTGGGGCGATTCGTCCTTCCGCCAGTTGCCAGGGACTGCAAGCTGGCGCCATCAACGGCCAGCGCCCTCACTAGATTTGGTTTTCCGCGATTCCAACGACTGTCTGGTCGCGCTCAGCGCGCCTGCGCCGATTGCAAGCCCTGGCGCTTGAGCGGCCTCCACGTCACGTCGCCCCGCGCATACTGATAGAGCCCCTGCAATCGCCACATCATGTGCAGCTGCCGGTAGGGAAAGTGTTCGAGGAAGCAGTAGCTGACGAGCTTTGCCACATCCTTCCAATCGTTGTACCGCTTGTACGTAATCTCTTCTTGCAGCACTGAGCCAATCGAAATCATCGTCGCGAATGCGTATCCGTAGAGAAGAAACTCGAAGAAGAAGTGCTGGCTGAGCATTCCAAGCCACGCGGCCGCGATGATCGTCACGATTCCGCCCAGCTCGATGATCGGCGCGAAGAGCTCGAACACCCACAAATAAGGCAGCGCGATGGAACCAATGCGGCCGTATCGCGGGCGGAATAGCATGTCGCGATTTGGCCACAGCACATCGAGCAGGCCCTTCTGCCATCGTGCCCGCTGGCGCGCCAGAGACCGCATGTCGCTCGGCACTTCCGTCCAACACACCGGGTCTGGCACGAACTGAATCTTGTATTCGCCGCCCTTCTCACGCAAATGGCGGTGCAAACGCGCCACCATGTCGAAATCTTCGCCGATCGCTTTCGAACGGTACCCGCCAATCGCCCTCACCAGGTCCGTCCGGAATAGCCCGAACGCGCCCGAGATGATCATCAGCATGTTTCCCTGCGCCCAGCCCTCGCGGCCGATCAGAAAAGCTCGCAGGTACTCGATCACCTGAATGATTTCGAAACTCTTGCGCGGCAGCTTCACGTGCTTCAAGTGCCCGTTTTCGATCTCCGATCCATTCAGCACGCGAATGATTCCGCCCACTCCCATCACGTGATCGGGATCCACCATCACGGGCACCATGATGCGCAGCAGCGCATCGCGCTCGAGTACCGAGTCCGAATCCACCACGCAGACATATGGTGAAGTCGCCGCGTTCAGCCCCGCGTTCACCGCGTCCGCTTTGCTGCCGCCCGCTTCCTTGTCCACCACCAGCAGGCGCGGATCTTCCGCGCTGCGATAAAATCCGCGCACCTGCGCGCTCTCTACTTCCTGCACGTAGACGGCTCGCACGGGCCGTAGCTTGAATTCGTCCTGCATTTCCGCGAGCGTGCGGTCCTTCGAGCCGTCGTTGATGACGATCACTTCCAGGTCGGGATAGTCCAGTTGCAGCAGGTTGCGCACCGCCACGCGTATCGACGTTTCTTCATTGTGCGCCGGCGCTAGCACGGTAATCGGAGGCGTGAGCGGCGACTGGTTGATCCATTTCAAGCGCCAGCTCTCGAGCCGCCGCTGATGCGCAGCGCTTGTTTTTAGGGCCACGATTAACGTAACGAGATAGACCATGTTGCAAACGAGGTAGTAGACGAACAGCGCGTGATTCGTGGCGTCGAGCACCAGGCCCATCAGCGGGCCACCGGTTCGACGGTTTCTTCCGCGTCGCCTGCCGGCTTTGGGTCCGGCAGCTTCCCGCTCTGCAGCACTTGCTGCAACTCTTCCCTCTCGATTTTCTTCAGTGACTTCTCGTGCGCCAATTCTTCTTCAAGCTTCGCCCTCGCCCCCGCGTTCTCCAGTGCTGCAAGATAGGCGTGGAGTCCGTAGCGGTCTTGCATCGCCGCCACCTGAGCGAACACGGGCGCCATTTTTCCCGGTTGCGCCACCAGCGCCTCTCCCGCGCGCATGCGCACCAGCCGGTTCGAATCGCAGAGCCCCTGGAGAATATGCGGAGTCGCCAGTTCGTTGTGCAGTTTGCCCATCGCCACCACGGCTCGCAGCCGCACGAACCACACCTTGTCTTTCGAAAGCTCCGCCAGCACGTCCACCGCGTGATACGGCTGCGCGCTCGACATCGCCCGTGCCGCTGCGGCCCGCAGTTCCGGCAACTCGTCTTCCGAAAGCCCGATCAAATCACTCTCGAGCGAGGGCGTCGCAACCTCCGCCATCACGCGCGCCAGCACTTCCCTCACCTCGCCGCCCGAATGCTGCAAATAGGGAATAAGTATCTGTGGCCGCTCGCGACAACAGTTGATCAGCGCGTTCTGCACCGGCAACGACGCAACCACCAGGCCCACTTCCGCGATCCAGTCCAGAATTTCCGTGCCGGCTTCCGGCGAACCCATCCGGCCCAGTCCGCGCAGCGCCGCGTGACGGTTCTCCTGATTCTTGTCGCGCAAACCGTCCGCCAACGCCGGCACTCCTTCTGCCGCCCGAGTGCGACCCAGCGCCACTAGCGCGCGCCTTCGCCGCCATCCGCGCATATTCCTAGCTTCGAAGACTCTCTTTTCAATCAGCCCGCTCTGTCTTAAGAATGCGAGCAATCGCGCGGACTCTTGCGGCCCGGCAGCCTCGAATGCGTCGAGAACGATTTCCTCCACGATCGCGCGATCGAAAGGCTTCGTCCGCCACGTCTCGTATGGAATTTTCCCGGAAATCAGATCGTCCCAGTTCTGCCGCATCCAGAAAACTCGCTCGTCGCGCTTGTGGAAGTATCGCGTGCGGTATGCGCGCCGGACGAGGATCGCCGCCACCAGCGCGAAATCCGCCGCGATCGCCGCAATGATGGCTTTCACCACCAGCACCGACGGCCCAAACTTCAGCAATTTGTCAAAAATGGATCCCATAGCTGAACCCGAAACTCGTTTGCGTGCGGTCCTGCGTGCGCCGCTGATAGAACGCAAATCCGCTCACGTCCTGCCTCGGCGTGAACTGATACTTCACCCCTCCGCCATACGTCTGCGACGCGAAGCTCCCGATCTGATCGATCTCGCCGAAGTCTTCCGTCCCTGCTGCAAAAAACACATTCCCGGAGAGCGCTTGTGATGACCAGCGCCCCAGCGGAACATCCAGCCGGCTCAATCCTGAGGGCTTCCAGTCCACGCCCGTTCCGTTGAAAACGCTGCGCGCACCCGTCAACCCGAACGAAAATCTCCAGTCCTTTGGAAAATAAAAGATGCTCATGCCGTTAAAGGTCAGAATTCGCGCCGTCGAATACCAATACCAGTGCTGCCCGTAGGTCAGTTCCACGCCCCGAACCAGCTTGTCTTCGCTGATCGTTAAGGCGTGGTCGTAATCGAAGAAGGCTTCCGTTCGCGGAATCACTCCGTTGTCGTGTCCCTCGGCGCCGCCGATCGTCAACGCGCCCCAGTGCGGCTGCCACCGCGTCACGCTTCCCACGAATTTTCCTGCGTCCGTGCCTCCGCGCTGAAAAAAGTCGCCCGCCTCGCTGGTGCCCCAGCGCGAATTCCACCGCGTCGTCAGGCTCACCCATCCGTCGTTGTTCGCGTCGGTGAAATTGAAGAGATCGTTGTCCTGCCCAAGCCGCAGCTCGTTCTTGTAATTCCCTTCCACTGAATGCAAACCGATGCGCGCTTCTTCGCTCCCGGGATCCATTGCCAGCGCTCGCTGGAATTCCGATCGCGCGTCGCGCAGTTCGCCTTCGGAACGAAGGATCCGCCCCTTCTCCGCGCGCAGGTCCGCGCGTTTCGGGTCGAGCTCCAGCGCGCGGTCAATCGCGCGGTCCGCGTCATCGAGCCGCCCTTCGCGCCGGTAAAGCGCCGCCAGTCCCAACCAGTTGTCGGGATCGTTCGGCTCGATCTTCACCACCTCATTCCATTCCTTCTCGGCCGCGTCCAATTTTCCTGACCACGTCAGCACGCGCGCTCGCCACTCGCGCACTTCCACGTCCGCCGGTCGGCCCGCCGCCTGCTGCTCCACTACTTTCATCGCGCCGTCCCAATCCTGCGCTGCCGCCAGCGTGCGAATCTGCGCGATCCAATCGCGGTCGTCCTGCTTCGCGTGCGCCGGCGTCGCCAGGCACGCGAACAACACCGCCATCAATCCGAACGCCGCGCATCCGCGCAGCAGCTCGCCAGCGCGGCGTATGCACAACGACGCGGAATCGTAAGCCTCTTGGCCCACTGCGCTGCGGATTTGGCCGAGCGAAGACACCATTTCCTCCATCGGCAATGGTGCAATAAACGCGCCATTAGAGGTCCCCGATTGCCACCCGGCATGCCAATAAGGTATTTAGAATCATTGCTCTGTGTTCCGAGCAGGTTAGAGCCGTCTCACCGGGTGTGAGAAACCGGTTTTCACGCGACAAGCGATGTCTCAGGTTGATACAGGCGGTACCGGGGAGAAACAGTGCGGCCGAGGCCACCGCGATCCGCAAATCGCAAATTCGCAGTCAAGCCGCCGCGCGAAATTTTATTTGCTTGCTTGTGGACCGATTTTCGTCGATTTCTACTCGATACAAGTCACGATTAGAAAATCGCGCAACTCATTCCATATCAGCAACATACGCAATTTCTAGTCAATACAAAACAGCGGTTTTGCATTTTGGCTTTTTTGAGGCGTTTGAGCGGCTGTTTCGGGCAGAATTTCATTGCTTCGTCACGTCGATCGCGTTGTCGTCCGCAATTTTATCGATCAGTTTGTTATACGGATCGATTCCCGCGCGCGTCGGCATCTGATCCACGATGATTTCGAATGTTTGCTGTTCCTGCGTGAATTTTTCCTTCTTCAAATAGAGCGGCTTCTCCTCGTCCTTCTTGCCGGTGAACACTCCCACGTCGATGTAGTCGTTGATCGTCATGGGCGTTTCGTTGCCGTTGCCGTCGGCCTTCACCTTGCGCGCCTGGACGGTGAGAGTAACTTTGTATTTTTGGTCCGCTGTCGGCGTCACGCTGGCCGAGATCGCTTTGTCGTCGTAAAGCACGATGGACTCGAATCCGTCGTCGATCAGATATTGCAGTTCCGGCGGCGTCTGCTCGCGAAGAGCAGCCTCGAGCAAACGCGTATCGGGATAAGGTTGCGTTTGCGAGTTCGTCGCGTTCGAGTAGCGATACTGCATCAGAAAGTTGTGCAGTGCGAGATCCACTTTGTCTTCGCCGATGTAATCCGCGAGCGTGTACATGATCTGCCCGCCCTTCTGATACCACACGTAGGGCTCGCGCTGCACCAGCGCCAGCGGCGATTCGTGCCGCACTTCGCCGGCGCGGCCGCGCAGATACGTATCGAGCTCGTGCCGCAGATATCGATGCATATTGTCCGCGCCGTATTTCTGCTTCATCACCATGAGCGCCGAATACTCCGCCAGCGTCTCGGACATCATGTTCGAACCCTGCACGTTGCCGCCGATCAA
>Ga0210383_10002364_pt1 | contig 17073 bp, 15 predicted proteins | sample IncBWC14OmetaG_FD_160072 | JGI IMG/M metagenome (GOLD analysis project Ga0210383, IMG submission 160072) | Forest soil microbial communities from Barre Woods Harvard Forest LTER site, Petersham, Massachusetts, United States - Inc-BW-C-14-O ...
CGCTCAAGAGCGGCGCGACGTCCGAGATGCTTCTGCAAATCAAGGCGCCGACGAAGCATCTGGCCGGTGCTCACCCGCCTGCTGCAATCGCAGGTCTCCCCTAGCGAACGGCGACGAACGAATCATTCATATCTTAGTGCGACCAAAGGGTCGACGCGCAGGGCGCGGCGCGCGGGAATCCAGCAAGCCAGCATCGTATCCGCCACGAACAGCGCCGCCATCAGGACATAAACCCCGGGGTCATTTGCGCTGACGCCGTAGAGGACGCTGGCGAGCACGCGCGTAAGCAGAATTGCGCCGGCAAGGCCGATGGCCACACCGATGCCTGTGAGAACGAGGCCCTGGCGGAGAACCATGCGGAGGACGTCTCGCGATTGAGCGCCGAGAGCGCGGCGTACCCCGATTTCGCGGGTGCGCTGACCGACGGTGTAAGAAACGACGCCATAAATTCCGAGCGAGGCGAGCAGGAGAGCGACGAGGCCGAACGCGCCGAGGAGCAAGGTGGCGAGGCGTTGCGGGACCTCGTTTGCATCGCGCGAGGCTTGAAGCGTTTGCACCTGAAAGATCGGCTGGCTATTATCCACCGCGTTGACGGCCGCGCGGACTTGCGGGATGAGCGCTTCGGGATCCATCGGCGAGCGCACGACGAGCGTGAGGACGGGCTGCGGCTCCTGCGCGAACGGGATGTAGGTCTGGCCAACTTCACCGATTGCCAGGTGGATGAGCGCGCTGCGCTCGACGACACCGACGACGCCGACGATCTGGCGCGGCGTGTCATTTTCTTCCAGCTGGATCATCTTGCCAATGGGATTGTCGTTGGGCCAGTAGTGTTGGGCCGCCCATTGGTCAATCAGGACGACGTGCTGAGACGTCGCCGTGTCCGCATCGGTGAAGTCGCGGCCGCGCAAGAGTGGAATGCCCATCGCCTGCAAATAGCCGGGAGTGACAAAGTCCTTGAGGATGATCGGAATGTCTTTGGGTGCGGGTTTCGGGCGATCCGGAAAATGAAGGCCGGAGCCGTGGACGTCGTCGCCCGTGGGAAGTCCATCGGTGACGGCGGCTATCTGCACGCCGGGAACGGCAGTCGCACGTTCGACCACCTGATGAGCGAAGGCGGTTTGGCTCGCCGGAGTCACGTACTGCTTCGTCGAGAGCGCGATCGTCATGGCGAAAGCGCCACGTGGCTGGAATCCAGGGGGCGACTTTTGCAATCGCAGGAAGCTTTGCAGCATGAGGCCGGCGCCGACGAGAAGGATGAGCGTGAGCGCCACCTGGCTGACGACGAAAACGCTGCGCAGGCGCTGCTTCGAAGGCAGGCCGACGAATGCCGTGCCGGATTTCAGCGAATCGATGAGATCGGTCTTCCACGCTTTCCAGGCGGGAGCAAGCCCGAAAAAGACTCCGGCGAGAACAGAGAGCGCGAGAGCGAAGATAACGACGGAGGGATCGAGGCGAATCATCTCTGAGTTCGGAATCGAAAGTCCGAACGACGAGATGAACTCCATTCCCCACGCGGCGGGCAAGATGCCGACCAGGCCGCCGAGCAGCGCGAGAAGAACGCTTTCTGAAATGGTCTGGCGTGCGAGCGCCCAGCGCGAAGCACCCAACGCGGCGCGAATGGCCATCTCTTTCTCGCGGCTGGTGCCGCGGGCGAGCAAGAGGTTGGCGACGTTCGCGCAAGCGATCAAGAGAACGAATCCAACGACGCCGAAGAGGATCAGGAGCAGGCCCTGGACGTCTTCGACGAAGGCCGCTTCGATCGGCTGCAGGCGAGTGACCTGGCCAGCATCGTCTTTGGGATACTCGTTCGCGAGGCGAGCTTCGAATTGCGAAAGGCGCTTATCGGCTGCTTCGAAACTGATTCCAGGTGAAAGGAGGCCCATCACTCCGAAAAAGCGGCTGCCGCGGTCCGTGACGCGTTGCGCGGGAAATACGAACGGGCAGAAGAGTTTCTCGTCCTGCAACTTCGGAAACGTGTTGGGAAGCACACCGACGATGATGTGCGGCGCACCGTCGATCGAAATCGTACGGCCGATGATTTGCGGGTCAGAATCGAATTTTGATTTCCAGTAGCCGTAGGTGAGGATTGCCACATTGTCGTTGCCGGGCTTCGACTCATCGTCGAGGAAGATGCGTCCCATCATCGGCTGCGCTTGCAAGACTTCGAAGAGGTCACGATTCGCGACCATGCCGCTGACGCGTTCGGCCTGATCGCCCGTGCCCACGTTGAAGCCTGTGTCATTGAGCGCGCCGAGTTGCGAGAAAACGCCGCTCTGGTTTTTCCAGTCCTCGTAATCGGGCACGGAAGCGGGCAGATGATGGAAGCCGCGTTCGGGGTTTTCAGTCCAGATCATGACGACGCGCGAAGGATCCGCCACGTGGATAGGCGTAAGGAGCGCGGCGTGAACGATGCTGAAGATCGCCGCGTTGGCACCGATGCCGAGCGCCAGCGTGAGAACGGCAATGACGGTGAACGCCGGACTCTTCCAAAGATTGCGCAGGCCGTACCACAAATCCTTACGAAGACCAGTCATGGGCACTCCTCAATGCGAAGCGATGCACCGATTATGGGCAAATCGAATTCCGTTGGGCTCGACAGCCAAACACAGTCCTGCGAGTAACTTACGCGAAGAAGGAGCTATGGGCTTGCTCATGATTGTCCGAAATTGGGACGCCGTCACGCTTATTCGGACAGGGATTCGGCGCGGTGCGCTGCATGCTGCTGCGTCCGGCGGGCGGAGGTTCCGTTCAGCTTTCGAATATAACTTCTGCAAGGGCGAGATTGCCGCTGTGGGTGATGGTGAGTGCGATATTTTTCACGCCCATTTTTTTCGCGAGCTCGGCCGTCTCGCCGCTGAGTTGCAGCGAGGGCTTACCGCTTGCGGCGCGGACGACTTCGATATCGCGCCAGCGGACGCCGTTGGCCCAGCCGGTGCCAAGGGCTTTCATAGTGGCTTCTTTGGCGGCGAAGCGCGCAGCATAGCGCTCGAATTTGTTGCGATGCTTCTCGCAGTATTCCACTTCGGCGGGCGTAAAGAGGCGTTCGAGGAACGGCGTGCCGTGGCGCGCGATGGCCGCCTCGATGCGATCGACTTCAGCGATGTCCAGCCCGAGCCCGACGATCAATCTGCCTCCCGCGTGGCGCACGGCGACGTTCCAAGACCCGCTCTCATGCGGCTGCGGAATTATACCTGAGCGTGCGGCACCGACGCAGATGCTTCGAGTCCAGGCAACTGGCGCTTGCGTGGGGCGTCGGTGTGTCGTTGAATGGAATGCAGAATGAAGACGAAACGCAAGTCGCCAGCGAAGCGAAAAAGCCGCGGCACGCGAAAAGCGAATCCACCGCGCCACGCGGCCAAGCGCGCGAATTCGGGATGGAAGCTGCGCCAGGCTGACGGGCTGCAGGTCCTTGAGGCGCCGGCGCTCCAGCAACTCAAGTGGCTAACCCACGGATTCAGCACGCGGCCGGGTGGCGCGAGCGCGATGAAATCTGCGAATGGCGAAAAACGCGGTCCGACGAAGGCGGGAAAAGTGCTCAACCTCGGCTTCACGGATTGGGACGACCGCTCAATGGTGCTCGAAAACCGCGGGAAATTCTTCGGTGCGATCGGCGCGGAAGGAATGCGCGCGGTGGTGTTGCGGCAGGTTCACTCGGACATCATTCATCGCGTGGATTCGTCGAATCCGGTGGCCATCGAAAGCTGGCCGCAAGGCGACGCGTTGATCACGAACGAGCCGGGAATCCTGCTGACAATTCAGACGGCGGATTGCATTCCGATTCTGCTGGCGGACCCCGAAAATCGCGCGATCGCGGCGATACATGCCGGATGGCGCGGAACCGTGAGGCGAATTGCCGCGAAGGCGCTCGGTCGCATGCAGATGGAATTCGGGACAAAGCCCGAGGATGTGATCGTCGCGCTCGGACCCGGCATCGGAAGATGCTGCTATGAAGTGGGGCCGGACGTGGCGAAGGAATTCGCGGACCAGTTTCCCGAAGCACGTGATTGGTTCGACGGGCAATTTGAAGCGCTTTCGGTGGGCGATCCGCGCGATGCCGATCCGAATTGGCTTCCGTGGCTGACGATGAAGCCGCCGGGGCATGCGCCGGAGGCGCCAAAGCTACATTTGGATTTGATCGCTGCGAATCGCGCGATTCTCGCGGCTGCCGGCATCCCACCGGCGAATATTGCGTCTTCCGAACACTGTACCGCCTGCCGGACAGATCTCTTCTTTAGCTATCGGCGCGAGCGCGAGACGGGGCGGATGATGGCTGCAATTGGAATTGATTTGTAGCGAAAGGTGGACTTCAGATCGTTGCGAGATTCTGAGGGGTTTGTGCGCCAGAAATTTCCGCCAGCGCCAGTTGGCCGCAGGCGGCCATCACATCTTGCCCGCGCGAATCGCGGACGAAGCAGAGCACATCTTTATCGAGCAAAATCTTGCGGAACTCGTCGACGCGCGCGGGATCGGGACGCTCGAACGGCAGCGGACCAGGATTCCAGGGAATCAGATTCACTTTCGCGCGAATGTTGGCGAGGAGCTTGGCGACGCGGCGGGCATCCTCTGGCGAGTCGTTGAAGCCGCCGAGCAAGACATATTCGAACAGGAGGTGCTCGCGCGGGCGCAGGGGATAGCGGCGGCAGGCCTCGAGCAGTTTTTCGAGCGGATACTTGCGATTGATGGGCATGATGCGGTTGCGCTGCTCGTCGGACGACGCATTTAGAGAGATTGCAAGATTGGGACGAACTTTTTCGTGGGCGAGGCGATCGATCGCCGGGACGATTCCGCTTGTTGACAACGCCGCGTGCCTCGACGCGATGGCCATGCCGTTCGGATCCAGCAAGATTCGAAGCGCGGCTATCACCGCGTCGTAGTTGAGCAACGGCTCGCCCTGCCCCATTAGCACGATATTTGTTTGCGGCTTGAGAGTGGCGCGGTTTTCATGAAGCGCGACGAGCACTTCGCCGACGATTTCGGCGGGCGTGAGATTGCGGATCAGCCCGAGCGTGGCGGTGAGACAGAACTGGCAATCCACGGCGCAGCCGGCTTGCGTGGAGATGCAGATCGTCTGGCGATTTTCTTCCGGCATGAAGACGGTTTCGACGGTGGCGGGTTTGCGCGGGCGACCGTGCGAAGCGACGTCGCTAGAACCGGCTGCGACCGCGTCGAGCGAGAGGACGTAGCGAATCGTCCCGTCGGCGGAATGATACTGGCGCGCGATCGGCGGAAGCGCGATGGAGGCTTCGCGCGAGAGACGCTCGCGGAGGGCGGCCGGCAGGTTCGTCATCGCGGCGAAATCGAAGCGGCGCTCGGCGTAGAGCGCGTGATAAATCTGTTTGCCGCGGTAGGCGGACTCGCCGATTGATTGCAAATAGGCGCCCAACTCCTCGGCGGATTTCCCGAGCAGCGAGACAGGCGACGCGGGCGGCGCAGTTTGCTGAGAATCCATGTTGCCTCCATGATAGCACGCCCGGCCGAGGGCGTTTTTTCACCATCGGGCGCGGCGCGAGCTATAATGTGGCGAATTGAAGCAGGTTCCGCGCAGACCAGGGGGCGCCGGTGGAACTCATCTCCGTAGACGATTGGGTAAAGAAGCTCGTGGCCATTCCCAAGAATGACTTTTCGATTCCGAACGTGCTGGAATTCACGAAACAGAACGTCGTGCGGACGGAGACGCTCGCGCCGTATCTTTTTTACGCGAAGACGCATTACACGCGGAACCTGGTCTACAAGTGCGACCTATTTGAAGTGATCGCCATCTGCTGGGAAGTGGGACAAGTAAGCCGGATTCACAACCACCGCGGGCAGAATTGCTGGATGGCGACGCCGATCGGAAAGCTGCGCGTGCAGAATTTCCGGGTGGATGACCGCGACGCGTCTCACAAGACATGCAAACTCGTGGCGACCGATTCGTACGACATGGACGCGACGCACCCTGGCGTGGTGGATCCGAAAGAGCCGGTGCATCAGGTGCAGAATCTGATGGAGTTTCAGCAGCGAGCCACGAGCCTGCACATTTACTCCTACCCGTATTCGAGTTGCGAAGTTTATCTGGCGGAAAAGGGCTCTTACGCCGACGTCCCGCTGGCTTATTCGAGCGAATACGGCAAGCTGTCCCCGAGCGAAAAACTTCTTTAGATTTCTCCGACACGTCTTCCCCAGCTGGACTTTGTGGGAACAATTCCACGCGGCAAATTTCTGTTTTCGCAGCGCGCGTGCGAGAATGAAAATCTATGGCAGAAACACCGTCCACGGTGCAGAAAGAGACGCTGCCGAACGGCCTGGTGGTGATCACTGAGCCGATGGAACACGTACATTCGGTGTCGGTGGGCATCTGGCTGCGTTCCGGATCGCGGCGTGAGCCTGCCGAGCTGAACGGGATCTCGCATTTCATCGAACACATGGTGTTCAAAGGAACGCACCGGCGGACAGCGGAAGATATCGCGCGCGAGGTGGACAGCGTCGGTGGCATGCTGGACGCGTTCACGGCGAAGGAGATGGTCTGCTTCAACACGCGCGTGCTCGACGAGCATCTGCCGAAGGCGTTCGACGTGCTCGCGGACATGGTGCTGAATCCCAAGCTCGCACCGGAAGACATCGAGCGCGAACAGTCCGTAGTCCTCGAAGAAATTCGCATGACGCAGGACAACCCCGAAGACCTGGTGCACGAGCTCTTCACACAGAACTTCTGGAGCCCGCACGCGCTGGGCAAACCGATTCTCGGCACGCCGGAGACGGTTTCGTCGTTTGACCGCAAGAAGCTCGACACGTGGTTCCGGCAATGGTATGCGCCGAACAATGTGGTGATCACGGCGGCCGGGCACCTGACGCATGCGCAGATGATGGATTTGGTGTCGCAGCGATTTTCGAAGATGGCGCCTGCAGAGCAAAACTTGTCCGATCCAAAGCCGCAGCCGACGCCGCACATCACATTGCGCGCGAAGAAAGAACTCGAGCAGGTACACATTTGCATCGGAGTGCCGGCGACGCCGATGACGGATGCGCGGCGATTCGCGGTGTCTGTGCTGAACAACGTGCTGGGCGGAGGAATGTCGTCGCGGCTGTTTCAAAATATTCGCGAGCGGCAGGGTCTGGCGTACGCGATTTTCAGCGAGTTGAATTCGTATCGCGATACAGGGATGCTATCGGTGTATGCGGGCACTTCGCTTGAAACGGCAGCGCAGGTGATCCAGTCCATTCTGGAGGAACTGCGCAAGCTGCGCGATGTGCCGCTCGACGCCGAAGAGCTCCGGCGCGCGAAGGATCATCTCAAAGGTGCGACGCTGCTGGCACTGGAAGGCACGGGGCAGCGCATGAACAGCCTGGCGCGCTATCATGTCTACTTCAACCGTCACTTCACGGCGAAGGATCTCATCGCGCTGCTCGAGAAAGTGACGCCAGACGACGTGCAGCAGCTTGCACGGGAATTCTTTCAGCCGGAGCAGCTCGCGGCTTCGGTGGTGGGCAATCTCAACGGATTTGAGCTCACGCGCGAACAACTCGTCATTTAGCCCGCAGGAACGCCGGCGCTCGCAGGGCCATCGCACGTGCGGTTCGCAGCATCTGATGAATGGCGGCAAATCTATCTCGCTCAATTAGGCACGCACGCCGGGGTTCGCGGGTTCACAGAACCGCTGGAACCCGGTATCATGGAGATGTTAAGGAGCTAGATGAGCATTCCTGGACCAGCATCGCAGATGTGGGCGGTGGCGTCGTACGTGGTGACGCAGAAGCTGAAGGGCCGCAAGCAGTATCCGCTGGTCCTGATGCTCGAGCCGCTGCTGCGCTGCAATTTGGCCTGCGCCGGGTGCGGAAAAATTCAGTATCCCGCGCACGTGCTGAAGAAGCAGTTGACGCCGGAGGAATGTTTCCGCGCGGCGGAAGAATGCGGCGCGCCGATCGTGAGTATCCCGGGCGGCGAACCGCTGATGCACCCGCAGATTCCGGAGATCGTCAACGGGCTGATCGCGCGCAAGAAATACATCTACCTTTGCACCAACGCGCTGCTGCTGAAAGAGCGGCTGCACGAGTTCACGCCGAGCAAGCATCTTTCTTTTTCGGTCCACATGGACGGCCAGCGCGAGCACCACGATTTCTCGGTGTGCCGCGAAGGCACTTACGATAAGGCTGCGGAAGCCATTCGATTGGCGGTGTCCCGCGGCTTCCGCGTGACGACGAATACGACATTGTTTGACGGCGCGGACCCGCAGAGCGTGCGGCAATTCTTCGATGAAATGATGGAACTGGGCGTGGAAGGCATGATGCTTTCGCCGGGCTACACGTACGACAAGGCGCCCGACCAGGAACACTTCCTCAGCAAGAAGAAGACGCGCAGTCTTTTCCGCCAGATTCTGAGCAATCGAAAGAAGAGCTGGAGGTTCAATTTGAATCCGCTCTTCGTGGAATTTTTGATGGGCAAGCGCGACTACCAGTGCACGCCCTGGGGTATGCCGACGTACAACATCTTCGGCTGGCAGAAGCCCTGCTACCTGCTGCAAGACGGCTACGCGGATACTTTTGAGGAGCTGCTGCGCGAAACGGAATGGCACAAGTACGGGACTGAGAGCGGCAATCCGAAGTGCGCGAATTGCATGGTGCACAGCGGGTATGAAGCAAGCGCGATCAAGGATACTTTTGGCTCCGTGGGTGGATTCCTGGCCACGGTGCGCGCAACGCTCTTCAACCGTTACGAAGACCCGGACGCGATGGGCGGCCCGACCGCGAGCGCCGGCCACAGTTCCGGTCCGCTGGTGCAGATCGCCGCGCCGCGCGCTTAGAGTGGAATTTCGATGACCGACGCATACCTTCCGCCTTCAACGACAACTGAGACCGAAGAGCATCTGGGTATTGTCCACGAGAACCTGGAAGGCTGGATTCCACCGACGTCCACCGAGCCGGAAATCCGCGAAGCGCTCGAAAAGGCGTTCGACTACCGCGGGGACTTGACCATCACATTGAAAGACGGGCGGAAGATCGAAGGTTATCTGTTTGATCGCAAAGTTTCGGGGCCGAAGCTTTCTGATTGCTTCGTGCGCGTGATGCCGAAAGACGCGACTGGGAAGCTTTCGATTGCGTACAGCGACATCGCGGCGCTCGCTTTCACCGGTCGCGACACGGCTGCGGGCAAGAGCTTTGCGGCGTGGGTGAAGAAGTACAACGAGAAGAAAGCCGCCGGCGAGACGGATATCGGGATCGACGCCGAACCGCTCGATTAGAAGCTTCTTTCTTTAGTCTGTCGCTATCGTTTCCTCTCCCTGTTCTCTGTGACTCTGCGGCAATTCCATGCTTTTTCCTTTGACGCCGCTCAGCCAGTTTGCAATGATTCCATGCGAAGTCTGGAGACCGGCGCATCCCGTTTCGCATTTCGATTCTCGCCTCTGGCAGCACGGGCAATTCCACATTGCTCGAAACCGGTTGCACCACTCTCCTCGTTGATGCCGGGCTTGGACGGAAGGAAATGCTCCGGCGGTTCGCGGCGCTTGGACGCGAGAAGCCCGAGCACGTGGACGGAATCCTCGTCACGCACGAGCACAGCGATCATTCGAACGCTCTCGCGCAGCTTTCCCGGGATTGGAAGTGCCCCGCGTATCTCACCGAACCGACGCACCGCGAAATCGTGAAGATGTTTTCGGACACACCCGCGAAGCATCCCGCGCACGTACAGTATGTCCGTCCCGGTCTCCGCTTCCAGATTGGCGATATAGAAGTGACGCCGTTCGCCATTCCGCACGACGCTGCCGATCCCGTGGGCTATGCGTTTCGTTGCGGGGGAACGAAAGTGGCGGTGGTAACGGATCTCGGCTATCTGCCGGAACTCGTGAAGGTGCACCTCCGCGACGCGGACTTTTTGATCCTCGAATCGAATCACGATCTGGAGATGCTGAAGGTGGGTCCGTATCCGTGGTACATCAAGCAGCGCGTGATGAGCCGCACGGGGCATCTGTCGAACACGGTCGTGAGCGAATTTCTTGCGGATTCAGAGATGTTCGACGCGCGCCCGCGGCACCTGGTGCTCGCGCATATTTCGGAACAGAACAACACTCCCGATCTCGTACGCATTTCCGCCGAACAGGCGCTCGAAAGCCGCGCATCTGAATTTGCGTTTCGCGGCACGCTTCATCTTGCTTCGCAGCACGTACCCCTCGGTCCTTTTGAACTTTAGGCCGAGCGCCAGCCGAAAGCCGGTGGTGAACACCGTTCACCGTGCGCTTTCTTCCTGCCGCGTCAACCCTGCGAAGAACATGTCGTGAATCGGGCGGGTCTTGCCATCTTCCAAGTCCGCTTGGCGCGCGATTTGAATGCGCGCGTCGAATAGGCTTTCCGGGTTCACAGTTTTGCCGGGCGCGACTTCAATCTGAACCATATCCGGACCGCGATGCGCCTCGGGTGCGATCTCGCGCAAGCCGCGGCATTGGTGGCAGGCGCCGGTCTTGTTGATGAGCGCGCAAAGCCCTTCGTAATCCTGGATCATTTTCGCGCGTGCCGCGGCGAGGCGATGGCGCGCTACGGGCTCGGAGACGCCAAGAATCCCTGCAGCTTCCTCGCCGGAGAATTCCAGCACCTCGCGCAGCATGAGCGCGGCCTGTTCTTCGGGCGGCAGCGTGCGCGAAATGCACGAAAAGCAGAAGGCGATGTGTTCGCGAATCTCAAATCGAAACTCCTCTTGCTGCATGGTTTCGCGCAGCTGCGGATAACCTTGAGGATCTTCCGTCGCAGCTTTTTCACCCAGTGATTGAGCTTCCACGCGCCAGCGCTTTTTCGCACGAAGATGATCGAGACAGACGTGCGTGGCGATGCCAAAAAGCCAGCTTTTGAAGCGCGCCTCGCCGCGATACTCGCGAATGCCTTCGAGCACCCGGACGAGCACGTCTTGCAACAAATCTTCGGCGTCCTGGCGGTGCGTGACCATGCGATAAATGTAGCCGAGCAGCGGGCGGCGCCACGGCTCCACGAGCGAGCCCATGGCAGCTCCGTCGCCTTGCCGCGCGCGCTCGACCAGAAGGCGTTCTTCGTCGATCTTGAGTTCCGGCATCGGCAGGACGGCCATCGCACATCTCCTCTCGCGTAACCTGACTGTGTGGATCGGATGAATTGGGAGAGAGCCGCGACAGTGTACACGACGCGTCCGGCTGGCGCGGCCCATTGGATTCGCTGGCCTCAATCTTGCATGAGCACTTGGCAGAGCTGTAGGCGGTTTCCGTCCGGATCGCGGAACGTAGCGATGCGCACCGCGCCACCGACTTCCTCCGTCTTTCCTTCGAACTTCACGCCGCGAGATTCGAGGCGTTTGCGCTCGATTTCGACGTCCCCCACTTTAAGCACCACGGTCGCGCCGGTCTCTTTGCCGCTGTTCGGGCCGGTAGAGATGCCGATGGTGGCGCCGTCGGCGGCACCCACGGGGGCGCCCTTCTTCGCCTTGCCGAACTCGGCCCAGCCCTGCATTTCGAACGTTTTGTCGAGGCCGAGAACTTCGGTGTAGAACTTACGGGTTTTGTCGATGTCCTTTGCGCTGTACCACGCCAGCAACACTTCCATGTGAATTGTCCTTTGTTTGCGATGCGGCCCTTCTAACCGGGCTCTCATGGGAATAAGTCGTATGGCGCGCGGAATTCCGCCAACTCATTGTGCGGCGGTGACTTAGCGGCCAGCTAGGCGTCGACGGAAGAGACCGGGCCATAGAACGCATCGGGACGCGAGCGCGGCCGATTTGGTGTGTGGTCATGGTACAGGGGAAATCCCCCCACCCAGAATCGGTAGAACACTCGATTCTCTTGGGCTAGTGCCGCGTGGTACTCACTGGTTTGCAGCATATGCGAACCGAAATGCCCAGCGAACCCACAGCAAACCCGCGCCGCGCGCCCTTCAGCGTGTGGCTGCAAGAGCCCGGAGCGGTCCGATCGATTCGGGTGCATGAAGTGCCCAACCACGCGCACGACGCGCAGGCTTCGAACGAAGCGCAGGGTGAATTTGCGGCGCTCGGGTTGCGGCGCAATCCGTTTGACGCCGCGAGCGGGCCGCTGCAATTTGTGCCAACGCAGCGCATGCAGCAGATTTTCCACGAGATCACCGAGGCGATCGAAGCGCGCAAAGGCCTCATCGTACTGACCGGCGAGGTGGGCACGGGCAAGACGACGCTCGTGAACCAGCTGCGCGCGTGGCTACGGAAGAAGGAAATGCCGACGGCGTTCGTCTTCAATCCGCTGCTGGATGCGGACGGCTTTTTCGAATTTGCGCTTGCGGATTTTGGGCAGCGCGTAGAGCGACTCTCGTCGCTGAACCCGATCGTACGGCTGCAATCGTGGCTGCTGGAGCGCTATCACGATGATGAGGCGCCGGTGCTGATTGTTGACGAAGCACAGAGCTTGCCAATGCCAGTGCTGGAATCGCTCGGGCTGCTGGTCAATCTGGAGATGGATCAGAAAAAGTTGCTGCAGATCGTGCTGGTGGGCCAGCCTGAGTTCGACGTGAATTTGAAAAAGCCGGAACTGCGGAAGGTGCAGCAGCGCGTTGCACTGCGTTGTTCGACGTTGCCGCTTACGGAGGCAGAATTTCGCGAATTCGTGGAGATAAAGCTGCGTTCGGCGGGAGCGGATGGACAGCAGGTTTTCGACGACGAGGCGTTGCAAGCGCTGCTCTCTTATTCGCGAGGGATTCCGCGCGTGCTCAACTTGCTTTGCGAGCACTCTTTGCGCGAAGCGGCTAGCCGGAACGTGAAACCCATACCTGCGGAGATCGTGGAGGAAACGGCGAGGCGGTTCCAATTCGATCGCTGGCGGCCGCGCGCGCCGCGGTCGACAACGGCGTTTCCTGCTCGCAGAAGCGTGACCGCAGAAGCGCCGACTGCATCCGCGCCAATGACCGCGCTGGCTCCCACTGCCTCTCTGAACGAAGCGGCGAAGCAGTGGTCGCCCGCGTATGAAGCTCCGGCAAACCGATCGGCAGATCAACCGGATCCGCAGGCCGCTGAAGTGTTTGTGGAGATTCCGCCGGTGGAACATAAGTCGTCGCCCGTGGTTGCGATCGACAGCTTCACATCGCGACATACCGCCGGCGCCCCACAGGTCGAAAGCGCCGCGAAGAAGCATCCCGCTGAGCTATTCACGTCATCCTCGCCAGGGATGGTTGCTCGACCGGTGGTCAAGACATCTCCGACGCACTCTTCCTTCATAGCACCGACTCGAAGCACGATTGCCGCAAAGACGAATGGAATTCTCGCCCTCTACAGACGCTTCGCGGATTCGATGTTGCAGTGGCTGAATCAGCCGATGCGCACCACGCCTCCTCGCAACGTCCTTGGATCGAAAGGGCTCGGCACCAGACGAGTGTGAGCCTTTTCTAGTATGATGGAGCGTACGATCCTCCATCACTAGCCGTCATCCAAGGAGCCCCGATTGATCGCACGGTATACCCGCCCGGAGATGGGCCGCGTCTGGAGTGACGAAAACAGATTTCAGAAGTGGCTCGATGTGGAGCTCGCAGCGACGGAGACGCTGGCCGAGGCCGGCGTAGTGCCGCGCGAGGCAGCGGCCAAGCTGCGCGAGCGCGCTCGCGTGGACGTGGCGCGCATCAACGAGCTGGAAGCGAAAGTACGTCACGACGTGATCGCATTTACGATCGCCGTGCAGGAATCCGTGGGCGATGCGGAAGCGGCGCGCTGGCTGCACTACGGGTTGACGTCGAATGACGTGGTGGATACAGCACAGGCGCTGCTGCTGCGTGACGCGTCTGCGCTCATCGAAAAAGGCATCGAGCGCTTTGGCGCCGTGCTGGAAAAGCGCGCGTGGGAATTCAAGGACACGCCGGAAATCGGCCGCACGCACGGCGTCCATGCCGAGCCGATTACGTTTGGGTTGAAGGTGGCGAATTGGTACGCGGAAAATCGGCGCGACGCGGTGCGTTTCCAGGGTGCTGCGCGCGAGGTTGCAGTGGGGAAGATTTCGGGTGCGGTGGGGACGTGCACGCACCTCGGGCCTGAAATTGAGCAGAAAATCTGCCAGAAGCTTGGGCTGGCGTTCGCGCCGATCACGTCGCAAGTGATCGAACGCGACCGGCACGCGCATTACGTTGCGACACTGGCCGTGGTGGCAGCGTCGCTCGAACGAGTGGCGCTGGAGATCCGGCACTTGCAGCGCACCGAAGTGCGGGAGGTTGAGGAGCCGTTCGGCGGCGAGCAGCGGGGCAGCTCGGCGATGCCGCACAAGCGGAATCCGGTCTCGAGCGAACAGATTTGCGGCTTAGCACGCGTGGTGCGTGCGAATGCGACGGCTGCGATGGAGAACGTCGCGCTGTGGCACGAGCGCGATATCTCGCACAGCTCGGTGGAACGCGTGATTCTGCCGGATTCGACGATTCTGGTGGATTACATGCTGCACCGAACAACGCAGATCGTGGAGAACATGCGCGTTTTCCCCGAGCGCATGCTGCGCAATTTGAATGCGACGCGCGGACTCGTCTTTTCCGGACAACTCCTACAGGACTTGGTGGAACACGGCGCGCCGCGCGAGGATGCGTACAAGTGGGTGCAGGGGCACGCGATGGCGGCGTGGGAATCGGAAACGAGTTTTCAGGATCGCGTCGCGGCGGATCCCGATGTCCAGAAATTCCTCGATGCGAGGGCGCTGGCCCATACGTTCGATCTTAAGCGACAGCTGCGCGCGGTGGACGCCATCTTCGCGCGCGTCTTCGGCGCAAAATCTTCCGCTGCGCACTAGATAACCTGGTCGAAAACTCAGTGTCGCTCACCAAATCTGACGCCTGAACGCAAACTTCGTAGGCGGCGACTCCATATCGCAGTTGGAAGTTCTATCCTACGGAAAAAGCGGCCAATCTTCGGAGAGAAGGACAAACTGCCGGTACGCGATTGTGGGCGGCGGGACGTTTTGGGCCTGGGCGCCCTGATTTGCAAGACCTTGATATTGTTTCAAGGCATCCTGCACAGCAACCAAGTTTGGCTTCGCCTGAGCCACGGCTTGCAGATCGCTCACGGCTCCCGAGAAGTTGCCCGTCTGTCCTCGGGCGATGCCGCGAATATAGAGAGCGTCGCTTTTTGCATCGGGTAACGTATCTCGAGAAGTGAACACGGGAGCGATTTCGTTTTGGGCGTCGGCGAAATCTTCGATTCCCAGTTCGGCCAACGCGAGATTCTGTCGAGTCTGAAGATCCGTCAGTCCCGATGCCATGCCCTTTTCCAGGAAGGCCGCGGCCGAAGCAGGGTCCTCGCGTTCGAGTTCAAGCTCGCCCAAGTACGCATAACCGAAGTTCAAATCCGGGGTGTTTTCGACGCCCGCCTGCATCGCGACGGCAGCCTGTTCGAGTTGCCCGCGTTGAACCAACCGAACTGCCTCGCCGTATTTCGCATATCCGCGGTGGACGGAGTGCACACCCATGCAAGCTGCCGTCAAGACGATTGCCGAGCCGATGATGATTCCCCATGCGATGCGATTCGAATGCGCTTCATCCTCGAACGTATTCTCCGGGGACAATCCCGGCGCTGCCAGATGAGAATCAGCAGCGTTGGAAGGTGCGATTGCGCGAAGATGAATCACGGGAGGCACGATCGCGCCGAGTATCAGGCCGGCGATTAATCCTCCTACGTGGGCGGCATTGTCCACACCGCCAGCGGCGGCGCCGCGCACCAGGTTGTAGATAATGAATATCGCAAGACTTTTTCCCGTTCGTTTGATTGCCTCAGGTGCGGCCTTGATTCGTTTCAAGAAAATGTACGCGGCAAATGCCCCCGCAACACCGAAAATCGCACCCGAGGCGCCGGCGCTCACCGATAGTGGCCGCCACCACAGACTCACCGTGCTCGCAGCGATCCCGGTGGCGACATAAGTGGCCGTGAATGCCTTGCGACCCATCAGGTATTCCAGCGATCGGCCCAGATCGTAAAGACACCACATGTTCAAGCCAATATGCACGATTCCAAAATGCACGAAAGTGCTGGTAAAAAGCCGCCACCATTGGCCGCCCAGAGTGAGGGGGCCGAAGGCTGCGCCCCAGCGAATTGCGTCAAGACTGCTTGGCTCCTCCCATGAAACGCCGGTGAGGCCCATTGCCAGATAAACCGCAACGTTGATCCCAATGATGACGAATGTGACGAAGGGGACGTGGGAGGTTGGAGCAGCGTTGCCAGTTGATGGCGCAGCCGGGCCAAGCCCGGTCCGCGTTACTTCTTCTCGCTTTTTCCGGCACTCGCGACACTCGCTGGCGGGCTCTGTGCCAAAGGAAAATGAGCTGATTTTAACGCCACAAGTTTTGCAGGCGGGCATAGCGGAAGCGCTCTCCTTCACGGCTTCAGAACGAATTGCCAAAAAGGTGCGGAGAGGCTATCGCGCGACTTCGTTTACTGCAAGCGAATTACGGCAGGAGTAAGAGCGCGGCTTTGCATTCGCGCGGAACGCCGATCGCCGACGCATGGTCATTGCACGCGCTGGATGTAGCGCGCTTCTGAGGTGTCCACTTTGATTTTGTCGCCGGTGCCGACGAAGGGCGGCACGTTGACGACAAGGCCGGTTTCAAGCTTCGCAGGCTTCATCACGGCGCTGGCGGTGGCTTTCTGGATGCTTGGCTCAGTTTCGACAACGAGCAGGTCCACCGTGTCCGGCAGCAACACGCCGATGGGCTTGTTGTCGTAATACTCGATGCTGACGGGCATGTTGGGGATCATGTAATCCTTAGCGTCGCCGACGATATCGTTTTGCAGCGCGAGCTGTTCGTAATTCTCCGTGTTCATGAAGTGGTGGCCTTCGCCGTCGCTATAGAGATATTCGAACTGAACTTCGTCCACCGTCACCTTTTCGATCGTTTCTTCCGCGCGAAACCGGTAGTCAATCATCGAGCCGGTGCGCAGGTTGCGCATCTTGGTTTGCATGGCGGCGCGCTTGTTGCCGGGGGTGCGGTGGTCCACGCTATACACCGCGAAAAGATCGCCTTCGTGCTTGATGATCATTCCGGCGCGCAGAAGGGTTGCCTTGATCATGACTGCTCCTGAATTCTTCTCGGGGTGTTCCCGGAGGAGTTTCGACCGCGTCAGAGACTGCGGGCGTGTGATCTAGTGCGCGTGACGCACCG
>Ga0210383_10002366_pt1 | contig 17066 bp, 16 predicted proteins | sample IncBWC14OmetaG_FD_160072 | JGI IMG/M metagenome (GOLD analysis project Ga0210383, IMG submission 160072) | Forest soil microbial communities from Barre Woods Harvard Forest LTER site, Petersham, Massachusetts, United States - Inc-BW-C-14-O ...
ATGGTCTTCAATTTTTGCATCAGGCACCGCAGTTGCCCGAATTGTTCGTGTTTTCCGACGAAGACGAATATCCGCCAACGCAAGACGCGATGAAGCTGCTTTACGTCACAGCATCCAGCCCCAGCAAGAAACTCGTGCACTACTCGGCTGCGGAGGATGCGCCGTGGCTCTGGTACGAGACATCCGATGCATCAAAGGTTCCCGCTCACGGTGCCCATGGAACGGATATGTTCAAGGTGCACTCTGAGCTGGCAGGCATCATCGTGCATTGGTTCGTGACCACGCTGCTCGAGACGCCTGGTCACGCGCCAGCCGATACTTTGGCAGCAGCATCGATCCTCAATCAGCTTCAGGTACCCGGCAGTGTTCCCCAAGTGAAGCAACAACTGGTCGAAGCTCGAAGCAGAAATCCGCAGGCGCAACTGTGGCCGGAGGTTGCCGTAGACATCATCGGCGAGGACTATCAGCGCGTCGGCGACATCAAGAATGCGATTGAGATTTTCCAACTCAATCTTCTCGCTTACCCCGACTCTGCTGACGCGAACGACAACCTTGCTGGCGCCTATTTGGCAGATGGACAGAAGGACCTCGCGCGGCAATACGCCGAGAAGGCATTGGCCCTTCTCGATTTACATAAAACCCCGGCATCGTCGTGGTCTGATACCGATCAAAGGCGGGGCGAGATCCGCCATAGCGTACAGCAGACGCTGGCACAAGCGACCAAGGGACCCGACGATTGAAGTCGTTTTCTTTCTTGCACACTGCGCCTGCTACGATTAGAATGGTTTACGGCGTTTAGAAGCTTCCCGCTTCTTCGAGCATTGAGAATAGTTGTTCTTGGGCTGTCGGTTTGTAAACTCACCTAGTTCGGTCTTTAAAGCCTGACAAATTAAATGTGTCGAGCAGCAACTTTTGTTGCTGGCTTTGGCTGGAGGACCGATGAATAGGTGCCGTGCTGGTGCGGCAAGAGCCGCCGTCCACAGGTCGTCGTGGGAAGAACTAAATCCACCGATCCCCACCTATGGGGAACACCTTCCCGACGGCAGCGGGATCGAGCTCGTACGTGATGCGTCAGATCTCACCAAAACCAAGCTCCTTCTCCGCGCGGGTGAGCGCGTAACAATTGAGCATGAGATTTGCACCGACACGTGCAGATTTGTACCCGCGGACCTCAATTCCGCTCTGTTGCGGCAGCTGCATTTGCCAGTCAAAGATCTGCCGTACGGGACGACGTCGGCATTGGTCGGGCAAATTGCCTCGACCTTGATGCAGGCCTCGGAACTGGGGGCCGACATCGCCTTCCTCGTAGCCGTCTTTGCGATAGCATCGTTTTTTTCGGACTGCTTGCTGACCCCTCTTTGTCTCTGTCTGATCGGATGTGCGAACGCCGAGGCTCGATCTTTATTGCGAGTGCTCAGCTGGTTTTGCCGGCATCCGGTGTTGCTCGTCGACCATGCGGGCATCGATCAGTTGCCCGAGAACCTGACCGCGACCCGATTCCTCTACGCCCCGAAACCCAGCGCGAAGCTGCGAAAGTTAGTGGCAAATTTGCAAGCATTCGATTTTGGAGTGATCCGCAAGGGCTCGTTGCGGGAGAATCGCGGAGCTGTGGTGATTTATTCAGGGTCTACAGGAGTGGGATGCGGCTTCGAGGACGCATCCCTCCGCGTCCCGGTCGTATCGGCTAGGCGGCTGCTCAGACCCGGTGATGAGGAGTGTTACCGCGACATCGCCGATGAAATCAGAGCCAAGCTCCTCAACTATCGCTTGATGCACTACGACAATGTGAAGCGATCCGAGTTTGATGTGACCGGCCTAACCGGGCCGATCCGCGAACTTGCACTCGGCCTGGGAGCGTGCCTTATTGACGCCTCCGAACTTCAAGACCGCCTCATTGCGTTGCTGCGGGTCCCGGACGAAAGTGTCCGGATGGAGCGGTCCGCCGAAATGGCGCCCGTACTTGAGTCCTTGCTCGTGTTTTGTCATGAACGCAAAACTGCCGTGCACGTCGGCGAAATTGCCAAAACCGGGAATGACATTCTCTCCGCTCGCGGTGAGTGGACGAAGCTCAGCCCCAAAGAAGTCGGGCATAAGCTCGGTTTGCTTGGCCTGCAGACCGCCCGACTGGACGCAGATGGTCGGGGGCTCAAGCTGACGCGCGCGGTGTGCGCCCGCATTCACCAGTTAGCAAAGGACTATGGAGTGCCGGCAGCACTCGAGAAAGGCTTGCCGGGCTGTCCGGACTGCAAACAATTCTTCGATCAGCAATCTAATTCTGCGCGTGGTGCACGTGATGCACATCGTGCACGAAAAAAGAGCGGAAGGAAAATCAATGAAGCGCACCCCGCATGAGAAGAGAACGGACTGTGCCAGGTTGCGAGCGGCTGGAATACCACTTCCGCCGGAAGAGCAATCAGTAATGAATCCGGATCTGCGGGTCGTCTGCTTGAAAGGAAGCCGAGCCTTCACGATGAAGATGGGCAGCGAATTCCTCCTCAATCTGCGGATTACCAACGACTCCTACGCAGATTTGCAGATAGAGAAACTCCAGGGACGCCTACTCGCTGCGAACGGGTGGTTGGAATTCCAAGGGGATTCTATGGAACATCACCGAGACCGCAAAACGTACCGCACGCCGGGGGGAAGGTACGTTCGCCATAAATCGGTCCTGAATCATCGCCTGCGTCGTAAGATCGCACCGGGCGCGAGCGTTGAAGGGAAACTTTTGGTCTTCAGCTTTACCGGGGAAATTCCGGGAGAGTACCTCCATGGCGAGCGAGTTCCATTGGAACTGATTCTGACCGATCAGTATGGCAGACGATTCCCGTCGATCTTCGGGGCCACGGTCGACCGCAGCGCAACCATGGCGAAACCGGAAGTCGTCAGCCGGGTTGGTCGAGGTTTATACGACGGTGCTCCGCCGGTACCCGAATTCGACCACCCGACTCCAGGGCACGTCCCAGCGGGAAGAGCAGACACGGGGGAAAGCGCCGCGAAAGGTTCAAACTTCATGGAGACGTTCGCCAACGCGATGGCCTACGTCGCAAAGACCGATCTCGATACCATTCCTGCGGAATCAACCTCGGCCGGAGACGAGGTGAGGGTGGACTCAAGGCAACGGCAGAAACGGTGGAACAATGTGAGAGCGGGCAAGGGAAGCGGACTATACGGCTCGGACCCGAATGCCGAGCCCCCCGAACTTTTCGAAGAAGGCGCACGGCGTCGGTTACTTCACTTGCTTGCGCATGAGAGGGACGCAGACCAACAAAGGGTCGCAGGATTATCGATGAAAGATAGTTGAGAGTGAAAAGTGAGGCAGAAAGCAGGAAATGCGACAGAAACGATGCAACCGTTCCCATGATCGAGGAGGGGGCAAGAACTTGATGTTGAGTACTCGGGCGAAATCTCGGACTGAGGACTGATGAATTGAAGACAAAATGATTTGATAAGCAAAACTTATCAAAGCGATTAATAGAATAAGCTTGACAGCATTCGCATGATTGGTGTCCACTATCAGACCGCATCACTCGAACGTCACATATCGGTTGGAGATTCCCGAGGTTGGAGATTCCCGAGACTGTCCGTTCTGCCCGTGATGTCTGACTTTTCTGTGAAGAGAAAAGAGGGCTATGAGCGCTGCAGAGGAGCAAGCTCCCGCAGGTAACTTGTTTCCCGCCTTACAACCGCCTCGGCGTTATCTGTTCGGACCGGGACCCGGCATGGTCCACCCTCGGGTCTACGATGCTCTTTCGAAACCGATCGTGGGACACCTGGATCCCTACTTCATCCAAGTGATGGGAGACGTTCAGGAGTTGCTGAAAATGGCCTTCAGCACGAACGACGGTGCAACGCTCGTTATCTCTGGCACGGGGAGCGCGGGCATGGAAGCTGCCGTCGCCAACTTCGTTGACCCTGAAACGAAATTCGCGATCTTCGCCAACGGTTATTTCTCCGATCGACTCACGGAGATGGCCAGGCGTCAGGGCACCAACATCGTGCGCTTTGAGAAGCTTTGGGGCGAGACGTTCACCGATGATGAAGCTAGAGAGTTCATCGGTCGCGAGAAGCCCACAGTTGTAGCTTATGTTCATGCAGAGACATCCACGGGAGCGTTGCAATCGGGCAAGGCGATTTGTGCCGCCGCACACGATCTCGGCGCTCTGGTGATTGCAGACTGCGTCACCTCGCTCGGCGGAGTGCCAGTAGATTTCGACAGCACCGGTATCGACGTCGCTTACAGTTGCACGCAGAAAGGGTTGAGCTGCCCCCCAGGATTATCTCCGATGGCTATATCACCGCGGGCCATGGCCTGGCTACGCGCTCGAACTTCCCCAGTTCGTAGCTGGTATCTCGACCTCAAGCTGATTCACGACTACTCCACCGTCTCCCACCGCTACCATCACACCGCACCGATTTCCATGTTCTACGCCCTGCGCGAGGCGCTGCTGGTTATCGCGGAAGAAGGACTTGAGAATCGCTGGGAGCGGCATCGCCGTTGCCATCAGTCTTTCGTCAGGGGCATCGAAGTCATGGGCCTGCGCCTGCACGTTCGTGAGGGACACCGAATTGCGACCTTGAACACCGTGAGCGTTCCAAAAGGTGTTGACGAGACCAACGTGCGAAAACACCTGTTGGACGAGGCCGGCATAGAGATTGCCGGCGGTTTTGGTCCGCTAGCAGGCAAGGTCTTTCGGATCGGCGTTATGGGCCCGTTGGCCACAGAGGAGAATGTCTCGTTTTTTCTGAAACAGTTTGGCAAGGCGCTCAGCGCCGGAGGCTACTCGAGCTGAAGAGTGCGATCACATTCCTCTCGTTTTGCGAACAGCAAGCAAACTCCGCCCATCATCGAATGACTGGCGCCAGAGGTCACAACAAATGACTCTTAAGTCGGTCGAGACACTGCTTGATGTATTGCATTTCGCCGACAGTCAGACGGCAGTGATCGTTCCCGAACTTGGAATCCGTCTCACCTACGATTCCCTGCGGCAGCAGGTCTGGACGATGGCGAACGCCTTGGCTTCCCTCGGCATTCGCCGTGGCGATGCAGTGGCGATCGCACTACCGAACGGATTGCCGGCAATCGTCAGCTTTCTGGCCGCATCCATCGCTGGGACCGCAGCGCCTCTGAATCCGGCATATCCCTACGAGGAATTTCATTTTTTTCTCGGAGACACTGGCGCTCGCATTCTGCTTTGTCCTCCCGTCGGTGCGGAATTTGTTCGAGCCGCTGCCGCCGATCGTAAGATTCCGGTCTTCTCCGTGGAAATGAACCAGGAGGGCAACGTTCACCTCACGAATGCTCCTGCTGGAAGTTCTGCCGCCGAGCCTACAGCAGACGACATTGCCTTGATCCTTCACACCAGTGGAAGCACGGGGCGGCCCAAACGCGTGCCTCTGCGACATTTCAACCTCGCGGTCTCGTCGGCGAATATCGCGAACACCTACGCGCTATCCGAAGCGGATGTTTCGTTGTGTATCATGCCACTGTTTCATATTCACGGACTGATTGGCTCAACCATGGCCACTCTGCTGTCAGGAGGGACTGTAGTTGTTCCCAGCAAGTTCAACGCGCTTTCTTTCTGGCGCACGGTGCGAGAACATCACGTGACCTGGTATTCCGGAGTGCCCACGATGCATCAACTCCTGCTCGCTCGGGCTCATCACAAACCCGCAGAAGCGGCATCCTTGCGTTTCATCCGTTCCTGCAGCGCGCCTCTCTCGGCGCAGCTCATTCACAAGATCGAGCACCTCTTTGGTGTGCCCTTCGTCGAAGCCTATGGGATGACCGAAGCGGCTCATCAAATGACCTCGAATCCGTTGCCCCCGCGACATCGGAAGGCTGGTTCAGTCGGGGTGGGTGTCGGCTTGCGAATCAGCATCATGGACAAGGATGGGAATCACCTGGGCACGAACCAGCGGGGAGAAGTCGCGATTCAGGGAGCCAACGTATTTCGTGGATATGAAAACAATGCTGAAGCCAACGCTCACGCTTTCGTGAATGGATGGTTTCGGACTGGTGACGAAGGATTACTTGATGCGGATTGTTATTTGCATCTGACGGGCCGGATCAAAGACATCATCATCCGCGGGGGCGAGAACATCGCGCCTCACGAAGTTGATGAAGTCTTATTACAGCATCCCGCCGTTGCCGCTGCGGTGACGTTCGGGTGTGCCCATCCCACGCTAGGAGAAGAGGTGGCCGCCGCGGTCGTCCTGCACGAATCGAATGGTGCAACCGAATCATCACTGATCAAGCATTGCCGCGCGTCTTTGGCAGAGTACAAATGTCCTACGAAGATCTATCTGGTAGAAAGTATTCCAACCACCGCGACCGGAAAAATTCGCCGTCGCGTCGTCGCCGCCGCGCTTAACGACGACGAGCATGGATAATCAGCCATGAGATTCCTGATAGCCGGGGCTGGCGCTATCGGAGCTTACCTCGGTGCCCGCTTGGCGCAGGCCGGATTCGACGTTACCCTGTTCGCGCGCGGGCCGCACCTTCGCGCCATGCAAGAGCGCGGCGTGCAGGTGAAGAGTGTCGATGGAGATTTCGTGGCTCGGCCCGCAATCGCCGGTTCCCTTGAAGAAGTAGGACCGGTGGACGTAGTGTTTCTGGGCGTAAAGGCTCACGGCCTGCCACAACTTGCGCCTAAATTGAAGCCAGTGTTAGGGCCAGAGACAACCGTCGTCAGCACACAGAATGGAATTCCGTGGTGGTACTTCCAGGGTTTCGGTGGCGAATGGGAAGGAATGCGTTTGGAGCGCGTGGATCCCGCAGGAGTGATCTCCTCGGCCATCGAAGGGCATCGGGTGGTGGGATCTATCGTTTACTTTTCAACCGAGATCATCGCACCGGGAGTGATTCAACATACCGAGGGCAACCGTATTTCTCTTGGCGAACCCGATGGTACTCGCTCTGAGCGCTCGCACCGAATTGCGGAGGCACTCATCGCTTCCGGTTTGCGCTGCCCGGTCACGACTCGTATCCGGCATGAGATTTGGGTCAAGCTTTTGGGCAATGCTTCCTTGAATCCGGTCAGCGCATTGACGCGCGCGACGGTGGCTCAAATGCTGCGTGATCCAGGAGTTCGCTTCGTCATTCGAACCATCATGCAGGAAGTGGAAGCAGTCTCCCGCAAGTTGGGGATGGACTTGCCTGTTTCGATCGATCAACGGATCGCGGGCGCGGAAAAGGTTGGGGAGCACAAAACTTCGATGCTGCAAGATCTAGAAGCGGGCCGGCCAATGGAACTGGAAGCGTTGATGGGCGCGGTCGTGGAACTGGGAGAACGCGTGGAGCTGCCCATGGCACACACGCGCGTCCTATACAACTGCGTGAAGCTGCTGGAGGAGTCTGCAAATCGACAGCGATCGAAATGAGCTGGTCAAGAATCGCGTTGGCGAGCTTGATGGACATTCTTCATCCACCTGAGAATGCGAACCGAACTTGACCCACTGCGCGTAATCCCATTCCTTGCGCATCATCCGATACAGACGGACCGACAGCTTGCTGACCATCGCGACCTTGGCGGCTTTCGCCCTCGCCGCAACCTTTCCGCGCAAGGATTTCTTCTGGTCGTAATTAGTGCCTTTTCGCTTAGAAGGCTTCGTCGACGCCCATGTTAAGAAAGGTGAGTTGTGGCTTTGATTCGCCACAACTCACGTTACGAGTTTAGTCGGCTGCGATTCCGTTGAATCCGACGCCTTTGGGCAGCGCGCCGTTCGTGCCCAAGTTGGTCAGGGTGCCATCGGACTGGATGCCAAAGATGCTGATCTTGCCGATCTCGCCATCGAGGGTATACAGGAACTTACCATCGGTAGTGATGGCGATGTCCAGATTGGTGGCGCCTGTGGGATTTGTGCCCACGATCGTTCCGGGTAATGCCGTCAGCGCGCCATTCGAGCCGACGGAAAATCCGGAAATGGTGGAGGTGCCGGCGTTTGAAGTGTAAACCCATTTGCCGTTAGGAGTGACGGCGTTCCAGCAGGTTGCTGCGCCTAACGTAGGTACGCTGGTGCTAATCGGCGTGAGGATTCCGTTCGAGGCAACTGAGTAGGAGGAAATGGCGGAGGCGTTCTGGCCGCCGGCGGGTCCGGTTTCAGCGGCCAGCGCGGTTCCGTTGGGAGCGAACGCAAGGGCGAAAAGTCCGGGTCCGGCGCTGGGGTTGATCACGATGGGGGACAGGGTTCCGTTGCTTTTGACGATGAAGGCATCGATGCTGTTCGTTTCACGCTCGGTGACGAGCAGGAACTGGCCGTTAGGGCTGAAGGCTAACGACGAGGCTCCTGAGGTGTTGGTGCTCAGGAAAGTTAGGGAATGGGGAATAGGTTGGAGTTTTCCATCATCGCTCGCCCGGAAACCGACTACATTGCTGCTGCCTCCGGTATTGAGGACGTAGACGAGGTGTCCGTGCTGAGCTATGGCGTTGGGTTCAGCGCCTTGGGAGAGTTGCAAGTCGGCGAGCGAAAGGTCGGCACCGTGGACTTGAAATACTGAGATGGTTCCGCTGCCGGCGTTGACGGCAAAGAGTAAAGAATGATCCTGGCTCAGGGTCAGAGAGCCTTGCGATTCGAGGGGGTCGTTGTTGCCGCCGCTGCCGCGGCCTCCGGTGGCGAATTTGTGGGCTGCTTGCAGAGAGCCGTCCGCGGCTCGTTTGTAGGAGATGACTTCATTGTGGCTGGCGGCATTCGTCATGATGAAGACTGCACCCTGGGAATGCTCGTCCTCTGCGTGACTGAAGGTTGGGGAGACGATACTGATCGCGAACGCGAACATCCAGAGGATGTGACCTATTTTGCGCATTTTTCAACTCCTGGCTTTTTGTCGCGGGCTGCGAGGGATGGACAGACAGATCCGTCCTCGTGCAGCTGCGCGCGGGGCATAGGAGTCGCGAGATGGATGGAAGTTTCAGGCTTTTACAAATGTGCTACTCAAAAAGAAAATCTCACGGTGTTTTTTGTCAGTGCTGTAACTTTCCTGCCGCAAGCACATCCCATCGCCGGGTTCGAATTGTGACGACCCAACTTCAAAACCAGAAAAATGTAGGAGAGTCTTATGAAAAAACTAGTGTGCAGACTCGTGGGATTGAGTTTGTTGGCGGTATCCCTCGCGGCGTTTGCCCAGTCTGGCGGCGACACCATGAAACAGGACAACATGAAGCCAGACACGACCACGAAGCAAGATCAGATGAAGAACGACGACATGGCGAAGGAGAAGAAAGCCAGCAAGACAAAAAAGACCAAGACCGACAAGAGCAAATCGGATGATACGAAGAAAAATGACACCATGAAGCACGATGACAGCATGAAGCAAAATTAGGTTAACCGGTCATAAGCCTTGCGTATAAGGACGGGCGTCTCGCCCGTCCTTATCGTCGCGTCTTCCTGCAAAACTTCCACTAGTTTTAGTATGAGGTCGATCCCGTCGAACTGGCGAGCTCTCCGCCATCATCGTCGTCTGCATCGAGAGCAGCGTTTTCCGTCAGATACTTCTTCATGCACTGTACGCAAGGAGTGTAACCTTCTCGACGCGCTTCGCTTGCAGTCATGGTCCGCAAATGTGCTTTGTCGTGTAGCAATGGACATCCGGCGCCTGCGTGGAAAAGTTTTCCGTCCTCCGCCACCACGACCATCATTCCCGGTGGAACTCCGATCCCGGGTTGTGCTTGCTGCGAACGTTGTTGTGGACCGACGAACGCGGAAGAGTCGCCAAGTTCGAAACTACCGACAATCAAAAGCGCCGCTGCTACCGCGACCATCCAACCAATTGCGGTCCCTCGCTGGCGCGGCATATTCTCCTCGAGCCTTCTATGCAAACGTTGGCTGAATCCCTGAGGTGGTTCGAACATGCTGTCCTCCCCGTAGAGGCCGATCACGTTGCGCGTGCCCTCGAGTACCGCACTGCATTTCTGGCAGTCGCGAAGGTGCTCATCCATGGCGGCGCGCAAATCGGGGGAAACTTCGCCGTCGAGATAATTCGAAAGCTCGTGCCACAGCTGCTCGCAGGTCACTACCATGGCTTGGTCCCCTTAGCGAACGACAATTTACTGCTCCAACCGCCGCCGATCCCCGGGGCCAGCAGATCACGCAGCATGAGTCGCGCCCGCAGCAACCGCGTTTTGACGGATGCCGTAGAAACTCCAAGTGCTTTGGCCGTCTCTTCAATGCTCAAATGCTGCATGTCGCGCAATACGAAAACTTCGCGGTATTTCTGGCCCAGCGACGCTAACGCCTCCGCCAGCTTCTGCCGGACTTCGCTTCGTTCCAGGGCCTCCGATGGAATCTCCCGCCAGTCGGCAAAGTCGCGAGGCACATAGTTTCCTTCGTCGTCCTGCTGATCCGCGATCGGTTGCATGATCTCGATGTGTTCTTTCCTTCTTCGCATGCGCGCTTCATTCACAGTGATCTGAATTAACCAGGTGCTGAATCGAGCCTCTCCCCGAAATTGCCGAATATGTTTGAACGCTTTCAGTACCGCCTCTTGAGCCACATCCTCCGCGTCCGCTTCATTGCGCAAAATCGCAAATGCAGTCGAGTACACGCGCCGTTCGTAGGGCCGAATCAACTCGTAGAAGAGCTCAGGCTCGCCGTCCCGGATGCGCCGGATCAGCGTTTCTTCATTGAGCCTTTCGGCTCGATTCTCCAGTGAAATCGCCTCTTCCGGCATTACTCCCCACTGTAATACTGAAAATTACGACATCCCCGAGACAACTACTCGGACAAGTATTCCGGATCCTTCTTCCATCCCGTCAACATGGAAACGAAGTTATTCCAACCATGCAGGACGACCATCACCAAGTGGCCGAACAAGAAGGCCAAAATCGCCCACATGATCAGAAAATGCCACAACCGCGCCCAATGGAAGCCGCCCATCATCCGGGCCAGCCATGAAAACTGCACCGGCTTCCACACCGCAAGACCGGTCACCACCGACAGCACGCCCAGCCCGATCGCGGATGTGTAGGCGTGCTTCTGCAGCGGGTTGTACGCTTCTCTAACTGGTGGCTTAGGGCCGAAGAAAAAATAGTGGCGTGCCATTGGCCACACTCCGGGCAGATCGCGTCGCACAAACAGAACCTGCTTATAGTTGCCGCTGAGAATCTGGTAGCCGATGTAAACCAACCCGGTCGCGATATAGATCCACATGAAGGTAAGGTGCCATTGCAGAGCCCCGCCCAGCCACCCGCCAATCGCGAATGAACTGGGCCAGTTGATTAAATCTTTCTGCGGGATCTTCGCGCCGAAACTCGGGAAAGCGCGGAAGATCTGGAGGCCGCTGCCCACCAGAACGAACAAGGCCACAGCATTCACCCAATGGCAAAGGCGAACCACAAACGGATGCTCATACACCGCTTTGCTGACCTCTCCAGTCTTCGTGTTTTCGATCGCGATCGCCCGCGTAGACATGTGCCCTCCTCGGCTCTTTTATAGTCCGTAAAAGTACGAGTAGCCCTGATCTTCCCAGTAGCCCACTCTTTGCAGCACATTAGTCACTTTCAGATCAGTCAGGTATTTGGCTTGTTTGTAACCGACTTTGGTTGGAATGGTCAGGCGCAACGGCGCGCCGTGCTCACGAGTCAATGGCTTGCCGTACATTTCAAAACACAACATCGTCTGCGGATGCAGAGCCGTCTCCATATCGAGAGTCTCGTAGTAATCGTCCGCGCACTCGACGTAAACGAAGCGGGCTGTCGTATCGGCACCAATCATCTTCAAGAAATCGCAGAGACGCACCCCACCAAAGTTGCCAATTACATCCCAACCTTCGACGCAAACGTGCCGCGTATTCTGGCTGAACTTCGGCAGACTCTGAATCTGCGCGAGTAGGTAATTCCCGGGCTTCTGCACCGCGCCTGAGACTGAAAGGTTCCATTTATCGAAATCAACGCCCGGGTCTGCGACGTCATAACCGTTAATTGGAAACGTATCGAATGGAGTGAGTTCCGTGTCCGCAAACGTAGGCGCCAGGTGGCCGGTGCGAAACATCTTTGCCGACACCCAGTCGCTGAAACCGAGTCCGGCTTTCAAGAGCGGCTTCTGTAGCTCCGGGATCGCAAACGCGCCCAGCGCCAGGACCGGCGCCAGTTTCAACAATTCGCGCCGGCTGACACGCTCGAATTGTTCGTCTCTTATTGGCGAGTTCATGACTGCTCCTTTAGATAGCTCGGCGGACATGGGATGCACCAGTCATTGAAAAGTTGCAGGTAGAGAGCCACGCGAACCCCTTCGTCCCTAAAGTTCGGACGGACAATTCGAGTCGAGGTCGCACTTTCAACACGCATACACTTCCGAAATGAGTTTCTAGGGATGATACTTTGTATGATTTTCCAGGGCGGCATCAGGAGCGATTCTATTGCAGGTTTGTGCCTGCGTTTTGAAAAGCACGTACAAGAGGCAGCCTTCGCGCTTTGTTCGTGAGCGAAAATAGTTCGCGGCAGAACGCTGGCTTCCCAATTCTGCTCAATATTTCTGATTGACTTGAAAGCCCGTTTCGAGATTCACTTCCACCTCGATCGACTCTCCATCGAGTGTTGTTGGCTGGAAAGTCCATGGCCTGGTCGGGACATTTTAGAGTGCCATCGCTACAATGTGTTGAAATACCCACGAGTATTTTCCGAATCTGGGAAGCTCCGGCCCGCTCAATCTACTTGATTTCGCGTAAGCGGCCGTTACTCACGTCGTAGACAAATCCCCGCACCGAGACTTCTTTGGGAATCCAGGGATGGGTATGCAGTTTCTGTAGTTGGTGACGCACATTCTCCTCGATATTCTGAAAGGCAAAAAAGAATGCGGGAGCGATGGCTGCGGTCCCGGTGCGGTCCTGGATGCGCGTCCGTAACTCCTGCTCGCTGGTGTGCATCAGGCCGCAATCCGTGTGGTTGATGACCATGATTTCCTGGGTGCCAAGAAGGTAGTGGGATACCAGCAGCGAGCGCAGGCTATCGTCGGTCACAATACCGCCCGCGTTGCGGATGATGTGCGCGTCCCCGGTGGTCAGTCCCAAAGTGCGGATGGAAAGCCGGGTGTCCATGCAAGTGAGGACGGCAAGCTGGCGCACCGGGCGCGGAGTAAGACGGCGCAACTCGTGAGTACGCGAGTAAATTTCATTGGCTTCCAGAACTTCGTCGATCACGCTCATGGCCAGCCCAGTCTAACCTAGGTTTGAATTCTCGTCGCTCCTTGAATAAGCATATCGAGTGTCCGGTTTGGGGGGAGGCGTTTGATCCTGGTATGAAGCAAGGTACAGCTCGGTAATAGGCACGTTGTCCATCACTAGGAACTCCCGTCCGCAGTGCTCGCATGTGAAGCCCTACCTCGACGAAACCCGGAAGAAGAAAAGCGTAGAAGAGCCCGCTTCCACGATTTGCGGGATCTCGATGCAACCGCGCGGACGGAGCCGTGGTCTGGATACTCAAGGTCGCGGTTGTGGCCGAAGCTAAGAGTACCTGCGGCTGCGGTTCTTCGTTCAGCGTTTAATCAGTCGGATTGTGGATTTAAAAAGCCTCATCGCAAGGGGTGAGGCTTTTTTGTTCCTGTAAATCTAGTAGGTGGCTTTGAATCCTCGCTCAAGATTGTTCACGGGTTGGCAAGATCCCACCGCCAGATCCTTATCGTTGAGACCGGCACCGGCGGTGCTCATACTGTTGTGGCAATCGAACTTGTAGTACTTGCCGTCATGGAGCAGCGCCCCGTGCGAATGGAAGTCGTCCGGCAACCATTGATAGATAACGTCGCCTGCCGTATTGATGTCCCGTGCGATCGAGTGCAGTGCGCCGGGAACGTTAATTGTCTTGTAGGTTTTGCCGTTGTACAACGAAGATTCACCATTGCCCGATGTGTCCACCCAACTCAGAACGATATCGCCCTTGTTGTTAATGCCAGTAGCGACCGTGGCGGTGGCGCCGGGCACGTTCAAAGTCTTGTAGGTCTTGCCCTTCAGGAGGAATCCCTGTGACGAACCGCTGGAAGTGGTGTAGCCACCAACAATCCACCCTTGGTCGTTGATCCCGTTAGCCTGTGAACCGACCGCTCCAGCGGGACCTGGAATGTTGGTGAACTTGCCCTTCCGGTACAGGAATCCTTTTTCGCCTTTAGAGGTCCCGTAGTAGCCCACAATCGCGTTATTAGAATTGATGTGTACGCAAACGGTATTGCTACCGTGGGGGTGGTTGATGCGGGTCACTTTAGTGCCGTTCAGCATGAAGCCATGCATGTCTCCCGGCTTGTCCTGGTAATCTCCAACCATAACCCCTGCGTTGTTAACTCCCCAAACCTCCGTGGTCAGCTTTCCCACCTTGACCGGGCTGAATTTGAAAGTCAAAGTTGGCGCATTGGCAGCAGTCGCCGCCAGCAAGAACGTCAGTACAAATCCCAGTATCAGCAATACCGATTTCCAGGTTCTCATCATTTTTTCTCCCTGATCGACGGCCTGCATTTTTTGAAGTAGCCCAAGCGGCAGCGATTGTACACCCTTTCTGACCCGGAATCCCGGGTCAATAGGCGAGTTGCGGCGTCGGAAGATTCTGACGAGATGGGCGGCACAATAGGCAGTTCGATCGCGCCGGGAAAGTCCTTGTCCTATCGCGAGCGTGCAATCAGTTTTTGCTCCCAGGTTTTCGGTTGGAAGTTCGACTCAGTGAAAGGCCTTCCAGTTCCTTACGTGCGGATTGAGACCGGAGGATCACGGGGCGGATTGCTGAAGCGCCCCGCAAAAACTCCACCAATGCAGTGCGGCACGAATGCCTTTGTCTGTTCTCTGGAAGTGGAAGACTTTGATGAGACGGCAAAGATCATCGAGCAACTCGGGGGCGTTGTGGACCTTGGACCAGAATGAATTGAGGCGGCGATAGCGCATAGCGCTATCGCCTCTTCGGCAAAACGGACTGGCCGCGATCAACTCTTGGCGGGAAACTCTGCCCTTACGAAAGCACGGGTGTGGTGGCATCGTTAGAAAACCCCTTCAAAATCGAGCTCCTTGGACCCACATAAACATTGGCCTGCACTCTTTGAGTCCTAGGCGTTAGAAACTGGTAGTTTTCTAATACGAGTCCAGGACTTCTAGTCAATGAGTGCACGTTTCCAACATGTATGTCAGGGCAGAACAAAGTCATCTCCGCGCGATCTCGTGGACTATTTCGTGCGCGAGACCAATTCCTATGCTCTTTTCCATCGGCATGCGTACGGACGGAGCAATCTGCTTCTCGCAGCGGCGTAGCCCGCTTCTCGATGCCTATACTTCTGCCGAGCGAATTGTCGCAGAATACGTCTCTCCGCCTGGTCGACAAGGCCGCGGAAGTAGGCCGGAGCTCCGAGCCGGCTTCGGCAACGCCATCATCTCTTCATCCCCAGTCGACTGCCGTACCGAGCAAAAGTTGTCGTCATGAAAGAAAGTATTGAACAGAACCGCCGTATATCCAGCGCTTTCTCAAGGACATGGCGAATTTGTGCCCGCGTCCGGCGTCATTGAGATTCTGCAGAACCTGTGCGAAACGGCTCAGAAATTTTCCAGCAGCATCACGTCGTCTAAGTACGCCCTCTCGGTGAACGCCAGGCGTCTTCCATCCGGCGAGGGCACGATGGAAGAGACCCACCCCGCGCCGGCAGGCATCTCCTGCAAGATTCTGTGGTTGCCATTTGCATCGATTGAAAGCAGAGCAACCGAAGAGCCAGACTGTGCGAGCGCAAACCAGCTTTTCCCGTCTGCATCCCAACTGATCTGCGATAAGTATTGCCATTTCCAGTCCCGAAGGGGCAATACATCAACCTTCCGGTTTGCGAGGTTCAAAATCCGAATCTCCCCTTTTCCCTCCGTGGCGTCCACGATCGCTGTGCTGTAGCCATCGGGCGACACATCCCAGATAGGTTGGCTTGACTGATATCCTCCAAGTCGGCCCATCTCCTCTCCCTTGCCGCTCACCGGATCAAGGTGGAAGAAAACGAGTTGGCGGTCCCTAAGCTCGGACACAACACAGGGGGATGACGGCAAGAAACCACATGCGTAATCATATCTGCCCATCATCAGAGTGGACCGTGCGCCGCCCTGTTCGGGTGTGCTCATCAGCCGAATGGTAATATCCATGGGGTTCCAGCGATCCGGTGATGCTGATGCCGTGTAAAGGAGCGCTCCCTCGGAGCTCAGTCTGGGAAAGAAGTAGTTCTCGGATCCAGTAATCAAAGGTTCCGGTGTCTTGGCTTCGATGTTTTGCTTGAAGATCGCCCACCTGCCATTCCGTTTGGAGTGGAAGAGAATGGCGTTGCTGGCTTTGGTCCAGTCCGTGACAACGTTGTACCAATCATCGAGCGCGAAACGACGCGGATTGAACCTTTTGCTTCCGATCGCGAGTTCACCAATGTAGATTCTGCTTTCGGTGCGGGTTCTGGCTGCAATCAGGCGTGTTCCGTCGGCACTTGCCTGAGGGGCCTGTGCCCCAAAATTCTTCCATCCTGCCACGCGTCTCGCGTCACCTCTGCGTTCGCCACTGCTCGGGTCCGCCCTAATGGCCCAAAGGTCGGAGTCTGAACCATTGGGAGAAAGGACCGAGTAAATGACGCGTCCATCAGGCAGCCAGGCGACGCCACTGAATGAATCGACGAGGTGCAAACGCGGATCCGATAACAGCACGGCGCGTGCGCCACCCGTCAAATCGCAGGTCTCGATGGCGACCTCGGGTGTGGCAAGCGTACCCCGGAACCGCACATAGACGAGACGCTGCCCGGTTGGTGACCATGCGACATTGTGCGTCGCTTGAGCCTCGCCGGTGAAGATCTTGCGCGGCTCCTCACCGTCCCCTCCCATCAGCCATACCTCGCCATCCTTCACAAAGGCAATGTGCGACCCGTCCGGCGACACTGCTGCCTCATTCGCAGGACCACTCCACAGTTTTCGCAGAGTGAAGTCCCAGGTGGACATTTTCCACAGATCGCCATGCGAAGTTCCGCTCAGCAACAGCAGATGGTTACCGTCTGGAAACCAGTCGAGCGGCTCATAGGGGGTAGGCAATGGCACTTGACGAACTTCCCCACTGTCAATCGCAAGTAGGTGCAGATTGAGGTTCTTCGAGAAGTCG
>Ga0210383_10002368_pt1 | contig 17058 bp, 15 predicted proteins | sample IncBWC14OmetaG_FD_160072 | JGI IMG/M metagenome (GOLD analysis project Ga0210383, IMG submission 160072) | Forest soil microbial communities from Barre Woods Harvard Forest LTER site, Petersham, Massachusetts, United States - Inc-BW-C-14-O ...
TTACGCACCCGTGCGCCGTGCGCCACCTGTATTGCTACAGGCGCGCACTCGACTTGCATGTGTTAAGCACGCCGCCAGCGTTCGCTCTGAGCCAGGATCAAACTCTCGTTTGAAACTGGTAGCTTGGGCGAAAAAAAATGCCCTCCAATTTTCATTGGAGAGCCAGCCTGCCCAAGCGAATTATTGTCGCTCGATTTACTCAGACCATTCAGGCTCGAAAAGGCCGAATGGTTTCGAACGGATTCTGGCACATCGTATCGATTGTCAAAGAGCAAGACCTCCCTGTCCAGCAGAAAGGCGTCCGAACAACCTAGTAAGTATACGAACGCGCATCCAATCTGTCAACACTCTTTTCGTGATTTCCACAAGAATCCTCAGCGACCGACTAAGCCATTCTGACGAGGCGGGTTAGTCTCCTCGCGGCGCGATGGCAATCCAACATGCTACGATTCGGCGCGAGCGCGCTAACGCCGATGGCTGCGAAAAGACCAGATACCAACATCACGAATACCCGCGAAAAGCGTTCAACGCTCGCCCAGACCATGCTTGGCGTGATTCGGCACGGCATCTACGGCAGGCCCCTGTTCCGGCCAGGTGACCGCATCGGCATCGCGGTTTCGGGCGGCGCCGACTCCGTCGCCTTACTCCACCTTCTCCTCGAGCTCCAGCGACAACTCGGCGTCGTCCTGAGCGTGGCGCATTTCAATCATCAACTTCGCGGCAAAGCATCCGACGACGACGAAAAATTTGTTTCGAAGCTCGCTGAACGATGCGGGCTCGAATTTCACGTCGGGCGCGCAAATGTCGCCTCGAAGGCAAAGCAGCAAAAATTAAATCTCGAAGACGCGGCCCGCCGCGCCCGCTACGGATTTTTCTCCGACCTCGTCAAAGAAGGAAAGGTGACGCAGGTGGCGGTCGCGCACACCGCCGACGATCAAGCCGAGACCGTGCTGGCGCATATCCTGCGCGGCACCGGCCTTGCCGGTCTCGGCGGAATTCACCCCGTCTCGCAGCATATCGTGCGCCCACTGCTGCAAATCCGCCGCGCCGCGTTGCGCGTATACCTAAAAGAGCGAAAGCAGACCTGGCGCGAAGACGCGACCAATCGCGACACAGCGAAACTGCGCGCCCGCATCCGCAAGAAGTTGCTTCCCATGCTCGAACAGCACTTCCAGCCCGGCATCGTTGAACATCTTTCGGCGCTGGCGCAGTTCGCCCGCGAAGATGACGCTCATCTTGAGTTCACAGCCGAAATGCGCGCCCGCGTGTTGTCGAGCAAGAGTGACGGAACAGTTCGCATCCACGTCCGCGAGCTTCAATGCCTTCCCAAGCGCGGTAAAATCAAATCAAGTGACATCGACCCACTCCTCAAACTCAGAACCAGGAGCTTGACCAGACGAATGGTCCGTCACATCGTCAAACAAGTGAAGACCCGTGCGGGCGAACTGGGCGCCCGGCATGTGGAAGCTGTTCTTGATCTGGCCGAACGCGCCGAAAGTGGCAAGCTGTTGCAGTTACCCGGCGGAGTGGAAGTCCGGCGCGAGCAAGATTCGCTCGTGTTTCGAGCCGCCGCCCAGTCCCGTGAACCCAATCCCGTCAGGATCGCCGGGAAACAGCGCCCCCGAGCAGCTCCGAAGCCCGCCAAAGAATTTGAGTACTCAATCGATTTTTCTGAATCCGACACCGTCCTCGAAGTACCGTATCTAGCTTGTATCTTCCGCTTCACAATGATTGACTGGCCAGCCAAGAGGGGAGAAACTAGTAGCACCGGGCCGGTGCTGGATCGACATGCTCTTCGTCCCCCACTCGTATTGCGAAACTGGCGTCCCGGCGACCGGTTACAGCCGGCGGGCCATCGCAAAGCGCACAAGCTGAAACGCTTGTTGAACGAGAAGCGTGTAAGCCGGTGGGAACGCGAAGGTTGGCCGGTTCTGACGAGCGCCGGAGATCTTGCCTGGGCCCGAGGATTCCCGGTCGCGGCGCAATTCGCGGCGAACGAAAGGACCCAGGTCGGTATATCGATCGCGGAGGAAAAAACTTCGTGATCGCTGGAAGGCCAACGCCTGATTACTTTGGTTTCCTGACTGCATCTAATATGATGGGACCAGGGAATGGTTGTGCGGCGTCTAACGATAGAGCCGTAGTCATTCAGTTCTTTCGGCAAGCGGGCAGTCGACGAAACGCGGTAGTGGCAGTGTTCAGGGGAACGGCCCAGAGGTCTGGGTTTTGGGCCAGCACTAAGTCTTAGTTGGGCTCCGCATAGAAGTGAGGCTGACGTGAATTCTAGTTCTACGGTTAAAACCATTCTTTTTTGGATCTCCATCGTCTTCCTGGGCGTCATGCTCTGGAAGTTGGTGTCCGCGAACGGCCAGTCCGCTCGCGAAGATGAACCCAGTTACAGCGAGTTCCTGCAGAAAGTCGACGCCAATCAGGTCAAGGAAGTCACCATCTATTTGTCGCCGAACAGCTACGAGCTGCAGGGCGAATATGTCACCCCCGCGAACCGCAAGTTTCACGTGCCCATCTTCAAGGAAGCCGCTCCAGACATCACCAAGCAGTTGCGGGACAAGAACGTCCAGGTCAAGGTGAAGGAAGTGCGCAGCGGAGATTGGGTTTTGATTCTCCTGAACGCCGCTCCACTGCTTCTGCTTGTCGGCTTCTGCCTCTTCCTCATGCGCCAGATGCAAGCCGGCGGCAATAAAGCGCTCAGCTTCGGCAAGTCCCGCGCGCGTCTGCTTTCCGCGCAACAGAAAAAAGCCACTTTCAAAGACGTCGCCGGTACCGATGAAGCCAAGGAAGAACTCCAGGAAATTATCGAGTTCCTGAAAGATCCGCAAAAATTCCAGAAACTCGGCGGTCGCATTCCCAAAGGTGTGCTGCTCGTCGGACCTCCAGGAACAGGTAAGACGCTGCTCGCCCGCGCAATCGCCGGCGAAGCCAATGTTCCGTTCTTCTCCATCTCCGGTTCCGACTTCGTGGAAATGTTCGTAGGCGTAGGCGCCAGCCGTGTCCGCGATCTCTTCGAGCAAGGCAAGAAGAACGCCCCCTGCATCATCTTCATCGACGAAATTGACGCAGTCGGCCGCCACCGCGGCGCAGGCCTCGGCGGAGGTCACGACGAGCGCGAGCAAACCTTGAACGCGTTACTCGTCGAAATGGACGGTTTTGAATCCAACGAAGGCGTGATCCTGATCGCCGCCACCAACCGCCCAGACGTTCTCGACCCAGCGTTGCTCCGCCCAGGCCGTTTCGATCGCCGCGTAGTCGTAGCGCGCCCCGACGTGAAAGGCCGCGAAGAAATCCTTCGCGTCCACACGCGCAAAGTTCCTATCTCCGATGACGTCGATCTCTCCATCATCGCCCGCGGCACGCCAGGCTTCTCCGGCGCCGATCTAGCGAACCTGGTGAACGAAGCCGCACTCTGGGCTGCGCGCCAGAACCGCAAATTCGTAATGATGGTCGACTTCGAAATGTCCAAGGACAAAGTCCTCATGGGCGTCGAACGCAAGTCGATGATCTTGTCCGACGAAGAAAAGCGCAATACCGCCTACCACGAAGCGGGCCATGCACTCGTAGCTGCCATGACTCCCGGCGCCGACCCGGTACACAAAGTAACGATCATCCCCCGCGGCATGGCTCTCGGTTTGACCATGCAATTGCCCGAAGACGACAAGCACACCTACACGCGCACCTATCTGGAAACAATGCTCGCGGTGTTAATGGGCGGACGCTCCGCGGAAGAAATTTTCCTCGGCCACATCACCACCGGTGCCGGCAACGACATCGAGCGTGCCACAGAAATCGCTCGCAACATGGTCTGCGAATGGGGCATGAGCGAACTCGGGCCTCTAGCCTACGGCAAGAAAGACGAAGCCATCTTCCTCGGACGCGAGATTAATCAGCACCGCGACTATTCCGAAGACACCGCCATCCAGATCGACAAAGAAGTAAAGCGCATCGTCAGCGAGGGCTACGAGAAAGCAAAATCCACGCTCTCAAACAACAAAGAAACCCTGGAGCGCATAGCCCAAGCCCTGTTGGAGCGCGAAGTCATCGACGCCACCGAAGTCAAGCTCCTGATGGAAAACAAGCCGCTACCCGAAAAGGTCCGCACTCCGCCGCCACCACCAGCTCAAGGCGCCCCAAGCACGGATCCCAAGGTAGTTCGACCCGAGCTGCGCCCCGCCCCAGGCTTCACCCGCGGCGAAAACCCAGCCAAAGCCTAATTCACAAATTCAGTTTCCTCCGCGGGCGCAACAACATTGCGCCTGCTTTCCTTTATGGGGCCCTACCCGGGGCCGACGTGCCAATCCCGCGACATCCTGCCGCCCACCCGACATCTCTTGTAGGGGAGGGGCTTGCCCCTCCCGGCCGCTGCGTCTTGCGGCATCCAACGGCCTTGCTAGCCCTCTTTGTAGGCGCCGGACTACAGTCCGGCGCTTAATCCGCCGTTGTAGCGGCCGCCGACCGTGGCGGGCGCAGTTGCATCCACGTACAACACAAATTCGCCATTCCCATTCAATCGCCATCTCGGCGATTGGCTTCCAACAATCAGGGTTGTATCATCTCCACGAAAAGCGACCACCATGCCCGTAACCCCGAAACAATTCCGTCAATTAGCCCTAAGCCTCCCCGAAACCGAAGAGCATTCCCACATGCACCACCCCGACTTCCGCGTAGCCAAAAAAATCTTCGCCACCCTGGGCTACCCAGACAAGTCCTGGGGCATGGTTAAACTAACCCCAGAACAGCAAGCAGAGCTAATGCACGACGAGCCGAAAGCCTTCGTCCCCGCCGCAGGCGCCTGGGGCCGAAAAGGCAGCACCACGGTCCGCCTGAAGTCCGTAAGCAAAGCGACATTGCAACGAGCAATGGAAGCAGCCTGGCGCAACACTGCCCCAAAAGCCCTGGTGAAGACCCTCAAATCGCCGCAATCCTGATCGACAATTCATAGAACGCACCCTCACGCCTCATTCCGCACACCGCCCAAACCGTCATTCCGAACGAAGCAGGCCGACTTTTTCTTCCCATTCGCTTCCCGCGAACGGGCCGGCCTGCGCAGAGAGGAATCTCTCCCCGTCTAGATGACGCCTGCGCCAAACTCCAGAGAACAGACCTTTCCCGCAGGCAAGGACAACACATCATTCGAAAGATATCCATAGAATTAGATATTGACATAGTATCTATTCCATGCTATGCTTCCGCGTGTACCCTCGAACCTCCTCGTCCGTCAACGCAAGTCACAACTTTCGCGCAACCCTCCACATTTCATCCCATCGCCTAACCCCTTTGCAATCCGCACTTACAAAAAGTGCGTCCATAACTCTTTTAGAATCCGCACTTACAAATCCATTAGACTTAAAGGTCTTTAGAATCCGCACTTACAGAAAACCCAGGGGGAGGGGTCCAAAACGGTTAACCACTTTCCAAGTAGCACAGGTACTTCTGACTGTGCTCCGACGACCACGATCCAAGTGGCACAGGCATTCCTGCCTGTGCTCGGACGGCCTCGATCCCCAGTGGCCCAACAGCCGATCGCACTACTCACTACCCACTATTTCACCATCCACTCTCTGCTAAAATAAAATGAGCATGCTCACCCAAATCGAAGGCTTCGACGCGGCAGCCAGCCGCCATCCACGCCGCAAAACCTGCGCCGTGAACGTAGGCCACGTCCGCGTAGGCGGCAACGCCCCCATCGTCGTCCAGTCGATGACCAACACCGACACCGCCGACATCGACACCACGTTCACGCAAACGATGGAGTTGGCCGAAGCCGGTTCAGAAATCGTGCGCTGGACCGTCAACGTCCCGGAAGCAGCGGCCGCCGTACCCGAAATCAAGAAGCGCCTGCTCGCCGCAGGCTGCAACGTGCCGATCATCGGCGATTTTCACTACAACGGCCATGTCCTGCTGACCAAATACCCCGCGTGCGCCGTCGCGCTCGACAAATACCGCATCAATCCGGGAAATGTAGGCGCGGGCCAGCGCCGCGACGAACAGTTCTCCACCATCTGCAAAATCGCCCGCGACAACGGCAAACCGGTGCGCATCGGCGTCAACGGTGGCTCTCTGAATCAAGAGCTGGTCATGCGCAGGATGCAGGAGAACACCGACCAGAATCTCGGCAAGGAATCCGAAGAGATCATTAACGATTGCATGGTGCTGAGCGCTCTGGAATCCACCGAGCTAGCTCTGGAATCGGGCCTGCGCCACGACCAGATCATCATTTCCTGCAAGACCTCGCGCCCCCGCGACCTCATCACCGTCTACCGCGACCTCTCCGCCAAAACCGAGCAACCCCTGCACCTCGGCCTGACCGAAGCCGGCATGGGCATGAAGGGCCAGATCTGGTCCGCCGCCGCGCTAGGTGTTTTGCTTTATCAAGGCATCGGCGATACGATTCGCATTTCGCTCACACCGAAACCCGGCGGCGACCGCCGCGAAGAGGTCTATGCAGCCTGCGAAGTTCTCCAAGCCCTTGGCCTGCGCTCCTTTTCGCCCAGCGTGACCGCCTGCCCAGGCTGCGGGCGCACCACCAGTTCCACCTTTCAGGAGCTGGCCGAGCGCATCCAAGGCTACATCCGCGACATGATGCCCATCTGGAAGACGCAATACGAAGGCGTCGAAACCATGACCCTCGCGGTGATGGGCTGCATCGTCAACGGCCCCGGCGAATCCAAAGCCGCCAACATCGGCATCAGCCTCCCAGGCACCGGCGAAGCCCCCCGCTGCCCCGTCTACATCGACGGCAAAAAAGACGTCACCCTCGAAGGCACCTACGACGAGCTAGCGGCCGCCTTCCAATCCCTGGTCGACAACTACATCGCCAGCCACTATCCCCGCAAGACCGCCGAGGTGGCTTCGTGAAAATTAGTCGTGAAGATGTCATACGAGTTTCTGAACTCGCGTACCTCGATCTAAGCGAGAGCGAGTTGGAAATGTATCGCAACCAACTCGACGAAATTTTGGAATACATCGGGAAGCTCAATGAGCTCGATACCACGAACGTTGAGCCGATGGCGCAAGTTTTGACCGACGATCAAACCGCAGACGCGACGCTGCGCGAGGATGTCGAGGTCCCGTGCCACGCCGCCGCTGAATTGCTGAAGCAGGCTCCCGACCCCGAACCACCATACTTCCGAGTGCCGAAGGTGATCGAACGATAGCGCGCTCGTAATTGTAGGCACCGTCCTTTAGGGCGGCGCTTCAATGAATTTAACGGACATGACGAACTGGACGATTGACGGCGTAAAAGAGGGTCTTGCAGCGAAGAAGGTTTCGGCGCGCGAGCTTGCTGCAGAACATTACAAGCGCATCGCTGCGCGCAATCCGGAGCTGAACGCTTTCCTCAAGCTGTCGGAAGAACGCGCTTACGCCCAAGCCGATCGCGTCGATACGTTGGTCGCCGCCAGGAAACCGTTGCCGCCATTGGCTGGCGTGCCCATTGCCATCAAAGACGTTCTCAGCACACGCGGTGTCCGCACCACGTGCGGATCGAAAATTCTCGAACACTACATTCCGCCGTACGATGCGACCGCCGTCGAGCGCCTGGAAGCGGCAGGCGCGGTCCTGCTCGGCAAGACAAATTGCGACGAATTCGCCATGGGCAGTTCCAATGAAAACTCCGCCTACGGCCCGGTGCTGAATCCGGAAGCTACCGACCGAATTCCCGGCGGATCGAGCGGCGGATCGGCAGCGGCGGTTGCCGCAGGCCTGGCCGTGGCTGCGCTTGGCACTGATACAGGCGGCTCAATCCGCCAGCCGGGCGCGATGTGCGGCGTCCCCGCGATGATGGGAAGCTATGGCCGAGTATCGCGCTACGGGCTGATTGCCTTCGCATCGTCGCTGGATCGCATCGGACCTTTCGCGAACAACGTGCGCGACGTAGCCACCGTACTGCAAATAATCGCGGGACGCGATCCCAACGACGCAACCTCCACAACCGCCCCGGTTCCGGACTACGGGAAGGAAATTGCAAAGCCCGTCGCCGGTTTGCGAATCGGAATTCCGAGAGAATATTTTGGCGAAGGCATGGATGTTGACGTCCGGAAGAAAGTCGAAGCCGGTATCGAGGTCCTGAAAAAGCTGGGCTGCGAGAGGGTCGAGATTCGCATGCCCCACACCGATTACGCCATCGCCGTCTACTACATCATCGCAACAGCGGAAGCGAGCTCCAACCTCGCGCGTTACGATGGCGTACGCTACGGTCTCCGCGTCAACGACGATTCCCTTTTGTCGATGTATCGCAAGACACGCGGCGCGGGCTTCGGCCCGGAGGTAAAACGCCGCATCGTTCTCGGCACCTACGTTCTTTCCGCCGGCTACTACGACGCCTATTACTTGAAAGGCCAGAAAGTCCGCGCGTTGATCGCACAGGATTTCCGCGATGCCTTCACCAAGGTGGACGCGATCGTAACGCCCACTTCGCCGGTGCCCGCCTTTAAACTGGGCGAGCGGACGAACGACCCCCTCCAGATGTATCTTGCTGATATATATACGGTTACAGGATCCCTCGCGGGCATCCCGGGAATCTCGGTGCCCTGCGGAAAGATATGCGGTAAGCTCCCGGTCGGCCTGCAGATCTTTGGCCCGGCTTTTGGCGAAGCCCGCGTCTTGCAATTGGCGCACGCGTTCGAGCAGGCAGGCGGTGCTTCGGTATGAAATCGCAACTCGGCTTGGACGTCCCCAGCTTGGAGTTGCATCGCACCGGTAGCGTTGACGGCGCGTCCCACCAGTTCGTGACCAGACTTGCACCCGTCCTGGAGAAACTAGCTCACGCCCAGAGTCGTCTGCTGCACACCGCAGATTCCGTTCGCCCGGACCTATGGAAAACGCGCCCCGTGCGCGGCGGGTGGTCCGCCGCTGAAGTAATAGCGCACCTCATCATGGTTGAGCGCGCAGTCCTCGGCAGCGCCGATCGCGTCATACAGCATGCTCCTAAGCAATTCTCATTGTTAAGAAGAATTCATCTTCCTCTGGCGCTCGTCGAAGATCGCCTAATTCGTCGAAAAACTCCCATTCCGTTGGATCCCGAACTCGTGCGCGAAAAAGAAACCATGCTCGCGGAACTACGCGAAGTGCGCGAACGCACGCTGGCCTTTGTGGACGAAACCAAGGGCCGCGACCTCAGCAAGTATCGTTGGCGGCACGCGTTCCTGGGTTCGCTAAACACCTATGACTGGCTACAGATGATTGCGTGTCACGAAATTAGGCACGAAAAACAGATGCGGGAAATTGCAGAGGCCTACCGAAAGCCATAGCAACTTTGCAAAAACGGGACATTTTTACCTGCACGTTGTACCGTTTCGCACCCTTTTAGTAATGCCACCGTTCGCCGGATTTTCGCCGAAAACACCTTGTTTTACAGGCTTTTGGCCCAAAAGTACTAGGGGCTCAGTTTTCGGGAAATAGAACGGACCTACTATTGCTCTTGTGTCCGTGCAGCTAATACGATACACGCAGCATCCAAGGCAGTGTGGATCGCAGAAGCGGCGGGACACAGAAAGGGCCAAGGCCATGGTTACCGTAAAATCCAGTCAGAAGATTTTCACGGATTCGGAAGTCGCCACGCTTACCGGGATCTGCGTGGATCACCTGCATAATTTCGCGAAGAGCCGCCATTTGGGTTTCATCGCGCGCGCGGCGGAACGCGCTGGCCTGCAGGCGGACCAGTGGCTGTTCACGCTCTCGGACCTGATGGTACTGGTAACCCTTTTTCCGCGCTGCACGCACTAATTGCGCCGGAAAAATCGACGGTAGAATTGTGCTCTCCGGATTATCCGGAGAGCTTTTTCTGTGTTTGAACCCCACTCTTAGGTATTCTTCCTTCCGCGGCGAACCTCCCTATTCGCCTCACCGTGCCATCGATTGGAGCATCCTCTGCGTATGGAATATCGACAACTTGGTCATTCCGGATTGAAGGTGCCGGTTCTTAGCTTTGGGACCGGGACGTTTGGCGGCGGAACCGAATTCTTCAAGGCTTGGGGCAGCAGCGATGTCGCGGAGGCTACGCGTCTTGTGGATGTATGCCTTGATGCGGGCGTCAACCTGTTCGACACCGCGGATATCTACTCGCGGGGTATGGCAGAAGAGATCCTTGGGAAGGCCATTGCCGGGCGCCGCCACGATCTGTTGATCTCTAGTAAGGCCACGTTTCGCATGGGGGACGGGCCGAACGACGTGGGTTCGTCGAGGTATCACCTGCTGCGGGCCTGCGAGGACAGCCTTCGGAGGCTGGGCACGGATTACATCGACATCTACCACCTGCACGGGTTCGACGCACTGACGCCGATCGAAGAGACATTGCGAATGCTTGACCAACTGGTGCAGAGCGGCAAAGTGCGCTATATCGCCTGCTCCAATTTTTCCGGGTGGCATTTGATGAAGTCGCTCGGGATATCGGAGAAATATGGATGGGCGCGTTATGCGGCGCACCAGGCGTATTACTCGCTGATCGGGCGCGAGTTCGAATGGGAATTGATGCCGTTGGGCATCGATCAGGGCGTCGGAACCATCGTCTGGAGTCCCTTGGGCTGGGGCCGTTTGACCGGAAAGATCCGGCGCGGCCAGCCGCTTCCTGAAACCAGCCGGCTTCATAAGACTGCCGATTTCGGGCCGCAGGTTGAAGACGAATATCTCTATCGTGTGGTGGATGCTTTGGACGAAGTGGCCAAGGAGACGGGAAAGCGTGTGCCGGTCATCGCTCTGAATTGGCTTTTGCAGCGACCGACCGTGGCGAATATCGTGATTGGGGCGCGGAATGAAGAGCAGCTTCGGCAGAATTTGGAGGTTGTGGGCTGGAATTTGACGCCGGAGCAGGTTGCGAAGCTGGACCAGGCTAGCGAGCGGGCGCCGATTTATCCTTACTGGCATCAGCGGCAGTTTACCGAGAGGAATCCTTTACCGGTTCGTTCGCCGGAGCAACCATGAGTTTTCTTCGTTCTCAAAGTGAGCGCATGGACTCGAAGAGGTGAATGCAGGATGTGTGGCGCGCCGGGCTAAAGCCCGGCGCCTACATTTGTGGTCCGGGCAAGCTGGGGCGCAGCAGTGCTGCGCCCCTACAAGGGTCGCGATTCGCGCTGTGGTTGCGGGGGCACGGGGGGTGGCTTATCCTCGAAGTTGCGGCAAACCCGCGGTTGTGGGGACGCATCGCACTCTTACGATCCGATGAGCTTATCCCGAACGTCCGCCCTGTACCGAAATCTCATTCTTGTGCTTTGTATTGGCGGCGCCGGTTGGGTCGGTACAACTGTATTGGCTGGATGGACTCCACTTCGGCTGAGGTCTACGGACCCGACGGACATACAGACCGCGAGCGCGCCGCAAGCTGACACCAAGAAGACCGGAGCACAGGACGCGGCGGCGGATGCACGGATCACGCGCGGCAAGAAGCTGGTATTGAAGGACGGCAGCTTTCAGCTTGCTCGGAGCTACGAGCGCAAGGGTGACCGCGTGCGTTATTACAGTATTGAGCGCGGTGACTGGGAAGAGATTCCGTCGGCGCTGATCGACTGGGACGCGACCGCAAAGGCGGAACACGACGCTGCGAAGGCTGATGAGGCGCTGGTCAGCAAGATTCACAAGCAGGAAGAGGCCACCAAGATCGAGACTACGTTGGACGTCGATGCCAGTCTGCAGGTGGCTAGCGGTGTGTTCCTGCCTCCGGGCGAGGGGATGTTTGCACTTGAGGGGAAATCGGTGATCGCGATACCGCAGGTGGGATCGGCAGTGAAAAACGACAAGAAGAACACCATCAAGCGGATCCTGTCGCCGATTCCGATCATACCTGCCAAGCAGAACATAGAAATCCCGGGAGGCAAAGCCACGCTGCGGATCAACACGCAAAACCCGGAGTTCTACCTGCGCGAAATCCAGCCGGATTACGACAAGGATTCGACGTTGGAACGTACACACCGCCAAGGGACCAGCGGACCGGAAGTGGAGTTGATTCGCGCAACCGTCAAGGGAAACAAACGCATCCTCGAGTCGATCCGAAGCATGTTCGGCGAAGAGGTAGGTCGGGAGAGCAACACCATCTCCATTCAGCAATGGGAAGTCGCGAAGACCGTTTACCGATATACGCTGAGCCAGCCCTTGCCGCCGGGGGAATATGCGTTGGCGGAGATTTTGCCGGATGGATTGAATCTTTTTGTTTGGGATTTTGGTGTAGACGGAGCGGCTGGAGGTAAGCCTGCCGGGCACTAGGACTTGTGTTGTGGGTCGCGTGGTTCGTGGGCTGAGATCGCAAAACCCGCACCCTTAGAAACCAAGGGTGCGGCACCCGGCGGAGCACCGGGCGGGGCAAGCCCCGCCCCTACAGGGTGGAGCGGATTTGGACTAGGCCTGCGAGAGAGGGCGAGTTGGCGCGGGCTAGCATGGCTGCGGAGACTATGCCTGTGCGGACGTAGGATTTTTCGCAGTCGGCGGTGGAGGGGCCGCGCATGTTGCCTTCCATGTAGGCCAGGCCTGGGCAGCGCGTGCAGGTGCCGAGGTGGTTGCACGACGAGCACGTTGTGAGGTGCTTTCCGCGAATGGCGCGGACTTCGAGGAGCTGCGGGGAGTTTTGCCAGATGTCCAGGAACTCCTGCTCGCGAATGCTGCCGCACGAAATGGGAAATTGCACGCAGGGATAGACTTCGCCGCGCGGCGAGACGTAGCAGGCGGTGTGGCCTGCGCTGCACGGGTAACCTTCCATAGCGTCTTCATCGACGGGTGGCGGCGGGGCGCAAAACTCTTCGACGTTGCCGACCAGATCTGAATTTCGGAAGACGGTGCGCAGGCTGTCCGATGAGATCCGCAAACGAAGCAGCCCGGTGTCTCCATTCATCATTGGCGTGATCGTGGGATCGAGGGTGTAGTGGGCTCCGACTTCGGCGGCTAGTTGGCGGACGCCTTCGGCGTCTTGCAGATTGCCCTTCATTAGTACATTCGCGATGGTGACTTTCAGGCCATGGGATTTCAGGAGGCGAATGCCTGCGATGGTGCGTTTTAGCGAGCCCGGTACTTTGGAGATTCCGTCGTGGACCTCGGCACGATGGGAATAGACGCTGATCTGGACCTGTTCGACGTTGAGTTCGCGAAGGCGCTCGGCTTGTTTTTCGCGGATCAGGACGGCGTTGGTCTTGAACTTGACGTTGAAGCGCAGTTTGCGGGCGTGCTCGATGATTTCGAAGCAGTCTGGGCGGATCAGGGGTTCACCGCCGCTGATGGTCAGAAAGAAAACGCCTGCACCGGCTAGCTGGTCGAGGAGCGTCTTGATTTCGGCGGTGTTCATTTCGCCGTCGCCATCGTGATCGAGATAGCAGTGTTCGCAGCGCTCGTTGCAGCGGTAGGTTACGTCGAGGTGCACGCTGAGCGGGACGCCGCGGCGGAGAGCTCTTTGATTGAGGTCGGACATCAAACTCATGATTTCTGGGTGACCTCGAGAAGCGTTTCAGCAACGGCCTGCTCGGAGAGATGGAGGATGCCGAGGGCCGCGAGTTGTTGCACCAGCTCCTGGGCGTCGCGATAGGCTTCTTCGGGCTGGACGTTGAATTCCTGGCAGATTTTGCATTCGACGATTTCGGCGAGCGGGGTTTGGCCGTCGGCGGCGTTCCAAATGATCGTGGCGGTTTCGTTCAGGCTGAACAGCGTGGAATCGGTGGCGGACATGATCATCATTTCGCCGCCGAGTTCGCGGGCAGCGACGGCCGTGCTTCTCGAGATGTAGATTTCGCTCATCGGATCAGCTCCCAGGCGCGCGCGTCCGGTGTGAAAACGAGTTGTGCAACCTCGATGTGAGATACAAATTCCAGGACCGAATCAAAAACGCGGGCTACCATTTCTTTTTCTTCAGCAAAGAACAAAACGTGGCGCATCAGGGCGCGGGCTGCGTCGATTTTGGCGACGGGGCGAATGCAGTTTTCCAGGCCTTGCACCAATAGATAGAGAGTTTCGAGCGGCGCGGAAGTGTTGGCGCCTACGCGGGCCAATTCTCCGGCGAAGGGAGTGCCGTACGCTTTGTAATTGCGATGCCGGGTAACGCCTGGCTGAAGCCAGGCGCCTGCATGGCCGATCTGGCGGACGTAGGAGATCTCGTCGGTGAGAACGGTGGCATCGGGGGGAGCGAGGCGGGCCATGGTGGTCTTGCCTGCGCCGGAAACACCCGCGAACAGATAGGCACGTTCATTGCGTATGGCGCTGGCGGCGTGTACCAGGAAGCCGCCTTCTTCGGCGAGAACGAGCGAGTGAGTGATACGCAGGACGGTGTCGATGGAATAAGGATTCGGGCACTGGCGAATGTGGCCGCGGCCTGCGCGGGCGTCCCAGGTAGCGCGAAAATCGCCGCGCTGGAAACTCCAAAGAGTGCCCTGCCGGGTTACGCGGGCGTCTTCGTCGGAGGGCCGACCTTTGGGATCGAGGTGAATTTCGAATTGGCAGGCGGGGTCGGAGTGTGGGCTCAGGAAGCCGGCGTAGCGGTCTTCGAGGACTTCACAAAATTTCGAATCGTTGGGTTGCAGGCGAATGGGGATTCCGCCGATTTCGACGGTGACGGATTGCGAAGCGCGCTGCGGAGGCCGGGATAATTCGGAATTCGCGAAGAGCGTCGCCCCCATCAGACGCACTCCTGAAGCTGGTCGCTGGGAGAGGCGGAGGAATGGCGGGCACGGCGAAGAATGCGCGTTCGCAACAGGTGCGCTGCCAGAAGAGTCTTGGCAAAGGTATCGGAGTTTCGCACTCCCCATCGAAGGAGTTTGGTCCAGGCGTTGAGGCGCGTCGCAAGCTTTACCTGCTTGCCGTGGCGCAGAATCGAGGTGACGCGGCCGAGCAATTGGCTGCCATCGACGGAGGGATCTTCCTGGGTGAGTGCGTCGCCGCGGGTGGCGAAGACGATGCGGTTTCGTTCGGGCCACTTGCGCATTACGCGGTGGACGAAGAAGCGTCCACCGAGCAGAAACAGAACGATCTCGCCGCAACGGGCATCGGCGATGGATTCGGAGCGGACGATGAGGAGGTCGCCCGGATAGATCGAGGGAATCATGCTGCTGCCGTGGGCGACGAAGCGGACCTCGCCGAAACGATGTAACACTTCGGCGGCAAGATTCAACCGCGCTTCCTGCGCGAGATCGAGGCGGGCTTCGTGCATCGATTGGAGAGCGTCAGCCCGAGTGTGCGTGCGCGTCAGGAGTTCCTCCGGTTGAAGCGGCATTGGGCCTGGGTGGGGGAGAGTTTGCCGCACGCGAGGGCCATGGTCTCGAAGACTTTCTCGTGCTGGAAAGCGGGCTTGGTGTAGGGGCGCTTGGATTTCGCGGACGAGGCTGTGGCGTCGCGTTTCTTTGCGGATCGATCGTTGCGGATTTCGGTCACTTCAGCGCCGCCTGGGTTAGTTTGACGGCGCAGCCACCCGTGCCGCCTCCGTTGGTGGTGTTATTACAGGCGGCGTTCTCCTGCAGTGCGTTGAAGTAGAGGCTTGCAGCTTGCGGAAAGGTGGCGGTATTCGCGCCGTTGTCCACGACCATTCCGCTGGTACCCACTCCTTCGGTAACTAGTGCGGAAAATCCGGCGGGGAATCCAGCAGTGATGTTCGATGAAGCGAAGTTGGTCACACCACTTTGGAGCGCGGAGAAGAAGAGCCAATCTGTTGCCGTTGCCAGATTATAGAATTCAGTTAGCGGAGCGAATTCGTATCCTGGACCGCCGCCGAGACCAAAGTTGTGCGCCGGCGCCCCTGCGTTCATCGTGCCCGTCGCGCCGAAGGTCACACCATAGAGTGAGACCGTCACGGTCCCGGGTCCGTTTGAGGCGGCAGTACAAGGCTGTGGAACAGCCGTGCTTCCGGCGGTGACACCCCCTATGTACATGAGCGCGCCAGCCGAGGTTATGTTCGTGAAATAGGCGTTATTCGGAGTGGGCGCATGCAGGTTGCACTGATTTCCGGCGCCGATCGGCACCGCCACGGAGGAACTGAAGTCCGCCTTGGCTTGCACGAGGACTCCGTTCGCGGCGTTGTTAGCGGAGCCGCTGACAGCGTAGATAAAGCCATTCACTCCATCAACGATTGGGGGGTCAACGATCGCTCCGTAGGTCTTGCCCGGGCTCCCATCCCCAACGGCCAGGGACTTGATCGTGCCAGTCTGGGAAATTGAATAGAGTTTGCCGTCGGAACAGCCCACGTAAATGTTGAAATTGATGGCGTCCTGAACAGGCGCGGTCAGCTTTCCAGCACAGGTTCCGCCGATTGTGAGCGCGCCTCCGGTTCCCCAACTGGCATCCAAGCTCGGCGCGGCGTTTGCGCAGGCCGTCGTGGTGCAGAAGACGTTCTTGATGCGATAGAGCACGCCAATGTCGTTGCCGACGTAGGCCAAATCATTCCCGTAGTCGACGTAAGGAGAAGAGAGGGTGTCACTGCCGGTGGCCAACGCACCCAATGCCAGGTCGGTGGCTGTTCCTGACCCGATTGCCGGAGCGGTGGCGACAAAAGCGTTGATTGTCGCAGGGGTCAGCACACTCTGTAAATTGCTCACTTGCCCGTCGCCAGACTTCCATGCCAGGACGTGGAAGTGAGCTGGCTGACCCGCAAGAGATTCGACGAAGGCGATTTTGCTACCTGTATTATCGAAGGAAATTACAGGGGAGGTGGTGACCGCGCCTCCAATTGCCTTTACGTTATATGACCACAGGACCGTCGCGGCGATTCCCGTGTCCTTACCCGCTACGGGGGTGCGATTGCAGAAGCCGTTTGAGCCATTTGCTGCAGCGGAGCCGCTGTAGAGATTGTTGAAAGCTACGATATTGGGCTGGGCGGCGGTGCCTACAGCGTTGACGGGAAAGACGACAAAATCATTTGCGCAGCTCGGCGTCGCATTGGGATTAAAACTGAACTTGGCCGGGTACATCGACGGTGCCGTTCCGGCTGTCCCGAGATTAATACTCCAATCCCGGTGCATGGCTGCGCCAACGCGATTGGGGAAGCGATGTGGCAGCCGGCCACGGAATCCCAGGATGGCGAGCGCTTGGCGTTGCTGGACTTCGCGCTCTTCGATCTCGCGCCAGCGTATTTGCGCTCTGGGGTCGCTG
>Ga0210383_10002369_pt1 | contig 17057 bp, 18 predicted proteins | sample IncBWC14OmetaG_FD_160072 | JGI IMG/M metagenome (GOLD analysis project Ga0210383, IMG submission 160072) | Forest soil microbial communities from Barre Woods Harvard Forest LTER site, Petersham, Massachusetts, United States - Inc-BW-C-14-O ...
CTGGACTTACCCTTCGATCAAGGGTACCTCACCGGCAGATTCCGAGAGGGTATGTAGGGAGGGGGGGGGTGGTCCAGGATGGGCTTATCCACTTTCTGTCATGTTGTGCTAGAGGCCGTTATATGTTCTGGGATGTCTCCAAGAGGCTTGTGAATGGTGCAAATGGGTTTACTGTAGAAGAACAAGACTTCAAATGACCTTTTTGAGGTGCGGCAGGCAGACAACCCGATATCCTGTCCAAAATTGGAAGGTAATTTTAAACTCCGACAGTAACATTAGTGACTCCGCACAGTTGCGTGTTCCATGTAAGACCTTGGTAGTATGATCTAGATGTTCCCAGAGGGTCCACTGAAGTCCCACTGTAGCATTAGAGCTAATACTGTGGAGGGAAATATTTTCAAAAGGTACCAGAACCCATAAAAGGCAATATATACTTCCTAATAAGGCAGGAGGGGAGGGGGGGAGGGGTCCGGCAGCCTCTTAACCACTTTTGACAACATACCTTCGGGAATTCTAGGAACAAGGTACCCTTGAATTACATGTTCCGAGTCGCTCCATATAAATATACAACTCTTACCCACTGTAACCCCAGACACAAATGTTTCAACCTCATGCTCGAGGTTTCGGACGCTGTTCTTGCTGCTTTCAGGTAGTACTCTCTGGCTTCAGTTGGACTCTGAAGGCACCATTGTCTTTCGCGGCAACTGCCAAAACGGGCAGGAGAGTCACTAATGGTGGAGGCTGGGTGAAGACAGGTACGGCTAGGACGATGTTTTTGACATTGACCATAACTTTCGCGTGTCATGAACATTATTTTGACTTTGTTACAAATGTTATATATATAATACAAATAGAGAGAAGATTTAACAACTTGAAGTTCTCATACACATTGCTCCACAAAATCTCCAGCTTTCTTGCATCAAGTGGAGCATGGAAAGATACCATTGTCTTGCAGTATATATGGCTGCGAATATGCTCTATTCAGATCAAGAAAGCTTCCCCTTACATAAGTGGGGCACACACGTACAAGCACGTTGGCAGATACGCCGCTGACTCAGCAACGTATGACGTAGCCAGAAGCAATAACCGATTAGACTCAGAAGCCGCTTTGTTTGGCCGCCGGAGACGGAGATCAAAATAAAATTACTTCGAAGGTCACGTGATATTTGATGCACCTGATTCCACGTACGCAGTCGATCAGATGTTTCTCATTGGCCTAGCGTTTCAAGTTTGAACTCTGTGAAATACAATTGTCGTGCTCATCAACGACAACCCTCTTAATACCGACATTAGTATTGTAGTGTCATGGCACCGAAATCCAGTTGGCTGAAGGGAACTGATCTGATCCATGGTGATAGCTCTGTTAATAACTCTGGAGGCGCTGAAGTTTCCCCATCTATTTCAGTCACTACCAGTAAGCCTCATCTCACATTGTGATCTGCTTGTACCGAAACTTTTTGTGACCAGCATTCCGAGCTCCAAACCCTCAGGATGATCCTAGCCCTCTGGAAGATCTTGACGTCCGAGATCCCTCAAGACATGTCTACTCTCGATACACGCAGGAAGTGAGCACCCGCGTGGAACACATCCTCAGTCGTATCAATGTAAAAAAATTTTGCACGAACACCACGTTGAACTTTGAGCTTACGACTCTTTCTCTCCAAAGGATGGCTTTGCCCTGACATATGCTTCAGGATTAGCGGCTTCATACGCTGTGAATCCACGCGTTCCAGTCATATATTCAAGTCTCTCATCCTATACTTTGTAGGCGCTTGTCTTCTATCGGCCGAAACGCATTGCAATCACAGATGGATACCACGGATGTCACTCTACCATTGAAGTATACAAAAAGAGTCGAGGCGTCGACCTGCAAATTATTGGCATAGACGATGAATACCAAGCCGGTGATTTATGCTGGCTTGAAACCCCATTGAATCCTACGGGAGAATCGAGGTGAGCACTGCTGCTTAAAATATTCCTTGCTACTAATGAATCGGTCCAGAGACATTGAATATTATGCCAATAAAGTAGGTCAATATAGGAAGGATTAACGTGTAACTCTGACTGTGTTACCATCTCTAGATTCATGAAGCGGGGGGAAAGCTGATTGTTGATTCAACATTTGGCCCTCCGCCCCTACAATACCCTTTCAAATTCGGCGCTGACTGGTCAGTGAATAGTAATGCTCCATTTCAGAATTCGGCTGACGACCCCCAAAATAGCGTACTTCACTCTGGTGCGTTTATTCTTCATTTATGTAATCTGCAGTGGTTACAATGCGGGAATTTAAGCTACGAAATATTTCGGGGGACACTCGGATCTTCTGAGTGGCGTCCTGGTTGTAAAGACCTTGGATGAGTGGAGAACGGTATGTAATGCTTATCCTAATCATGATTATACGGCTTTTGAGCACCGCATGCAGCTGCAACACGATCGAACATATTTAGGAAGCGTGATGGGATCTCTAGATGCATGGCTCCTCCTACGTTCGTTGAGAACCCTGCATCTCAGAATTCCCCTTCAGTCGGCAACTGCAACTGTGCTGGTAAAATGGCTCAATTCGGCAACTACAATACCGGCCGGCCAGTCGTTTGATGGCATCCCAGGGGCAGTCGTCACAAAAGTCTGGCACTCGTCATTGCAGACAAAAGATGTTAGAGGATTTCAACCCGCAAAGCAGATGGAAGGTGGCTGGAATGCCACCTTCGCTATTTTTGTAAGCTTTCTTGTCCTCGATGATAGTCAGTTCCAACTCGCATTGGATAGCTCGCGAAAGCGGAGTATGCAAAACTGCTACCCCATTCGCTGAAGTACTTTGTGGTGAGTGTGTGAACTATTCCATTTCTCCTTGAGGTCGAAAGACCATAATCTCGACACAGCCTGCGACCAGTCTCGGGGGCGTCGAATCATTAATGGAGCATCGAATCCAATCCGATCCTAGCTCCGACCCACGGTTAATTCGGATTAGCGTCGGTGTTGAGGATGTTGAAGTATGTTGACCGCATACCTTTCCGTACTGTTTCTCAGTGATCATGGGATTCTACAGGATTTGAAACAGGATTTGCGCCAAGGTCTGCAGAATGTGGCACAGGTGAAGTAATAACCCGGCATTTTCATGTTCCTTTGTTAACGTTACTTCGACGTTAGATCCGATCCAAATTATAGTCTATGTGTATTTTTTTTCATAATATTTTCGAACATCCGAAATTAGGGTAGAACACAGTGTGGCCGATTTTGATACCAAAATCGAAACAGAAATCTGTCGTTTCAGCGTAAGCGTTTCAAAGCTTGAAATCCGACCCGTGTTTGGATGTGATTATTATATTTGACATAAAAAATGAAATATAAATTAAAATGATATGTAAGGAGGCAACACAACAAAGGCCCGGGTCACATGATCATATTGTCCTTGAGGATAGAGGCTAATCTGTGGCAGTATTTTTTTAAAATATCAAGTTTACCATGAGCAGTAAGGACTGGAAGGGAAGGCAGTTTCCGGTCCACCCAAAGTCATTTTTATAAATATAGAAAGAAGGTGGGACAGATTTCGACAAGATTTCGATGCGGATGTGCTTGCGATCGAAGTTGAATTACTTGAAACGACGGATTTCTGTTTCGATTTTGGTATCAAAATCGGCCGATTCTGTCTAACTGTGTTCTGATCATGGAAATTCTTATGTAAATAAATTGTTGCCTTACTAATTCCGGGGAACTCCGCGACGCCACGGTTCGCGGAGCCCAACTTGAACTTGAAATCCTAAACTAGTAGTACACGATCCTTAAGTGCATTACTAGTAGTGGTTTCTCGGGACTACGTTGGTGTTAATAATCTATTATGCCCTCCAAACGTCTTTACCTTCGAGGCAACATCTAATCTATCATTTGCTGCCATCGTTGACACTGATTCAAGACTTGGCAGGCCTACCAGAATTTGTTGGGGAGGACGAGGTTTTAAAAGTACGCCAATCCTTTCCAGGCCTCTCATCAACGCTGACCACTCCTATCTACGTTGTAGTACCTTTCTAATTATGGTAAAATAGTCGAAGTAAAGATCCTAGGTGGTGCGTATCTTTGTAGGCTCTCTAGTAGCGCACGTAGTAAGTAATAACGCTTATTTATTCCACTTGTTCACATTTGAAGGTTATGGTTTCGTGCAATTTGATTCAGAGAAGGTAGGTATCATAGCGAGCTTTCTTGGTGGGTTATCGGGTATTAAATATCGTCAATCAGGATGCTGTGGATGTCCTCGACACATTTCGTCGTCAACCTTTTTTGGGGAAAGGTGAGCACATACGCGTTCCTCACTGATCTTGGTGCCGACTTCGTTCTCTCAGACATCGTCGTAGAGTTCGCTCATCCCTTGCGTAAGGACATCCCATCCATAGAAACTATCAAGAGAAACTATTCATCGCCAGCTCCGAGCCAACCCAGGTAAGTGTTATCATATACGAACTTACTTGTTAATTGACGAGTTTTATACATTTGAGGCCGCCACCCGCACATGTTCAATTACGATATCCCATTGTCGTCACTAACTTACCCCGTGAAATCTGCTGGCAGGTATATGCCTCTTTTATTCGGAGAGCTGAAACTGTTTCTGAAATCCATTGACATGGTAGGAGCTCAAAGACTTTGGACGATTATCCGGCGGACTTGTTGCATATTGTGATCTGGACAAAAATAGGCGAGGTCGAGGGTAATGCACTACTATGTACATCAACCGTTCGTTCGTGCAGCTGATCCTCGGCTTTCTATTGTGTTAGCTTCATAGAGTACTTATATCAAGAGGATGCGGAACGAGCGATTCAGAAACTCGACGGAAGATCTCTCGGCGGAAACCTTGTCAACGTGTTTGCGCGCGAGGTCTGTCTGGGATTCCCTATTTTTATAGTATCTTGTGATCCCGAAATTCAAATCCCCTTGTCCTTCAGCCCTTTAATAGTCAACGCTCGCAAGGCCGATCTCGTTCTCCCTCTCCTGACCGTCCCCACTCTCGTCCCCGCTACATATCACCGCCTAATACTACTCGGCGACGTACTCTTGACCCCGGCCGCATCCCGCTGCACTCACCTTCCCGTTACCGGTCCTCTGCTCGCTATCACTCCCCACCGCGCTCTCCTCTTCATCACCAGGATCGCCCTCCATTCATTCCTTATTCTGATCCACCCTTATTTTCTGCCGCATATAGCGACGAAACGTACAAATACAGCAACCAGATGACTACCAGAGTGCCGTATGCCAAAGCACATGATCATGACTACAACTACGATTTTGATCGACATATGCGGGATCGATACGACCGGGAATACCGGGAGGATGGATACCGTCGGGATCGGTATGACCGGCAAGATTCCAGGCGAGTGTACTATTGAGGAGAGAAACCCGTCTTTCGCCTTTTATTTGCAATGTATATTCCCTCTGTTTTCAGGTACCCTACAATTGGTAACAGATTCTACTTATTCAGGTCTCAAGATTTCAGCATAGTCTCATCATCAGCATAAACACCAATGCCAGTCTCGTCCAATATACCACTCACTGTCATTAAGCATTATCATCTTGTACTTTTCTGGCTGGCTTTATATCAAGTTGTAATGACTCTGTTTTACCTTTTTCTTCGCGTTCTCGTGCCCGCGTTCAACATAGATTCTACCGAACCACGACCGTGACCAGGCTCTTGTGTAGCTCCCAGTCCGTTTGCACTAGAAATCCCGCGGGTCAACCATGATTACACGTCAACTGTATGTAACTTCAATTATATTTACTGCCGTTTCCCCCGATAGAAATTTAAGAACGCAACCTTGTCCTCCCAACCCATACCTGTCCTCTTCATCTTCCCAATCTGGGCAACCAAAGCCGCACAAACCTCTACAAGTTGATCCTCTCCTCCAGTAGTAAATTCGCTGACAATAAAGAGCTGTGAACTGGGGGACTCTGAGGGGGCGAGCAAGCGGATTGAGACGGTTGGAGATGTGAGGGAGGTGGTGAGGGAGAACACGTGGAGTAATGGGTTGAGGGAGGTTGATGGGATAGAGTACGTTAGGGTAGGGGAGAAGGGAGTGGGAGGGTCATATCTGTAGCACGGGGAGGAGTTCATGGTATAATTTTCTATGCGGTGTGCACAGAATGCTCACCTAACACACATGACGAATACGTTATATTTCTTGACTGGGACAGTTTCGTGTGAGAAGACGCTTGAGAAGCGGAGCATCCCTCGTCCATTGCTGGTCGTGCATTCAGGAAATACGACAATGGGTCTATCGGCATTCTTTCTTATCTCTTCGAGACTAGTCGAGTCTGATTCAGAAGCTCGGACTCCATATGGCGGTGCTTGGCCTGTTAGACGTAATACCGACAGTAGCGAGACACGTCGAAATCCGAGGACGGGTACCCTCGCGTTAACGGCTCTGCCTTGGGACGATATATTCGCAGACCCTGTACCTGTACGTCTACCAGGTGTGTGAGTTATTGGAGTAGAAGATTCGGAGGACGGGGGAGGGGGTATCGACCCTGTTACAGGAAGGACAAAGATTGGATTGAATCTTGATGGCAGGTAATATGAACACGGCGGGTAGGCACTTAAACCTAATGGCGTACCGGAATGCGAGCCATAAAAGTTCTATCCATGAAACCCAATTGGAAACGATTAGGTCTCCGGCTCGAGGATTCCAAGATACGGCACTTTTCGGTCCCCTAGAGGACACGGCATTCATTAATTTATGCGATATATAAAGAATAGAAGGGCGTACCGTTTTTTCGTCACGTGTTCAACCGGTATCCAGACCAAGCCGACCAGCAATAGAACCAGACGAGCGATTACAGATATAAAAAAGTGAGTGATGATCCGGTGTAACGGGGGAACTGGCACCTGTTGATTTGAGAGGGGAAATGGCGAGGATGCAAGAGGGAAACTCACGAAGACCAAACACACACCTTGGACCAACAAAAGGTAGAGCAAGAGGAGAGCAAGCACGAGTGTCGTTCGGAGAACACCAATTAAATAACCAATTGGAAGAGCAAGTTTTATTAATAATTCGGATCCAGGAGGAGGTACCGGGGTCAGGAAAGGCTAGACAAAAATTAGGACATTCTACTAGTATCTGGTCAAGTTGGAGTTGAAAAGGCCACCTGGATGCCTGTCCCTGGATCCTAAGACACCACACCACCAACGGTCAGACATGATAGACAAGATATAGAACAAAGCACTCAACTCGATAAGCACTGTATTTCTCCATAAAGCCTATTCAACTTTTCGCTTTTCGCTCTGCCTCTCAGGCTTATCGGAGTCTCAATTCGAAGTCCTCGTGGTACCACGTGATGGGAGATTCGTCAGACTTGTGAGTTGGAAAGTACTATATCTTCATCTCGCCATGACCACGAAAGGCTCTGAGCCCATACAGATTGTGAAACACTATTGTGGAATTGTGTTGCACCGCTATCAGAAAATACACATCTATGGCAAGGTCAAAACCCCTCTTTTCAGTTTCAATCAAGTCAATTAACGTCCGAGTCGCTTCGCCCAGATCACTATATGGCTCCTTATGTTATTCTACATCTGCACAGGGGCCTTCATCGTTGTTGTCACTCCAAATCGGATCGCCCAGTATTTGTATGACTGCGCCCGATCCCTTGCCCTCGCACGCTTTGGGTGGCTTGCCTTGGGAGGAGCAATAGGTGCGTTTCGTCCGGCTCAGAATTGAATCTGGAAGTGATATTACGTATCCAGTTTTAATATCTTTCCCTCCTCTGATCGGGCATACTACCCTGGTGACCTTATGTGGTTTTGCTTACGGAATGAAAGGATTCTTCATCGCTTCAACTGCCTCTTTGCTTGGTGCTACCTTTGTTTTTACCACTCTGCGGCTCCTTTTCAGCCAGAAGCTCCGTCAGTGGTCTACTCGCAATGAGAAGTGGCAAGCTCTGGAATCTGTTGTGGTATGTCTCACGACTGTCACGAACTCAGTCATATTGACATCGACATCCCAAGAGGGCCAAAGGCCTGCCGTTGATCATCCTAATTCGCATATCTCCCTTACCGCCCTGGGTGTACTCCAATACCCTGTTTGCAGTGAGTGGCGTTTTACAAAATATTCATCCACCACACATTGAGGTTCTGCAGTCGATTGAAGCGACAGCTCTCTGGCAATTTGCCGTAGCAACGACCTTTGTCTTCCCTAAGTTGCTCCTCCATGTATTCATAGGCTCTCGGATCGCAGCATTGTCGGATGGTGATCAGCGGAGCCATATGGACACTCGTAATTGCTTTCCCCCCGAATTTTCTGTAGTGGCTATCAACATATATTTCTCTGCAGAAACCAAGATTGTCAATGGTCTACTAATTGGCGGGGGCATATCGATCGCCGTCTTTACCAGCTGGTAGGTTCCCTTGCAACCATACATTATTGTAAAGATCAGTGACAGTGCTTTTCTAAAGGTTTGTGTACAGCCTGGTGCAAGGACACATCCGCCACTTAGAAGGCATACCTGCTGAGGTCGACGAATTAGCTGCCGAAGCTGTCGAGGAATTCGACGAGGAGGCACCTCTCCTTCGGCCTTTCTCCCAGAACTCCAGGGACCACGTTTAGACTTATGTGTATAAGACTGCTACCATTTTGTATCACTAACACGGATACTGGACAGATACCTACTGGCGTATGACTGGCAATTGTGGTGTGATATTCAAAGGAACTCCAGTTATGTTCAGTAGTAGTGTAAGAAAAGCAGACTCAGACTTGCTCCAACGAGAAATAGAAGAATAAACAATCTACTGTCCTTCGCTCGCCTCCTAGCCTCTCTAAGTTGTACATTCCCCTTGTCCACTGTCGATGTAGTCGCTATGGCGTCCTCGTACAACTGATCCGTCAACTCGGTTTGTGTTGTCAAGTGGGTCACCAAATCCATCTGCAAAGCGCTGATGTCCAGCAATCGTGATTCGGCTTGCTGAATAGACTCCAGTGAATCTTGCACAGTTCGCAGGATATTGGCGTTCTCAGTTTCGAACTGTAGGATCTGTGATGCCGAAAGTTCGATTTCGTCGTCTTCGTCGTCTGACGGTGGTGGAATATCGCTCGGTCTGACGAGGGGTACGTTTGACCGGTATGATTCAGCAGGAGAGGGTGCACCGATGGTAGTTGCAATCAGGCTAGATGATGCGCCTCCCAACCAGCTACCACTCCCGTTGTTCCCAGATGGCTCCGATACAGCTAGAGGCTCACCCACCCCCATATTCAATGCCTCCCGCGCAGCACCCGACCCCAGTGTTCGTGTCCTTTCCATCTGGCGTTTCACACGCTCCTCCTGCATCTCCTTCTGAGTCTGACTTGCCTCCGTCAGACGTCTATTCAAATACCAAGTAATACTTGAATTGTGCGCAGCCATGAAATCGGATGATGCAGAGGATGCATCTTGCCTTAACCGCGCTGGTAGAAGGCGAGCGAGTGGGTTCGATTTACTTGCGACGAGTTCCGTGCGTCCTGGGTGAATGAGAGAGTGATATATACAGTGTTTTGGATGGCAGCTCAGAAGGCCACTGAAGAATAGTCCGCACGCTTTTCTAGGGTCTCCATCTCCTTGACTCTGTCTGCACAGCGGGTCAAAATGACACGTGCCTGCAGGTCGATTTGGTCTCGCTCCTCATTTGTTAAATGCCGAATGCCTGCCCATGATTGGTCCGGGCCACCAAAGTCTATGTTCCGTGTAACTTGGCGGGTGAGGGGAGGATTGCGGGAGTCCACATTTAGGTAAGGTTTTCGTATGTTGCCAAGCATTCTCGCCAACGTGTTTATGTGATTCAGCTGAGTGGCGATTGCTCCTGGATCAATGGAGCATTCTGAAAGCTTGAAATTGTCCACATACAATAACATATGCCTCTGCGACGTATTCCTTTCCTTGAATGTCCTGGCCATCCCGTTGAATGTCGCCCTTTGTGTGTTTAGAAATCTTTCGCCGTTTGGAATCGGGTATCGCATTCTCCTTTTCCCTTAGGACTTCTCGGAAGTCAGAAGTACGATTGCTGGAGGGCATTTCAAGTTGGAATGTCTGAGAAGGTTATATGTAGTGGTCTGTAGAGAACTCGGCACGTGCACCTTACATAAAGGTCGACTTTTTGTCAATGCGACCCTTTCAACGTTCCACTTCGACATAGCATTTCGCCCAGTGGTCAAAGAACCGTGGGCCTTATCTCGTTGTGTGGTATACAGAACCAGGGTGTCCTTGTTTGAGGCGGATGGTGTCTTTCGCAACCACCGTTTGCCATAGTTTGTGACTCACATTTCAAATTTAAATTAGTACTTCAGCGCTCCTAGCAGGCATAGGGCTTTTGTACGATATATACTTATATTTAACGTAGCGAGAGCAAAATTGCGTGTTTTTTATGTGACTATCTCGTGAAACCGGAACAACATCCATAAAAAAGATACAATGGCAGTACTAATCGATAATCAATAATGATTGATTTGATGTCGCCGGACCATGAAGCATTCGACCAAGTTGAATCACCTTCGATATCTACGTCAACATCCAATTGCTCCCGCTCCATAAATGTGTCAGTAACTTCAGTAGAAAAGGAACAGACAACCGACGGCAATAATATGCATCTTCATTTCGCATTACGACTCATCGGCAGATTGTGAATTGCCCATATCCACATTGCCGGCGCCCTGCTCTCAACGTTACCGGTAGTTCAGTGTTGAGCTCCACAAATACGGCCTCCATGGCAGGTGTTACCTCAGCCACTTAGACAACCCCACTAACAGAGGTCCAATCGAGTGAGCAGGGACAAATGCCCTTGGTCCAATTGAAGTTGCACCACCGCTTAAATTTCGCTTTCACGTCGGGGAAGTTCTTTCAAGCGGAAGGTCGATTCGTGGAGAAGCTCTTTCGATGAGTGAACAATGTCTTAAGCCTGTCAAGTTGTGGGATGGCCGAAGATCATTTGAAGATCGCAAATGAAGGTGGGGGGGAGGGCTTGGATTACGAAAGTGAGGCAATACACCGCAGATACCGGGTGAACCGACTGACACCAGAAATACATGTAGCAAGATAGACTGGGTTCGGGATTAAATTGTCGCTCGTATTCCCAAGAACACGATTATCGAATAGATAAAACAGCAGGAGTCTTCCAGAAGGCGTCTCACGGCTGGGAGTTGACCGATAGAGTAGCTGAAACTCGGAAACATTGCAGACCAATAAATAGGATGGTGATGGTAGTGGGGAGGGATTCCATTTTTGTTGGTTCCAGCATGGTGTATGCAAAGCGACAATATGAGGTTAGCGCAAGGTTACTTACTTAGTGTGTCGACAGTAGAGAGTTTATGGCGAGCATCCACCACTGGAGTCACTGCACAGTGCGATTGATTAATAAGTCCATGATGCCTGCAACTTGAAGCTGCGAGGCTTGGGAGAGGACGTTCACAGAACTGATCCGTCCATGATCGAGGAGGTAGACAGAGTGCTTAGTGTATAGAAGGGCGAGGTCTGCGGCACGGGTACTTGAAATCCCAGCAGCTTGTCGCCATTCCGAACACAGGATACTTATCTGATTACGACTCGGATCTGCTCAGCTTATTTAGTAAGTACTAAGTTTTGTTCTTTGTGACAGTTTGTCCTTATTGCCCATCAGCCTGGGCAGAAAATTTAAATATTCCGAACCAAACAACTTGAACTCGTTCTTTCAACTTGCTACTAGTATCTATTCATTCGCGAAGGTGAATCAACATTTTATGACTTACTAGGCCAGAGATGATTCAGAGTGGATTCTTAATCAACCCGAGCTCTCCGAAGCTGTGCTGGTGTTGAAATGAAGACTTAAAGTGTTCTAGATACTGCTGAGGCTTCCTATTCAACCAAGTTATCCCGTTACGGTTATGTTACTCAATTGTTTTACTTTTCGCAGAAGCGTAGTACATTAAACTGAATGGATCCTCGAAGAGCGCGTGATCCTCGTCTTGCTCGTGCCGACCCGCGCATACAACGTGTGCAATCTGGCTCTCCTGCGCCTACACTGGCACCCACGCTGCAACCACCACCGGCCTCTCACTTCCAACCTCAGTGGACAGAGAATGGAACGACAAGTTACGCCACGCCGTCATCACAAACAATCCTTCAAACGACCCCTCTTCAACATGATACCCAACATCAACCGCCTAGGGCGGCGTCACCACAAGTTCTAGGTTTATCGACCCCTGCATATAAACCACGCCCCTTGTTCTGCGTCGTTTGTGCAAGTAACCAGGTGCCCTTCATCCTTTTTGAAGTACCCTCATAATGCTCAACCTTGCTTAGAACCGGTCAATGGAGGGTCATTTTGTTCTAGCGTTTGCTCGTTTCCCTGTTTGAGACAAGGCGTCGAATAACATATCTTCAAGTAAAGCAGGCTACCGAGTCATCTCGTCTGGGACAGGATCGGCCGTTCGTTTGCCAGGTCCTTCAATCGACAAGCCCAATATCTATCCGTTTGGAACCCCATATAACACTATCTTCGAAGAGCTTAATTCTAAAGATCCTCGCTTGTGAGTGGCCAAACTAATACATGTATCGATTGGTTTGATCCCCGGGTTGGACACAATCAAGATACTCTGGGAACGGCCTTCTACAAATGTTGGATCGAAATCGACGTCTAAAACTTGCCCCAGAACGCTGGCAGGAGAGTAAAACCGTAGCTGATATCGTTATCACTTGTGAAGAACGCTGCTTCGATGCCGTTTGTGATGGTGAGTAACGAGACAACAAGGAATTGCGGAGGAAGCGATAATGGTTCTTTAGACTTGTTGACTCGAGGTGGAGAATTAAATCGACCCGTTCACGTCGTTAACATTGAGATTAAGGACAACCACGAGGAAGCCTTGATTGCAGGCAAAGCCATGCTAGAATTGGCGGCAGCGGTGAGTGAATAATACTTTTTTTTTTTGGCATGATCGAGACTAAGCGATTGCGGTAGATCGAGGCCTCCGATGATATTGATGAAAATATCGATAAGATACTACAGCTCCAACAGGAGAAGCATCCACACAGCATCCTTCATGCAGTGGCCTTCTACTAGCAACAGTGGCATCTACTGTATTTTTTCTCTGTTTACCTTGTGTATTATCCCTATGTGGTTCGTGAGGCACACATAGTTTCGCCACCAGCCGTTATAGGAGAATTCACGGGCAAGGGAATTACTTATGTACTATAATATTACGATGATCACACTCACACTTCGGTTTCTCCCTATCATATCCACCGCTTTGAGATATTAGATACCTATAAGGAGACTGGTCACGATTAGAAGGCACGTTCAGTTCCACTTCTTGAAAAGGAATGTACCTGAGCACGAACTGAGCACGCAATGTTGTGAAAACTGGAGAGACAGCGTGAGAAGTAAAGATGTGATCGATAAAGGCATTTCGAATTACAAATCCTGTCCGTCAACTTTTCCTTTCTCCTACACTCATCTTAAAGTCATACTATCTATCCTTCGACATGCCCACTCTCCGACTTGGAAGCATCGCCCCGGATTTCGAGGCTGAAACCACCGCCGGACCTATCAAATTCCATGAATGGATTGGTCACTCCTGGGTTTGCACCACTCCTGAGTTACATATCACAGGCGCGTCATGTTTACGTTCTATTCTGCCAGGCTATACTCTTTTCCCATCCTGGCGATTTCACCCCTGTCTGCACCACTGAGCTCGGAGAAGTCGCTCGTCGGGCTCCAGACTTCTCCAAACGCAACGTGAAGGTCATTGGTATTTCTGCCAATGGGTTGCAAGAACACTACAATTGGATCAAAGATATTAACGAATACGGTGGCAAGGTTGCACCCACGGATGTACAGTTTCCCATTGTGTGTGATACTATTCCAGCCTGTTCGCAAGTTATTTATTAATCGTCGCCTTAGATTGCCGATGAGGAAAGGAAGATCTCTACCCTGTACGATATGCTAGATGAACAGGATGCTACCAACCGCGACGCGAAGGGACTGCCTTTTACTGTTAGATTGTTGATTCTGCGTCCGAGTCAACGACTTGTCTCACAGAAACCCCAATCTTCAGATCCGCACGGTATTCGTCATCGACCCTAAGAAAATTATCCGTTTAACGCTGTCATACCCTGCATCCACCGGCCGTAACTTTGATGAGGTCATTCGGTAAGTGTTTGCTTTTTTCTTACCGGGCGCCCATTTGACTGATGCAACCGTTCAGGGTCCTTGATTGTAACATGTCCTTTAATCGACATGAAATGATCCACTCACTGGTTTTATTTTCCTAGCTCTTCAGATTGGTGACAAACACCGTGTCACGACGCCCGTGAACTGGAAGAAAGGAGAGGATGTCATAGTCCATCCCTCAGTCACCAACGACGAGGCCAAAACCCTTTTCCCTGAATTCACCACCCACAAGGTGAGAGAAACTGAACAATTGCATGAGTGCTGCTGAGCTTGTTCTTTTGCAGCCGTATTTGAGAACCACACCCCTAAAGGTCGACTGAGGGCAGTCAATAACACAAGAAGTGAACCATTTCACGTTGTATTGTAATTAAATGATGAGAAATTCATGTACTTTCGGGGGCGTACATCGTCCGCAGATGGAGTTTGCAGGATGGATCTAATCAGATATGAGAAGTTGTTGTCTTTTGTTTCACGGCGGTCATGAAAGATAACAGAGTCAAATAAACGACGCGTGTCGAATAACCTTGAACCTCTAACCTATATACACATTAACATTCGACTATGGCCAGCGCGGAAGGTGGTGCTTATAGGTTCACGATCTTCTACTATTGCCTGTTTGTAATTCTTGCTAATACTAATTCAGCTATTCTCTCACCGTTTTCTCTCCGAGTGGAAAACTGGTCCAAATCGAACATGCTTTAGCAGCGGTGTCTCAAGGTACCACAAGCCTTGGGATCAAGGGTGCGATACACTTATCTACATTCTCAAATTCCGCGTACTTAAACCACCATTAGCCTCAAACGGCATCGTTATCGCCACAGAGAAGAAATCGTCATCTATCTTGATTGACGACTCCATGCTTGACAAAGTGGCCGTTATATGCCCAAATATTGGCATTGTATACTCTGGCATGGGTCCGGACTTCAGAGTTCTTATTGCAAAGGCTCGTAAGAGCGCCCAAGCATACTGGAAGATATATGGCGAATATCCACCAACCCGGGTCTTGACCCAAGAAATTGCTACTGTTATGCAGCAAGCAACACAGTCAGGGTATGTCGGTTTTTACATATCCCATGCTCATACTCAGAACTGGCGTAGAGGTGTTCGACCATATGGCGTTTCGCTACTGGTCGCTGGTTGGACATAAATCGTGGACCAAGCTTATATCAGGTTGATCCCTCCGGTTCATTTTGGGCGTGGAAAGCAAGCGCGATTGGAAAGAATATGGTGAACGCGAAAACCTTTCTGGAGAAACGGTCAGTTGCTTGGGCAATCCCTCGATCACCATTGTTAATTACTGTGATGTAGGTACAACGATGATATCAGCCTAGAGGACGCTATTCACACGGCCCTGCTGACGCTAAAGGAAGGATTCGAGGGCCAAATGACGGAGAAGACGATTGAAATTGGCGTTGTCACCGTTCCAACTGAAGCGGAACTGGAGGAAGGCAAAGTCGGAGGGGAGACTGGCCGACCTAAACCCACATTTAGGAAGCTCACAGAGGAGGAGGTGCGGGATTATTTGGCATTGTAGAATGGTTTGGAACCCTTTCGATGATGTTGTACGGCCATATGACATGTGATGGACTGGAGTCCAAGGTATACAAGTTTAAATGCCGTTATGCCCGGGCTGTGTGTATGAGTCCACCAAATCGGGACGTCAGAATCGGTCAGATATGGTTTTGTCAGATTTGTCTTTCCTAATCGGCATGAACTTGCCATTGATAGGGACTAGATTGACAAGTCTCCGTTTGTAAGTTGTATTTGCTTCAGCACGAGGTGTGTTCCTTTTTGCACCTCAACGGCTTCACCGTTGTTTGTCATCCACGTACGGTAACGTTGGCATCATCGCAATTGCAGGGGCTTTCTTCATTCCGGTTTCCTTATCATCCCGCGAATGAGCAGCAGCCTCGTCCGGCAGGGACCCTCAAGGACCGTTTTTTTTCTAACGTACCTAGTCCTCGGTCGATTGGATTTTACTTGCAGGACCCAATCGTGATACCACATTTTAACGACGCGGGTTGAAACAACGAAATTTCTCCATTCCTTCAAGGAATGCCCGGGCACGGTTCAAAAGGGTTTGGAAGACGACCCCTCCGGGCTCACACAAATGTGATCGATTTGGGCGCTTTCCGTGCGTCTGTTTCAACCACGATTTTTTCCAGCGCCATAAGCAGCAAGTTATCTCTTCCTCTTACCTCACCTTTGCAGTGCACCTTGCCCTCGTGGCGTGCCGATGATTTCTTGCAATAATCTGCGAATTTTCGTCCCAAATTCCCATCACCGAAATATATAAGTCAACAATGTCGCTGGGTTGGCACCCGCTCCTTTTTCTTCTTCTTTGCTGCGCCAAACTTACTCTCATATTCCTTCGCAGTCAATGTCTAAGAGAACACAAACAGCCTGCCGCCATTGCCGAAAACGGAAAGTTAAGGTGCAACTTATCCTGCTTGTCTTGAGACCACACTCATTGTGTTCGTCCAGTGCGAGCCTACCGGTGATCTCCCTGGAAAAATGTGCAGGCGGTGTATCGAACGCCACTTACTCTGCGAGTACGTTAAGGTCGGTTCTGAGGGCCCACCTTCAACGTCCTCCGATGCTGGAGGTAGTGACGACGAGACGGAAAATATCCCGCGGGTGCCGGTCACGTTCCCGACCGACCCTCCCAACCCACCCTCTATCCCTGTGGGAGCGGATTGGGCCATGTCTTCCTTTCCCCGTCAAACTGCCTTGGCCCCATACGCAAGTCCTCTTCCTTTCCCCGATCGTACGGTGTTTCCGCTCGAGGCTTGGGCCAGCGGTTATATACCTTCGAGCACCACACGTAGCTTGCCTCAGCCTCGGTATCCAGACAACTTTGCACACATTGAGCCTTTGGTCGCCTATGCCTACCCGATCTCGACCACCTCCT
>Ga0210383_10002370_pt1 | contig 17056 bp, 11 predicted proteins | sample IncBWC14OmetaG_FD_160072 | JGI IMG/M metagenome (GOLD analysis project Ga0210383, IMG submission 160072) | Forest soil microbial communities from Barre Woods Harvard Forest LTER site, Petersham, Massachusetts, United States - Inc-BW-C-14-O ...
AGATCCTGCGCTTCTCACGAATTGTAAGGAGATCGAGAAGCATCTGAACGTGGCGTACACCGCGGCCATGGAGAGGAACGGTGACAAAGCGGCGTTCGACGCAGCAGTGCTCCGTTTCAATCAAGCGCAACAAAAGAAGGACGCCGATGCCCTCAGTCATCTTATTCCGGAATTTCAAAAAATAGCGAGCGGGACAGGGAACTTCAAGGTCGCGGCGGCCCAGTATGTCAGTACAGCGATACCCAACGCGCTCCAAACCATCAAACAGACTGCCGGAAAGGTCGTAGTGCAAGCGCTGACTTGCGGGCCTGGGGGCAAAAGCGCGCCAGAAATCCCATCCGTGAATGGAGCCGTGACTTGCGCGCAGTTGGATGCCAGTCCTGCGCTGCAATGGGTCGGAACCCCCACGGTCGATTTTCCGGATGAAGCGAAACAACCCGGAAAGCTGCCCTATACACTAACCGTGAACCTGACCGTCGAGGCCAGCGGGAAAGTGAAAGTTGAGAAGGACGGAAATCCGGACAAAGCCTTTTTCAATAAGGTCAAGGACGCTTCAAAGAGCTGGAAAACCACCCCTCCCGTGTCGGGCGGAAAACCCGTGTCGGTTCGCTTTCCGCTTACGATCACCTTCCAAAGGTAAGAGTGCCGGAAATCGTCTAGATTTCGACCGATTGGCGGCGCCTCGTCTAGAAAAGCCGGGCGCGATCCATGGCCGCCGCGTCGCGCCGAAGACCACCAACACGAGTTTCGTCTATCGCCCTGATCGGCTCGAACGCTTCTGGTCGGCAGGCCGCACCGAGGAGTACGGGTGTTCGATAGCGTAGACGAGTCCAACATTCTGATGGATTGCTGCCATTTCGACTGGATACGAGAGGGAAAGAACCTTGTCGAGAAGTACGTGGAAAATCATCCACCTGCGCCAGAAACCGCGGAACTCGACTCCTCGAGGCATATCTCGAAGCCAAATACCGGATTATAGTTCCGCAATCCCGTGTGCGGGCCGCGGGTGTCTATTTCCTGGACGTATTCTCAGGCGAGGAGCTCTTCATCATGGATATCGGACTAAGCCGGATTCCTAACCAGGTGGCCTATGCCACGCGCAGCATCGCTCTGGGCCGGTTCTGGATGACCGGTGGTGCTGGACTGCCGAAAGTCACTTGCTCATCGCCGGGCAGCTGTAGCTTGAAAGAAAGCCTGCCTGGAACAAGGGAACGCCCTTAAAGTCCACATCGAATCGTACTTCGACGGGCTTGCCATTACTTGTGAAGGGCTGGCCGGTCGGACCGATCAGCCGGCCTTGGATAATGTAGCCACTACCCGACGCCTGCCAGTTGTACGCGGAGAGGAAATGCGCCACGGCCCAGATGCCCTGATATCGAGCAACTTCCAGATCGGTGCCGCTGTTCAGGCTTAGAGTGGCGCCCTGCAGCGTGGCGCCAGGCCAGATGAACTTTCTCGTTCCGCCGCTTCCCGAGATCAACCATTCTTGTCCATCAAAGGTCAGCTTTTCGCTCTTGAAGCCGCCGGCATCAGGCAAGTGGGCCGTCACGGAATATTCGAAGTGCGGATCCGTCGCGTTGTTGGGATAGATGGTCAGTTGAATCGTATATAGCTCGTTTAAGGTGCGAAGAAAATTGGGGCCAATGGGTGTCGTGCTTCCGAGCGCGCGAACAAAGGTCGTGCCCTGCGGGCTGAGATTGTTTTTTTGCGCGACGATGAATTGGGAAAGCTTGCCTTTAGCTGGCTGGAAAAAGTCATTGAACTCTGCCAGCGTGATTTCCCGCGTGCTATGGGCGTTAAAGGGATAGGCGGTCTCGAGATCTTTCAGCGGCTTGCACAGTCCTTCGCCGCCGACGGTGGTCGTAGCCCAGAGTTTCTGCAACGACTTGATCGGCTCATCGAGCAGGGCGCTAACGGTCTTGTCGACATGCGCTTCCGTGTCGTTGGGGAGCCCTTGCTCGATCTGGCCGGCAGAGCGCAAGGCCTGTGCGGCGGTTTGCAAACAGGTGGTTTTCTTGGGGTCTTTTTGATCGGGGGGCGCATCCGCGACGTCCTGGGCACAAGCCTGCAAGTCAAACAGCCCTTTCATGTAAGCATCATTGGAAGCTTGCGTGTATTTTCCCTGCGCGCCGCAGCCGGGTGAAACTACCTGTTGAGGCGCCTGGAACGCTTGTTTCACGGCGTTCGTAGGCACATTCGTATTGTCCGAAGTGTCGCAGATAAGAGCCAGCAACGGTGAGGAATTCGCCGACAGTTTTTTCAGTTTGTTTGCGGCGTCGGCGTCGCTGTTGTAGGTGGACACGGACGTTGCATTCAAGAAGGCCCGCCACTGCTGAATAAAATCCGCCTCGTACATGGCACGGAGTTGCTGGCTCAGGTCTGCTGGAGTGAGGTTGGTGTTGGCCGTTGCGCCAAGAACCCAAGTCTCGCCCTGAACCGCATTGGGGTGCTGGATGGAGTGATCCATGACCTTCCAGCCGTCCGAGGTGAAGGCAGCGTCGACATCCGTTCGGGCGTGCATGACATCCAACCCGTCAGGGTGAGCCGTTGCGAAACGATAGTTCTTCGCCTTCTGTCTCGCATCGTTCAGCATGCTCGTGTACAAGCGCTTCAGGCCGGAGAACCTGTTGAGGTACGCACGAACCTGTTCAACCAGGCCGGCATCGTTGGTTTTCAAGAAAGGATTATCCTGGGTCAACTCGGCGCTATAGAAAGCAAATTGTTGCGCGGCAAGATCGTTGCGGTCTTGCTCTACGTCTCCTAAATCTCGTTTCCAATCCTTCATGAGGAAGTTTTGTAAGAACTCGCCGGAATTCCGCGGAGACTCCGAAGTGGTGAGCAGGTAGGCTTTCAAGGTGTCGTAAGCGGCGCCTGAATCGGCGTTGGGTTGAGGATCGCCGCGGTAGGTTTGTAAATCAGCCATGAGGTTCTTTTTTGTGTGCTGAAAGAGAACCTGATCGAAGGCATGAAAATAGATGGCCCGGGCATCCTCAATGACAGATGTGCCCGTGTATAGCCCCCACCGTAGATGCAGAGGCACGCCGTTTTCCTCGTAGCCGCGCAGCTGCACAATGGTCTGCCGGAGAGAATCTAGCCGGCGCAACGAATCAATTGTCGGCTGCTGGGAGCCGAGATTTTGTACTGCCGAAAGATCCTGGCTAGCGCCCCGGATGCCGGAGACAAGACGCGAGTTTCCGACGAACGAAATTACGGTGACGATGATCCAAACCAAGGCGAGGCAGGCAATGGAGGCGAACAGTACGCGGCGCCCTAAATCGCCGCGTGTGCTTTTGCCGCTGGCTCCCAGTGCGGCGCGGTCCTGCAGCAGCACGTGGCTGAAGACATGACTGAGAAAAAGACGCTGAACCGACCTGCGCGATTCACCTGCTCCTTCCACTGATGTGCCAGTGGCCCAAGACGTTTTCGCGGACGTATCTTGCGCGCTGATCAAGCTGGTTGCGTCCGGGTTGAATCCGCCGCCGGCGCGCTGCGCTGGGCGTTGACCGAGCATCGTTTGCCCGGCGCTCGCAGAAACAGTGATAATCCGCTGTCCTACGAAATAAAATCCGCGAAGGAAGGGTCCGGTGCGGAGATGGCCGGGTCGGCAAAGGTCTACGAGAAACTGCACGAGGGGCTTGCTGAGCTTTCCAAACTCCCGGGGAAACTCGTAGACACCCGCCTGCCGGTCGCTGTTGCGCTCCCTGTTCAACAGGCCAGGGCGGCACTCGGCCAATGTAAAAAAGATCGCCTGGAATGCGGCACTGAGACGCTTGGTTTCCTGCTCGGCATAAACGCCGGAGCTTGTGGACCCTACGAGCGGTAAAGTGGAGCCGAGGACTTGGGAGGTCTCTTCGTTGTTGAAAGTGCCGACAAATTCTTCGAAGTAGGGGATACGGTCCGACCGGTTGAAAAGCACGTAAACGGGAAGGCTGACGCCCATGTGATAGGAGAGTTCTTCGAGGCGTGCTCGAAGCTTCCTAGCCTGCGCCACGATTTTGTCGAGAGCAGCCTCACGCACGAGTTTCTCGCAATCCACGCAGACGATAGCGGCTCGTGGAGCAAGGCTTCCGCCACCAAAAATGGAACGGAACCGACCTGGGAGAAAATGCTTGACCAGACGCACCCAGGAGCCGGCGTCATCGAGAAGTGGCCCGCCGGCTTCTACAAACACCGTTTTGCGCGCGAACCAAAGATTTGCCACGCGCGTCGGCACGATGCTGCTTTCCTGAAACACCTGGCCCGCGAGCAGTTCTGCATCCAAGCCGCTTTGGTCCATCGCGCTCGTCTTGCCACTGCCAGTTTCTCCAAGCAGAAAAACTGTCGGGAGCGAAGACAGCTTGGCCCCGGCGGCCAAGCGTGCTGCCGCGACTTTCCCGGCGGCTTCGCGAACCAGGATGTCGATATCTTGGGAAGCGGCTCCGCCCGACGCGCCGGCCTGCGGAGCGGGGGTTTCTTCAGAACCGGGGAGCGGGGGCATCGAGGAGCGGGCCCATAGCAGTAGCCCAATGACGGCAATCACACCCAGCAACAGGATGCCGCCGCGCAATACGATAGCGTTCGAGCCCACGGCATGAAAAATCTGCGGGCCAAACCACGTCAGCATCAATACGACGATGGCAGCCGCTCCGGCTGCGAGATGTTGCCATTGAAATCGCATCTCCACTCCCTACGGGTGGTTTAGAGGTGCTATTGCGTGAATATCTGAAACCCCTGAAAGCATGCGCATCTTGAAAACGACGAAAAACAGAATTCCCAGAATCACGCAGCCCAGCGCTCCAAAGGCAAGCCGGCTAACCCAGGGATCGCGCTTCGCGGCTACGGCGCCACCCTCGGGAACGGCCCATGCGGGCGAGAGTCCCACAAGCGGGCCGCGGATGCGACGGATTTTTTCCAGCGAGGAATCGATGATTGGCCGAGTTGCTTCCGGGCCGGAGAGGCCGTAGCGGCCCTTATAGCCCATCAAAAGACACAGCGCATACACCTCCAGCACGTCCGCGGCATCGTGCGAATCCTGCCGGGACATCAGCTTTTCGAGATTGTCAAAAAAGGTTTCTCCGGCAACGTGATGGCCGAACATCTCCTCCTGCAACGGCATGCTGTGCCAAGAGCTGAACACCGGATTGCTCGAATTCAGAATGGACTCGTCGAGAAAGGCGACGGCCGCAAGCGTGGCGTTACGAATGTCGTCGGGAGGGTAGGCCTTCTTCACCGCATCTTTTTCTGCGGCGCGCAGCCCGGCCTGGATGTTTGCGCGGAACGCATTCGCGTCGGAGACGGCCTGACGGTTCTGCCGAACGCGCACGATTACCGTCAAGATCTGCTGATAGATATAGGCGAGATTTTCCGCTCGCCGTTTGGTGGATACTTCGCGGGGCTGCACACTCGTGGCCCCGAACATCGTCGCTCCCACCGGACCCTCCTAGGACTCCAAAACCACCAGAAGCTCGATTTCCGCGCCCGGCAAGTCGTCGGGAATATACACGCCAACCTTACGCGTCTCTACGATGTGTTCCCAGGAGCTGCCGATGCGGCTCAAGCCGAAATACTGAAACTCCACTTTGGGTGCAATCGCAGAAGGCGGAATGGGCAAGTGGACAAGTGCAAGGCCGGGCAGCGCCGTTTTTACCAGCTCCGGCAGCAGGTCCTGCGAGCAAACTTTTATCAGCCGCGGCGTCTTAGCGATGATCTCCGCCTCCCCGGTTTCCGCGCGAACCGCGAGGATCCATCGCGAGCGATCCAGGCAGCGCTGATCCAAAACGGCTCCATTCCGGAAATTGCGTCCGGCCAAAACCAGGGGAATCTGCACACAATTCGATGGCACGACCAGCTCGAGATGCGCGCGGATATGCTGATTCAGCGGCCCAAAACACCTCTCCAAATCATCGTGATTGTAAGGCGGCAGCGATTCCGGATGCGAATCCAGTCCAAACGTGCACAAGGCACCCGCAAGCCGCGACATCTCCAGATAGAGCTGCTCCGGATGGCCGCGCTCGGACACACTGAGGTGCCGAAGAACGGAAAGACTTTCATTGACGGTATGGACAAACCAGAAACTCGCGATCTCTTCGGAAGAGTATCCCGCGCGGCCCTGCGCCGTGGCTCGCCGGGCGCGTGAAAGGGAAGCGCTCTTTTCATCCAGGATGTCCACCAACGTTCGCGCCATGACCAACAAGCGCTCACTCGCGCTGATTTGCAGGCACGGAGGAATAAAACTGGGATCGAAGATGAAACGCCCCGAACCATCGCGAAGAACTCGCGCGACAGGCAGCGTCACGAGCCCTTGGCTATCCTGGCTTTCCACCACAAATCGAATGTTTTTCCGGCCAATCTGGATCTGCTTCTCGTCCCGGCCGGTATTCTCATCGGGCAGAGTGAGCATTTGTGCCTGATAGCGCAAATCCATTTGCGAAGGTTCGGAATCGAGCGCACAGTTCGGTCCCTCAGGCCGTCGTGCCGGCACCGCAAGCCGCACAAGAAGCGACTCGCGCGTGGCCGAGAAAAGATCATTGATGTTCAAAATAGGAGGAAATGCATCGGCGTCCGGCATCTGAAAAGCCAGGCCGTCGGGAAACAGCCCTCGCGCATGCACCAGGGAAAGCATGCCATTTTGCAGTGCATCGGAGTCGAGTTTCGAGCTGACCACGCCGTAAGGGGCGAACCACAGGCTTGACGTCGAGAAATGAACGAGGTCTTCAAAGGACTGGGATTGCACCTGGAAGTGATGGGGGCCCAGGTACATCCCCTCGTGCCACACCACCTTGGAAAGATGCTTCATGGTTCGGTAGATTGCGCCAGGCTCGGCGCGGGCAGGCTGCCTTTCACCCAGCGCGAACCAGCTCTCCTCTGACGCCGTGCATACGATCGACGAATCGTCTTGCCAGCCTGGCATCTCCAGGTTTGACGCCGGGGCGGAAGCGACTCGCGATCGGTCTTTTAGCCGGAAGAAAGACCCGGGAAAGCCCCTAAAGGCTTGAAACGTGCCTAACTATGGCGTTCGCGCAGATGGATGTCAAGACATTCACCCCGTTGATGTTGGTATTTGGTATTATCCCCGCGCTGTCCGTGAGAGTCGCGCATGCCTCCCCTACAGATGGTTGCGTCCGAGCAGTTTGCCGCACTCCGAGAGCATTTCCTGCAGTCCGGTTTTAACGAAGCGGCTCTCCGCCAAAGGCTCGATGTACCGCCGGGAAAAGATTTGGACCTTGCCGCGCTCTCAGCCCGGCCACCCCAGAAACCTAAAACGGGCGATGGTCTTGACGCACTCATCTACCTTTTCGTTCTCGGCGAATCCCTCCCTGCTGTGGAGGCGCGGTCGTTTTTTTCGCCTCCCGTGTGGGATGTCCTCGGCCAAACTGGCCTGATACAGCCGGACCCTGCGGACGCGAACCGCACACTCGCTCCTGTCGCACTGTATCCGATTCGAGACTTATTCATCGCCTCGGATCGCTGGAACAATCCAGATCACTTCCCGCGCCAGATGTTTCCTGACATCGTTTATCCGGCACTCACAAGGTCGGCCAAACAGTTTATCGACTTCACTTCCTACGCACCTTGCGAAGACTTCCTCGAGCTTTGCGCTGGCACTGCCCCTGCGGCGTTACTTGCGGCGCGTTCCGCCAAGAATATTTGGGCCACCGACATCGCCGAGCGCTCGCTAGATTTTGCAAAATTCAACGCCGCGCTCAACGGCATCCACAATGTGACCTTTGCCCAAGGCGATCTCTATCAACCGGTCGAGGGCCGCACGTTTGATCGCATCGCGGCTCATCCTCCCTACGTGCCCGTGCTCAAAACGGCGGAAATATTCTACGGCGGCGGCGAAGTTGGCGAGGAAATCACCAAGAAGGTTATTGCGGATCTTCCTGCGCGGCTAAAACCAGGCGGGCGCCTCTATTGTCGGACGATGGGCACGGAGCGACCCGGCCACCCCTTTGAGATCCGCATTCGCGAGTGGCTAGGAGAAAAACAAGCGGAGTTTGACGTCGCCTTGTTCTCCCTCATGATCCTCGAACCACGGCAATTTGCCCTCGAAGAAACCCTTAACAAGAACGGCGGCAGAGAACAGTTCGCGCAATGGGAGAAGTTGTTTGCCAAGAACGACGTACATGAGCTGGTGATTGGCATCGTGATTATTCAGCGGCACACCGATCAGCGACCTTCCTTTACCATTCGGCGGACCATCGGCGCCGGCACGCCGGCCGCCGCACTCGAGTGGGCCATGAAATGGGAATCGGAATTACGGACGGACGGCGCCCCGAAGAGGCTCGAGCAAGCTATGCTATTGGCGAATCCCGGCACCGAAATCATCGTCCGTCACGTTCTGCGCGATGGCGACATCTCCCCCGAGAATTTCACTCTCTCGATCGGCCAACCATTTGCACTCGATTGCAAAGCAGAGCCGTGGATGGCTCTGCTGTTGCCACGCTGCGACGGCAAGACAACCGTTGCTGATCTATTCGAACTGGCCAAACAAAATGGCTGGATCGTTCCGGAGACGCTCGCAGAGGACTTCAGCCGCCTGCTGGCGACTTTGATCAGCGGAGGGTTTCTTCAAACGGAAGAGTTTAGATCGCCTGCGGCAGCAAGATGAGCAGTTCAAGCTGCGGTTCCGGAATATCGCTGGGCACGAAAGCCGCCAGGCTGCGGCCCTTCGTAACCGTTTCCCACGCCACTCCGGACTGATTCAAGCTGAAATATTGATAGTTAAGTTTCACCGGAATCGATGCGGGCGGTCTTACCGCATGCGTGAGCTGCATGCCCGGCAGCGCCTGGCGCACCAGCTGCTCGATTTGGGCCGCCGAGCAAACTTTAATTAGCTGCGGCGCTTTCTTGATCAAGTCTCCCTGATTCGTCGTGGAGCTGACCGCCAAGTAGAATTTCGTTCCCACGAGATATCGGTCGTCATCGATATTCGTGGAATAGATGGATGGCTTCACCAGTTTCAAGGGCAGGGCAACGAAATTGCTGGGAACCACGGTCTCCAGAAGCTCTCGCAGCTTTTCATCCAGATCCGTGAAGCACGCGCCCAAGTTTTCATGGTCGTAAAGCGGCAGGTCTCGCGGCTGGATCTTCAGTGAGAACGTGCTCAACGCTCCTGCCAGGGAGGTAAACAGTCGAAAGAGAACATCGGGATGGCCGCGCCGCACGTCGTGGATGTGACGCAGAGCAGGGAAGTGGCCGTTCACCGTGTATAGCAGCCAGAAGCTGGCGATGTCCGCTGCAGAAAAATCCGCGAGGCCCGCGCTGCGCTGCCGCCGCCCACCCGCAAGTATGCTGCTCTTTGCCGCGAGTATCTCCACCAGACGCCTTGCGATTCCCATCAGGTAGTCGCTCGCGGCAATGTCCAGCAAGGGGGGAATATACTGCGGATCAAGCCGGAACGTGCCTGCGGAGGTCCGCAAAATTCGCGCGATTTGCAGCGAATTGCACCCTTCGCGAGACTCCCCTTCGACCAGAAACCGCAGATTCTTCCTCGCGATTTGCACTGGTTTTTCCGTCAAGCCGGAATTGTCGTCCTTCAAATTCACGATTTCGGAGAGATATCTGACGTCAGCATTTTTCTGCGCGATGGATACGTTTAGCCCATGTGGGCGGTACTCGGGAATCGCCAGGTATAAATCCAGAGAAGTCTGTTCAGCTTCAAAAAAGAGCCCAATAGGCTTGGGTGCCGGGGCGGCGTCGGATTCCGGAATTTCGAACGGAAGGCCATCCGCAAAGAGCCCGGAAGCGCGCGTGAGCGCAAAATTACCTTCCGTCAGCGCCTCCTGATTGATCAGCAAATCGAGGAATCCCCAAGGCCGGAAATTCAGCCCTTCCAGGCGAAATTGCAGGCAACTCTCGACATAGCGGTCGCGCGTCTGCAGGTGTTGCGGCGTGAGAAAGGTGCCTTTGGACCAGATGACAGGTTGAAGCTGGCGCATGGCTTGCGGCTAAAGCTAGCAGGTGCGGCGCGTGAAAGTCAAAAGAGATTCCACAGGAAGTTTGCCCGCCAGAGGCAGCCAACATGCGTCCTCCACTCCCCGCTATAACCGCCAGGCGTCTCAAGTTGACTTAATCCCCGTCATTTGAGGTAGTTGCCGGTTCACTTCTAATGTCTAGAGAGTTCACCACCCGTGCATTGTTCTCTAGAGCCGATTGCGCGATAGTCTGCGGCATGCTGAGACCGTGGATGGCGAAAGTGGACGGCGGCAAGAGAGAGGCGGACTCGTGACGATGCTCGAACCACAAGCGCGGCAGTTACCCAAGTCAAGCGTAGTCCCCTCGCTTCGCTGGCACTGGACGAAATCCCCGGTGGAAAAGCGACTGCTGGTCGTTTTCCAGCTTGGCGACGGTTTCCGACCCCGTGCAGCGGGAGCCGGGAGCCTTCGACAGGGACCGCGTGCAGGTATACACGACGCGCGTCGCAAGACGATCGCGATTCTCTATTTGAGAACCACGCTGAGGCGCTTGCGGGCTAGTCCTAGGACTTTAGAACCAATTGACGGACAGAAGGAATCGTGATACACCGTGCGCAGGTAATTTGGTGTCCTGCCTAGGCCTAGGCGAAACGCCTATCGCTCTCAACACACTACCCACACCGAGACGGAGACTTAAGGGGAACACATGGCAAAAGAAAGCGTCCATAAGAAGCTGGAGCGGGTACGCCCGCCACGAGTACACGTGACCTACGATGTAGAAGTTGGTGACGCCATTGAAGTCAAAGAGCTGCCATTTGTCATGGGTGTCTTTGCCGACCTTAGCGGCCAGCCCACGGAAGCTCTCCCGAAGCTGAAAGACCGCCGCTTTGTGGAGATTACTCCCGACAACTTCGACGGGGTGCTGGAAAGCTTCAAGCCGCATCTGTCGCTGGAGGTTGACAATAAACTCAGTGACGAGTCCGACGCCGGAAAGATCAAAGTCGATCTCGATTTCAAGAGTCTGGATGATTTTGACCCCGGCAATGTGGCAAAGAACGTCAAGCCCTTGCGCGAACTTCTCGACCTGCGCCAAAAGCTCGGTGATCTGCGCGGCGCTTTGCAGGGAAACGACAAGCTGGACGACCTGCTGATGGAAGCTGTCGGCAATACGCAAAAAGCGGATCAAATCAAGAAAGAACTCGCGCAGGACAAGGCCAAGGGAGGCTCCGATGAGTAAGCCGGAAAAGGCGGCCGCACAATCCGCGGAAGCTAAGACCACGGACTCGAGCCTGTTGGATCAGATCGTAGAGCAAGGGCGTTTTGGGCGCGAGGGCGCCGCGCGTGAGCGTGGCCGCGACATGGTCAAGGAGTTCGTTGCGCAGGTTCTTGAAGGCGAGATGAAGCTTTCGCGCGACGCCGACGCCACCATCAATTCTCGCATTGCGCAGATCGACCATCTGCTCTCTCTGCAATTGAACGAAATCCTTCACCATCCTGCGTTTCAAAAGCTGGAAGCCAGCTGGCGCGGCATCAAGTACATGATGGATCAGAGCGAAACCAGTTCGATGCTTAAGATCCGCGTCCTCAACGTCAGCAAGAAAGAGTTGTTGCGTGACCTCCAGCGCGCTCCGGAGTTCGACCAGAGCGTGATGTTCAAGAAAGTCTATGAAGATGAATTCGGGATCTTCGGCGGCGAGCCGTTTGGCGCGCTGGTCGGCGACTATGAGTTCAGCAAGCATCCCGAAGATATCGAGCTATTGGAGAAGGTCTCGCAAGTGGCCGCGGGGGCGCATGCTCCTTTTCTCACCGCGGCTTCTCCGGAACTTCTGAATTTGGACAGCTTCGCGCAGTTGGGCGACCCGCGTGATATCGGGAAGATTTTCGACAGCACTGAATTCGCAAAGTGGAAGTCGTTCCGCGCTAGCGAGGATTCGCGTTACGTCGGCCTGACCATGCCGCGCGTGCTCATGCGCCTTCCCTACGGAAAAGATACCAAACCTGTCGACGAGTTCAGTTACGAGGAAGGCGTGGATGGAACGGATCATTCCAAATATCTTTGGGGGAACGCCGCCTACGCACTCGGTGCCCGCCTCACGACAGCTTTCGCTCAATACGGCTGGTGCGCATCTATCCGTGGCGTGGAAGGCGGCGGCCTCGTCGAGGGGCTTCCGACGCATACCTTCCGTACCGATGACGGCGATGTGGCCTTGAAGTGCCCCACGGAGGTCGCCATTACAGACCGGCGCGAAAAAGAACTCGCCGACCAGGGTCTCATTCCCCTGGTACACTGCAAGGGCACGGATTATGCGGCTTTTTTCAGCGTGCAATCCGCCAACAAGCCCAAGAAGTTTGATAAAGCTGCAGCCAACGCCAATGCCCGGCTCTCCTCGCAGCTCCCTTACATCCTGGCGGTCTCCCGCTTTGCCCACTACATGAAATCCATTATGCGCGACAAAATTGGCGGGTTCATGAGCCGCATCCAATGCCAGACATTTCTCACGCAATGGATCATGCAATATGTAACCGAGGATGACCAGGCCAGCCAGTCGGTGAAGGCAAAGTTTCCGCTTCGCGAGGCGAGGATCGAAGTCAGTGAGATTCCTGGAAAACCCGGAGCTTATCGCGCGATCGCCTTCCTGCGACCGCATTTCCAGTTGGACGAGCTGACAGTTTCGCTTCGTCTGGTGGCGGAACTTCCACCGCCTGCGAAGTGATCTTTTTTCGGAGGTTTCGGCTGCGAATAAGGGATTGGCCGTCCCCGGTTAGAGCTTCCAAAAAAGGGAGCTCGGTTAACAACAGATTTCTGAAGTTTAGCGACGAATAGGAGGAAAACAGAATGGCATCACCTGCGGAACAGAAAATCTATGCTGGATCACACTCCGATTATTTCTTGAAGTTGGACGGTGTCCCGGGAGAATCCCAGGATAAAACTCACAAAGATGAGATCGCAGTTTTGCACTGGTCGATTGGCGCTGCACAGCCAAGCGTTGCGTCCAGCGGAGGCACGGGCGGTGGCGCGGGCAAGGTTAAGTTTCAAGACTTTCACATCACAAAGCTCGTGGACAAAGCGTCGCCCAAACTGATGGTCGCGTGCGCCAGCGGGCAACACTTCACCAATCTCCTCTTTACGGCCAGGAGGGCCGGGGGAACGCAAGCAGATTACTGGACAATGAAACTCCAAAACGTTCTGGTCTCGTCTTACGAGACCAATTCCGGTTTCGACGGAAGCTCGGGGGGAGCGGTCGCATCTGGCGACAAATATGGCATGCCTGTGGAATCCGTCAGCTTCAATTTCGGCAAGATCGACATCACCTACAATACCCAGAACCCGGATGGCACCAAAGGAGCCGCCATCGCAGGCGGATGGGATCTGCAGCAGAACGTAAAGTCCTAAACACTACACGGCCAACTTCTGGTTGGGGCGTCTCGGAACGCAGGCGCCCCGCCGGAAGCAGTTCGAGCCATGCGTTTTGACCCCGATCGTCCGAGGGGGCGGTATCTGAATCCGGAGTGCCATGTCAGTCCAACAATTATTTCAGGCGGGGCGCCTCGACGACGCCATTCAAGCTCTAAACGCTGAAGTGCGCGATAATCCCACCGACGCCAAGCGCCGCACTTTTCTCTTCGAGCTGCTCTGCTTTTCGGGTGATTTTGTTCGCGCGGAAAAGCAACTCGATATTCTTGGCAGCGAAGGCCGCAACGCCGAGATGGGCGCCCTTCTCTATCATGCCGCCCTTCACGCCGAACGCACTCGCCACGATCTCTTTAGCAAGAAGCAATATCCCATGCCCAAGAATGCCGCTGGCCACGATCAGTTGTCGGTCAGTGTTAACGGCAAGCCGTATCACGATTTGTCCGATGGCGATCCGCGCATTGGCGCCAATCTCGAAGTCTTCGCCGCGGGCAGTTACATGTGGATTCCTTTTGCGCTGCTCACCTCCATCGAAATTGCTCCTCCGAAACGGCTTCGCGACTTGTTGTGGCTGCCTGCAAAAGTCCGCACTTCCGACAAATACGAGGATCGTGAGTTGGGCGAAGTTCTTCTCCCCGTTCTTACTCCTTTTGCCGGCCAGCATACGGACCCTGCTGTGCGCCTGGGCCGCGCGACCGTGTGGGAAGAAACGGACGACGGAGAAGCCGTCCCCGTTGGCCAAAAGATTCTTCTTGCCGATGACGAGGAATGGCCGATTCTGGAACTGCGCAACATCCAAATCGCGATCGCCCAGACGGCCTCTTAACGGCCATGCCCCTTCCCGAAGGTCTCCTAAACCCCATCCCCGGGGACAATCCCAGCGGAAAGACCCTGCGCTACGACCCTGTCTATGACAAGATCCGCGAAGCGCGCCGCGAAGAAGATGTGCTTCCGCAGGGAGAGTGGTCTCGCGAAGTCAAGAAAGCTGACTACCTCGTCGTCATCAAACTGAGCACCGAAGCGTTATCTACCAAAAGCAAGGATTTGCAACTCGCCGCTTGGCTTACGGAAGCGGTCATGTTCCGCGATCACCTTGCCGGCCTTTGTGAAGGCTTGGACCTTCTCCGCGGCTATCTCGAAAAGTTTTGGGACACACTTTATCCGGAAATCGATGACGGCGATTTGGAGTTCCGCTCCGCACCCCTCGGGTGGGTGGGTTCCAAGCTTGATGTTGGCGTGCGCCGGCTGCCGCTCACCAAGAGCAAGCTCGACTATTTCAAATATCAAGAGTCCCGCCGTGTCGGATACGAGGCGGACGCCGTCGGCGAAGAGAAAGCAGCCGCGCGGGCCACAGCCATCGCGGAAAAAAAATGTACTGCTGAAGAATTTGATGAGGCTGTCCGCGCCACTGGTGATGCCTACTACGAAAAGCTCGCTGCCAACCTCCTCGCTGCGCTCGAATCGCTTCAGTCGCTTGAGACCTTGAGCGACGAGAAGTTCGGCCGCGAAGCTCCCGGCTACGGAAACCTTCGCACCGCCCTCGAAGAGCTGCAGGACATGGTGAAGCAGTACCACAAGCCAGCGGAAGAGCTGACGGAGGAGACGGCCGAAACGCCTGCCGATAGTGCTGTCGACGCGCCCGCCGCTTCGGCTGCCACAGGCGCGCCAGGAGCCAAGAAAAAATCCGTTACAGCTGAGCCTGCAGATCGCGACGACGCCATGCAGCGCCTGACGGTCGTGGCCCATTTTTTGCGGCACGAGAGTCCTGTGAATCCCATTCCTTATTTGCTCCTTCGGGCGCTTCGCTGGGGAGAACTCCGCGCCGCAGGCGCCACGCTCAACCCAGCTCTCCTTGAAGCACCACCGACGGAGAAGCGCACATTAATCAAGAAAATGTCGATGGAAGGGGATTGGGCCGGAGTTTTGGAGAATTCTGAACAAGCCATGAGCCTGTCCTGCGGCCGCGGCTGGCTCGATTTGCAGCGCTATGCCGTGCGCGCGTGCGAGTCTCTTGGCTCGGAATATGAACCCGTGGCCTCCGGCATCCGCTCGGGACTGAAAGCGCTGCTCGCCGATTATCCGGATCTGCTCAACTCCTCGCTCATGGATGACACTCCAGCCGCCAATGCCGAAACACAAACCTGGTTCAACGAAAGCATATTCCCGTCACCGGCTGGCTCTGCACCCAGCGAACCGGAATTTGCCTCCACGGCCATGTCCTCCCGTTTACCATCTGAAAATGCCAACGGCGAGAAGGCTGCTGACGGCATCGAACTAGCCATGAAGGCGGCGCGCGCCGGCAAGGTGCAGGAAGCCATCGGCATCTTGACCCGCGAAATGAACAACGAACGCACCGGCCGCGGCCGCTTCCAGCGGCACATCCAGCTCGCCAATATTTTTCTTGCAACCAAGCACGAAGCCATCGCCTACCCCATCCTTGTGGAACTCGCGGAAGAAATCGAACGCCGCAAACTCGAGGAATGGGAAGAAGCAGCCATCGTCGCGCAACCTCTCGCGCTGCTTTATCGCTGCGCCGAAAAACTGGGCCGCGACGACGCCGAGAAGGAAAAGATTTATCAGAAGCTTTGCCGGCTTGATCCCGGCCAAGCGCTGGCTCTGAGGTAACCGATGCCGGAATACGACTCAAACGCGCCGTTACGACTGCCGCTTTTGGACCGGCTCCTCGACGACGAGCCCAAGATTAAAACCGAAGCGCCCATGACTCGCAGCACATCCCTCGCCCGTCTCAAAGCCGGCCTCCGGCGCGACCTGGAGAATCTTCTCAACACGCGCCGCACTCCGGATTTCATCCCTGAGGGTTCCGTCGAAATTCTCCGTTCTGTCTACTACTATGGACTTCCCGACATCACTTCCATGCCCGCCAATTTTCTCTATGAGCAGACCAAATTACTTCAGTCGATTGAAACCGCGGTAAGAACGTTTGAAGGAAGACTCGATGGCGTCAAAGTCTCCCTGGTTCCCGTCGCCGACCACTCCCGCGTCCTGCGTTTTGTCATCGACGGCATGCTCCGCATCGATCCGCTTCCCGAACACGTCGTCTACGACGCCTCCATCGAATTGACCAGTCTCGAGGTTTCGATTTCCGGAGAAGACCGTGCGTGACGAGCTGCTCGAGTACTACGAGCGCGAATTAACCTATCTCCGCCAGATGGGCGCGGAGTTCTCAGAGAAATATCCGAAGGTCGCCTCGCGTCTGCTGCTCGATGCCAACCGCTGCGAAGATCCCCACGTCGAACGCCTCATCGAGGCCTTCGCCTTTCTGGCTGCGCGCGTCCATCTCAAAATTGACGACGAATTCCCGGAAATCACAGAAGCCTTGCTCAGCGTGCTCTACCCGCATTACATTCGCCCCATTCCGTCCTCCACCATCGTGCAATTCCACCTCGATCCGGAGCAGGGAAAGCTCAGCACCGGCCTCCCCATTCCGCGCGGCTCGATGCTCTACTCTCAGCCCGTCGATGGTTATCCCTGCAAATTCAAGACTTGCTTTGACGCCACTCTCTGGCCGCTGAAACTTGTCGCAGCGCAGTGGGTCACCCCCGACCGCTTGCGTCCCGCCGTCAAATCCCAGGACGCCGTCGCCGCCCTGCGTCTCGAGCTAGAATGTTTTCCCGATGTCAGTTTCGATAAATTGGAATTGAGTTCCTTCCGCTTTTACCTCAATGGCGAGAGCAACCTCATCCATACTCTCTACGAATTGCTATGCAACAACTGCGCGCAAATCCTG
>Ga0210383_10002372_pt1 | contig 17042 bp, 11 predicted proteins | sample IncBWC14OmetaG_FD_160072 | JGI IMG/M metagenome (GOLD analysis project Ga0210383, IMG submission 160072) | Forest soil microbial communities from Barre Woods Harvard Forest LTER site, Petersham, Massachusetts, United States - Inc-BW-C-14-O ...
TATGTCATTGTATGTTGCACTTCTTTGTATATTTGAGATCTTATCAGTAACTGGCTTGGTTTCAAGGTCAAAAAAAGGGAAAGGAACAGACCTTAAAAAGTTTAACTCTGTGTAAGTTGCTTGTAATAATTGTACACCGAAGTTATGATTACATCTGCAGTCTATATTATCTATTTGTGATATTAATATATCATTGTTTAGTCCCACAAGACTTAACAGCTGGAGTACTAAATCATCCAGGAATAATATCAGTTTTTCCAAATGGGCTGACATGTTAGGAGATTCTGTTATGCCATATGTTTTATTATGCTGTTGGTCAACTTAATTCCTATTTGGACAACTGAAAGATGCTGTAGTCTTTGACAAAGCAGGATTCTATTTTAATCCATGTCATGTGGATTTATTGGCACTTGGCATTAACTCTGGACATGGTGATAATACAAGCCACATTATTTTGCCTAATGGTGATCCATACAGTTATATAATGGCACTTTCCACAGGTTATGTTGCAGATTGCAATCTTGTTAATCTGAAAGTCACCTGAACTTTGGGTAATGAGTGGCACATGAAAAGAATTTCTATTATTTATTCTTCACACTCAAGAATTTGAGTGGCTGGTTGGGTGCTTTGGCATGCATGGTATTTGATTTTGAATCCATTGATGCAAATTATGTGGATGCTGCTTTGATATTCACAACACACTGTGAATATATTTGTAATTATTGTGACAAGCACTCAAAACACAGTAAGTGTTTTATTTTATTTAAATTTTTTGTATAAATTTTTTGCACTCTATTATTTATCTATTAATAGGCTCTGCCTCCAAAGCAGAAAGCAAACATGTTTAGCACTGCTATTTGCCCATCTGTTTCACTTCCTGCTCAGGCAAAAGAAGACTTTGTTTGCCCCTCTGAGGATCACTGAATTTTATCCTCTTTTCCACTTGTCTCAGATTTATTTCTTGCATCTCAAGATTTTTTTTATCATCATCTTTGTATTCTTGAAACACAGTTTCACCTTCATCTTCATCTCAGCTATCATCTTGACTGTGTTTCAGATTGTCTGATTTTGCAATCTCCATCTGGATCTCATTGCACCTTTTGTTGCTTGGTGCACCCCTTGTTCATCTCAGTTTAGTCTTTTGGAACTGATCTTAGGGACTCTTTTGACTTACTCTTGCCTTTATTATTTTATACCTTTGAGATTTATTTGTGGTTTATTGGTTTGAGGATTTATTTTGTATATTCTCAGCTGTCTACTACTGCTTCTTATCATCACCATGCAAACATGATTACTAAATATGATCATGTGACTATGGTTGAACTTCAACATTGAATCATAAAACATTTAAACTTGAGTCTTGCTTACCTCCTACATCTTGTTATGATGGTTGTCATGAAGAATTCAGCAGGAAAGTCAACAGGAGGCAGTGCTTCTATCAACACTTGTAAGTAATCAAACATAGAAAAGGATCTATACTGACTAGAGGTGTAATTTTAGTGACAGATATCAGTTTTGCAGAATCCAAGGCCAAAGAAGCTAAAATGTGACCTATCAGGGAAATGGCACCACCAGAAAAACTGTGCTTATTGTAACAATGGAGGCACTTAGCTGTTATGCAACTGGAATAGATCAAGAGGGTTATGGGAAAGATTGTTTGCTCGATGTGAGTTCCTGTCCCTCCAAACATTGGCCTGTGTCATTCTGACTGTCTACATGACATATTTCTCTATCTTGAGCTTCATTTACCATGTAGGAGCCTGCTCCCCACTTCATGTTCATACAAACATAACTCAACCTACACTATGTTGGATCAAGTGACCAATGTCATGTGAACTGAGCATGTGCATTGCCTATCTCAATACAGATTCTATGGCACATTAAGAATTCAGATGCCAGGCTTGTTGGAAGAAACAAGATGGTGAAAAAGCTTATCCAGCATTTTACTATTGTTTTTTTGATATCTGAAAAGTGCAGTTATTTATAATTGATTAATTTTTCCAGTTTGTATTGGCCAAACCACAGGTTTGCTATAATTGGGGTGGTGTAAATGCCCAAGGCATCCTCATTATTTCTTTTCACCTTGGCACTATGGAGTATGCTGAAAATACTGTGAAAATGTTATATGATTACCTTGAACCAAATTTTGAAGCCACACTGGATAATGCACATTTTTGTTTCATTCATTTTACTTGAAATAGAGGCAAACTGGCCAATAATAAATATCTTTATCAAATAGGGACTGTCATGAGTGCAGATCACCCATGGGTATGCACAGGTAGACCTGTGGGAATACCTGTGGGTATTAGTACCCATAGGCCAAGTATTTATATAACACAGGTCATCACAGATCCAGGTATGAATATTATAATAACATTACTTGTGGGTTACAAGTACCCTTATGGGTAGCTGTGGGCATTTACTTTTATTTCATCTGAAACAAGGGTGAAACAATTAATATAACATAATATTTCTAATATAAAGGTGTTTTCTATGATAACATGTACGTTAACATGCTAAATAGACATTTTTGACCCTAAAATGTAGTCAGGCTTTCATGATATATTGTATAGATGTCACCTATGGATACCTGTGCAGATCTGGGTTGAGGCTTTCATGCTGCAAGTACCTGTGAAACAGGTCACAGATGATATGTGGATTGAATTGTGACAGTCCCTATTACCAAAGAATTAAACAAATTTTTACATAACATAAACAATAGGTGTGTATTTTAAATTTTACAAATATCAAGATTTTTAACACATCAGATAGTATCACATGACTCATAGGGTTCAGCAGGGGTACAGGAAGGGTATAAAAAGGCCACACCCTACTCTTATTCTCACCCTTAACCCTCATATCCTTACCATAAGAACTTACATATTTCAATTTCTTTAATTAATTATATCAGTGTTAAACACCATTTGAGGCTTCTATAATTTTACAAAAATTCATAGCATATAGCCTTACTTATTCCCTTCAACACCTTGTACCCTTATCCAAGGGTGGGGGTTTTTCTGAGGGTAGAATATTTCAAACCCCTACCCTCTATACCCTTGGCCCAATAACCTGGGTTTAACCTTTACCCCTGCTGAACCCTACACATGAGTCATTCTTGCTATAACTACACACACTGACACAACAATGGGAAATAGAGACTGACACAATTCAACCCACATATCATCTGTGACCTATTTTATAGGTACTTGCAGCATAAAAAGCTCAACCCAGATTTGCACAGGTATTTAGGCACAAGTCACAGGTTATCTGTACAGGTACCTGTGACATCTATACAATATATTACGAAAGCATGACTAGGGATTGTCATGATTCAACCTACAGATCATCTGTGACCATTCATTAACCTCAAGAAAATGATCTCAGTGCCTCATAAGTCTTACCAAGAGCTCACTCTTCAGTCACACAACCACAACATTTTCTTTTTGAGGTGCATATATACATTCCACCATACTGAATAGTTGTCATCATACATCTTGAATCTCAACTGGTGCTCTTTCTGAGGCATCAAATCTGACGACAATGTCCAATATCAAGCTCAATTATATCCTGTTGCTAGAAGGGAACAAGAACTATCCAGAATGGGTGAAAGAATGAGGTATACCCTGTTGGGGGAAGACTTGTGGACATATGTAAGTGAGGGGACAGACAGCCTCGATCTCCTGGAATATGGGTTGTGCAAACCCATCATCACAGCCAAGAGCAGTGTGGAGGAGCAAAAGACAGTGTGCACCTTTATGGTAAATGATGTCAAGGCCAATTTCATCATTTGCAGATGTCTCTCTCTGCTGGTCATCACCAATCTCCTGACAAAGTGCAACAACTCTGCCTGTGAAATGTGGAAGTGTCTCCATACCTTCCATGGCAAAGTAGATGTCAATGTACAGTTCTCCCTTAGATCTCATGTCATGAGCCTGAAACTTATAGATGCATCTGACATTGATCAATATCTTAGTGAGTTTAACACAAACCAGGCAAGATTTGTGACCATGGGAATTAAATACACCAACAATGAGGGGATTTATCAGGTGCTCATGGGCATCCTGAACTCCAGCTTCTGGGAAATGTTCAAGCAAGTCACTCTCATCACAGTTACTGAGGCTGCAACATCCAAGTCTCCTCTCACATTTGAATAGGTGGTGAGTCACATTGAGTTGGAGTGAATGTGTGTTCGACCACTCTCCAAGACCTTTGGGCCCAGATTGGAATACACCAATCAGGCTCAGGAGATTCATTGTCATAAAAATAATCCCAATGGTGTCACTTGTACCAACCAGATCTGTATAGCAAGGGGGTGGCAGGTGGAGGGCCATGACCTCCCTCACTATTGGCAAAGGGGTGGTGACATGGAAGGGTTGAAACCAGAGTGGATGGTAATCAGAGATAAAGCACATCAGACATCAATTGGCAGCACAGCATCTATGCACCCCACATGTGCACCCACTTCACTTGCTGCATCTGCATGTGAATAGGAGACAGTTGCAATGAGGCACCCAACTTCCATTTTAAGAAGGGTCTCAAAATATCAGTAAGATTCCCCTGTTTGCTGATGGAAAAGAAGAGGTTCCTGAAGGCTCTGCAGTGGTTGTTGCATGTACAGCCAATATTTATACTGGGGAGAATGGCAATAGAAGTCTTTCTACTAATATTCAGTAGGTTCTTGTTTTGGGCATTTCAGAGGATGAAGAAGAAGAGGATAATTAATTTTAGTGTGGTTTTTCTTTGTTTTTTTAACACTTTGATGCCACTTTGTTAATTTAACAGTTCAAGTTCAGTTATATTTTTCAAATTGCAAGTCCAGAGTTCTGTATCCAACCATTACAAACTTTTTATAGCCCAAGGTTGAGGTACAGCCTCCATATCCTTTACTCCTTCCTTTCTGAGAGCTTCAAAAAGATGATTGCAGTTAGAGCATTTGAGTTTAACACTGGTTTCTGCAACATGTTTCGTGCTACTGCATCTTGAGGATATTAGAATATGAAGCTCATAGTGTACACAGAACACTACTAATTGTTTATCAAGATGGTATTTTATGGAGTGTATGTTGTGGAGAAAAAGAGGTAAATGAGTGCTGGAAGCTGCTGTCTAACATATACAAATACAAACTAATTGGAATAATTCTGTGACCATATCTCAGTCAGTTCTTGTTGGATTCAGAAATGGTTTATTGGGTTGAATTCAGCATAAAAAAGCTATTTAGTTGGTATATAGAATTATATATATAACAAAAATGAAATATATTGCCTTATGTGGAGGGCACTCACAAAAAGCCTCATATCTCAGTCAATTCTGCTCAGATTGAGAAGTGATTTATTCTGTTAAAATCAGCATGAAATTCCAATTCTGTCGATATATAGAAGTATGCAAATAAAGAAATGAAAATTTATCACTTTTCAGCTGATCTATTGAATATTGAGCAATATAGGAATAATAATATTGCAAACTGCTTGCCAAATAGATCACACATATCTGCTGTGGATAGACAAATTAAAATTGCCTTGATACAGATCCAAGGTCACATTTTTGACCCATTCCACTGGATTTCCCATGGTTCAAAACCATGTGATCCACAGGTTGATCCACATCCATGTTATGGAGTGGTCTTTGACAAGGCTTTAAGCCATAGGCACAGGTGCAGTCCAATTGCCAAGAAGACTTGCAATTTTAGCAATCTTGGCAGGGAGTTTGGATGGTGGTGTACGAGGTACAGGGTTGCACATGTGGTAAGGAGTTGCGGAAATTGCCAAAACAGTTTGATCAAGCAGTGAGTATGTGAGGACAAGGTTGGCAAGTAAGCCAACAGTACTATGGGATTTTGACAAAAGAAGAGGTTACTCATATACGACATAACTTGAACGCATCTGGATGTATAGTGAAAATGGTAGTGTGATTTTGGTCCACTGAGTCTGCAATGTCCTAGAATTGAAATGAAAAAATTTCTGGTTGATGTGTGGGTGGTAGCACTCACAACAATTATAGAGGAAACTGTATTTTCTGCAGGGAGTTGGAACTCAACCCAAGCTTTCAATGGACCAGGTTGGAGGATACATGGATTAGTCCAGGAAGGGACATCAGGTAGTTGAATTGTGACCTGTAAGGAACAAGAGCAACTAACGAGGAAGACTGTTGAGCCATTGAGAGACAGAATTTGAAGTTGAGTTGAGTGTGTGAAAAATGTCTTGAAATTTTTTTGTGTACAAACACTACCAAATTGTGGCTGTGCTGTAGCCTGTCTGGATGGGCTATAGCACAGCCACAATTTGGCCTGGTTGTTATCTTCTTGTGGCACATTGTAATATGGGTAGCATTTCCCAATTAACTGCAGTTTCAACATACTGTGGGTTTTTATATTCAAAATGAGTGTTATTATCCATCCACCTTACCTACATTGTGAGCTGAGGAGCAAGATGGCTGTAGGGGACAGTGGAGATGAGTAGAAGCACATGAGAGTGACACATGTTTATGGTTCTTGGTGGCACTACAAAGATGTGCTGTGCTGGGGAGGGGGGGAAATATTGTGTGGAATGAGAGGGTGGTCATGGCCATGATGTCTGATGAAACCTTGGTGCTGGTCTAATATGCAAAGGCACTCTACAGCAAGTTGTAAGAATGTGGTTCAGTGAGACAGAACAAATGGACACAGACCTTGTCACCATCAAAATGCTCTTGTCCTTCAAGCAGAGTAGAAGGTTTAATAACATATAAAAAGTACATATGCAGTAAAATATAGTCTTTAATATCATTCAAAGGTGCACCCTCTTGGTACATCATATTTTCACCTGCAGATATTAAACATCCAATGTGTATATATTTTGCTGATAACAATAAAACATTTAAACTATATTTACAGGATAGTAATGAATGTCTTAAAGTTGTGAGTTGTGAACAGTTTTCATTGCCTAGATGATGAGTGTTAGGAGTGGGGTGGGTGGCACAGCCTTCTTCAGCCCTTGTTTTTTGTATTTTTTTCATCATTGCAGTCTCACTAAATTATTGTAAAATATATTTATTTGCATTCAAATTATTACTACATCAATTGAATTAACTATAGAGAACAAGGGCTGCTTGTGGGAGAGACATAGGAAATTAGCTAGGGCTCAAAGGAGTGGCCCCACATTAAATTGTTGTAGCATAGGTGGTCATAGGTAATTATTTAGGTACAGTTGTCAATGAGATATTGAGATCATCTTATCAACCTCAAAGGGAAGTGGAAGTAAGGCTGTGGCAGTGGGAATGGTCTTTTGTCAAGTGGTTGAGAGTGGGGGGGTGGCAAAAGTGAGTTAGTGCAGTGCATAAGGTGTCAAACAATGGGGTGGGTGAACAGTTTGTGAGACCACTTTGCCCTCAGATTTACATTATATATTGTCAATTGTACTTATCTTAGGCTGTAGCTCCTGCCCTTGCCCTGTCTCTGGCTTGCTGCTGCTACCCTCACTCACCATGGCACTTGCTGGACATAATTAATGTCCTTGGGGCATGCTTGAGCTGGTTGCTGTTGCTGTTGCTGTTGCTGTTGTGGCTAGGCAAGTCATTAGATAGGAGGAGGATGGCAGATGAAAGAGGCAAGTGAAGAGGACTAGCCATGTCACTATTGAAATGTTACATGCTATATTCTAATTGGCTGAGAGTATGGGACCTCAATAGTCTTGATAGACTTGATAGTGCCCTACAAACACAAATATTAAGCCAATGAATGTTAAGATAGTTCTCCCAAATTTAACAATCTTCAACCTATTGAGCCTACAATATTATAATCTGGAAAGAAATGGAAAGCAGCTGTCCAACTAAATAAACAGACAGTGCTGGATGAACAAGCTAAAACTCATTATTTGACTTCAACAATTAATTCTGAAAAGTCTAGTGCTGCTGTATTTAATGATATAAAAATTGTAGATAAAACTTATCTGGAGCATTCCTTTAAGGCTTCTAAAGGTCAGCTGTTGTATCAATGTTATCATGTCATAACATGTATAAAATTTGTACTTAATTAGCAAAAACTATGAATGAACCTGATGAGCCATTTGGTGGCATTAACATAATATTTGCTGGAGATTTTGCACAACTATCACCTGCAATTGGAAAGGAGGCCACATCAGCATTCAGTATGCATTGAAGATCAGATTGAGACCACTTGATGGTTTTGAAACCAAAAGACCATCAAATGCCAAGTTGTTGGCACTGGATGATGGGTATATGTTTAGGGGTTTTGTACAGGCAGCTTGGCAGGCGAGATCAATGTGAATAGGTAGGGGCAAAGCGAAGTAGATTTCATTTTGAAGGTTGACAGTGTGCTTCATGGCAGTAGGCATGCAGTGTGCATTGAAGAGCAGATCAAGACCCATGGTAACCAAGATTTCTGCAGCAGGGCCAGACAGATGAGAAGTGCAGTGACCATTGTAGCTCAACATTCTCATGACTGGCCCAGCACATGAACTCTCGGCAGTTGACATGATAACAAGAATGAATATTACATCCCAAGGGTGGATCCATTTATCAGTTTTGATGAATGTTAAAGCAGACTTGAGCACAGGCAAGCTCTGGCATGTGAATGGTATAAGTACCTCAAAGTCATCTCCTTCATAATGAAAGTTGTTGCAATTGTGTAATGAGATCCCAAGTTCAATGTGGGCAACTCACCAATTATATACTTGACTGAGGGGAGCTGGAAGTAATAACAGTAGGACCAAAAGCACAATGGTAGTAAAAAGAAAGTGCATTATTATGATGAATCAACCAGGTGAGAGCACAGGTAGAAGGAGATTTTGACTGAATTTCTGAGTTGTACATGTCTGAACAGAGTTGTCATCTGCCAATGGCTGACCCTAGCTGACCATGTGTGTAGACTGTCTGCAGTCCAGTTCAGTGCGAGTTTGGGCATTTGTTGGAAAAATCTAAATTTGGTTATAATACCAGGCCGGTTTAGATGCCATTTTGAGAAGAACAACACTTTATAAGGACATGAGGGTTTTGTAATTATCAGCAATATTATAATGCCTCATAATGACTTGTAAGGGTGATAGGGTTATGAAAGGAAAAATCCATTCCCACAAGCCATTTCTGACCAGTGGGATATATGTAATGAACTTTACAGTGTGGTCAGTATGGGATTTGAACCAGCAAGCTTGTGATTATACAGTTTAATTTATACAGATGTGGCCAGCACATTATAACACTTGTCAATAGCTGTAAGGGCAACCCTACAGGGTTTGCATAAAAACATCTAGTCACAAAGTTCTGCAAATGTTGTTTGTCCTACTTTGTAATGTGACAATGTCAATCAAATTTGTGACATATGTCATATCTCTACCATGCCACTGAATATCACAACTTAGTATCCTCATAATTGTAAGCATATGATATATCATTGCCTGGGGTTATGAGCAGAATAAAACCGCTCTAGAAATTGAAGAATTGGCTGGATGCTGCTAGTGAACTGCTTGTCAGATGCAAAAACTTGATACCCCTTTTATATATTTTCTGTTTCCTAATCACTGATGGGCCAACAAGAAAGTGGTAAAATGCAGCAAAACCAGGTAGACTGGTACTGTTAAGGAATGGGGGTTCTGAGAGTGAGGAATATATTGGTGTGTAAGTTATATCATGACTCTGGGTAACTCATGGATCACCACAGGTTTACTGGTGGGAATACTCATGGGTTTAATATCCATGAGTCTAAATCAGTCTCAATCAAGGATTTTTGAGGATCCAAGTATCAGTTTTTGGTAAATTTTATAACTGAAATTATGAGATACCTGTGAGTGCTCATGAGAAATACTTGTGGGAAGAAAATACTCAAGGATCTGAATATAACCTTTAAAACTTAAAAACCCATGGATCCAAGTTCAAGAGTGGATGGACATTGAAGAGATTCATTATTATTTAACTTTAGAGAAAGGAAAGAATCAAATTATGTCCCTCCAAAAACTCATCCAGAAATCCAGTGGAATGAAAAAAAACCCCTCTGGATATATCTATATTGGAAAACATATGAACTTGTAAAACAACCAGGCAAAGAAAAGAAAAATAGATATGCTGATGATGTAATGATGAAAATATAAATTTAATAGCATAAAACAGCAAACAAATATGGGACATTTCATTCCTGTAAAGGCTCCATTCCTGTGCCAGTTGTTGATAGCAGTTCAATTTCCCATAAACATAAAGAAAGAGATGATAGTAATGATCTATCAGAAGCAAAAAAAACCACAACAATGATCCACTGAGCCATCATAACACTCATATCAACAATTGATGGGATGATGCTGTTGAGAAATTTCCATGATGCCTTAGCAGAGTTTCACAGGTGCTCATGAAAGATACCATATCCATCAGGCTGAGCATCGGAGATTGAAAGTGCTTGGAAAAAGACATGCTCAGTGACAATCATGAAGATGGCATCTAAGAGCATGATAAGGAAACTGGTGAGGTAGGTTTTATTCTCAAATGAAAATAATTCTGGGACTGGGCTCAAAGAATCTCAGAGTGGACCATGACAGAGAGTGAGCTTAGACTCACAGCAAAACATTGCCACTAAGTATATAGAGATATTATAAAGGGCAAAATGAATGAAGATTCATATATTGTCCTTAGGGCAAAGGCTTCACATGTAGGTTGAGAACCCCAGGTTCCAAATGACAGAGAGAATTGCAAATGTGAGTATCACATAAATGAGGAAGGTATCATGATCCAACAGGTGGACAGCAAGTAGAGTGAAACTAGTTACTAAGGATGTAGGGTGGGATCAATTTGGACAAGGATGAGGAATTCCATGTTGTTGACAAAATAATTACTTGCTTTACCAGAAAAATAATATAAATTCTAACAAATATAAAAAAAGAGAAGATAGTAATGATCTGCCAGAAACAAAAAGAAACAAAAATTACATTCAAATGATAAAGTAAAAAATATAAAGAAAGAGAAAATAATAATGATTTATTTCAATAAAAAATAATAATACAAGATACATGCCTCTATTTCAGATAATACAGAACCATTAAGACTAATATTTGACTTATTAAACTACAGCTGTGTATACAATGCTATGTTGACTATACTCAGAAATGTCTGGATATTAGAATTAAAGCATTGGGATCATTTTTTTAAAAAGAAACCAACAGTCAATATTTAAGAATTTTAGGTTTAGAATTACCAAAAAATCAGAATGGCATATGTTTAGTAGAAAACATACATAATAACATTAGATATATTTTTCATCAAACAAACAGTAGTGCTTTTCCTTGTGGAACAAAAGGGACAAGTATTGAGTCTATACTACTTTATATATTCAAATCCATAAACACCATTACCAAAAGTCATTTTGTTTGCTTACAATGTAGTCATCAAGGCAGAGTTGTAGCTAACAATCAGGCTTCTGTAATTCATGCTACTGATAATATAGCAGGTTTAACAACTGCCAATTGGGTAAATAATATCAAAGGACCTAGCCATCATAATTGTTCAAACTGTTTAGCTAATATGATATAACACACAATCTTCTCTAATATATCTAATATCTTAGCCTATGATATTTATAAATAAGATGTTACAATTAGTGACAAGATGGTATTAAAAAAGATAGTAAATCTAAAATACTTTATTTAACAGATATAATATATTTTGGAGCATTTCACTTTTTTGCATCTTGTATAATCTCATCCAATCAAATGGTATGGTATCATAATAGCATGTTAACTGGCTCAACAACTGTGCAAGAGGGATTTTTAAATGAGATTGCAAATCTAAATATTTGTAATGAAAGACATGCAACAGCAGCAATTTATTCACAAAAGTATTATCTATTAAACTACAACTTTATATAAGCTACTTATCTAAGGATATAAACACACAAGAAAAAGACTCATACATGCTATGCAAAACATTGGGGCTCTCCCAACCATTTGCTGATGTGGTTCTGCATTACACATTTCTCCTGCTTTGCTTGCCAACAAATGATATCAACTCTTTATCAGCACTTGAAATGAAATCCCATGCTTTGGAAACACTTTTCCAAAAACTTGTTTCACAGTTATTGTAAGCAAGAAGGGACACATCTCCCACCTTCTGCTATGCATTTGCAGGAAGGTCCTGAAAACAGCAGAGTGTGTTCAGCAATGCAAAGCTTACAGAGTTGATCTGATTCCATATCAACCACTATGAGGCAAACAGCTGCAGCACTGTGATAAACAGCATAAGTAATGTAAGCAATAAGATGGGAAGAAATGTGATGCACACAGTTCACCTGCCCTCCAGACTTTAACAACAATCTCACTGAATGCCACAATTGGGGAAACCAAAATGTTTGGAGAACTGTTCCAGAGTAATTAGTTATAGTCCAAGTACAGAAGCAAGGAAATCATACCCTGACCAAGCTTAATGTAAATTTCATATTCCAATATGATCTCCTTGTTATATTCTTGTACTTGGTCATGGCAGGCTGGCTCATCTTCTTGGGCAGCCACTCATTCATGATGCAAACAGTATCTCTTGGTATGCATCTTTTGTAGTAACAACAAGTAATGGAACTCTGTCTGCTGATATCCTCATGTCTTTGCTATGTTTGTTCAGAAAACCAGATAGTGACTGGACCAACACATTGCCAACTTGTTCAGCTGTTGGAATAGTGGAAAATAGCAAATTGAACTGTTCTGCAAGATGAAATGATACAGGAAAATAGCCATTGAACATGGACAGTAGTTGTGGGTGGTGATAGTATTCCAATAGTATGTTCTGGGCTAGGATATAGAATGTCATTTGGTTTTGTGCTCTTTCAGAGAAGGTAATTGATAATGTTGATAAACTGATATATGTGTTTCACATATTCCATGAAAATGGTCAATGAAAGAGGGTAGAACTTCTGCTTTGGATAATTTAGATTTTACATGAATATGATGCTAGATGGCCACAAAAAATATTGCAGCAAGTGGTATTGTTTGAACCAAGTCTTGTAGAAATATTTAAAAAAGTAGAAAATCCATATTTTCTTGAAATTTGATGGGATTCATTGACATGTATATGTTTTACATATTTAAATCTTCATTAAATAACAGTAAGTTAGAGTGTACAATAAATGGCATCAGTTCATTTAATTCAATAGTATAGTGTCTGCCTCCAATTGAACCTGTTACTGAAGAAATGACATTGTATCTGGAGTTACAGATATTATTATTGAAACAATTGACAAAACATTTTGGAACTGAAGATATTATAAATAATATAATCATATGAATGTAAACTACATAATAATAATAATATCAAGTATAGGGTTTAGATTAATTTCTATATGATATGCTAACATAAAAGAATTTTCTCTTTATAAGGTCTTACATTTTGACAATTCAGAAAACCATTTTTTTCTTTATTTAAGTTGGTTTATTTCTACATCACATCACTACACTATTACCAATTGCAGAGAAAATATATACAAGCTGTTTTGTGACTTCCAGATTTCAAAGAAGTAATTCCTGTGTTAGCCAACTATAACATATAGTATATGTAATAGCAGTTTTATTAGCAAGGTCAATACATCTATTCTAATACAAAGCCCAAATTTCATGCTATATTGTATAACAGATCAATTATGACTAGCTTTTCTAAAGTATTAAACATCTAGAACATTTTTCCATAATAAGACATTACTTTTCAGTACAGGGGATAACCATTGTGATTATATAGCACTAAGTAGATCTTCTAACTGTGGATGACTGTTTAAAAAGTGCTTGGATGTAATTTGTTTAATTATACTTTTAAACAAGATACTTTTGTTTGAGTCACTACCTCTGGAAGAGCCATGGTATTTTCCCTCAACAAAGGGTTACCTTCCAAAAAGACTGCATATTTACCCATAGTGGGCCACCACCTCTTGTTCAGGTTATATTGGTTAATGTATTACAACATTACTCATATTGCTTATAAAAGCCTAATTTTCCAATGATAACATATTATGCTGGTAAACTAGTAGTGCAATACAACATAAGTTGTCAGACATCATAAAAGAAAGTGAAAATGGGTCTTCCAAAGATATATTAAGTATTTTGCTGTTGCATGGTCCATCATTAGAGAAGTCAAATAAAGATGACATGTAGTAAGATGGGATATTATTAAATCAGATAAAGTCCATTTGTAATAGGAAAGTGTTTGTTTCTGCATTTGTTATTGCCAGAAAAGATACAGGAGTGAGAAGCCCAAAATCATATAGAGGTGATTGAGGTTAGACATTGTATGACAGCTAAGAGTGCAAGATATGGCAGAAGATGTGGCAGAAGACAGAATGGAAATCACACCATATAAATTTAAATTTAATCAATATAACAATAGACATGTGATTAGTCAGTCATATAAGTTTAAACAATTATATAATTTCTAGAAAATTAATTTGACAATAAAATAGTTAAGTTGGAAAGTGGGTATGTCCAAAATGGGTGGTTGTGTCAGTTATATATGGATTAGATAAGAAACACTTTCTACAAATAGGAGCCAAAGTATACATTTAAACAAAAATAAAAAGGAGATTGATTGCATGGCATACAAAATATATAAATAACTAGTTCTGTACAAGTCAACTGTGTATCATAATACAAAAATACATACTACAGTATGAATGAGAAAGGTATGACATAGAAAACAAAATTTGGAAAAGAAGTTGCAGCCCATTAAAAACTAAGACCAATATTGCAATCATAAATCTCAAACCTTTTTATAATGTGCTGCCTTTGAAACACCTTTTTTTCCTTGCAGAGCCATGAACACCTTTTGACTTTGTCTTGGTAGTAGCCATAGAAAATGCTGCAGGAATAATTGTACTATGTAGATACTAAAATTTGATTGCTCTTGACATGCCATAAGGAGCTGTTTAAAGGGTGGGCCAAGTTTGGAAGGAAATCAGAGAAGTGTGCAGAGATCAGACAAGAGCTGGAAGACCACCAATGATGACAAGCAAAGCTGTAGATGTACATCATTGGCTTTCAGTTATATCAAACAAAACTAGATTTCACACCTTGCAGATGATGCTTGCTTTGCTAGAGCACTCACCAGACTTACATCTGGATGAGATTCAAGAAGGATTCAAGAACAACATGGGGTTGATATCTGACTCTTGCTAGACTGAATATCGGTGTCAGAGATCTCCCAATCATGAAACCATTCTCATGGCCTAAGTACCACTACTTAACTCATGGGTTGTCTTGTTGCACACACGTGTATCTTTAATGCTTCGCAATTGACTATATGCAATCAACTTAAAGGGATCTGCAAACTTGGGGCAAATGTCATCCTATCAATCTTGCTGTCAACCTCCAGTCTTGAGGATATAAAGTCATGCCATAATTTTTCCTGTCATCCCCTCAGAACCATTGAAGCCTTCTCTCTCTGATCCCACAAAACCAGTGTCCAACTAGCATTTCACTTCTGCCTCTGACTAAAAGTTCATTCTTCCCCATGTTATTTTTTCCTCCCAACAGGGCCTTTCTGCATATGGCACACCTTCTCAGGCTCTCTTTTCAACCAAACAGAAACCCTGATAATATTTGGAAGATGTAAGTCAGTACATTCTCGACATTGTACCCAGCAGTACATGGGTGTTTTGTGCAGAAATAAACAACCTACTGGAGACCAACCAGGATGTCATCATGGAGAACAGAGTTCCTATCACTTGCACTGGAGATTGGCTGCCTGAGATCTGGCGGAAGGACAATGCTGAACATACCATTTTCTGAACTCTAAAGAGAGACTTGGAATGAGTTCAAACAAAGTGCATGTTCATAATTCAGCAATTAAACCTTTCCATCTGACACCAAACCTCAGCTCTCAAAAGCTGCCACTGAATACTGTGAAGAAACTTGTTGGAATTTTGCATTGCAGATCAGCCATTCCTCACTGTTGGAGACAGGAAATTGCAGTGGCCCTGGGGCATCAGTATCTGAGTGTGGTGATGCTGGATATTATAAGTCTCATTGTGCATAATATTGTGTAGTTTGCCAAGAGGCAGCAAAGATTTTTTTTTACTACACAGACCCCAAAAATTCTGGATTGCAGAGATTCCAACTGACCACCCCACCACCCCCCTTTTTGTTCTCTCTGGACATCTGTGAGGCAAGAACCACCCACCCTTTATATGTCATTACAGCTAATGTGGTACAACATACATGTAGTTTTGACAATGTCAATCTTTCTGTGCTAATGTAAAAGGGACAAAGGCATTCTATCATCTTGAAGTTCACAGTTGAAGAGGTGCTGTCTAATGCAGTAAGTCCTGCATGCATGTAGATTTCATGGATTTGGTTTTTTCAAACAGCAAACAAATATGAAATAGATTACAAATGCCTAGACTACATTAGGTACTGCTCACATGCTTGCTCTTTTGGGGAGGCAGAGTGTAAAAGAGGAATCAGCCATAGTCATGCCTGAAAGCACATGCTCCATCAGGAAAAATCCCCAGCTATGTAGCTGTCCCTATGAACTATTTGGGCTATATAGCTTTAGGCTTCACCATAGCAATACATTATGAGTCCCTAAGAATTAGGGACTCATTTTCTTATGGTACATTTTAGGGGTGGAATTCAGATATTTGATGGTGAGAAGATTTAACTTGATTAAGCATCATTTGGTCTGATGACTTGTCTCATGACCTCCAGACATGTGATGAACAGAATCACATACAATGATTGTGAGCCAGCAGGTCATGACATCATATGACATCATTTATCATGTGACTTGTTTCATGATTTGACTCATGACCTGCTGACATGTGAATTGAATCACATGCAATAATTGCAAAAAAACATCTATAGAAGTTGTTAATTTCCACTTAAAAGTTGCATACAAAGTTGTAATTAATGTCAATATGCCAAATATAGATCACAGACTTTGATTGCCTCATATCTCACTTAGTTTTTAACCAATTGACATATGCTTAGATGCATTAAAATGAGCACAAAAAGGTCATTCAGATGGTGTATATGACATTGTATGCAACTTTTAAGTGGAAATTAACAACTTCTATAGATGTTTTTTTGCAATTATTGCATGTG
>Ga0210383_10002373_pt1 | contig 17038 bp, 17 predicted proteins | sample IncBWC14OmetaG_FD_160072 | JGI IMG/M metagenome (GOLD analysis project Ga0210383, IMG submission 160072) | Forest soil microbial communities from Barre Woods Harvard Forest LTER site, Petersham, Massachusetts, United States - Inc-BW-C-14-O ...
CTGCGCCACCTGGAAGTGGCTCAGCGAACCAGCGTAGCTCGAGATCCCCTTATACAGCGCCTCGGCCGTGCGTTCGCGATATTCCTCGCGCCGCATGATGCTTTCATCATGCGCGTTGCTGACGAAGCCGATTTCCGCCAGCACCGATGGCATCGAAGCGCCGATCAATACCACGAAGGGAGCCCGCTTTACACCGCGATCTTTGGAGTGCGCATCGGTTTTTGCGGACAAGTTGTACAACGCGTTCTGGACGCGGCCCGCAAATTCGCGCGATTCCTCCACTTTGTCCTTCAGAGCGATCTTCTGTAGCAAGCCTTCTAATTCGGAAACTGTCAACTGCGACCCGGAGTTTTCCCGCGAGGCAAGCTCCAGCGCGCTACGCGAAGTGGTGAAGTTCAGATAGTACGTCTCCACTCCCGCTGCGTTGCGCAGGGGTGAGGAGTTAGCGTGAATGGACAGGAACAGGTCGGCCTTGGCATCGTTGGCGATCTCGGTGCGGCGCTCTAGCGGAATGAACGTGTCGTCGGAGCGTGTGAAGATCACTTCGCTTCCCATGCGGGTTTCAATCAACCGTCCCAGCCGTTGGGCGACATCCAAGACCAGATCTTTTTCCCGCAGACCGTCCGGTCCAACAGTTCCCGTGTCGTGTCCTCCGTGCCCGGGGTCAAGTACGATGCGCCCCACCTTGAGCCCCAGCACGCGGATCATCGACCGTTCGCCGGAAGAATTGCGCTTGGCGGGCAAAGCCGTCTCGATCGGCTGCGGAGGCGTGGTTGAAATCACATTGGCTGTCGACACGGATGTTGGGGCGGGAGCAGGCTTGGCAAGAACCGCTGAGGGCGCCGAGCGGGTTGGCGCGGGACTCATCATCTTGTAATCGGCGGGCAGCATGGCCGGAAGTTGTGTTGCCATGTATCTCGCTTGCAACTCCGGGGGCGGATCCAGGGCGATCGACGCTTCTTGCGCCTGCACCACGGGTGTAGCCGCAGGCGGGACCACAGGCGGCGGCATAAATGGGCGGCGTTGCTGATGTTCCACAGGCTTGGCCGAAGGAAGCAAGGCTGGCGGCGATTTCAGCGGCGCGCTGGTGGTCTCGGGCGTTTTGGTTGTTTCCGGCGCACTGCCGGTAGCGCGCAGCTCGATGATCAGACGGCTGGGATTGTCCAAGCGCGAAATTGTGGATTCAACGTTGGTTTCCAAGTCCAGCACCACGCGCGTGACATTGTGTTGCGGCTCGGCTACCCGGATCTGCCGCACAAAATGATCCGAGACGGCTATCACAGTCATCGACTTATGGCTGATTATCGGAGTGGTACCCGTGAGATCGAAGAACAGCCGGTCGGGATTATCCAAACGATCAGACTTGACCTGAAAATCGCCGTCAGTCTCAATGGCAATACGGGTGACGCTGCCAAGCGACCAGAATCGCACGGCAGTGACATGATGCAAGTCCGCGGTTCCAGCCGCAAGAGAAGTACCGAGAGCCATGAGCAGCAATGCCGCCAGCCTGGCGGACTCACTGCGGCCATGCTTGTTCCGGGGGAGGTGTAGCATGGATTTCCTATCGAGTCGCGATGTGCAGCCTGCCCTCTGGATCCACATACGCAAGGATGTGCTTGGGCGCCTCGTCAGTAGAGTTGGGGGCTGGCTTCGACTGCCCGGCGCTGGCCTCGTGGTTCACCGCCGCGCGTTTCGCTTGTCCGTATTTCTTTCCCACTTTAGCGACGTAGCTCACAGTCTCAGCGTACGGGGGGACGTCTTTGTACCTGGCCACTGCTTTCTCGCCCGCATTGTAGGCCGCGATCGCCAGCCGATCGTCGTGAAATGTGTCCTGCAGGAACTTTAGATAGCGCACGCCGGCCTCAATGTTCTGCTTCGGATCGAAGCTGTTTGTCACGCCGAAGCGTTGGGCCGTGCCGGGCATCAACTGCATCAGGCCTTGAGCCCCTTTGGGCGAGACCGCGAACGGATTGTAGTTGCTTTCCACTTGGATCACCGAATCTACTAGTAGCGGATTCACGTCGAAATTCTTCGCTGCGTCTGCCACCAGGCCGCGCATATCCTGATCCGCTCCGGCCGGCTTGGGCGGCGCCACGAGGGTTCGCACTAATTGGCCGCTGGGGGTATCTACTTTGACCACCCAGACTGCACGAACATTCCCGGACGCCGCGGAGGGCGTCAGGCTAGCGGCGCTCAGATTTCCCAAAACCACCGCGCCCAGAAGAACTTCCAAACAAAATCGCATCCTTTTGTTCTACCCGATTATAACCGGATTCCTTCCGTCCGCAAACTTTTCTTTCCGCTGAGGCATCCGGATGCTAATGCTATTATTCTCTCATGCAAGCGTCGGGTTTTGTGCTGGCCGGTGGGGCAAGCAAGCGGATGGGCCAGGACAAGGCGTTGTTGCCTTATCGTGGAACAACCCTGGTGGAGCACGTCGCAAAAACAGTGAGTGAGGCAACCGGTTCGGTGGCGTTGATCGGCGATCCTGGCAGGCTGGGCCATCTTGGCTTGGCCGTCTTTCCCGATGAACTGCCCAGTTGCGGTCCGGCCAGCGGTATTTATACGGCCTTGCGAATTTCGGAGACAGACTGGAATCTGGTGCTCGCCTGCGACATGCCGGCTGTCTCGGTCGAGATCCTGACCGAACTGCTGCGCCGGGCTGAGACTTCGGAGCGGCAGTGCGTTACAGCCGCCGGACTTTACGGCGAGCCCGAGCCTCTGTGCGCTGTTTACCATCGGCGCTGCCTGCCCGCGCTGGGCCGCTCGATTCGCGATAAACGCCTAAGAATGAGGGACTTCGTAAAGGAAATCGGAGCTGTCTGGGTGAAGGTGGATACCGCCGCGCTGGCCAACGTCAATACGCCCCCGGAATGGGCAGAATTCGAGGCGAAGACGTCATAACGCTCGAATCATGACCGACAAACTCCACTACATCGAGTTTCGCCATGTTTATAAGACGTTTGATCGCCCCGTTTTAGTCGATTCCAACTTTTTCGTAAACGCAGGTGAAACGGTGGCCGTCATCGGCCGCAGCGGCGTGGGCAAATCCGTCAGCCTGGGCCACATTATGGGGTTCCTGAAACCCGACCAAGGCCGGGTTTTCGTGGCCTATCAGGACATCACCGACTTTACCGAGACGCAACTGCGCGAAATCCGCAAGAAAGTGACTATGGTGTTCCAAAGCGGCGCTCTGTTCGACTCTCTAACAGTGGGCGAGAACATCCTGTTTTCGCTAGAGCTGCGCGACGATTACGATGTGCACAATAAGGAAGACGTCGTGGATGGGTTGCTCAGCATGGTGGACATGCTGCAGTTCAAAGATGCTTACCCGGCCGATCTTTCCACCGGCTACAAGCGCGCCGTGGCTATCGCGCGTGCCCTAGCCGCGCAGCCTGAATGCATCTTGTATGACGAACCCACCACCATGGTGGATCCCATCATGTCTAACATCCTGGCCGAGCTGATGCTGAAGTTGAAGCGCGATTTGAGGCTGACCGCGGTGGTAGTAACGCACGATCTGGACCTGATGCGCAAGGTTGCCGACTCGGTGGTGGTGCTCTTCAAGGGGGAGGCGATCTATTTTGGCCCAGTGGCGGACCTGGAGAAATCCACCCATCCCCATATACAATCGTTTCTCGCCATGGACCGCGTCGAATTGGTCCCCGATCTCAGCGAATAGGCGCGAGTCTACTTTTTCTTCTCGAAGTCGAGCGAGGCCGAGTTCATGCAATAGCGCTGGCGCGTCGGCTTGGGACCATCATCAAAGACGTGCCCCAGGTGCGCATCGCATTTTGAGCACAATACTTCCACCCGCCGCATGCCGTGAGCAGTGTCCGTCTCAACGCGCACGTTATCGGGATTTATAGGCGACCAAAAGCTCGGCCATCCGGTACCCGAATCGTATTTGGTGTCGGATTCAAACAGCGGCGTGCCGCAGCACACGCACTTATACGTGCCGGGATCATGATTGTCCCAGTGCTTGCCGGTAAACGCGGGTTCCGTGCCCTTCTTGCGCGTTACGGCATACTGTTCGGGTGTTAACTGTTTGCGCCACTCTTCATCGGTTTTCTTGATTTCAGACATTGGTCTTCAGTCCGATTCGGATGTTGATTCCGAACCCTGACCGTCAGTCAGCCATTCCAGGTTTTTCAACTCGCTCCATTCGCTGGACCAGTCCATATGAACGAAGTCGTCGGAATCGCCGATCATGTAATCCCGCTTCTTCAACCTAGTAAGCTTATCCGGTGCCCCAGGGGGATTCATCTTCTTTCGCGTGTTGGCTTCCGGCGTACTCACACACTCATTCTATCAGTGGGCGAGGAGCGACTCCGTGATTCTCGCCGTTCCGCTCGGATTGCTTCTTTTCACCAACTGAAACTGTCAGCTACTGCTGAATGGTTACGATCGGCTGAGACGCCGCCAGCACCGCATCGGCCTCTTCGGCGGTAAACTGTTCGGTTTTGGCCGAGTGATTCATCGAGCAGAATTTCGGACCGCACATAGAGCAGAACGCCGCATCCTTGAAGCCTTCCTCGGGTAGCGTTTCATCGTGCATGGATTGCGCCGTTTCCGGATCGAGCGATAACTCGAACTGCCTGCGCCAATCGAACTTGTAACGGGCGCGCGATAGTTCGTCGTCGCGGTCGCGAGCTCCGGGCCGATGCCGTGCGATATCGGCGGCGTGCGCGGCAATCTTGTACGCGATAATGCCCTGTTTCACATCCTCGCGATTGGGCAGCCCCAGGTGCTCCTTGGGCGTGACGTAGCACAGCATCGAAGCCCCATACCAGCCGATCATCGCCGCTCCGATGGCCGACGTGATGTGATCGTAACCCGGCGCGAAGTCCGTAACCAAAGGGCCGAGCGTGTAGAACGGCGCTTCGTCGCACATCTGCACTTCTTTTTCCACTTGCATCTGGATCTGATCCATCGGAATATGGCCTGGGCCCTCGATCATCACCTGGACGTCGTAGCCCCACGCTTTCCTGGTCAGCTCGCCCAGAGTTTTCAACTCGGCAAACTGCGCGGCATCGCTCGCGTCGGCCACGCAACCGGGGCGCAATCCATCGCCCAGAGAAAAGCTGACGTCGTGCTTCTGGAAGATTTTGCAGATTTCATCGAAGTGTTCGTAGAGGAAGTTCTGCTTGTGATTCTTGACCATCCATTCGGCCAGAATCGCGCCGCCCCGGCTCACGATGCCGGTAATGCGCTTGGTGGTGAGCGGAACGTACTGCACCAGCACTCCGGCGTGAATGGTCATATAATCCACGCCCTGCTCGGCCTGTTCCTCGATCACTTCCAGCATGACATTGATATTGAGGTCTTCCACGCGGCGCACGCGCCCCAGTGCTTCATAAATCGGCACAGTGCCGACAGGAATGGGTGACGCATCGATAATCGCTTTGCGGATGCGAGGAATATCGCCGCCCGTGGAAAGATCCATGATGGTGTCGGCGCCGTATTTCACGGCATAGCGCAGCTTCTCCACCTCTTCATCAATGTTCGACGTGGTGGCCGAATTGCCGATGTTGGCGTTGATCTTGCAGCTCGAGGCTACGCCGATGCACATGGGCTCCAGATTGGCATGGTGGATGTTGGCCGGGATAATCATGCGGCCGCGGGCCACTTCCGATCGGATCAACTCGCCGGTGACATGCTCGCGCTTGGCAATGTATTCCATCTCTTGCGTGATCACGCCTTGCCGCGCGTAATACATCTGCGTCCGGATCGGATCGTTCATTCGCGGGGTAATCCATGGGCTGCGCATACCGGCCATTTTAGCGCAGTAATTGTTTCGCAATCCGCGTGGCAACTGGTTTGGAAATGTTATGTGATCTTTTCCCAATACGCGTTGCGGCCGAACGGCGTCACAACCATGTGCTTCTGAAACGTTCCGCGGCTATCGGTGAATTGTGCGCCGTTTTGATAAGTTTCGCCTGCCACCGAAAGATAAATGCTGCCGATGGACTGCAATCCCACCGGGTCGCTAATGGCCGGAGTTTGCGGCGTGGGCAGCGGCGTTACCGCGAACGGCGGATAATCCGCGATGTTGGCGGATACTGTGATGGATCCCGGCGGGGGATGAAAGGGATCGTAAGCCACCACGCCGGGCTGCGCCACGCCTGGCGCAGCGGTCACCGGCGGCTGTAATGCCGAGGGCACCCAGGTGTAGCCGAATTGCGAGCGCATCTGCATCACCAGGTATGCATCCCAGGCCCACACCATGATGGGCACGTCGATGGTGAATCCATCGGTGGCGAGCGTGGCCGCTTGATTGGAGCGCTGGTCTTGATCGGCGATTCCCGGTAGCGCTCGCACCTCCGGCGGCTGCGACGCCCAGTAAGCCTGGTCGAATTGTTGTTGTGTGGTGTCCATAACTGGCCGCACTCTAACAAGCGCGTTCGACCTGTGGCTGAGCGCCGCGGGGCAAGATGTTGAAAGATCGAATGACAAATCGCCTGGCCAGGCGGTGATCGCGAAGCGGGCGTTGAAGAGCTAGCGGCTCTTCAGCAAGTCTGGAAACTCCTGCTGCAGATGCTTCACCTTCGGGATATCGTTATACACAATGTAGGGATTGTTCGGATTGCGATCGAGGAAATGCTGGTGGTATTCTTCGGCCGCGAAAAACCCTTTCAGCGGCGTCACTTGAGTGACGATCTTCCCGTGAAAAATCTTCGCTGCGTTCAATTGTTGAATATAAGCCTCGGCCACGCGCTTCTGCTCCGGGTCTGAATAGAAAATAGCCGAACGGTATTGCGTGCCTTCATCCGGACCCTGGCGATTCAGCTCCGTTGGATCGTGCGCCACCGAAAAGAAAACTTCCAGCAGCTTGCCATAAGAAATCTTGGACGGATCGTAGGTCACTTGTACCGATTCGGCATGACCTGTTGTTCCGCTGCTCACAATTTCGTAATGCGCAGTCGCTGCATTACCGCCCGCGAAGCCCGACACTGCGTTGGTCACGCCATTCAAACGATCGAACACCGCCTCCACGCCCCAAAAACATCCGCCAGCGAAAACGGCGGTGGCACTGTGGGTTGTCGAAGCCGGCTGATCGACGGCGGGAGCAGGGAACGTGGCGGCACTGAGTAGAGAGCCTGTCATCCACAAGGCTGCAAGCAGAACATGGCGCATCGAAAAACTCCTTTGTCTTTAGTGTAGCCCGCGCTCGTTATCATGAAGGTGCCGATGGCAACGCTTCTCATCGACAATTACGACTCGTTCACCTACAACCTGGTGCAGGCGGTCGCTGGGATTACGGGCCAAGCTCCCATCGTGGTTCGAAATGATGAGAAAAATTGGGAACAGATCGAGCGTTTGGATTTCGACAGCGTGATCATTTCCCCGGGGCCGGGCCGTCCCGAGAATCCACGCGACTTTGGCGTCTCCGCGCAGGCCATCGCCGAGGCGAAGGTGCCGGTTCTAGGCGTGTGCCTGGGGCATCAGGGCATCGCGCATCATTTTGGAGGAAGCGTGGTTCGCGCCCCCGAGCCGGTGCATGGGCGCAGCGCCGAAATTATCCACGACGGCGATGAACTGTTTGCCGGCATTCCCGAGCATTTCAGCGCGATTCGTTATCACTCGCTCATCGTCGGCGAGCCTCTGCCCCGGGAGTTAACGAAGATCGCTTGGACCGCAGACGGCGTCGTAATGGCCCTGCGACACCGTACGCGGCCAATATGGGGCGTGCAGTTTCATCCGGAATCGATATGCACCGAATATGGAACGACGATTCTCCGAAATTTCTTGGCGGAGCGCCAGGCCCATGCGCGACGCACCATCCACGTGCATGCCCTCGAAATCCCGTTATCCGTAGCGCCCGAGACGCTCTTCCGCTGCCTGTTTTCGCGCGAACGCTACGCCTTCTGGCTGGACAGTTCCATGACGTCTGAGAACAGACGTTTTTCTTTCATGGGCGCGGGAGACGAGATCCTACAGGCGAATGCGCTCTCTGAATTGGACAACGCGCTGCGCGGTATCGACGTTCAAGCGCCTCCGCTGCCTTTCCAATTCACCGGGGGCTACGTCGGATACCTCGGATATCCCTCTAAAAGACACCGCTCGCCGTTTCCAGATGCGTACCTGCTACGCGTGGATCGCTTCCTGGCGATCGATCACCTTAAAAATGCGGTGTGGATTGTATCTTGTGGCGAGCCCGATCAGGAAACCGAAAAACGCATCGTGGCGTTGAAGGATTGCTCCCCGCCGTCGTTGCCGTCAATGCCCGTCGAATTCACCCTGGCAACGGAAAGGGAGGAATATTTGCGGTTGATAGCAGAATGCCGGTCGCGCATCGCCGCGGGCGAAAGCTACGAGATCTGCCTCACGAATGAATTGCGAATCCGCACCGACGTTTCGCCGCTTGCTTATTACGAGAACTTGCGCAAGCTGAATCCCGCGCCGCACTCGGCGTTTCTGCATTTTGATGACATCGACGTGGCTTGCTCGTCGCCCGAGCGCTTTTTGCGCATCGACACCGAGGGCAATGTAGAGTCGCGGCCTATTAAAGGAACCAGCCGAAGAGGAGAGACTCCCGAAGAAGACGACGCGCTTCGAGATTCCCTCGCCGCCAGCGAGAAGAATCGCGCTGAGAACCTGATGATTGTCGATCTGGCGCGCAACGATCTGGGCCGCGTGTGCCTTCCCGGCAGCGTCCATGTTCCGCAAATGATGCAAGTGGAAACGTACGCTACAGTGCATCAGCTGGTGAGCACCATCGCAGCGAAACTCGCGCCGGGAAAAACAGTGATCGATTGTATCCGCGCGGCCTTCCCCGGCGGTTCCATGACGGGCGCGCCCAAACTACGCACGCTCGAAATCCTGGATGAGCTGGAGCCCCAAGCCCGCGGCATTTATTCGGGCAGTATCGGCTACGTCGGATATAACGGTGCAGCCGACTTGAACATCGTGATCCGAACGGCAGTTTTCCACCGTGGCGTGGCCACCATTGGGGTGGGCGGCGCTATCGTCTATCAATCGCGCCCGGAAGATGAATGGGACGAGATGCTGCTCAAAGCGCAAGCGCCGCTGAGCGCTTTTTCATCCAAGTTATGATGATCGTATGTCCAGTGTTTCGCCAGTGACGCCTCCGCAGGAACAAGATGCGCCCAACGCTCTCGATGCAGTGCGAACGCTCGAAAGCGAGTATTTGCTGCAGAACTATGCGCGCTATCCGCTGCTGCTCGATCATGGCAAAGGCTGCTATGTTTTTGATTCGTCGGGCAAGCGCTATCTCGACTTCATCACCGGCATCGGCGTCAACGCGCTGGGTCACGCGCATCCGCGTTTAATGAAAGTGATCCGCGAGCAGGCTGGCCGCATGCTGCACTGTTCGAATCTCTACTATCACGCCTATCAGGGACCGCTCGCCGAACGGTTGGCCAAAGCCAGCGGATTGCAACGGACGTTCTTTTGCAATTCAGGCGCTGAATCCATGGAAGGCGCGCTGAAAATGGTGCGCGCGCATGGCCATAAAATCAATCCCGAGAAATTCGAGATCGTCGCGCTGCACAATTCTTTTCACGGACGCACGCTGGGCGCTCTTTCCATCACCGGCCAGGAAAAATATCGCCACGATTTTGAACCGCTCCTCCCCGGCGCGCACTTCGTTCGGCCGAACGACGAGGTAGCCTTGGAACAAATCGTCAATGAGCGTACGGCTGGTATTGTCATCGAATGGATCCAGGGCGAAGGCGGCATCTTCCCGATGTCCATCGAATACGTCCGCAAGGCGCGCGAGCTGGCCAACCGTTATGACGCTCTGCTGGTGTTCGATGAAATCCAGTGCGGCGTGGGCCGAACGGGCAAGCACTTCGCGTATCAGCTTTCCGACCCCATCGTACTGCCGGATGTCATGGTGGCGGCCAAGCCACTGGCCTGCGGCATCCCCATGGGCGTGGTGGTGGCGAACGATCGCGCGGCGCAGTCCATTGGTTCCGGCATGCACGGCACTACCTTCGGCGGTGGACCGCTGGCCTGCCGCGTGGCGCTGGAATTCATGGACATCCTGGATGAGCTTCTGCCGCACATCGACAAAATGGGCTGCTACTTCCGGGCCAAGCTGGAGGAGATACAGAAGCAGTTCTCTTTCATCCGCGAGGTGCGCGGCCAAGGTCTGATGATCGGCGTGGAGCTGAGCTTCCCCGGCAAGCAACTCGTGCTGGATGCCATGGAACAAGGCCTGCTGATGAACTGCACGCACGATACGGTGCTGCGCTTCCTCCCTCCTTATATTGCGACCGAGAAGGAGATCGACCGCGCCGTTGGCATCCTGAAGCGCGTCCTCAAGCTCGCGGCGAAGCGCGGCGATGCCCAGTCGAATTAATGAATGGGACCAGCGCTATCGCTCCGGCGAACAGGTTTTTGAGAATCCAGCGCCCCTGGTGGTTGAATTCGCGGCGCGACTTCCGCCCGGCCGGGCGCTCGATTTAGCAGCGGGCGCGGGCCGCAACGCGCTTTATCTGGCCGAGCACGGTTGGAGCGTTATGGCGGTAGACGGTTCGCAGGTGGCTATCGATCTCTTACAGGGCCGAGCCCGCGAACGAAATCTGGCGATCGAAGCGATCGACGCCAAGGTTGCCGATCTCGAAGCCGGCCCGTTCGAAGTTCCACCACAGAGCTTCAACCTGATTCTGTCCTGCTATTTTCTGCAACGCAGTTTGATCCCGATGATGAAATTAGCTCTCGCGCCTGGCGGGCGGTTGATTATGATCGTGCACATTGCAGACGCCGATCAGCCCCTGGGCACCCCCACGCGCGCTTTTCCGGGCGAGCTAAGTTCGTTCTTTGAGGGTTGGCACATCCTGCATTATCGCGAAGGTGAGCCGGGAGAATCAGCGCATCGGCACGCCGTCGCTGAGTTGGTGGCGCAGAAGCCAACCTGAGAGTCGAGATCGATGCTGGGAGCGGCCCGGGGGTGGGGCTCTCGATGGCACGGGGCCCCGGGGTTGGATCCGGGCCGCGTCCCAGCCCGCAAATTCGAAGCAGCTAGGCTTCCACCAGAAAAGCTTGTGTATCTATATGATTTTATGTGGACGCGTTGGTTAGTCGCGCTCGGATCGTCTCACCTTTCGGATAGTCGGGCTAACGAGAGTGTTTTAGCTTTCGACTGAGACGTAGTATAATTATTCAGAGCGATGAATAAATATAAGGCAGGGGTTGTCGGCTTCACCGGATACAGTGGCGCCGAACTCGTCCGCCTGCTCGGCTCTCATCCCAACGCCGAGCCTGTCTTGCTGGAACATCGTCAGGATCCAGGAGGCCGGCCGGCTCCGGTCAATCATCCGCAGCTTCGCCGCGCCCCCTCCAATCCGAACTCTGTACGCGCCGAGGGTCTCGCCGTCGTGTTTCTGGCTACGCCGCCCGAAGTCTCCATGGATCTTGCGCCGGGCTTGCTGGATGCCGGAGCCAAGGTGATCGATCTCAGTGGCGCGTTCCGTCTGCCCGACGCCGCCACCTATTCGCGCTGGTACAAACAGGAGCACACCGCGCCGCAGCTGCTGGCCGAGGCGGTCTATGGACTACCGGAGTTCTGCCGCGAGCGCATTCGCGGTGCCCGCCTCATTTCAAATCCAGGCTGTTACCCTACGGCTGCGAATCTCGCGATTCAACCATTGGTCGCCAGCGGAGTGGCCGATCGATCCGCGGGAATTATTTGCGACGCCAAATCCGGGGTGAGCGGCGCAGGGCGCAAGGCAACTCTGAAAACCAGCTTTTGCGAAGTCACGGACAATTTCTCCGCTTATTCGGTGCTGGATCACCGCCATGTGGCCGAAGTGTTAATGGTCTCGGGTCTCGACGAGCCGGAGTTCACCTTCACAGCCCACCTCCTCCCCATCGATCGGGGCATCCTCGAAACCATCTATGTGCGGACCCGCAACATCCAGTCGGCCGACCAGCTGCTCGACATTTACCTTCGCCAATACCAGACCGAGAAATTCGTCCGGCTGTACCAGCCTGGCACCTTGCCCGACCTGTCTTCCGTCAATCGCACCAACTTCTGCGATATCGGATTCAAGTTCGATCCAGCTACTGGACGCGCCGTCATTGTCAGCGTTATCGACAATCTGGTGAAAGGCGCCGCGGGCCAAGCCATCCAAAATATGAACCTGATCTTGGGTTGCGAGGAAACGGCGGGGCTGCTTTGAAGGTCCTGATCAAGCTGGGCGGCACTTTGCTCGACGCAGCGGAATCGCGCCAGCGCCTGGCCGCCGAAATCTCCGCGGCAGTTCAACAAGGCCTGCAAGCCGTCGTCGTTCACGGCGGCGGCAAGCAAATGACGCGCTACCTTACCGGCCTTGGCATCGAGAGCCGCTTTGTGAACGGTCTTCGCGTAACCACTCCCGAAGTGCTGGACGCAGTGGTCAAAGTTCTGGCTGGCGCGGTAAATCAGGAGCTGGTTGCGTCCTTCGTTGCGTGCGGCGTCCCGGCCGTCGGATTGAGCGGAATGGATGCTTTGCTCACCGAAGCCCGGCAGATGAGCCAGGAACTAGGTTGGGTGGGCAAGCCAGTACGATCAGACGCCCGTTTGCTTCAGTCACTGATCGAGCTGAAATATTTGCCCGTTGTAGCCTGTCTGGCGGGCGATCGCCAAGGCCAGTTCTTCAACGTCAATGCGGATCAGATGGCGGTCTCGGTGGCCGGTGCACTGAGGGTGGACAAACTTCTGTTCCTCACGGACGTCGAGGGCGTGAAGGGCGAAAATAATGTCGTGTATTCCACATTAAATCCCGATCAATGCCGGGAGCTTATCGACTCCGGAATCGCCAGCGGCGGCATGCGGGCGAAGCTGGAATCGGCCATGGAGGCGCTTCAAACCGGAACAGCCGAGGTTGTAATTGCTCCGGGCGCCGCTCCCGGCATCGTTCGAAAACTTCTGGCGGGCGAACCGGCCGGTACTCGGCTGATTGCGCCGGCGGAGGTCTGGAATGGCTAGTACGCTCTCGGAGTTGCCCACTCGAATTCAGTTCAGCGGCCAGTGCCAGAATCAATATTGTCATAGAAAGCCTTACACATTCCCGCGCTTCTGGGATTGATCAACGCTTACGCGGCCGAGGGCATTATGCTGCCGCGGACAGAGTTTGAAATGCCGTAGAACATCCGAGATTTCACGGTTATATGCGCCGGGTCGAAGCTGCTGGGATGCGGAGCGCCGCACTTTTATGCGCTCACATCGGGAGAGAAAAGGCCTTTGGCTGTCGCCCCAGCGGTGAACAAACAAGGTGTAGGTGTTCTCCTGATAGAAACTTTGGAGAAAGCGGCCATTAACAATCATCTGCATGCAATATTCGCATTTACTTATGTAGCTGATTTTTTTCGTAAGCTCGGTTTCCAGCAAGTGGATCGCGGGCTGCTGCCCCTGAAGGTTTGGAAAGATTGCCTTATCCTGTCCGAAGTTCCAGCGTTGGCGACGAAATCACTGTGGTGAAAGCCCTTAGATCCGATGTTGAGTACGCTTTATCCCTGGATTCCGGCTCAGAACTAGTCCAGATTCCTAATCCCAAGCGCACTTGATCTCGCGTTCGACTTTCACCTTTGCTTGCAAATTTCGACAGGACATTGAGATTTTTCCCTGGCTTTCTCACTACGCCTGTGTATAATTTGTAAACATACTTAGAGAAGGACTCCACGGGGAGGATCATCGGTCTATGAAGGCACAGACCATTGACGTAAAAGCATCAACCGGACGGATACTTTGCTGCACGATATTTCGTGCCGGCGGCAAGAAGTTGCTTGCCAAGGGCCACGTGATCAGCGAAGAAGATGCTCGGATGCTCGAGACCGAAGGCATGAATCAGGTCTGGGTTACCGAGCTTGAAGAAGGCGAAATTGGCGAGGACGACGCTGTCATGCAGGTCGCGAGCGAAATAGGCTGTGGAGCGCTCGAAATCCGTCTTGCCGCTGGGGGAAGGGCGAACTTGTTTACCACCGAGGCGTGTTGCGTTTTGGTGGATGATGAGCTGTTAAAGCAAATCAATTGCACGGCCAGCATGGCCATCGCCACGTCTCTCAACTTTTCCTATGCGCGCGCCGGGCAACGGGTAGCCACCGTCAAGAGCACTCCCTTTGCGGTAGCCAAGCCGGAACTCGATGCCATGCTTTCGATCGTTAAAGAAAGAGGCCCTATATTACAGGCCCGCCCTGTCCGCTCTCCCGCCGTGGCTATTCTGTACACCGATCCGGTCAACGGTGAACGTGCCAGGCAGTTGTTTGAAAATATTATGCGCCAGCGTTTGGACCGTATCGGAAGCAGCGCCAGTTTTGTCCTCTCTTCGGTCGAAGAGGAGAGCGCTGTCGCCCGTTCGCTCCAGCATTTGCTCCGCGCGAAACCAACCACCGTGCTGGTTGCATCCACCACAGCCCCCGCTGGTCCCGATGATGTGATCGGCCGCGCGATGGTGAAAGCCGGGTGTCACATAGAACGTTTCCTGGCACCCGTGGAGCCCGGCAATCTTTTCTTGTTGGGCTATAAAGACGATGTCCCGATTGTGTCCGCTCCCGGCTGCTTCCGGTCGGCGAAACCAAACGTCGTGGATTTGATGCTGCCGCCCATGCTGGCTCGCTACCGTGTTTCCGGCTGGGAAGTCGCCTGCCTGGGGCATGGCGGATTGCTCGCCTAATTTCTTCACTCCAATCCACGGGCGGTCCTCATTTCGCCCGTGGATGCTCCTCAAAGCCGGACGCCCACCAGCGCCCGGCTTTTTTTCGTCCTGCCTGCTACGCTTACCCCAGCGGCTGATATGGATCTGGTCCGGGTTTTGGAAACTGCATTGGGAGTGGCCGGGGTGTCGGCCGGCGCGCTCGGATATGCGGTACGCGTCCCTTCCAGTTCCTGGATCGCTCCTTCGGTGCACCGCGGTACTGTAGTCCGGCCGGCTATCGCCCTCACCTTCGACGACGGACCCAGCGAATCCACCCCGGAACTGCTCGAAATCCTGGCCAGTTACGGCGCTCCGGCTACATTCTTTGAATGCGGAGCCAATGTTCGACGGCTTCCCGGCGTGGCTCGCCAGGTGGCCGAAGCCGGACACGAAATCGGAAACCACAGCGATACACATCCCTTGTTGGCGCTAAAATCGGCCGACTTTATCGATCGGGAGCTCAGCGTCGCGCAGGAAGCCATCGAAGACGCCACGGGACATAGTCCGCGCTATTTTCGGGCGCCCTATGGCGTGCGCTGGTTCGGCCTTCGCGCCGCTCAACAGCGCCTCGATCTCACCGGGGTGACCTGGAGCGCCATTGCGTTAGACTGGAAACGGCAGACACCCGCTGTTGTCTCCCGCCTGCTGAAGGGTGCGGTTAATGGCGCGATTCTCTGCCTGCACGATGGCCGGGTTCTCGAACACCACCCAGACATTGGTGTCACGCTCCAAGCCGTTCGCGAGCTTTTGCCAAGGTTGATAGAGCAAGGTTTCCATTTCGAAAAGGTGACGGATATTCTATGTCCTACGAAGAACTGACGGCCCGCGTTAGGGCTGTCATCGCCCGAACCCAGCATCTTCCGCAAGAGAAGATCACCGCCGACAGCACGTTCCTGGAGCTGGGCATCGATTCGTTGGATGGCATCAACATTCTTTTCGCCGTGGAAAGCGAATTTAATATCAATATTCCCGACGAAGCGGCGCAAAATCTACGTTCGGTTCGCGATGTGATAGACGGCATCGCCAAGCTGCTGGAAGGCGGAGGAAGCCAGGCGGTGGTTAACGCCTGACATGCCGCGCCGCGTGGTGGTGACGGGCCTGGGCGTTATCTCGGCGCTGGGCGCCACTAGCGGCGAATTTTGGCAGGCGCTCGAAGCCGGACGCTCGGGCATCGCTCCCATCGAGGCGGTGGATCGCGCATTGCTCCGGTTCTCCAACGGCGCCGAAGTTCGAAATTACAGCCCTGCCCGGCATTTCGACGAAAAAGAAATCGGATTACTGGATCGTTTTGCACAATTTGGCGCAATTGCGGCGCGTGAAGCCATCGCTCAAGCAGGCATCGAATGGACTCAGCAACTGCGCGAATCAACCGCTATCGTCACCGGCTCCTGCACCGGCGGCCAAACTACCGAGGACGAGGGCTTCGTCAGTCTATATCGCAACAACAATCCGCGCGTGAACCCGTTCACCATTCCGCGCACCATGGAAAACGCCGCCGCCAGCCGCATCTCGCTCGAGACCGGTGTGGTGGGGCCAACCTATACCATTTCCACGGCATGCTCTTCGTCCAATCACGCCATCGGACAAGCTTTTTGGATGGTGCGTAGCGGCGTCGTCGACATGGCCATTACCGGGGGAAGCGAAGCGGTGTTCAGCCTCGGGTTTCTCAAAGCGTGGGAAGCCATGCGGGTGATCTCACCGGACACTTGCCGGCCATTTTCGAAGGACCGGCGCGGCTTAATTTTGGGTGAAGGCGCGGCCATGCTGGTTCTGGAGCCGCTTGAGACCGCCCGCGCTCGCGGCGCGACAATTCTGGGCGAGATCTCAGGCTTCGGCATGTCGTCGGATGCGTTTCACATCACCCAGCCTTCTCCTGATGGAGCGGCTCGTGCCATGCGCGCGGCACTCACGGATGCCGGCATCAGACCGGCCGAGATCGAATATATCAATGCGCATGGCACAGCGACGCTTGCCAACGACGCCACCGAAACCACTGCTATCCGCAAAGTCTTCGGCCCGCATGCCGACCGGATTGCGGTGAGCTCGACGAAATCGATGCACGGTCACACACTTGGGGCAGCGGGAGCCATCGAAGCCGCGGCCACGGTGCTTGCCTTGCACCACGCCACACTGCCGCCCACGGCAAACTTCACCGAACCAGACCCGGCGTGCGACCTCGATGTAATCCCAAACGTGGCCCGGCTCGCCTCACCCGAGTTTGCGCTTTCCAATTCGTTCGCCTCTGGAGGATTGAATGCCGTGCTGGCCTTCCGGCGGGTAGAAACTTAAGACACGTGTGGGCGTCAACAGGATATGGCGGAAGAAGATATCACTGTCAGCACCTTCGACGATGAGCCTCGCAAACTGAGCGATTACAAGCCCACAAACCTGCCTTT
>Ga0210383_10002374_pt1 | contig 17036 bp, 13 predicted proteins | sample IncBWC14OmetaG_FD_160072 | JGI IMG/M metagenome (GOLD analysis project Ga0210383, IMG submission 160072) | Forest soil microbial communities from Barre Woods Harvard Forest LTER site, Petersham, Massachusetts, United States - Inc-BW-C-14-O ...
AATCGTCAGCCGCAATCCGCGCCCGAAGCTTATCGCGAATACCAGGTCCTCGCTTCCGACGTACCGTGAAATGTGCGCCGTGCGGCCGGGTGTCGTCGCCGTCAGCACGGTGAAGCCGAGCATCACCAAGTGATACTCGAAATAAGCCACCAAAGTGGCGGCCATATCTCCGCCGATGATCAGAATCTTCCTGGCCGCGTAGACCCGGCGCGTCAGCGTCTCGATGCGCTTGTATTCCAAGCTGTTGCGCAGCGATTGCAGATTGCGCGACTCCTGCTCGAGCGTCGCGCGAATTCGCGCGGGTATGGTGGCTTCATGTGCGGCACTGGCGCGCATCCAATCGAGCGACGTGGCTTGCGTGATCGAAAGTTCGTGCAGGAACCGCTGAAATTCACGGTGCCCGGAAAACCCCATCGCGCGCACGATTCGCACCATCGTCGCCGGATCGGTCTTCAGCCGCTTCGCCAATCCGCGCACGCTCAGCAGCACGAATTCGCGCGGGCTCTCGATCACCGGGCGAATGATTTCTTGCCGCTTCAGGCTGAGGCGTCCCGTCAACTCGGCGAGACTCGCGCCGCGTTGATGGTTTGCAGTTGTGGATGGGGATGACCACGAAGCGCTGCGCTTTGCCATGAGCGCCAGAGCATTCACTAGATTGAGTACTCATGTCAAGACCGTTAATGCCGGTTCCACTCCGTATCCCGCTCCCATGGGATTTGCGCACCCATCTGCACACGCGCCAGATTCGGAGTTGACATCCCGGCGGCCAACTCTTGTAATGAATCGAATCCAATCTATGTGCGCCGCTTCCCCATTCCTCTCGTGACGCAACCGGAAAGCCGTTCGGACTCGCACAGCGGATCGAAGAGCTACGCCTTCCTCGTCGGCGCGGGAATTTTCCTCAGCCGCGTCGCAGGCCTTGTCCGGGAGCGCGTCTTCGCCCACTACTTCGGCAATTTCGCCGCCGCAGACGCCTTCAAGGCCGCCTTCCGTATTCCTAATTTTTTGCAAAATATGTTCGGCGAGGGCGTCCTCTCAGCATCGTTCATTCCCGTCTACGCGAAGCTGCTCGCGCAAGAGGACGAAGAAGAAGCGCGCAAGACGGCCGGTGCTGTCGCCGCGCTTCTGGCGCTCACCACTTCGCTCATCGTGCTCGCCGGCGTGCTCGCCACGCCATACATTATTGATGTCGTCGCTGGCGGCTTCACCGGCGAAACACGCGAATTGACGATCCGGCTCGTCCGCATACTCTTCCCCAGCGCCGGATTGCTCGTACTTTCCGCCTGGTGCCTCGGCGTGCTCAATAGTCACCGCCGCTTCTTCCTCTCTTACACCGCGCCGGTGATCTGGAACGCCGCGATGATCGCCACGATGTGGGGATGGGGCAGCCGATACGCTCAATTCCCTCTCGCCGAAATTCTCGCGTGGGGCTCTGTGGTTGGCAGCGGGCTGCAAGTGCTCGTGCAACTTCCCGTGGTGCTGCGCCTCCTCCACGGCCTGCGTCTCTCGCTCAATTACCACGCCGAAAACGTTCGTATCGTCGTGCGCAATTTCCTGCCGGTGTTTGTGGCGCGCGGCGTGGTGCAGATCAGCGCCTACGTAGATGTGCTACTCGCCAGTTGGCTTCCGGTTGGTGCGGTCGCGGCGCTTTCCTACGCGCAGACGCTCTACTTGCTGCCCGTCAGCCTCTTTGGCATGTCCGTCTCGGCCGCCGAATTGCCGCTTATGTCCGGCGCGCTCGGCGATAAAGACGAAGTCGCTGCGGCGCTCCGCAAGCGACTTGATTCCGGCTTGCGGTATATCGCCCTGCTCGTCGTTCCTTCGATTGTGGCGTTTCTGGCTCTCGGCGACGTGATCGTCGCGGCCATCTATCAAACCGGCGCCTTCAAGGGTGGCGACACCACTTACGTCTGGGGGATATTGGCCGGCGCCACCGTCGGCCTGCTCGCTTCCACGCTCGGCCGACTCTATTCGTCCACCTATTACGCGCTGCGCGACACACGCACTCCTCTGCGTTACGCGATTGTGCGCGTGGCTCTCACCACGGGCCTCGGACTCCTGTGCGCTTTTCCCGCCCCGCATTGGCTCGGCATCGAGCCGCGCTGGGGCGCCGCCGGACTCACGATTTCCGCGGGTGTTTCATCCTGGTTTGAGTTCGTGCTTTTGCGCCGCACGCTCAATCAACGCATCGGGCGCACCGGTCTGCCGTTCGCCTATCTCGCTAAGCTTTGGGCCTCGGCTCTCCTCGCAGGCGCAGCTGCCTACGCGGTCCGCCAACGCTTCACGCACCACTCGCCCGTAGTCGCGGCGGTCGTGATCCTCGGAATTTATGGTGTGCTTTACTTTGGGACAGCCATGGTGCTGGGAGTGGCGGAAGTCAAAGCAGTGCTTAAGCGTATCGCCGCGCGCTTTTAGCGCAGCTCGTCGCGCCGGCTGGAATTCCAGTATAGAAATATCGCAGGTAGTTTACACGACGCGCATCGGCCCGATCGCATGGCGCAACCTCAATGCGCGTCGGCGCGGCGCTCATGCTCCCGCCTAGAACCGGAAAACAATTCCCGCCGAAGCCTTCGGGCTAAATTGATAGGTGCTGAAGAATTGGGTTGCTACCGCATCCACCGCAAAGCGGTACGCCCAGCGATGGTGTCCGGCGTTCACGTCCACGCCGCCGCCCAATTCATACGCTAGGGCACCCGTCGTGCCGTTCGCCGTCTGCGGCAGGTAGTGTGCCCCGCCGATCAGACCGTGCGCCCAGAGTTCGATCCCGCGCGGCACGGACCACCGGAATCGCAATCCGCCTCCGCCCACCAGGAATTTCGCCCTGTCGCCGTACTGCGATCCGAACGTCGACGTAATTTCGCCTTCCGCGCCCACCCAATCGCGAATGTAGTAGACCACGCCGAAATTCAAGCCGTTCGTGTTCACTTGCACGCCAGGCACTTGGAAGAAGCGCACAAAGGTATAACCAGCGTAGATCTGCCACTGATACTCCTGATAGACGCTCTGGACGTATTGCGGCGAAGCAAGATCCGCGGAACTCGCTGTGCGCGCGTTGGCACTCGAATTTGCGGTGGTCGCAGCGGGAAAGAGCGAAAGATTCGATACCGGCTTATTCGACGGATCTGCGGAGCTCGCCGTGCTATCGAGATTTGCCGCGAGCTGATCCAGCGGCAGAATCGGCGCCGCCGTTCCGTCGAGCTCCGGCATCGGCGTCGTCAACTGAATTGCATGACTCGAAGGATTCCACTGCGCTGTGGCTGTGCTTGCGAGTAGTAGGAATACACCTATCACCAAGAAGACGTATTTCATCGCCTATATCTCCCAAGTATCCCAACGCCTCGTGCCCTCATAATTTGACTGAGAACAGGTGGGCGTGTCCACTGAAAATCGCTCTTTCAAATTTTGCCGGGAGGGCTGGATGCCCAAAAGTTGCCAGGAATCGCCGACGACCGCCATCAATCGCCAGCTATCGTCAGTATCGCAGGATCCGCGCTCGCAGGAACCGGGGCCGCTTAGAAAGAATACTTCCGTCCGAGTTGGATGGCCATATTTTTCTCCGCGTTGTCTGCCGCCCCGCGGTTTTCTTCGCAGGCCTTGCCCGTGTGGCGCCGGCTTGCACCGAGCGGAGTCGAAGTGCGTCTCGCCGGCGATTTTCCGCGCGCCCAGCACACGTGCCATATTCCAGCCACCCCGTCGCAGCCGAGGTGGTGTCGTAGCGGCCGACTCGCCTTCTAGCCGGGCGCCTTCTGTGCGTGGCCACATAGCAGCCGCTAGTGCCCGGAACGAACGAGGCAGCCTCTCCGTTCCGGCCCCAGCCGCGTTCCTTCGTAGAATGGTGTCAGGCCTTCTCTCTCGCAAGGAGCCGTCACCATGAAACGAATCTCGTTTGGATTGCTCGCTCTCACGCTTGCTTCGCTGGTTTTCGCCCGCCCTTACCGCGCCCAAATCGGCTCCGACGAAAATCGCATCCTCACACTCGAATCCGCCTGGTCCGCGGCCGAGCAGCGCAAAGACATGAAAGTGCTCGACGAACTCCTCTCGAACAATCTGGTCTACGTGGAATACGACGGCACCTTCATGACGAAGGCCGAGTACCTCACCAGCCGCCAAAAAGCTTCGCTCCAGCCAGCTCAAGTGACGAATGAGTCCACGACGGTTCACATGTACGGCAACTCCGCCGTTGTCACGGGCGTGTATCGCGAAAAGGGCACCAGCGGCGGCAAGTCCTACGAGCATCGCGGCCGCTTCACCGACACGTGGGTCAGCGAAGCCGGCGTCTGGCGCTGCGTCGCCAGCCAGTCCACCTTGATTACTCATTAACTGCAATCACTGCGTGTCGGCATTCACTGTTTGGAAGAAACCGCCGGCGCAAACGCCTTCGAATGGAATTCAAGCGATGCCGGGAAATGCTCCACCACGTAATCCCAGTTGTGCCCGCCGGGATATAGATGGAATTCGTGCGGAATCTTGCGCGCGACAAGCAAATCGTGAAACTGCTGCGCGCCGAGATTAAATCCGAAATCGTCCTCCGTGCCGCAATCGAAATAAATTTTCATGCCCGCGAGCTTTGGCCCCTCGCGCACAATCGCAAACGGGCTTTCGCGCTCCCAATATTCCGCGTCGAAGGGAATGCCAAACGCCTCGCCGAGCATCCGCGCGAGCCCGTTCTGCTGCGCCTCGGCAAGATTTGCGCGCGACGGCTTCTCGATCAGCGCCGCGCTGTGCGCGCTCACCGATCCGAATAATTCCGGATGCCGCAACGCAAGGTGCAGCGCCCCGAATCCGCCCATCGACACGCCCGAAATCCCGCGCGCGCCGCGCTCGGCTCGAATACGGTAATGGCTCTCGACATACGGCATGAACTCGCGCACGAAGAAATCCTCGTAACGCACTTTGCCGTCGTGCGAATTGATGTAGAAACTCCGCCCCGCGGCTGGCGTGACGATCACGAACTCGCCGATGTCTTTGCGGTCCCAGAGATCGTCTACCAGATTGATTCCGCCCGAATTCAGCAGCACCTGTTCGTTGCCGCCGAGCCCGTGCAGAAAATAGAGGATGGGATAATGCCGCGCTTTCTCGGCGTCGTAGCTCGGCGGCAACACAGCGCAGTACGCCACCGCGTGCCCCAGGATTTTGCTCGACATCGAGCGGCATTCGGCGCGTCCAGCCTGCGCGGTCGCCGGCGGCGCCACAGCAGCCGCCAACGCGCCAGCGACGAAAACCGCAATCACCATCGCGGCCCAGCGCAAGCGCCGCCACCTACTCATACCGCAACGCCTCGACCGGATTCAGCCTCGCCGCTCGCGACGCCGGATAAATCCCTGCCGCCAGACTCACCAGCACGCCGAAGAGAATCGCGATCGCCGCGAGCCACAGCGGCACTGCCGTCACTTTCGCCGGCGGAATCTGGTGGCTCCGCAAATAAACGTTTGTCGCAAACGTGATCGCCTGTCCGATCGCCCAGCCCATCGCGAGCCCCAGCACGCCGCCCAGCAGCCCCATCGCGCCGGCCTCCACGAAAAATAGCCGCCGCACATCCCGATCGCTCGCGCCCAGCGCCTTGAGCACGCCGATCTCGCGCCGCCGCTCGAGAATCGCCATCACCAGCGTATTGATCACGCCGAGCGACGCCACCACCAGCGCCAGGCTCCCGAATATTCCCATCAGCGAATCGAACACGCGAAACACCTGTTGCAAATTTTGCGACGCATCCAGCAGCGAAAAAGTCCCGAACCCCATGGTCTTGATGCTCGCTTCCACCGCCGCCACGTCTTCCGGACTCTTCACGCGCACCGTGAGGCTTCCATAGCGCCGCTCGCCCGGGTTACCGCGCAGCAGCGCCTGAATGTCGTTCACCTGCGCCGCCTGCACCTCCTCCGCCGTCTCCAGCGGCAGAAAGACGCGCTCGCGTCCGAACGCACCAAATCCCGCCGACGGGTCCGCATCCACAATGCCGACGACTTTTATCTGCTTCTCGTGCGGTACGACGGAGAATCCGCCCTCGTCGCCTGAACCGGAGCCGGACCCCGCGCCCGTTGCCGCATCGCCCGCGGCAGATTTCCTCGCAGGCGCACCAGCTGCTCCGCCGGCGCCGCCGCTCGTGGCAGGCAGCGGCTCGCGGCTCATGAAGCGGATCGTCACGTCCTTGCCGATCAGGCTCTCCGGCTGCGGCGAAAGCTGCTTCGCGAATTCCATTTGCAGAATCGCTTCGTCCGTCTTTGCGCTCGAAAAGAAGCTGCCTTTCATTCCGTCAAACGCGCCATCGCCTCGCGCCGATTCGGGCAATCCCGCCACCGAAGTCATGTGCGACGTCCCCTCGTATCGCACTTCGAGCGTCAACCGCACGTCCGAGTAGACGTCCGTCACGTTCGGCAGCTTCGCAATCTGTGCTTTCACGTCGGCGTTCAGCGGATGCGCGCTCTCGTCCACCGGCTGCAATCCCGTCCGCGGACGCCCAAAGCGCGGCTCTCGCGCCGTCGGCGTCACGAATATTGCGTTGAATAGTCCAGACCGCGCCAGTTGCCTGCTCGCCAACGTCTGCAAACCCACGCCAATCGACAGCATCGCCACGAGTGACGCCACGCCCACGCCGATTCCCAGCGTCGTCAGTGAATTTCGCAGCAGCGACTCGCGCAAGTTGCGCACAGCCAGCTCGGTCATGTCGCGCATCTTCATGGCCGCAACGCCGCCGCGCCATCGTTGCCGCCAGCGCCGCCCCTGCCGCCGTTCCCCGCCGCCACACCATCGAGTTTGCCGTCTTTCATCATCAGCAAACGATCCGCAAACGCCTCCGCGCGCGGCCGCTCGTGCGTCACCATGACGATCGTCATCCCGAGCGACTCATTAATCTCGCGCAGCAGCTTCATGATTTCGTCGCCCGTCGCGCTGTCGAGATTTCCCGTCGGCTCGTCCGCGAGCAGAATCGTCGGACGGTTCACCAACGCCCGCGCCAGCGCACCGCGCTGCTGTTCGCCGCCCGATAGCTCGGTGGGACGATGCGCCAGCCGCCCGCCGAGCCGCACCCGCTCGAGAGCCTCGTGCACGCGCGATGCCCGCTCGCCGCGATCCACTTCCGCGAGACGCAAAGGCAGTTCCACGTTTTCCTCCAGCGTCATTCGCGGCAGCAAATTGAAAGCCTGAAAGACGATCCCGATCGTGTGGCTGCGATGTCGCGCCAGTTCTTCGGAATTCATCTCCGCCAGGTTGCGGTCGTGCGCGAAAATCGCACCGCCCGTTGGGCGGTCGAGTCCCGCCATTAAATTCAGCAGCGTCGATTTCCCTGAGCCTGAGCTCCCCAGCAGCGCCACGAATTCGCCGTTTTTCACTTCGATCGACACTCCGTCCACCGCGCGGACCATCGCCTGCCCCATCGCGTAGTGCCGCATCACGCCGTCGGTCCGTATCGCCACGCCGTCCCTCAACACGCCTCCTTTGGCAAGCAGTCGTTCGATGCGCCGCCCTTCGTCACACCGTTCTTCTTTATCCCGTTCATCGCTGCGCCGGCTTTTGTCGCCTTCATCGCATCCCTAATGGTACTACGCGCGCCGCGACGCCCGAGTTTCGCCTGGCAAGTTGCCCCGCCTCCCAGGCGGCGATCTTGCGCGCCATCGTGCGCCGCTCCCGCGACTCGCGCACCCGCGCCTTCCTGCACCCGATCTCTTCTCGGCGTCCTCTGTGTTCATCCGTTGCTTTGGCTGTGGGTTTTCTTCTTGTCTTTTTCATCCGACGCCCCACGTCGCCCTTTACTTGCCTGCGCCGGAATGGTATTACCTGCCCCTGCTTTTATTCTCGCCTGTACTGCCACCGCTCGCAGTCGGCGAAATTTCGCGGAAATAGCATCAACCTCGGAGGGGCGAATGTCGGCTCGGCATTTTCTGAAATTGAAGTCCATCCTGTATCTCGTCGCACTTGTATTCGCAGCGGGCTTCCTCGCGCAACCGCTCTCGGCAGGCGACACCACGCCCGGCCGCGATCCCAAGCAGCCGATCGACGAGGAGTACACGAAGAAAATCCAGGAATACACCACCGAGCCCTATTTCACCTCGCCGCTCGTGGACTATCTCCCCGCATCGAAGACGGTGCCCACTCCGAAAGCCGTGCTCGGCGACGTCGCCGGCGCCCCCGGCATCCTGCCCTATTCAAAACAGGTCTACGAATACATGCGCATGCTCGAGAAGGCCAGCCCGCGCGTGAAAGTTTTCTCCATCGGCACCACGGAAGAAGGCCGCGAAATGATCGCGGTGGCCGTCTCTTCCGAAGCCAATCTCGCGAAGCTCGACGAAAATCGCGCTCGCCTTGCCAAGCTCGCCGATCCGCGCTCCATCAAGATGGACGACGCCGAAGCCGATCGCCTCGTCGCCGCCTCGGTTCCTGTCTATTACATCACCGGCACGATCCACTCCGTTGAGACCGGCGCGCCCACCGCACTGATGGAACTCGCCTATCGCCTCGCCGTTGATGAGAGCCAATACGTGCAGGACATCCGCAATAACGAAATCACGCTCATCACTCCGATCGTCGAAGTCGACGGCCGCGATCGCATGGTGGACCTCTATCGCTGGCATCTCGCGCACCCGAAAGACAATTATCCGCCGCTGCTCTACTGGGGCCACTACGTCGGCCACGACAACAACCGCGACGCGATGGGCGTCACGCTCAAGCTCACGCAGAACGTGCTGAACACGTACGTCGGCTGGAAAGCGCAGGTGCTGCACGATCTCCACGAGTCCGTTCCCTATCTTTACGACAACACCGCCGGCGACGGCCCCTTCAACGCATGGGTGGATCCAATCCTCACTGACGAGTGGGAAATTCTCGGCTGGCGCAACGTAGCCGATATGACGAAGTTCGGAATGCCCGGCGTTTTCACGCACGGGGATTTCGACACGTGGTCGCCCGGCTACCTGATGTTCATCGCCGCCATGCACAATGGCATCAGCCGCCTCTACGAAACCTACGGCAACGGAGGTGCAGACACCGAAGAACACACGTTGAGCCCGGAAGAATACAGCCGCACCTGGTACCGCCAGGATCCGCCGCTCCCGAAGGTGCTCTGGTCGCAGCGTGACAATAACAATTACGAAGAAACCGGCTTGCTCACGTCCCTGCACTTCTTCTCGGACAATCGCCAGATGTTCCTGAAGAATTTCTATCTAAAGGCCAAGCGCTCGGTGCTGAAGCCCACGAAGGAAGGCCCCGCCGCGTACGTTCTGCCTGCGGACGATCCACGCCTCGGCTCGCAAGCCGATCTGCTTGCCGTTCTCTCCCGGCAGGACGTAGAAATCTTGCGCGCCACGGCTGCATTCTCAGTGAGCGTTCCGGCGAAGAAGGAATCGCACCACGAAGGAAAGGGAGGCGATAAATCCGACGACGCATCGGCAAAACCACAAGATAAATTGCAGGGCGGCGGCAAGGAACCCGAAGCGCCGAAAATGACGACGGTGCAGTTCCCCGCAGGCAGCTACATCATTCGCATGGACCAGCCTTACTCGCGCATCGCCGATTCGCTCCTCGACTATCAATATTGGAGCCCTGAAGATCCGCAAAAAACTCCTTACGACGACACCGGCTGGACTTTCGGCGAACTCTTCAACGTGAAAGTCGTCCGCGTAACGGATCCGAAAGTTCTCGATGTCGCAATGGAACGCGTTACTTCCGTGAAGGCTCCCAGCGGCGTCTCCGGCACGGGGTCCGCCTTCCTCATCAACGCGAACGGCGACACGGCCCTCGGCACGCTCCGTTATCGCCTGAAAGACGCCTCGATCGAAGCCGCCGAGGATTCTTTCGACTCCGGAAGCCACAAATTCAATCGCGGTTCGTTCATCGTGAAGGGCGTCAGCGCAGACGATATGCGCAGCGCCGCTTCCGATCTTGGCTTGCAGGTGGTCGCCGGTGACGCGCCATCTGTGAAGACGCATCCGGTTCGCGCCGCGCGCGTCGCTTTGCTCCACACCTGGCTCAATACGCAAACCGAGGGCTGGTGGCGCGAAGCGCTCGACCAGATGAAGATTCCCTACGACTACATCAACACGCAGATCGTCTCGCGCGAATCCGATCTGCGCTCGAAGTACGACGTGATCCTATTCCCGCCCGTCGGTTTCGCGGGCGATCCCATGCGCATCATCAAGGGACTCCCCACCGATTGGGGCAATCCGCTCCCGTGGAAGGAGACTGCTGATACGCCGAACATGGGCAAGACCGACCAGACCGACGATATTCGCCCCGGCCTCGGCTGGGACGGCGTCGCGCACCTGCACAGCTTTGTAGAGCACGGCTGCGTGCTCGTCACCGTGATGGACACGGCCAATTTCGCCATCTCGCTCGGCTTCACGAACGGCGTTTCCGTCAATCGCCCGCGCGACATGAAAATCGTCGGCACCATCGTCGGCGCGCGCATCGTGGACGATGCAAGCCCAATCGCCTACGGGTATGGCGATAAGCTCTCGATCTATTGCGACAACGGCCCCGTGTTCGATCTCTCGAACTCCGTCGGTGGCCGCCGCGGCCGCCGCCTCGGCGGTGAATTTGGCGAACGCGCCACCGGTCGCGGCACTCTCAGCGATCCCGATTTCGTTCCGGGACGCGGGTCCATCGTCCCGCCGGAACAGCCCAAAGCTGAAACGTGGCAGGCCGAGCCGGTCACTGACGAGCAACTGCGAAACAGCCTCAACATCATTCCGCCCGCGCAGCGCCCGCGCGTGATTTTCCGTTACGCCGATTCGCACGATCTGCTGATTTCGGGGTTGCTCGAGGGCGGCAACGAAATCGCGCAGCACGCGGCAGTCATCGATGTCCCGCTCGATGCTGGCCACGTGGTGCTCTTCTCGAATAATCCGGTCTACCGCGGCGAGACCGAAGGCAGCTATTCGCTCGTCCTCAACACCATCATGAATTTCGACAACTTGAACGCCGGCCGCAAGCTGGACGCGAAATAAAGCCGTGGCTCGGGCCGCCGTCTTTGTAGGGCCCGCCTTTTCGCGCCTCTCGAGTCCCGACCCAGGTTTCAGGGTTCACACTTTTCAACCCTGAAGTGAAGGAGTCGTCGGGAAGGCAGGCCGCTCTTGCTTTTGCTCTGGCATTAGCTACGCGGGATGCAGGCCATCATTTCCGCAGGGCCGAGCCTAACCTGACCGGCGAATCGTCAGGCTTTTCTCTACTGCATTTCTCCGTGCCCTGTGCCTCCGTGGCCAATCTAGTTCTGAGCGAGCCCACGAATTACAAGTTACGAGTCACGAGTTACGCCGCTTCACTTGCTCGCATATTTATCGCCGCCGAGAAAATGCAGCGAGATGTAAGGCTCATCGCCCACCACCCAGCTATCGTGTCCCGGCGGCCCGGGCGGAATGTAGAAAAGCATTCCCGCGCGAAGCTCATGCACGGTGCCGTCGTCCATCGCCGCCGTCGCGCATCCGGAGATCACCATTCCGACGTGCTCCACGTTGCAGCGCTCAGCGCCCACCCTCGGCCCCACGTGCAGCGACCACTTCCACCCCGGCTCGTACGTCGCGCGCCCGATCGTCATCCCGCCGATGCGCACCACTTCGAACTTGCCTTTCTCAAACGTGCGCACCTCATCCGGCGCTTCGAATCGCTTTAGAATTACATCGAGTCTGGTCATGTCACCGTCACCGTAGCTGCCAATCTGGAAATCACCGCTCACTACTTACCATTCACCACTCACGATTTACTGCACGCGCTCATGCACGTAGCCCGCGGCATCAAGCGCCGCGATCAATTCCTGGATGTGTTCGGGGCCGCGCGTCTCCATCGTGATGTCGATCGCCGTGTCGCCGAGCACCACGCCGAAGTAAGCGCGATTGAAAGCCGTCTCGATGATGTTGGCATTGTGCTGCGCGATCACGCCCGAAAGGCGCACCAGCGCGCCCGGATGGTCCGGCAGGTGAATCCGCATCCGGAGTAGGCGCCCGTCTTTCACCAAGCCGCGCTCGATGATCCGCGCGAGCAGCGTCACGTCAATATTTCCGCCGCTGACCAGCACGCCGATTTTTTTTCCGCTCAGCGGCACTTTTTGATTCAGCACGGCAGCCGTAGCCACCGCGCCCGCGCCCTCGCTCAGCGTCTTCTCTTTTTCGAGCAGCAGCAAAATCGCGTTCGCGATCTCCTCATCGTCCACGGTCACGATCTGATCCACGTACTTGCGCACCAGGGGCAACGTGTGCTCGCCCGCGCTGCGCACCGCGATTCCGTCGGCAATCGTCTTTTCCGCCGGAAGCACCACGGGACGCCCGCTCTCGACCGCCGCTTTCATCGACGGCAGCTTCGACGTCTGCACTCCAATCAAGCAAATCTTTCGTTTGGATTGCGCGCACATCTCCTTCACCGCGCAAGCGACGCCTGCGATCAAACCACCGCCGCCAATCGGCACGACCACCACGTCCAAATCGTTCACTTGCTCGAGAATTTCGAGCCCCAGCGTTCCCTGTCCGGCGATTACCGTGGGATCATCGAACGGGTGAATGAATGTCAGCTTCTCCGCGTCGCATCGGCGCAACGCCTCGGCGCACGCTTCGTCGTAGTTCGCGCCGAATAAGATCACTTCCGCGCCGTAGCCGCGCGTCGCCGAAACTTTCACGAGCGGCGTCGTCAGCGGCATGCAAATCTGCGCGCGAATTCCGTGCTTGGCGGCGTGGTACGCCACGGCCTGCGCGTGATTCCCTGCCGACGCTGCAATCACGCCGCGCCGCCGCTCGTCTTCCGTGAGCAGCAGAATCTTGTTCAGCGCGCCGCGCTCCTTGAACGCGCCGGTCATCTGGTGATTTTCGAGCTTGAGGAAAATGGCGTTGCCGGTCAGTTGCGAGAACGCCTCGGAGCGGTCAAACGGAGAAACAAGAATGGAATCGCGAATGCGGCCCGCGGCCGCCTGAATTACCTGCAAGTTCACCAACGGGATAATCCCCCAGCGTGGCCCGCGCGGACACGTTCGATGCAGTGGTTAAATTTGCTCCGGCTGACCGGTGCAGCCCAGGTTGTAACGCGCTGCCGACATTGTATCCGGTTTGCCCGCGCAGTGTGAACGTCGCACAAATGTCACGCCTTGCCAGCAGCGGCGCAGCGTTCCCACTGCCGTCGCGCGCCGCGGTAATTCACCGTCGCGCTCCCCGGGCCTTACAGCAAACACTGTAGGCTTTCTCTCCATCAGCTCGCCTCGCCCTAGGCCCTTATGTAAATCAAGTGTTCCGCCGATTACTCATTCGATGCTCGGTTTGGCAAGCAGCCGGCGGTTCCGAAGGGGGTCGGATGGCCGTGTCTCGGAGAATCAGGCTGGGGAAAGATTTAGCGAAGCGGTACCGGTTTCGGGCCCAATCACGGGTGCCGGGCAAGCGAGGCGATATGAAGCCACGCGGCACGAGCAGCGTCTCAAGCAGTGTTATGAACCTGAACAAAGATTACGCAGTCGGACCGGTTGACGCCGGCGCGCGATTCGCCGAGCGGCGGTGCGTTCCGCGGTATCCCTTCGTCGCGAAGGCGGAGATGTCCGATCCGGTTTCGCGCACTTCGGAGTCGGGCAGCACCACGGAAATCAGCACGCGCGGCTGCTACATCGAAACGCTCACGCCGATGCCGCGCAACAGCGTGATCAAAATTCGCATCGTGCACGGCGACAGCGCCTTCGAAACCTGGGGACGCGTCGCATACTCGCACGATGGCGCCGGCATGGGCATCGCGTTCCTGGAAACCGCAGCGGACCAGCAAAAAATTATCGACAGTTGGGTCGCCGAATTCGGCGGCGTGTAGCACGAACGCGGCTCGACGGTCAATTCCCGCCAATCTTGACCAATCTCGACCCGATTGGGCTGCGGAAACCGCAAAAAATCGCTCCAAAAACGCGAAATTGCAAACGGCCTTTTTGTATCGAGTAGAAATTTGATATGTGATTGATATTGCTTGACTTACGCGGTTTTTTAATCGTGACTTGTATCGACTAGAAATGGCCTTTTTGCAGGCCGAATCGCTTCGTGGATGCTGCGATTAGGCTTGCGAGCCCTCCGCGACAACCATGTTCGCATTCAGCCGTTCATCGAGAATGGCAGCCGCAAACCGCGAGCAGGAAACCAGCTCATTTTTCGCCCAGCTGGCGAGCCCCGGCACATGCTGCTGCGAGAACGACTCGATCGAGCGGACCACCTTGTAATAGAGCTTCACTTCCTTCATCCAGTGGCTATGCGAATCCGCGCCACAGAGCTTCTCGGTGGTGGTAAGCAGGTAATCGAAATCCTTTTCGGTGATTGCATCGGCGGAAAGCCCGGTTGCCGTCTGGAGACAATCCGAGAGCGGCTGGGCCGCCACGGTCATCCACATGGATCTCCATTGGGAGACGGCGAACTCAATTAGCGCCGTGACCGATAAGATGAGAATGCCAATCGCGATCAATGGACTATCTCCACTTGCAAGTTTGGCGGAGGAGCATGTGTACCGCAATGGAACTTTCGTCCTACTCCAAACAAACCTTTTACAAGCGATTTACAAGCTGGCGGGAGCGCGCGCGCGTGGCCATACGGGGGCGGGCGAAAGTGCGGCGAAGGCATTGACCACATGAGCAAGGGCCGCCCCGCGAACTGCGCCGAATCAGAGCAATCCATCCATACTTACTGGCAGCTGGAACTTGTCGCAAAAGTGAGCAGGAAGAACGATCTGCTGCGCTTCAGGGGTTAAAGCCCCGAAGTTTCGGGCGTTCAGATGCCGGAGCTAAAGCTCCGGGCTACAAAAACTGCGATGCGAGACAATTTCTAGCGAGCCAAACGTGCCCAACCCTGCGCCCATTAAAGGTAACTCCGCCGTGAAGTCTGCTCCGGCGACGCTTTCAGATTCAACGCGGGCGGGCAAGGAGCGCGGAGAAGACGCCTCCGATCGTCAAGCGGACCGCCAGCACGAGCAGCTTGCGCCGGGCGAGTATTACGCCAAGCTGCAGCGGCTGCAGCGCCGCGAGTGGTGGACGTGGGGCACTTCGCTCGTCGTCATCGCGCTACTCACGGCCGGCATCGCATCGCTTTCCGTGCCGGCGATCGTGGAAGAAAAGAACACGGTTTACGGCACCGGCGTGATGCAGGCGATTTCCGGGCTCGTCTTCCTGATACTTCTTTTCGGCTGCTATCTCACGTACGAAAAAATCCTGATTAACAGGCTGCGGCTCGAACTCGCCGAGCGCCAGTCGCACTCGATTCTGTGGCGCGACCTGGCGATGGTGGATCCGCTCACCGGTCTTTACAATCGCCGCTACGCCGAGCGGCGGCTGCGCGAGGAAATTTCGCGCTGCGAGCGGCGCGGCTATTCGCTCACGCTCGTACTTTTTGACCTCGACAAATTCAAACAGATTAACGACCAGCACGGCCATCCGGCGGGCGACGCGGTTTTGAAGGAGTTCGCGAACCGGGTGGGGAAGGCGGTGCGCGTGGCGGATTTGGCGGCGCGCCTGGGCGGCGATGAATTCATGCTGCTCCTCACCGAGTGCGACGCGACGCAGGTGCCGATCATGTTGAAGCGCCTCGAAAACGCCACGGCCGAAGTGGACGGCCTCGAGATTCCCATCGGGTTCTCAGTCGGCTGGAAGGAATACGAGCCGGGCGAAAACGCCCCCGATCTATTCGCCGCCGCCGATCGCGCGCTCTATCGCGACAAGGAATCGCGCAAGCGCGCTGCGCCGAGCACTCCGGGCGCTCCCGGCACCTCCGGCGCTCCCGGCTCCGCCAACTCGCCTTCCGCTAGCTCCAACTCCCCCGCGCGCACGCCCCAAACTGTTTCCACCGATTCGAAGTAGATCCCTAGTTCCGTGACTCGTAACTTGTGACTCGTGACTCGTCACTGCGAGCCGACGACGGGATTGCCGACCCGAAGCCGTGGCGCGGGTTCTGCACGCCACGAGATTTCTTATTCGGGTGCGACTTGGACAGGGTGCGGCGCAATAACTACCTCGCCGTCGAGACTCCATTTGGTTTGATTATCGCGCCCCAGTTTGGTGGCTGCTCGCATGAGCTTTTCTGTGTCGATGTGTTGGCTCGTGCGATCGCCCGCATCTGATTGTAAAACGTCAGGCGTGAGAGGGACTGAAACGTACGCAACTTCCTTGGTTATACGCTGAAGTCGCACGGATACTGAAAATGACTTCGCCGCATACGTGGAAAGTACACCTTTCACGCTGCGGGCTGGCGGGACTGCCGCCGCAGCGCGACTTGCGCGCGTCCCGCCGAAGGCGTGGATGGTGCGCGTGCCGGCGACGACTTCGCCGCTGTGCGGCGTGCCGCGCGGGATGAAATATTCCTCGCCCGTGCCGACGGGAATTCGGCGGCCGTCAATGACCAGCGTGTAGCATCCCTCGACGACCAGCATGTATTCATCGAAGTCGTGAACGTGCGCGGCTGAGCCGGCCGACCGGCGACAAGTCCAGAACGCCATCTGGCTGCGGTCGGCGCCGTCGAAGACGTAGCCTTCGACGCCGGGCGTCGCCTGGCTACCCGCGGCGATCCGGTTCGCTGTATTTTTCATGAATTCGGGAAATTCGCGCATGGATGCCTCCGTGCGAATCGCATTCTACATCGCTCTCGCGCCGCGCGAGCTTCAGGGGCTGAAGCTCCTTTTTTTGAAATGATGAGAGGCGCTTTTTGCCGCGGCTAAAACCGCGGCCTACAAAGACAATTCGGACACAAACGGCAAAAGCACCCAGCTGCCTTCCGACGTCGCCCGCCGTCCGCCGCGGCGGACAGGCTCACGGTAAGAAACCGCAGCCCATCATTCAGCCGATTCTCGCAACGGGCCTGCAGCCGGTACCTTACGGCGAAACCATGAGGGCCATACAGGATGGGGTTGATTGCGGCGGCGCGCGCGCGATTGCGACGATGAAATCGCCGACGCGTTGTGAGGCGGAGAGAAGAGACAGCGTTGGAGAATGCGATGAGTGCGATCGGCGTGGTGGTGGGCTGCACCGTGGTGCAAACGATAACAACCGCAGCCGCGACTCGCGTTGCGGTGCAGTAGCCGGCGAGCTGGACGTTGTAGCAGTTAGCTGTGAAGTGAAGAACCGC
>Ga0210383_10002375_pt1 | contig 17035 bp, 16 predicted proteins | sample IncBWC14OmetaG_FD_160072 | JGI IMG/M metagenome (GOLD analysis project Ga0210383, IMG submission 160072) | Forest soil microbial communities from Barre Woods Harvard Forest LTER site, Petersham, Massachusetts, United States - Inc-BW-C-14-O ...
TTCCGGTTCGTCAGCACCCACGAGATGAACCTGCAGATCGCCATCGCCTGGTACGCCACCCCCTATCACATACCGGGCAACCCCCAGGACCAGCCGCATAGCACGAGCCCGACCTGGTGCGACGCGACCTGCCAGAAGGGCGACGGTCAGGCGCGGGTGATCCAGGTGGCGGAGAGAGATTTTTCCGGCGGGGGGCTTGGGTTCACCCGGGCGGTCGCGCCGTGGGCTCGTCTGCTCCAGACCTACCAGCGGTATGTGTACCTGCCCGGCACGTTGCTCGGCGTCATCGTGCTGATCGGCGCGGCCGGCGTGCTCGCCCGGTGGCGCCGTTGGGGCGGTGTCGCCCTGCTGCCCTGGCTGGTCGGGGTGCTGCTGATCGTGCTGCCGCCGCTGACCGCCGGGTTCAGCTACCGGTACGTGCTGGCTGCGGTCCCGATGGCCTGCCTGGCCGCCGGGCTGGCCTTCTGCACCGGTCCCGGTGAGAAATCTGTGCGCGCCCTGGCGGCCGATCTGCGGCGGAACCTTGGCCGCGGCGGCACTGAGGTTGTCGGGGACCAAGTGGGCGCTCCGTGATCGTTACCAGTCCGCGGCCTTTGCGGCTCGAGGTTGCCCATTGGGTCCCGCCGGAGGAAACTGCCGAGTAAGCGCAGCATGATCACCCAGATAAGCAACTGCGTCAGTTCTCGCGAAGGAATCAGCGCCTCTCCGTATGAGTGAGGGAAGGACCAGTCGTCCCGAGAGGAGCAGCAGGTGGACTGGAGCCTGTTCGTCTGTGCCCGCAAGGGGCACTTGACGTACGCGCCGGACGAACCTGGGCTGCGGGACCGGCTGATGGCTGCGACGGCGGACGGAACGGCCTGGCGGTGCCTGCGCTGCGGCGCGTTCGTGACCGACGGGCAGCACGGCAGCGGCCCGGCCGCGGCGGCGCCGCTGGTCCGCCGGGGCAATGAACTGCGCAGCGAGCTGATCCTGCGCGTATTCGCCGTGGAGCGGTTCCTCCGCTTCCTGATCATCGGCGCCGCGGCTTACGGGGTGTGGTGGTTCAAGTACGACCAGGCAAGCGTTCAGCGGGCCTACAACAACGCCCTGCCCGCCATCCGCGCTCTGTACCAGGATCTCGGCTTCGACGTCAGCCACTCCAAGCTGCTCGTGCTCGTCCACCACGCGCTGGCGATCAGCCCGGGCTGGATCACCATTTTGACCATCGGGTTGCCCGTTTACGCTGTGATCGAGCTAGTGGAGGGCATCGGGCTGTGGCAGGGCCAGCGGTGGGGCGAGTACTTCGCCATGGTGGCGACGTCGATCTTCCTGCCGTTGGAGGTCTGGGAGCTGGCGAGCGGGCACATCACCTGGCTGAAGGTCGCGACGTTCGTGATCAACCTGCTGCTTGTCATCTACCTGGTCTGGACCAAGCGGCTGTTCGGCGCGCGCGGCGGCTGGGCGGCCTACGAAGCCAGGTTGCGCACCCAGTCTGTCATCGAGGTGGAGCAGGCCGCGCTCGCCGCGGCATCGCCCGGCCAGCCCGGCCACGGCCAGCCCGCTAGCACGGCGGTCCAGCCGGCCGGCGATGCCCCCAGCTCCGCCCCGGCCCCGTCCGGCGCCAGCTCCCATCGCCCGGCTCCGCCTCACTCCGGTGACTCCACCTGACGGTGGTGGCGTAATGTCAATCCTCCGCAGGGCGGCCCGCGTCCTGATAGCTGAGCAGGTCGCCGGGCTGGCAGTCAAGGGCCTGGCAGAGCCGGGTCAGGGTGCTGAACCGGATCGCCCTGGCGTGGCCGTTCTTCAGGATGGACAAGTTAACCACGCTGACGCCGACCCGCTCGGATAGCTCGGTCAGGGTCATGCCCCGGTCGGCGAGGAGCTTGTCGAGGTGGATGGCGATGGCGTGGTCGTCCGGGACCGTGGGCGGCACTACACCGTCCCCTCGAGATCGGCGCGCATGCCGGCGCTGATCCGCATGACCCGGGCGAAGATGACCAGGCCCAGGCCGAACCAGACGACCGGCCACGACACCCCCCAGGACGCCGGCCAATGAGCCCAGTTAACGTTCCAGGTGACCAGCTGACCCAGCAGGTTCACCCGGGCGAACCCTTCGGCAAAGGTGGCCACCAGCTCACCGGCCAGCAGCCACCAGCCGAGGATCAGTACCAGCCGGGCGGCCTGGACGGTGAAGACGCCATCGCGGGCGGCCGCGCGGGCCAGCCGCATCGCCAGGTAGAGCGTGCCGAGGCGGAGCAGGTCAATGGGCAGCAGGGTGACCGTGAAGGCCAGGGCCTGCCCTGGGGTGGGATGGGCGGTGCACAGGCTCGCGGCGTTCCAGGTGCCTTGCACGCCAGGGGACAGGCCAGCCTGACTGAGCCCGTTGCCGGCGTGCTGCAGCAGCGGTGGCCCTGTTTCCACGCAGACGGCCGGGGACCCGCCGGCCGGCCCGCCGAAGCTGAACCAGGGATGCTGGCCAAACAGGGCAAGTATCACCCGGAGCCCGCTGGCGAGGACGGCGAACCAGAACACCCAGGTGACCACGGTGGCGAGTATTTCCAGCCGGTTGCGCGGTTTGCGCGACTTGACCGGCTTGAGGGTAGATGCGGACATCGGGTCCTCGCTTATCGAATATCGTTATTATCGATGATCGTAACTAACGAAAATCGTTATGGCAAGAGCGCGTACGCTACGGCGCGGTGGAGCCGGCCGATACCCGTAGCCGAGATGTCAGAGCGGGTAAGTCGCCTCGATCACGAGGCGGCGCGCTGGACCGTCCGGACGGTTGGGGAATTCATTCACGATGTCTGTATCCAGCAGGTTGGAGCAACCATCGGCTCGCGGAAGCGTGTTCCGGTACGGGAACTGGGCCATGGACGAGCAGCTCGGCGCCCTGACCTGCGGGTATTCGCTGGATGGGCGGGAGTTCACCGAACGCGTCACGCTGGTCCCCGGCCCGCGCTGGCATACCGACGCGGCCCGGGCCGCCGCGCGGCTGGTGTTCCTGCTGGCGGGCGTGTCCTACTACAAGACCGCGGCGCCACCGGTCATCGACCTGGGCCCGACCGCGCTGACCGACGCCGAGCTGGCCTTCCTGCGCGAGTTCTACCTCCAGGGCCTCGGTGAGTTCGCCTACCGCAACACCTTGGACCTGACCCCGCTGCGCATCGAGGCACACCGGGCCGACGCCCCGACGCCCGGCCAGCAAGAGCCAGCGACATCACAAAGAGCCCTTGTCCCGTTCGGCGGCGGGATCGACTCGATCGTGGTCGTGGAGCGGGTCCGGCCGCTGGCCGACGCCGCGCTGTTCGTGGTGAGCAGGCCGGCCGACCGGTTCGCGGCGATCGAGGAGCCTGCCGCGGTCACCGGGCTGCCGGTGGTACGGGCCGAGCGGGAGATCGACCCGCAGCTGCTGCGCTCGGCCGAACTGGGCTTCCTTAACGGACACGTGCCGGTGACCGGGATCCTGTCCGCGATCGCGGTGCTCGCCGCGGTGCTCGAGGACCGGCACGCGGTCGTCATGTCCAACGAGTGGTCGGCGTCCATCCCGACGCTGCAGTACCAGGGCCGCCCGGTGAACCACCAGTACTCCAAGAGCGCCGGCTTCGAGGCCGCATTCCGCGGTGTACTCGCGGGCGGCCCCGATTACTTCTCCTGGCTGCGGGACCGGACCGAGCTGTGGGTGGGCCGGGAGTTCGCGGGTCTGCAGGCGTACCACGGGTCGTTCCGGAGCTGTAACAAGGCGTTCTACACCGACCCGGCCCGCCGCCTGGATCACTGGTGCGGCCAGTGCGACAAGTGCTGCTTCATCGACCTGATCCTGGCGCCGTTCATGCCCGCCGAGGCGCTGCGGCAGATCTTCATCCAGACCGGCGAGCCGCTGGAAGACCCGGAGCTGGCCTCTAAGTTCCGGGCCCTGCTTGGCGCGGGCGCCAAGCCGTTCGAGTGCGTCGGCGAGGTCAACGAGTGTCGCGCCGCGGTCCTGCTGGCCGCGCGGCGCGACGACCGGGCCGCAAGCCGCCTGCTGCAGGAGCTGGCCGCCGAGGTGGCCAGCTGGCCCGACGCGCCGTCGGACGCGGACGAGGCCGCCATGCTGGAGCCAGTGGGCGAGAACTTCATCCCCGTCGGCTACCGATGACCCGCCCGAAACTCTCCTGGTCCGACCTGACCGGCGCCCGGGCCGGCGTCTGGGGCCTGGGGCGCGAAGGTCACGCGAACGTGCGCAAGCTGCGGGCCCTCGGGGTCGAGCCCGTCCTGGTCGACGACCACCCGGGTGACCCGAACGTGCTCGCCACCGGCGACGGTGGACTGGCCGCCCTGGAACGGTGCGACGTGGTGGTCAAAACGCCCGGCCTGAGCCGGTACCGGCCCGAGGCGGCCCGCCTGACCGGGCTCGGCATCCCGGTGGTCGGCGGCCTGGGCCTCTGGCTTGCTGAACAAGATCTGCGACGGGTCCTGTGCGTGACCGGTACCAAGGGCAAGAGCACGACCGCGTCCTTGACCGGCCACCTGCTTACCGGGCTGGGCTACCGGTGCCTGGTCGGGGGCAACATCGGTGTCGTGCCTTACGACCCTGCCGAGAAAACCGACTTCGATTACTGGGTCATCGAGGTGTCCAGCTACCAGGCCACCGACCTGCCGTGCACGCCGCCGGTGACCGCGGTCACCTCGCTGCACCCGGACCACCTGGACTGGCACGGGGGAGTGGAGCAGTACTACCGGGACAAGCTGTCCATGTGTACCCAGCCCGGGGCCGAGCTGACGGTGGCCAACGGCGACAGCGACCTGCTCAGGCAGCGCGAAACGCTGCTGGGACCCCGGGTGGAGTGGGTTGGCGAGAACGACGACCCGGACGCGGACTGGATGGCGCCGCTCGGGCTGCTCGGCCGGCACAACCGGCGCAACGCGCTGATCGCCCGGCGGTGCCTGGCCGCCCTCGGCGTGCCCGGAGCCGCCGATGAGGCCGCGCTGCGCGCGGCCGCCGCCGGCTACCAGGGGCTGCCCAGCCGGCTGGCGCCGATCGCGACGATCGCCGGGGTCACCTTCGTCGATGACAGCCTGTCCACCAACGTGCTGCCCACCCTGGCCGCGCTCGACGCGTTCCCCGGCCGCAGGATCGCGCTCATCGTGGGCGGCCACGACCGCGGCATCGACTACGCCCCGCTCGCCGCGGGCGTGCTGGCCCGTGACGCGCCGACCCTGGTGCTAACCCTGCCGGACAGCGGCCCCCGCATCCGCGCCGCGATCAAAGAATCCGCAGCAGACACAGAGGTGACCGACTGCCCCGGCCTGGACGAGGCCGTGGCCGAGGGCTTCGGGTGGGCCCGGCCGGACGGGGTGGTGCTGCTGTCCCCGGCCGCGCCGAGCTTCGGACGCTTCCGCGACTACCGCGACCGCAGCGAGGCCTTCGCCCACGCCGTGCGAGCGATCAGCTAGACGGGCCCGGGTCAGCTTCTGACCCCGGTCACCGCGCGCATCCCAGGCGGCAGCTCCGCGGCGCCGAACGACGTCCCCACCGTCGCCGTCACGCCGTGCGCCGCCAGCAGCGCCGGGATCAGTGACGTGTCGACCAGCACGTTCTCGTGGCGCTCGGTGCCGCGCCGCCACGCGCCGGCCCCGTCGGGCACGAACGTGGTGACGTCCCGGACGAACACCTCCGGAGCCGGGATCGAGAACTCGGTGATCACGGCCCAGTCCGGTCCGGCCAGGCCGCGGTTGGCCTCACCCGCGCGGACCCGGCCGAACTCCAGGTCGCAGATGTCGATGGCCAGCACCCCGCCCGGCCGCAGCGCCCCGGCCATGGCGGCTAGGGCCCGGTCGACTGCCGCGGCGTCCGGCAGGTAGCTGATCACGTGACCAACCGAGACGACCGCGTCGGCGGTCGGCAGCGGATCATCGGGCAGCGTCAAGCGCCGTACGTCCACCTCCGGACCCAGCGCGGCCCGGGCCAGCGAGACCATCGCCGCCGACCCGTCGGTGGCGATGACCCGGTGCCCGGCGGCCAGCAGATGCCTGGTCAGCGCGCCGGCACCGCAGCCGACCTCGAGCACGAGCCCGCCCCGCACCGGGGCCAGCAGGTCCAGCAGGCCGGGCGCGCAGCGGTCGGCGTGCTGCCCGAAGCCGCGGGCGTGCACTAGGGCCAGATCGTGCTGGTAGTACTCCACGTCAGCCGTCCACGACGATGCCGAGGTGGCGCGCCAGGTACGGGGCCAGGGCCACGAGCTGGACGCTGTCGATGGTGACGCCGCTCAGCGATTCGTACCCGCCCGTGATGCCCAGCGACGCACCGCGCAGGTCCACCTCGGTACAGGTAACCTTCGTGAAGTCCGCGCCGGTCAGGGTGCACCCGGCGAAGCTGACCCGCAGCAAGGTGGCGCTGCCGAAGTCCACGTCGCGCAGCACGCAGTCCTCGAAGGCCACGTCCGTGAGCACAGCGTTGCGGAAGTTCACCGAGTCGAGCTTGCCGTCGTGGAACGTGACCCGGCGCAGCGCGGCCGAGAAGGCCTGCACCCCGGCCAGCGCGCAGCCGGCCAGGGTCGTGTCCTGCCAGCCGGTTTCGGCCAGGTCGGTGGCCACGAACCGGGTGTCCCGCAGCGCCACGTCGGTGAACCGGCTCTTGCGCAGCCGGCTGCTGGTGAACGACACGCCGACAAACGAACAGTCCAGGAAGTGGCACCCGCCCGCGGCGGTCTCGTCGAACGCGGCGTCGGCGAAGCGCACGCCCTCGTAGTCCTCGTCCGGCTCCAGATCGCCCTCGAACGCGGTGAGCTCAGGCATGCGCCCGACTCTAGCGCCGGACGGCGGCTAACTGCGCAGGTAGGTCAGGACCGCCAGGACCCGGCGGTGGTCTTCCGCCGCCGGCAGCAGGCCGAGCTTGGCGAACAGGTTCCCGACGTGGGTCTCCACGGTCTTGGGCGACATGTACAGCTGGGCCGCGATCGCATGGTTCGACCGGCCCTCGGCCATCAGGCCCAGCACCGCCAGCTCACGTTCGGTGAGGGTCTGCAGCGGGCTGTCCCGCCGTGGCCGGGCGACCAGCCGGGACACCACCTGCGGGTCGATCACCGACTCGCCCGCGCTCACCCGGCGGATCGCGTCGGTGAACTGGGCGATATCGGCGACCCGTTCCTTGAGCACGTAGCCGATCCCGCGCGGATCTCCGCCCAGTAGCTCAAACAGGTGCTCGGTCTCGACGTGCTGGGACAGCACGATCACGGCCGTGCCCGGCCACCGGCGGCGGATCTCCAGCGCCGCCCGCAGCCCCTCGGTGCTCTGGTCGGGCGGCATCCGGATGTCGGTGAGCACGACATCGGGACGGAGCGCCGCGACCAGCGAAACCAGATCCACCGCATCCCCGGCCGTGCCCGCCACGTCCAGGCCCGCGTCGGTCAGCACCCGGCGCAGCCCCTCGCGCAGCAGCACCGCGTCCTCGGCGATGACCACGCGCAACCGCGGCCGGGCCGGCGCCGCCCCGGGAGTCACGGACACGGGAGGTCCGCTTCGAGGCGGGTCCCGCCGCCCGGCGGGCTGTCCACCCGCAGCACGCCGCCCACCGAGGCCACCCGGTCGGCCAGGCCCCGCAATCCAGAGCCCCCTTCGGCCCGGGCGCCCCCGGCTCCGTCGTCGCTGACCTCGACCACGAGCCGTCCGGGCTGTCTGCGGATCGTGACCCGGGCGCCGCCGGCCATCGCGTGCTTGGCCACGTTGGCCAGCGCCTCGGATACGACGAAGTACGCGGTGGCCTCGACGGCCGCCGGGAACCGCTCGTCCGGCACCGCGGTGATCGTGACGGCCACCGGTGAGCGCTCGACCAGGGCCTGGACCGCTCCGGTCAGCCCGGTCTCGGTCAGCACCGCGGGATGGATCCCGCGGGCCAGCTCGCGCAACTCGGTCAGCGCTTCGCGTGCCTCCTTGCCTGCCGAGGTGATCAGCGCCTCCAGCTCCGGGTCCGCCCCCGCCGCGCGGTCGCGGGCCATCCCCAGCGCCAGGCTCAGCGTTACCAGCCGCTGCTGCGCGCCATCGTGCAGATCGCGCTCCAGCCGACGCCGTTCGGCGTCCCCGGCCTCGACGATCCGGGCCCGGGAGGCGCGGACCTGCTCGAGCTGGGCCTGCACCTCGGCCTGCAGCCGGGCGTGTTCCAAGGCCATGCCGGCCGCGGCCGCCGTCAGCTTGATTAGCTGCGGCTCGAGCTCCAGTCCCTCGTCGTAGACCAGGACGGCCTCGTCCGAGCCCGCTATCGGCACGACCGTGCGGCCGTTGTCCGGCCGGTCCGCATCGACGGCCTGACCCGAGGTGTCCAGGTGACCGGACCCGCCCGGCTGCCGGAACGCCAGCTGCAGCGTCGAGTCACCCAGCGCCCGGGCCAGCGCGTCCCGGAGCCGGCCCGGCGAGGCGCCCGGTTCCAGGTCGACGATCGCGGTGCCCAGAGCACCGGCCGCCGTCCGGGCCTGCACCGTGCTGATCACGAACAGGGCCGGGCCTGCCAGCAGCACCAGCGGGAGCAGGACGTAAGTGACCGTAGCGGAAAAGTGGAACAGATTCCCGGTCAGGATTTCTTCTGCCCCGACCGCCGCGCCGATCCACAAGAGCGGGATCATGGCCCGCCGGGACCAGCCGCGCGCGGACCTCCAGTGCCGGACGATCAGGGTCAGGACGACGCCGGTGATCACGAGCCCGACGAGCCCTTCAATCGTGTTGAGCGTATTCCAGGCCGACCGGGACCCATCGCCGATGAGCAGCACGTTGGCCGGGCAACTAGCGTTGCAGCCGCTGAAGGCGGGATTCCAGAACATCGTCGCGGCCGTGTTGAACGCGATGTTCTGCACGTAGTCGGCGACGACCACCCCGCACTCGAACCTCGACCGCAGCCGCCCGGTCGGCCACGCCAGACCCAGATGGACCAGGGCCGCACCGGAGACGCCCTCGGTCACGTTCCCGATCGTCCACGCCACCGGATTGGCCAGGTTGACCAGGATGTACGGCACCAGGTAGAGGTAGCCGACGATCGTGAATAGCAGGCCCAGCCGGCTGGCCGGCCACCGCTGCCAGGCCACTATCCCGGCCACCATGAACGACAGCCCGACGATCGCGAAGCTGATCTCGACCAGCGCGTACTGAGAGTTCGGGGGCCAGGACGTCCAGACGAAGAGGCCCACCGCGGTAATCGCGCCCGCGATCAGGGCCGCCCGCAGCCACCGGTTCATTACCGGTCCCGGGTCAGGAAAGCGCGCAGCGCCGCGCCGGAGAGCTGATCTTTGGGCAGGAACCCGGCGGCCGGGCTGGCCGCGATCTGCCCGCCGTAGTCGCGTGCCTCGCGGGTCGAGGTCAGCACCACGACCGGAGCCGGGCCCCCGGCCGCGGCGGCGGCCAGCCGCCTGGCCACCTCGAACCCGTCGAAGTCCGGCAGGCCGATGTCGAGCAGCACCAGGCCGGGCCGGACGGCCCGGGCCGCTTCCGTCGCTTCCACGCCGGTGCCCGCCTCGGCGACCGTGAAGCCGGCGGCCTCGAGCATGCCCCGGGCGAAACTCCGGAAGCCGTCGTGGTCGTCGACGATCAAGACCGCCTCAGCTGGCTGCACGGATCCAGTCTGGCACCGCGTTCAACCGCTGGCATCAGGGCAGACCCTGAGCATTTTTCCTGGCTGGCCCGGACCGGAGTTCAGGGCGCGGCCCGATTCGCGGCACCGCCCGGCTTCCTAACGTCGGCCTTGCCGGGCAGCAGTCGTCCCGGGTCCGAACGAAAGGACGCAGACCATGAACCGCACCGCAAGATGGGTCCCAGGGGCTCGCAAGCTCCTGCCCTCCACCGCCGTACTGGCCGCGATCGGCCTGACCGTGACGGGATGCGGCGGGGGCGGCTCCCCGGCCGTCAACCCGCCGCCCGCCTCGGCGCACACCGCGGCGGAACGGGCGGCCGTCACGAACTGGCTCGTCCAGACCAATCAGATGCTGACCCATGACGACTTCGCCGCCGTCGACCAGGTCACCACCGGCCAGATGCGCACCATCTACCTGGCCGAAGAATCGCAAGCCAGCCTGCCCAAGAACGCGGATCGGGTGGGGTTCCAGCTCACTGGCCTGTCGATCACGATCCCGTGCCACGCCGGCCGCCCGGCCGCCTTCGTGGCCTATGGCGACACGAACGTGTTCGATCTCGGTACGGGCATGCAGTCCGTGGCCATGGTGTTCGAGCGAGCCGGCGGCCGGTGGAAGCTGGCCACGGCCGTCGACCATCCCGACGGTGCGGGCTGGCCGGCGCTGTGCACGCAGGGGACGCCCCCGGCGGACCCGGCCGTGCTCGCCGCCAGCAGCTACGCGCCCGACCTGGCCCGGGTGCTGACCAGCGCCATGACCGGAGCCGCGCAGACCACCAGGACGGCCGCACCGTTCGCGGTCAACGACTTCCTGGCCGGCTCGGGTTCGATCCCCGTGCAGTCCGCTACGTCCATCCGGCAGGACCGCCGGGACGGGGTCAGCCTCATCGGACGCTTCACCCTGACCCGCGACCCGACCGTCGCGCTGCCGCTGGCCGACGGCCGCGGCTACTGGCTGATCGGCGTTCTCACCCAGAGCGATACCTACAGCGCGCCCTCGGGCGTGCACGCGAAGGACTGGCCGGACGGCAACCAGGTCGCCACCCCCAGGCCCGCCGTCGTGCACCATGAGAGCGACACGTTCATCACCACCTACACGGCGATCGACCCGCCGCGCACGGCTGACGCGACGGTGGCCCTCGACGGTTTCTTCGGCTGGCCCCTGTCCGCCATCGCGAGCTAGCCGGCGCGCCCCGAGACATTCCCGCCGTGCTGCTCGACCCCGTGGCGTAACGTCGCTCCTGGCGGCGATACGGGTCCACACGGGCAAAATCTGGCCCGGCTCGAGGCCCGCGTGGAACAAGAGGTGCGTACATGGACGTGACCGAGCCCGTCGTCCGGACCGCCAGCGGCCTGGTCCGCGGCCGCCGCGGACCAGCAGGCCGGGACGCAGCAGGCCGGGACGCGGCAGGCCTCGACGCAGCAGGCATCGCCGTCTTCCTGGGCATCCCGTTCGCCGAGCCGCCCACGGGCGACCTGCGGTTCGCCGCGCCGCGGCCGGCGCGGCCCTGGGACGGCACCCGCGACGCAAAGGCGTTCGGACCGCCGCCGCCGCAGTCCGTCTACGCGGTGACGCAGGCGCCCCCGGCCGCGCCGGGCACCGACCCGGACGACTGGCTGACCGTCAACGTGTTCACGCCCGACCCGGGCGCGGCCGGGCTGCCGGTCATGGTGTGGATCTACGGCGGCGCGTACCGGGCCGGCTCGTCCAGCCTGCCCGGCTACGACGGCACCCGCATCGCGCAAGAGAACGTCGTCCTGGTCACCTTCAACCACCGGATCGGCGTGGAGGGTTACGCCCAGCTGCCCGGCGTGCCGGCCAACCGCGGGCTGCTGGACCAGGTCGCGGCGTTGCGCTGGGTCCGGGAGAACATCGCCGCGTTCGGCGGCGACCCGGACCGGGTGACCGTCTTCGGCGAGTCGGCCGGGGCGGGCGCGATCGCGGCCCTGCTGGTCATGCCGGAAGCGGCCGGCCTGTTCCGACGGGCCATCGCGCAGAGCGTGCCCGGTACGTTCTTCTCGCCCGCGCTGGCTTCCGACATCACCGCGGCGATCGCCGCCCGGGCCGGGCTGCCCGCCACCGCGGAGGCGTTCAGGACCGCCGACCCGGCCCGGCTGACCGCCGCCGCCGACCAGGTGCGGCCCGGCGATCACTTCGGGCGCTGGGGACCGGTCGCGTTCACCCCCACGCCGTTCTCGCCGGTGGTCGACGGCGAGGTGCTGCCCGTCGCGCCGTGGCGGGCGGTGGCCGCCGGGGCGGCCCGGCACGTCGACCTGATCACCGGGCACACCTGCGACGAGTACCGGTTGTTCATGCAGGTCTACGGGCTCCACGGGAAGGTAACCGCCGAACTGGCCAGCGAAGCGCTGGCCGGGCTCGGTCCCAGCACGCCCGCGGGCGGCGAGGCGTCCTACCGCGCCGCCTACCCCGACGCGGACCCCGAGACGCTGTTCGAGCTGGTCCACACCGACTGGCTGTTCCGGATGCCCACCCTGCACCTGGCCCAGGCGCACGCCGCCTCCGGCGGCCGGACCTTCCTGTACGAGTTCCGCTACCCGGCCTCCCAAGCAGGCCTGGGCGCCTGCCACGCGATCGACGTGCCGCTGGTGTTCGGCGCCTACCAGGCTCTCGGCCAGATGCTATTCGGTCCCGAGCCGCCCGCGGCCGCCGTAGCCCTCGGTGACCTGATGCGCGAGCAGTGGGCGGCGTTCGCCGCCGACGGCGACCCCGGCTGGCCGCTCTACTCGCCGGGCAGCCGGATGACCCGCATCTTCGACGATCCGCCGGACGTGGCCAGCTACCCGGAGAAGGCATCGATGCACCTGTGGGACCAGCACCGCTTCGGTGTCCTCGATTTGGAGGCCGAGACCGCACGGTAGGGTTTGCTGGTGCCGATCTATGCCCTGGGCGACGTCGAGCCTGACATCGATGAGGCCGCGTACGTCCATCCCGATGCCGTGGTCATCGGCCGGGTGCGGATCGGCCCCCAGGCCTCGGTGTGGCCCTGCGCAGTGCTGCGCGGCGACCACGGCCGGATCGAGATCGGCGCGCGGACTTCGGTGCAGGACGGGACCGTCGTGCACTGCACGCACGACTGGCCCACGCTGATCGGGGCCGACTGCGTGGTCGGGCACAACGCGCACCTGGAAGGCTGTGTGGTCGCCGACCGGTGCCTGATCGGATCCGGGTCGATCACCTTGAACCGGGCCCGGGTCGGGACCGGCGCGATCGTGGCCGCTGCCGCGCTGATCCCCGAGGGCTTCGAGGTGCCACCGCGCGCCCTGGCCGCTGGCGTCCCGGCCACGATCAAGAAGACCGACGTGCCCGGTGACTGGGTGGAGGGCGCGGTCAAGACGTACATCGCGTCCGCCCGCCGGTACCACACCGGCCTGCGGCGCCTGGAACCCCGGAGCCGGTGATCCCGGCGAGGCCGCGATGATCGACGGCCTGGCGGTGGTCGACGCCCACATGCACGTGCCCAGGCTGAGCACCGTGTCGTCCTCCTGGATGCAATGGGCGGTCGACTACGGCGCAGACTCGGGATGGCAGACGGTATTCGACAAAGCCGGCGATCCGGACCCGGCCCGGCTGGACGCGCTGCTCGACGCCGAGGGCGTGGACGCCGCGCTGCTGTTCGCCGAGTACAGCCCGGCCGCGACCGGCATCCAGCCCGTCGAGGACCTGCTGCCGCTCATCGCACAAAACCCCGGGCGGTACCGCCTGGTGGCCAACGTGAACCCGCTCCTGCACAACCCGCCCGCCGCCGAGGCCGAACGCCAGCTGGACCTCGGTGCCGTCGCGGTCAAGGTGCACCCCGTGCACGGCGCCTTCCGGGTCGACCGCGACGACATGTACCCGGTCTACGACCTGTGCGCCGAGCGCGGCGTGCCGGTCATCGTGCACACCGGGCCGAGCATCTTCCCCGGCTCCCAGGCCGAGGCGGGGGATCCGAAGCTGATGGACACGATCGCCGCCGCCTACCCCGGCGTCCCGTTCGTGCTGGCCCATGGCGGCCGCGGCCACTGGTACGCCGACGCCGCCCGGATGGCCCTGGCCCGCGACAACGTCTGGATCGACCTGGCCGGCCTGCCGCCCAAACGGCTGCCCGGTTACTACGCCGGTTTCGACCTGCCCGCGCTGGCCGCCAAGTGGATCTTCGGCACCGACTGGCCGGGCGTCCCCGGCGTGGCCCGCAACGTCCGCGCCGTCGCGGCGCTCGGCCTCCCCGACGACACCCTCGCCGGCGTCCTGTCCGCCAACGCCTGCCGCGTCTACCCCGGCCTCACCGTCCCCTAGAGCGCCAGCCGACGTGTCTTAGGTTGCGACCCGGAGAGCACGATAGCGGGCAGACTCGCAGGTAACAGATTGATCCCAATCACTCCGGCGGCCCCGTTACGATGTTCACCCGCCCGGGGTGGTGGCAGTAGCAGGGGAGAAGGCTAGCGTACGATCAAAGCGTCCAGGGTGACGCAGAAACTAGCCGTCAGTAGTGCACGTTGTGATTGATAACCGCACACCGTGCCCTTCATAAGTACAACATGTGCGTCTCGTGAAGACAAAGACGGAGCACTGTGGACCTGGATGTGAACTACGCGACCGCCCTCCTGGCTGCCGTGTTGCTCGGCGTCGGGTTCGTGCTGCAGCAGTACTCCGCTGAGCAGGAGCCCGAGTCGCGGTTCCTCCGCCTGCGCATCCTGACCGACCTGCTGCGCAAGCCCCGCTGGCTGCTCGGCATCGCGTGCATGATCGCGGGCTACGTGCTGGTGGCCTGGTCCATCGACCATCTCGAGCTGACCGTGGTGGAGCCGTTGCTGACCACCTACCTGATCTGGGCCCTGGTCCTGGCCGTCCCGATCTCCCGGCAGCCGGTCAAGGTCTCCGAGGTGATCGGCGCCCTCATCCTCATCGGTGGCGTCACCCTGATCTCGCTGTCCCGGTCGACGACGCCCGTCGGCCTGTCGTTCGGCTCGCTCTCGCACTGGTACGCGGCCGCCATCATCGCGGGCATCGCGTTCGCCGCGGTGGTGATCGGGCACCGGCGCCAGGGCCAGGTCCGGGCCACCCTGACCGGCACCGCGGCCGGCCTGGTGTTCGGCATCCAGGACGCGCTGACCAGGCAGACGCTGGAGGGCCTGCAGGGCAACTCGTGGACCGTGCTGTTCACCACGTGGTCGGCCTACGCCCTGGTCGGCGCGGGCATCCTCGGCATCTGGCTGATGCAGAACGCGTTCAGTGCGGCCCCGCTGCACGCCTCGCTGCCCGCCATCGCGGCCGGCGAGCCGCTGGCCGGGATCGCGCTCGGGATCGTCGTGTTCGGCGACCGGGTCCAGATCACGCCGGGCATGCTGGCCATCGAGGCGGGCGGAATCGCCGCGCTGATCGTGGGGGTGATCGCGGTGGCGCGCTCGTCGGCGTTCAGCGGCCTGCGCAAGATCACCGACGTGATCACGCCCGGGTCCCACGGCGCAGACCCCCGGACCCCGGACATCCATCCGCACCGCAACAGGACGCCCCGGAACCGGGCGCTCCGCCGCCGGTCAGCCGACGAGGCGTTCCCCGCCGCCTCGGTGAACGGGATGTTCCGCGATGCCCCGGCGGCGCGGAGGTTTTCCCGGCCCGCGCACCGGCGTCAGGTTCACGACTCCCCATCCGGCGGCGACGGTCGCTGATCCGCCCCGCGGACGCCCCAGCCCCGAACCGTCGGCCCGCGAACGCCCGCGCCCACGGCCGGCCGGTCCCAGCCCCGCGGCACCGACCGGGACACGCCACGGTTCAGCGCCCGGTCCATCGCCGCGCCGAAGGTGCCGTCGGCCGCGATCAGCCGCCGGACGACGATGATCATCATGGGAAGGGCCCAGAAGTCGCCGCACACCCACAGGATCGCCGCGCCAATCTGCTGGTCGGCATACGGGGGCAGCGTGACGCCTGGGACATGGTCGTAGACCGTGTACACCGAGTGCGTCACGAAGATGCTCAGTGCCATCGCGAGGCCGATCATGATCACGTTGGTGGCCAGCAGCGCGGCCGCCTGGGACACCAGCGGCATCCGCCGGCGGAACGGCGGTGACGGGATGAACTGCAGCCAGAACAGCACGCCGGCCGCGAAGAAGCTGCCGTGCATCAGCCAGATGTGCACGGCCTGGTTGTTCTCGGCCAGGTCGAACGGCCCGGAGAGGTGCCAGAAGATCATCACCGCGTTGAACAGCACCACCGCCACCCAGGGCCGCACGAAGAACCCGAAGACCGCGCGCAGCGGCCGGGACCAGCCGCCCGCCAGCACGCCCCGGGTCACGCTGCGCCCGGACCGGCCGGGCAGCGCGGCCAGCAGCGGCTGCCACGGCGCGCCCGCCACGATCAGCGACGGCGCGGCGAACATCAGCAGCAGATGCTGAATCATGTGCACCAGGAAGTAGTCGTCGGCCCAGTAGTCGATTGGCGACTCGACCGCGATCAGCAGCACCGCCAGCCCGGCGTAGAACCATAGTGAGCGCAGCCGCCGCTCCCGGGTCCGCTCCGGCCGGGACCGCTGGGCCAGCCGCCACAGGCCGACCTCGTGCCACGCCGCCACCACCACGGCCAGGATGAGGAACGGATCGAACGACCAGTGCCCTGTGATGTAGCTCATAGCTTTGTTCTCCCGCCGGCCTAGCTCGAGGACCCGTACGTGATCGGCACGTTGATCACCTGGACCTGGGCCCAGGCGCCGGCCGCGAGCCGCCACACGGTCAGCCGGGAACCCGCTACCGCCAGCGCATCGTAAGCAGGGGACCCGGACTCCGGCGCCAGCGTCGCGGTCCCGGCCGACCCGACTACCTGGGTGTCGGCCGGCACGAGTACCTGGGTGCCCGCCGGCGTGGGCGGCAGGGCCTGCCAGGATCCGCCCGGCCCGCCGATCGCCTCCGCCCGGCCCCTACCGAGCAGCACCCACACGCTGCCGCCCGGCCCGAACCCCGACGCGCTCACGCCGTCCCCGGCCGCGACCGGCGCCGAGACCGTCCAGCGCCCGCCGTCCGACCAGGCCGCCAGCAGGCTGGTCCCGGCTAGCAGCAGCGCCGCGTTGCCACCCGCGGTCCGCGCCCTGCTAGCTCCGGGGGGGACGACCCCCCCGTGCCCCCCCGAGCCTTCGGCAGCCAGTCCCAGCACCTGCACCTGATCCCCGCCGAACCCCGCGGGCAGCACCGGCCCGGCCGCCTGCCACGCACCGCCGCGATCAGCGAAAACCCCGGCCACGCCCCGCCGTACGCAGCTTCCCGCCGCCATCGGGACATTATTTGGGCCGAACGTAACGGCGTTCACCGCCACCAGCCCGCACCCGCGTCCCGGGGCCGACGCCGCCAGGGCGGACAGCGTGGTCAGCCGCGACCACTGCCCGGCGGTCGCCGCCGCGGCGCTCGCCGCCGCCTCGATGCCGCCGTCGTGGAGCAAGGCCAGGGTCTGTCCCGACGGGGCGACGGCCATCGCGT
>Ga0210383_10002377_pt1 | contig 17029 bp, 13 predicted proteins | sample IncBWC14OmetaG_FD_160072 | JGI IMG/M metagenome (GOLD analysis project Ga0210383, IMG submission 160072) | Forest soil microbial communities from Barre Woods Harvard Forest LTER site, Petersham, Massachusetts, United States - Inc-BW-C-14-O ...
GAGCCAGCGCGTTTACGGCGTTGACGAGATTCGAAAGCACGCGGCGAAATGGAATCCGAAAGAGGTCGAGCGTGTCACCGGCCTGCCGGAGGCCCAAGTCAAGCACATCGCTGAAGTCTTCGCCAAGCAGAGGCCATCGACACTGATCTGGGCGATGGGCCAGACCCAATTTACCACCGGGACCGCTAACGTCCGCGCAAGCTGCCTTCTCTTGCTCGCCACCGGCAATGTCGGGGTTGCCGGCGGTGGGGCCAACATCTTCCGCGGCCACACCAATGTGCAGGGAGCAACCGATCTCGGCCTCGATGTGACGTCATTACCGCTCTACTACGGTTTGGCGGAGGAAGCGTGGCGGCACTGGTGTCGAGTTTGGGAAGTCGACTACGATTGGATGAAGTCGCGCTTCCCTGACAAGAAACTGATGGAAACGCCGGGTATTCCGAGCACACGCTGGTTTGACGCGACGTTGCTGCCCAAGGATCAGGTCAATCAACCCAATCCGGTGCAGGCCATGTTCATCATGGGACATGGTGTCAATACGATTACCCGCATGCCGGAGGCGGTGCGTGGCATCGAGAAGCTCGAGCTGCTCGTGGTTTGCGATCCCTATCCTACGGCGTGGTCGGTGCTGTCCGAGCGCAAGAACGGCACCTATCTGCTACCAGCCTGCACCAGCTTCGAGATGGATGGCTCGCGCACTGCTTCGAACCGTTCGCTGCAATGGGGCGAGAAGATCGTCGAGCCGGTCTTTGAATCGAAGAACGACTACGACACGATGTACATGCTCGCCCGCAAGCTTGGCTTCGCGGACCTGATGTTCAAGAATATCAAGGTCGAGAACGGCAAGGTATCGGCAGAGGACCTCCTGCGCGAGATCAATCGTGGCGGCTGGTCGACCGGTTATTGCGGACAATCGCCCGAACGGCTCAAGGCGCATATGCGCAACCAGGCCAAGTTCGACCTTGTCACGATGCGGGCGCCAAAGGACGACCCCGAAGTCGGCGGCGACTACTACGGCCTGCCGTGGCCTTGCTGGGGAACGCCGGAGTTCAGGCACCCCGGCACGCCGATCCTCTACAACACAAATCTTCCGGTGAAAGAAGGAGGGGCCACGTTCCGGGCCCGGTTCGGGGTGGAGCGGGTCGTCAAGCGCAAGGTGATGGAAAACGGCCAGGAGGTTGAGCGCGAAGATCATGACAATCTGCTTGCCGAAGGCTCTTATTCGGTCGGCTCGGAGATCAAGGACGGCTATCCGGAATTCACGCTTGGCGTTCTGAAGAAATTGGGCTGGGACAAGGACCTGACGCCGCAGGAACTGGAAGTGATCCAGCGCGTCAATCCCGCAAATCCAGATGCGGTATCGTGGTCGCTCGATCTATCGGGCGGAATCCAGCGCGTATCGATCGAGCACGGTTGCTCGCCCTACGGCAACGCAAAGGCGCGCATGATCGCCTGGAATCTTCCTGATCCCATTCCGGTGCATCGCGAACCGATCTACACCCCGCGTCCTGACCTCGTTGCGGACTATCCGACGCTGCCGGACGCCAAGCAGTTCCGGGTGCCCAATATCGGCTTCTCCGTGCAGAAGGCTGCCGTCGATCGCGGAATCGCCAAGCAGTTTCCGCTAATCCTGAGTTCGGGCCGACTTGTCGAATACGAAGGAGGCGGGGAGGAGACGCGGTCCAACAGGTGGCTCGCCGAATTGAAGCAGCACATGTTCGTCGAAATCAATGTGGCGGATGCGGCCGAGCGCGGTGTGAAGGACGGCGGTTGGGTATGGGTTACCGGCCCGGAGAATAACTCGCGAGCCAGGATGAAGGCGCTGGTCACGGAGCGTGTCGGCAGAGGCGTTGCCTGGATGCCGTTTCATTTTGCCGGCTGGTTCGAGGGTGCCGATTTACGCGCCAGATATCCGAAAGGGGCCGACCCGATCGTACTGGGCGAGAGCGTCAACACCCTGACAACGTATGGCTACGACCCCGCGACCGGTATGCAGGAGCCGAAAGCGACCCTTTGCCAGATCAGGGCCGCCTGAGAGGAAACATCGATGGCACGCATGAAATTCCTTTGCGACGCGGACCGCTGCATCGACTGCAACGCATGTGTCACGGCCTGCAAGAATGAGAACGAGGTGCCCTGGGGCATCAATCGCCGGCGCGTGGTCACCATCAATGACGGCAAACCGGGCGAGCGCTCGGTCTCGATGGCGTGCATGCATTGCACCGACGCACCCTGCGCGGCGGTGTGTCCGGTGACGTGCATTTATCCGACCGATGACGGCATCGTCCTCCATAACAAGGATTTGTGTATCGGCTGCGGCTATTGCTTCTATGCCTGTCCGTTCGGCGCGCCCCAGTATCCCAAGGTGGGTAATTTTGGCTCACGCGGCAAAATGGACAAATGCACCTATTGCGCGGGGGGCGGTGGTCCCGAAGCCCCCGGAAGCGCCGCGGAGTATGCGAAATACGGATCAAACCGTTTCGGCGAAGGCAAGTTGCCGTTGTGTGCCGAGATGTGCTCGACCAAATCTCTGCTGGCGGGCGACGGCGACATCATCGCACAGATCTACGGAGAGCGGGTTCGCAAGCGCGGATACGGCTCCGGTGCCTGGGGCTGGGAGACTGCCTATCACGAAGACATCAAACTATGAGCGGACGGACTTTCGATCATCGCGGCAGACGTGGTGATCGAGGGAAATCGGAATAGGTGATTGTAATGACGTTCTTCGCACGCATTCGCCTCGTGACGCTCGTCTTGATATTGCTCGGCGCCGCCGCGGCACCTCTCAGTGCACAAAAGTTAGGCCCCGATGGCGCTCCAAATCCGGATTCCAGCGTCACTGACCAGCGCATGCTGCTCGATCAGGCGCCGCGGATTCAGGGTCGCATCGACATTCCCGACGTCAAGGCCAGCGTGCTGATACAGCCCGCGGGCCGGACATGGGACTATTTCCATGAGGTTCTCCTGCATTGGGGTGGCGCGATCGTTATCGTCGGAACGATCGCCGTTCTTGCGCTCGCTTATCTGATAATCGGGCGCATCCGCATCGCCGCGGGCCGTTCCGGCGAAAAGATTCTCCGCTTCAAGGCCTTTGAGCGTTTCTCGCATTGGTTGACGGCGGTCTCCTTCGTCATCCTCGGCCTGACCGGCTTGAACATCACCTTCGGCAAGATCGTGCTGCTGCCGCTCGTCGGCCCCGAGATTTTTTCCGAAATCTCCGAGATTGCCAAATACACGCACAATTTTACCAGCTTTGCCTTCGTCGTGGGGCTTCTCATCATCATGGTGATCTTCTTCAAGGACAATCTGCTGGCGAGAGTGGATTTCGAATGGCTCAGGCAGGGTGGCGGCTTCATCAAAAACAGGCACGCTCCGGCAGGACGGTTCAATCTCGGTGAGAAGATGGTCTACTGGCTGTCTATTGTGGCCGGAATTGCTGTTTCTGCTTCCGGATTTGTGCTGCTGTTTCCGTTCTACGGCACCAACATCGCCGACATGCAACTCGCGCAGGCAGCCCACGCCGTTATTGCGCTTTTGTTCATCGCGCTGATTCTGGCGCATATCTATATCGGCACGCTCGGAATGGAAGGAGCGTTCGAAGCCATGGGCACGGGCGAGGTCGATCTCAACTGGGCGAGGGAGCATCATGATCGCTGGCTCGCCGAACAGCTCGAAAGTGAAGGCAGGCGGCCTTCCGCGACACCGGCCGAGTGAAGGATCGACATCCGAGCTTCACGACTAGCCGATCCCAGGTTTTCTTCAGGAGTAAACATCATGGATGAAGTTACGCGGCGTACTATGTTGGCAGCGACGGCGGCCGGCGGCGTTTTGACACTGGCATCTGCGGCCAATGCGCAAACGGCCGAACCGATCCCGCAACCGCAGCGGCCCGGACACGGCGGCACCGATCCGGGACCACGCAACTTGATACGTGATCGGCAGAATCCGGATCTGCTCGTACCTCCGTCGACCGATCATGGCACGCTTCCCAACCTGCGTTTTTCATTCGCCGACGCTCACGTCCGGCAGGAAACCGGCGGTTGGACCCGTCAGATTACGGTCCGGGAGCTCGGCATTTCCAAGGAAATCGCTGGCGTGAATATGCGCCTGAATGCCGGCGGCATTCGCGAGCTGCACTGGCACAAGGCGGCTGAATGGGCCTACATGCTGTACGGAACCGCGCGTATCACCGCGATCGATGCTCAGGGACACAACTTCGTCGACGACGTCGGCGTCGGTGATCTCTGGTATTTTCCGTCCGGCGTTCCGCATTCGATCCAGGGCCTCAGCCCGGACGGCTGCGAATTTCTGCTGGTGTTCGATGATGGCGATTTCGACGAAGACAATACGTTTCTGTTGAGTGACTGGTTCAAGCATACGCCAAACGAGGTGCTGGCGAAGAACTTTGGCGTTCCGGGCGCTTCTCTCGCCCATCTTCCCGACCCGAGCGAGCTCTATATATTCAACGCCAAGGTGCCGGGCGCGATTGATTCCGACAAGATCGCCGGGGCTACTCCGGTGCCGCAGTCATTCAGCCACAAGATGCTGGCGCAGCAACCGATCAAGACCAAGAGCGGCACGGTGCGCATCACCGACACCAGTGTGTTTCCGGCATCAAAGACGATCGCGGCGGCGCTGGTCGAGGTCGAGCCCGGTGGCATGCGGGAGATGCATTGGCATCCCAACACCGACGAATGGCAATATTACATCGATGGACAGGCACGGATGGGAGTTTTCGCCGCCTCGGGTCAGGCGCGAACCTTCGATTTTCAGGCCGGCGATGTCGGCTTTGTCCCGTTTGCGATGGGGCACTACGTCGAAAACACGGGAACGACGACGCTGCGCTTCCTGGAGATTTTCAAGAGCAGTTACTACGCCGACGTCTCCCTCAATCAATGGCTTGCGCTGACGCCGCCCGAACTGGTCAAGGCACACCTCAAATTGGACGACCAGGTTATGGCCGCTCTACACAAGGAAAAGTTTCCGGTCGTACCGGGGTGATCGGCGCCGCCAAGTCTTCGGTATTCTATTCGCCAGTGCCGTCTGGAGGGCGTTGCGCCTGCTTTTCGCGTTCGCGCAAATAGTCGTCCGTCGTGCGGACGAGAGGCGCTGCGCCGTAAGTTTCGAAACCTTGCTCGGCTACAAAGCCGACGCGGCAGTCTTCGCACATCTTGATGACATCCAGCCTCTCGGACGAAGCCTTGTACATCCAATGGCTGCCTTCGAGCTTGGCCACCACGCGCTCGATGCTGCTTTTGACACCGAATGGTTTGCCGCATCGGATGCAGCAGAACGGCTCTTCCTCCTTGAGGATGCGTGCGGGGGCTCTTGAGGCCCCAAAATCAATCCGGGGCAATAACGTAATGACTTTTTCGGGGCAGGTTGCCTGGCAGAGGCCACACTGCACGCAGGCGTCCTCGACAAATCGGAGCGCTGGCCGCTCTGGATCGTCGCGCAAGGCGCTGGTCGGACATGCCGACACGCAGGACAAGCATAACGTGCAATTGCCCGCATCGATCTCGACCGCTCCGAATGGAGCGCCCTCGGGCAGCGCAATCACGTCGACGGGAGCCGGAGCGGAACGGTGCAATTCGCTGAGGGCAAAGCGCAAGACGTCGCGCTTCTTTCCGAGCGGACGGAAACTCGCGGGGCGTGGCGCAGGCATCAGAGGCGGAATTGCGTGAAGTGTGTCAAGCAGACCGTCCGGGTCATCCGTTTCGATCGTGGCGATACGGCCCGCGCCAAAGCCGAGCCCGACAAGGATCGGATCTGCCACCGCTATCGTCCGCGACAGGCCGGAGACGTCGTGACGAGGCTTTGCGCGCAGCAGGAAGCGCATAGCCGATGTGCCGTAAGCAAAAGCCGCGACGATCGCTTCCAATCCGACTTGAGTGACCTCGTTGACCGCAAACGGCAACACGTTTGCCGGCAGCCCATCGCCAAACCGAGCTAGCGCGTCGATCAGCGGTCCGCCGTGTGCCTCGTCGTGAAGCAGCACCACGGCTCGTTCGCCGCCGGCCTCGCGAAACGCGATCAGCATCGCGCGGAGCCGGCGCATGAACGCATCCTCGGGCGGCAATGCATAGGATGCCGCGCCGGTCGGGCAAGCGGCCGCGCACTGGCCGCAACCCGCGCAGATATTAGCGTCGATCGCGACATGGTCTCCCGCGGCGCTGATGGCGCCCGCCGGACAAAGATCCAGACATCGCGTGCAACCCGTCCGGTGCGAACGCGAGTGCGCGCATAAGCTGGCATCAAAATTGATGTAGCGCGGCTTCTCAAAGGTGCCAACGAGATCGCGGGCTTTAAGGACGGCCTGTAACACCGCCGTAGGACTAGCCGGATCCGCCCGCAGATAGCCGTCGCGTAGATCGGCAGCAGAAAACTGGGCGGCGCCGCCGGTTAGATCAAGGACGATATCGCAATTCGAGCGGGCATTGTTGCGGGACGGCCCGAAGGTCAAGACCTTGCGCGAGGAGGGCGCGGCCTCGGCGAAATCGTCGACGGTGATCTCGAATGCTCCGATATGGCCCTTGGCGCTCCTTACCTTGCCCTTTGCAATTGGGAATTCGGCTCTGCCCGGGGGCGCGATCGATGCGGGCGGCTCGATAAGTACGGTAACGTCGAGATGGTCCTTGAGCAGGTTGCCGGCCTGAACTGCGGCCTCGTCACGGCCGCAGATGAGAATGATGCCGCTACTTTGAAGTTCGACCGACGGCGTCGGCGGGACCGGCTCAGCGGCGGCCGCCAGCAGGGCTGCCATCTTTGGCCCGGCATGTGTCGCCTCGCTGGACCAGCCGGCAGTCTCGCGGATATTCGCAAACTGTAGCGGGATCTTGCGGCCGATCTCGGCAGCGACATCTGTAAACAGCGTTGCTTGTTGAGTACATCCTACCGTGAGAGGGCCGTCTTCCGACGCGATCGTCTTGAAGCGGTCAAGTTCAACACCACAGAGATGTGTCGCTGAGGTGGTATCGAGGCGGCAGCCACGGCCGACCGCATCTGCGTCAAGCGGCATCGTGCCTTCACAAGAGCAGATGAGAAGCCGTCGCGCGGGATCAGGTCGTGAAGTCACAATTGCAAGTAGCCTCTGGTATAGGCCGGCGCCGCTGGCCGGAACTCGCCAGAAGTATATACTGTCTGTCGTCAAAAGTACGATGCCGACACGCTGGATAGGTAGCGGCAAATGGTGACTTCGCGCGATTTCTGGCTGTCTTGCGGCCATCACCTGCTCGATCGCAACGCCGCGGGTCGCTTGCTGGTGACGGATGAGTTCCTGAAAGCGTATCTGGCTCGCCCTGAGTTGATGCCGCCACCGGAAGCGTGCACTGAGGAGCAGGCTCTGCATCGTGCGCTGCTGCGCGAGCCGAGGCTGCCAATTGCGGCCGCGCGGATTGCGGTCATCGCCGATGAGGACGCACGCGAGAACTGGCAGATGATGATCGCCTGGCGCGATCAGCTTCTCAAGCACGACTGTCTGGAGGCGGCCTATCTTGCGATTGCCCGGCGCAGCATCCACTTCCCGCAGATACTTGTAGGTCAATTGGTTCAGGTCATCCTGCGTAATGCTTTGGACGGCTGCGACGATGTTTTCGTGCTGCGCGCGGCCGAAATGTTCTTCCGGCCGCAAAAACTATCAATCCAGGAGACGTCGATCATCGCGGTCGACGAAGAGACAGAAGTCGCCTCCGTACAGCATCCGCCGTCGCCGCTGTTATCGTTGCTGGGATTGCAGACGGCCACGGGAGTTGAGCTACTGAGCGAAGCAACATCGGAAAGCTATTGGGAACGAAGCGACCGTTTCGATATGGCGCTCGATCTCTCGCCAGGCGGACGCGGCTTAATCGGACTTTGCGACGTCATCACGCGCTGGCTGGCGCATCTACTCTCCATCGATGTAGTAGTCGAGCCGGTGGCAGAAATGCAGAATTTGCCATGGAATTGGTACGTCGGACTGAGCTCAGAAGCGACGCATATCGGAGACGCCATTTGGCGAGGAGACAACATCGCCGATTCAGTGCGTGCGCAATTGGTCGGCCTGCTGCAGCTGTCGTTCCGCGATCCGGCGGACATGATCGAGAAGGTGAGGGGCGAGCCGGTGCATCTGCTGCTGGCAATGACGACTGACGAGGTACTTCGGATAAAGCCACAAAATCTTCTGACGGGATTGCCGGTTCGCGATATGGAGGCCGTGAATTGATATCGACCGCTCTGACACGAATTTCCGTTGGCGTCGTGGTCGAACGGCGAAAGGCGAAAAGTGCCTGGGCCGATGTGCTGTGGCGGCCGGTATCCGTGTTTGCGGGGACTCCGGAGGCGGCGCCCTGGACGCCGCTAAGCACCGATGACGACGTAACACTGTTCTATGCGGGTGAAGCGGTGATCGAATTGCATCGGACCGAAACCACGAATTACCGTGACAACCTCGCGTCAGGTGCGCCGAGCCTATGGGTCAATATGCGTCCGACCACGTCTGAACCTCCTTACGAATTGCTGACTGTCACGGCAGATCCGGCAGAGGGAGAAGCCTTTACCGATGCCGGCAGCAATCTGGTCGAGGCGGTGCCGATGCCTCCAGAAATAGCCGACATCGTCGGCCGGTTTGTCGCCACCCATCATGTGGAGCGGCCCTTCGTCAAACGGCAACGCGATCGACAAACACCTCCGTTTCAAGATCCGATAGGGACTGCAAGCGATGAGTGAGCAGGAAAACCCCTTGTCGCGCTGGGCGCGATTGAAACAGGCCGCGAAAGCCCAGGAAGAAATCGACGCCGCTTCGGCTGGCTCCGAAGCGATGGCCGTGCCCGAGGCGCCATTTGATCCCGCGAGCCTGCCCTCCATCGAGTCAATTGTGGGGGATACCGACATCATTGCATTTTTGCGTAAGGGCGTGCCAGCTGACCTGACGCGGGCGGCCTTGCGCAAGGCTTGGGCGAGTGATCCGGCTATTCGAGATTTCATCGGAATTGCGGAGAACCAGTGGGATTTCAACGATCCCAACGCAATTCCGGGCTTCGGCCCATTGGCGCCTACGGAAAGTGGTGTTGATGTTCTGGCTCAAATCTCCAGCAGGCTACGGCCTCGTGCACAGGATGATGTGACGGCCGCGGAGCCGATGGTTGCTTCGAACGAGAGCGTCGATGCCGCCGATCCGCAGATTGTCGTCGCCAATCCGCCTCTTGTCAGTCCGAGTGCTGCGCTCAACGAAATGCCTACGCCTACGGAAGTCGAGAATACATCGACAGCTGGAGAGGCCCGAAAAACCCGGCGTCATGGCGGTGCCCTGCCGCGATGACAGGTTCGTTTTGAGCGCTGATTATTCTTTGGAGGGGTTGAGAACCGCAGTGGACACAGCTTCGCAAAATTTACCCCGACGCAGCATCGACGAGATCGACAGCGCGCGTGCGCGGGAATACGCGCTGTTGGCGATGTTGCTTTCCCATAGTCCCGACGCGCAATTGCTTTCCGGTTTGGCCAGCCTGCACGTCGATACCAGTCCGATCGGGCTGGCCCATGCCGCCTTGGCTGAGGCGGCGCGGCAAGCCACTGAGGGAAGTGTTGCGCGCGAGTATGTGGCGCTATTTGGCGGACTGGGGGGAAGCGCCTTGTTGCCGTATGCCTCGCACTATTTGGCGGACACGCTGTACGGCCGCCCTTTGGCTCGGGTTCGGGAGACGCTCCAGCCTCTCGGCGTCGAGAAGGCGCCGGAGCGAATCGAGCCGGAAGACCATGCCGGCTTTCTCTGTGAGGTCATGGCGGGATTGATCGGCGGCGACATTTCTGCGCCTGACGGCACCGACCGAACCTTCTTCAACGCGCATCTTGCGTCATGGGTCAGGCGCTTCTTCGTCGATCTCGAAGGTGCGAAATCCGTGGATTTCTACAGATCTGTCGGGATCCTCGGACGGACCTTCATCGATATCGAGACACACGCTTTTACGCTGTCCGGCTGAACACGTGTTTTTGTCCGGAGCGGGAGGGCTTCGGATCGAAAAGTATGCTAGAGAGGTCCGATTGAGGATTATCGAATGCGCGCATTCGCTTTTGCTTGTTTCGTATTGGTGGGTATCGCGGCGGGCTCCGCGGCTATCCTAGTGGAATTAGTTCAGCAATCTTCTTCGACGGCATTTGCCGAGCCGAGCGCGCGTATCTCAACGTAGACTACTATCGGGCGAATGAATTAGGCCAGAAGACCTTACCTAAATTGGAAACGGAGGCTTTGCATGACCCGTTCCTTAATCGTTGTTTTCGCGATTTTAGCTGTGATTGTCGGTGGCGAACTGTTGAGCCCACGGCCCGATGTCCTTGAGCAGACGACGGCGGCGATGCCTTCGTTGCTGGAACTGCATTCGATGGCGGAGGTCCACAAGCTGCCGCTGCAGGACATCGAGGATCAGTCGCTGATGTATCCGACCAGCACGAACGGGCCAAAGCCCTGATGTTGGGCACGCTCTGAACGACCGCCTGATTAGCTCTCGTCCAACGCCGCCAGCCGCTCGGCTTCTGCCAGGTCGTCCACGGTATTGGCGTTAAAGAAGGGATCAAGCGGCTCAGTCGGCCATGTCACCGTCGCGAGCCGGTAGCGGGCGGTCCAGCGGTCGATCTTGCGGATGTCTTCCACGACCAGCGCGTGACGAAGTTCTTCTCGTAACGCAACGCTCCACAGGCCAATCACCGGGTGCGACTGTCCAGCGGAAGCCGCGACTGCAAGCTGTGCGTTTTGCTCGGCGCGTGCACGGTGTAGACGCGCAACCAGATCACGCGGCAGGAATGGACAGTCCCCCGCAGCACTCAGGATGAATTCAACGTCCGGCCGGTTGGTCGCGGCCCAATCAAGTGCTGCGAGTATACCCGCAAGCGGTCCCGGAAACTCTTTCACCGTATCCGCAATGACGGGAAGGCCATAGGCGGCAAATCTCGCCGGATCCCCATTCGCGTTCAGGATCAGCCCGTCACATTGCGGCTCCAGACGCGCAATCACACGGTCGAGGATGGTCCGTCCGGCAATCTGGCGCATCGGTTTGTCGCCGCCACCCATGCGCCGTGCCAGACCGCCGGCGAGCAATACACCTGGTGTCGGCGGAACCTCAGTCTTCACGGCCTTCGCCCTTTCGCTTATGCCGCGCGGATTCCTCTTCGACGTATTCCAGGTTCTGGTCGTAGATGATGCGCTCCTCACCCGACAGCGCGATGAATCGCTTGCCGCGCGCGCGTCCGACCAATGTCAATCCAACCTGCCGCGCAAGATCAACGCCCCAAGCGGTGAAACCCGAGCGAGAAACGAGGATCGGAATGCCCATCCGTACCGTCTTGATGACCATCTCCGAGGTGAGCCGTCCCGTGGTGTAAAGGATCTTGTCAGCAGGATCGACGTCGTGGTGATAAATCCAGCCTGCAATCTTGTCGACGGCATTATGGCGACCAACATCTTCCGTGTAGCAGACGGGCGTACCTTCCTTGCAAAGCACACAGCCGTGGATCGCGCCAGCTTCGAGATAAAGCGATGGCATCGAGTTGATCATATAGGTCATCTGATAAAGCCAGGAGGTGTGCAGCTTGGCGTCAGGAAGCGCAACGTTTTCGAACGCTTCAAGCAAATCGCCGAACGCTGTGCCTTGCGCGCAGCCCGAAGTCTGCGTTCGCTTCTTGAGCTTCGCTTCGAAATTCGTGTTATGCTCCGTGCGCACCACGACGACCTGTAGATCGTCGTCATATTCGACCTCCGTGACGACGTCATCGTATTTGAGCATGTTCTGGTTCAGCAGGTAACCGAGCGCCAGATATTCGGGATAGTCGTTGATCGTCATCATGGTGACGATCTCTTGCGCGTTGAGGTACAGCGTTAACGGCCGTTCGACCGGAACTCTGATCTCAGTTTTGATGCCGGTTTGGTCAACGCCGATAACCCGCTCGGTTAACCGCGGGTCGTCCGGGTTCGGGACAATCAAGGGGACAGGGATTTTCCCGATTTTCATCAGTGCGCCATGCTTAGTATGAAACTCACTCGTACCTAGATATAAAGCGCGTTCGACATTGGCTAGTCATGTTCCTTTCGGATGCGGCCTGTCAATTTCGACGATATTGCCGCGGTACAACGGCGGTACGATTTCTAATCCAGGATCACACGACGATAGTCGAAGGTTGAAACCCGGCATGGCACAGCTCTCTGAGGACTCTTTTGCCTTTGGCGGGCCGTTGCTTTCGGTCGATGAGGCCGTGGGGATCATCGCGTCACGCGTCAAAGCGGTTGGCGAGACAGAGGCTGTTTCACTGGTTGAGGCCGACGGCCGAATTCTCGCACGCGATATTGCCGCGCCTCTGCCGCTGCCGCCTTTCACCAATTCCGCAGTCGACGGTTATGCCGTGAACAGCGGAGACTTGCCGCCGGACGGTGAACGGGCTTTCCCGATCAGTGGACGCGTGCAGGCGGGTACGCCAGCGAAAGCCGGGCAGCCGGCTCACGCCGTACGGATCTTTACCGGTGCACCCATGCCCGACGGCACCGATACCGTCTTTATGCAGGAAGACGTGCGGATCGATGCCACGGGGCAGGTGGTGCTTCCGCCCGGCTTGAGAGTGGGCGCAAATGTCCGTCCCGCCGGCGAGGATATTCCACTCGGTCATCTCGCCCTGACATCCGGTCAACGGTTGCGTCCGCAGGATATCGCACTAGCCGCCGCTTTTGGGCTAACGCAGCTCGATGTGGTGCGGCGCCTTCGCATTGCGGTTTTCTCGACCGGCGATGAACTGGCCTCGCCCGGGACGGAGAGGGCGGCCGCCCAGCTCTTCGACTCCAACCGTTTCATGTTGATGGCGATGCTCCGAAGGCTTGGCTGTGAGGTCAGCGATCTCGGCATCCTGCGCGACGAGCGGGCGTCGCTGGCGAGCGCGCTGAAGCAGGCCGCCGGACGACACGACCTTATCCTCACCACCGGTGGCGTTTCGACGGGCGAGGAAGATCACGTCAAGGCCGGTGTCGAAAGTGCAGGATCGCTGGTTCTGTGGCGGATGGCGATCAAGCCCGGCCGCCCGGTGGCGATGGGCATTATCGAAGGCACACCGTTTATCGGGCTGCCGGGTAATCCAGTCGCCAGTTTTGTCACCTTCGTCCACGTGGTGCGGCCAACCGTGCTGGCCCTCTCGGGAGCAACGCCAACGCCGCTGATTCCTATGCCGGTGCGGGCGGCTTTCAGATACAAGAAGAAACTCGGGCGCCGGGAATATGTCCGCGTCAGGATTCGAAAGACGGCGGACGCAATGTTGGAAGCGATTAAATTTCCGCGCGAAGGGGCCGGGCTGTTGTCATCCCTGGTCGAAACCGATGGGCTGGTCGAACTCGGCGAATCCATTGTCGCGGTCGAGCCGGGCGACAGCGTTGGCTTCCTCAGTTACGCGAGCCTGATGTGAAGTCAGAGCCCATGACTACGACCAAGCTCAATCTAACCGGTCTTAAATGCCCGCTGCCGGCGCTCAAGACGCGCAAGGCACTGAAGTCGATACCGGCCGGGAACTTCCTTGAAGTGCACTGTACTGATCCATTGTCGGTCATCGACATTCCTAACCTGGTCCGAGAAACGGGTGACGAGGTCGAGATCACAGAGCGCGATGAAAAAAAGATCGTGTTCCTGATCAAAAAGGCTGACAGCGCGCCGGCGGCGGACCAACGTTCCAAGGACTAATAGCTGAGCGTCGGTCCTGCTGCCCCTTTGGTCTTATTCTAAATTGACTTGCATCTGGTATACCAAGGACTAGAGTTGAGCTGCAGCGACCTTGAAATCCGGGATCGAAAGCTGATCGTGTTCAAGGACTTGCCGATTCGGTTTCGGGCCTTTCCGCTTTGAAGGAGCGCACGACTTTCCATGAGTGAGGACGTTCACAAAGTCCGTGCCTTTGAGCACCCCGGGGAGGGGAGGAAACGGGCTAAATCGACCCCCAAGGGCCGTCAGGTCGATCTCACCGCGGCACATGAGATCGAACTTCTGCTAGGGGATAGGCCCAGGAAACGCGATCTGCTGATCGAGTACCTGCACCTGATCCAAGACAAATATCACCAGATTTCCGCGGCCCACCTTGCGGCGCTCGCTGATGAGACGAAACTTTCCTTTGCCGAGGTGTTTGAGACCGCGACCTTCTATGCGCATTTCGACATCGTGAAGGAAGGTGAGCCGGACATCGCGCCGCTGACCATTCGCGTCTGCGATTCCCTGACGTGCGCCATGCTCGGCGGCGAAAGGCTACTGCACGAATTGCAGAATGCAGCCGGCCCCGCCATTCGCGTGGTGCGCGCGCCCTGCGTCGGGCGTTGCGATACTGCGCCCGCTGCCGAAGTCGGGCACAACTTTGTGGATCATGCGACCGTCGACAACGTCCTCGCTGCGGCGAAAGCCGGCGACACCCACGCCCATCTGCCCAATTACATCGACTTCGACGCTTACGTTGCCGGTGGTGGGTATCAACTGCTGTCGCGCCTGCGCTCCGGCGCTCTTCCGAAGGAAGATTTGCTGAAATCGCTCGACGACGCGAGTTTGCGCGGTCTCGGCGGTGCTGGCTTTCCAACGGGGCGTAAATGGCGCTCGGTGTTGGGCGAGCCAGGTCCGCGGCTGATGGCAGTCAATGGCGACGAGGGCGAGCCCGGCACGTTCAAGGATCGCTACTATCTCGAAACTGATCCGCATCGTTTTCTTGAGGGCATGCTGATCGGCGCGCATGTGGTCGAAGCGACCGACGTCTATATCTATCTTCGCGACGAATATCCGGCCTCGCGCCAAATCCTCGAGGGCGAAATCGCAAAGCTGCCGCCCGGCGGCCCGGCAATTCCTATGCGCCGCGGCGCCGGCGCCTACATCTGCGGCGAAGAATCCTCGCTTCTGGAAAGTCTGGAAGGCAAGCGCGGCTTGCCCCGTCACAAGCCTCCGTTCCCGTTCCAGGTCGGCCTGTTCGGCCTGCCGACCCTGATCAACAACATCGAGACGCTGTGGTGGGTGCGTGACATCGTCGAGAAGGGGGCGGATTGGTGGAAGGGCCACGGCCGCAACGATCGCCACGGGCTGCGCAGCTATTCGGTATCCGGTCGCGTCAAGAACCCCGGCATGAAACTCGCGCCCGCGGGCATCACTGTTCGTGAACTGATCGACGAATTCTGCGGCGGCATGGCGGATGGACACGATTTCTTCGCCTATTTGCCGGGAGGCGCGTCGGGCGGGATCCTGCCGGCCGCCATGGACGACATTCCGCTCGATTTCGGCACGCTGGAGAAATACGGCTGCTTTATCGGCTCGGCTGCGGTCATCATCCTGTCCCAGGCCGATAGCGTCCGGGACGCCGCGCTGAACCTGATGAAGTTCTTCGAAGATGAAAGCTGCGGGCAGTGCACGCCCTGCCGTGTTGGAACCCAGAAGGCGGCGATACTGATGCAGCAGCCGGTCTGGAACCAGGAGCTGCTTGGCCAATTGAGCCAGGCGATGCGTGATGCGTCGATCTGCGGGCTGGGGCAGGCGGCTTCGAATCCGCTGACATCGGTCATCAAGTATTTTCCGGACGAGTTTCGCCCGCAGCAAGCCGCCGAATAGGCATATCGTGGGGCCGATCGATTTCTGATGAGGGTTGAATGAGCAACGAGCAGAACTCTCCACCGCAAGGCTACGGCCATGACGCCAAAGGCGCGGCAGGGGGCAAGAACGTGCCGGATGGCCGTGTGACGGTTGCGCATTCCGAACCGATTGGAACGGTGGGCGGAAAGGGCAGCGGACCTCAGATGATCAAGTTCGAGCTGGACGGTCAGCAGGTCGAGGCCCGCGTCGGCGAAACCATCTGGCAGGTCGCAAAACGCCAGGGCCGAGAGATTCCGCATCTGTGCTATTCGCCCGCGCCGGACTACCGGCCTGACGGCAATTGCCGCGCCTGCATGGTGGAGGTTGAGGGCGAGCGCGTGTTGGCGGCCTCGTGCAAACGGACGCCGTCCGTCGGCATGAAGGTGAAATCGGCAAGCGACCGGGCTATCGCCGCGCAGAAAATGGTGATGGAGCTGTTGGTCGCTGACCAGCCGGCGCGTGAGACTTCCCACGACCCGGATTCGAAGTTCTGGCACTGGGCGGAAAAGATCGAGGTCACCGAAAGCCGCTTCCCGGCCGCCGAACGCTGGCAAGGCGACGCCAGCCATCCGGCGATGCGTGTCAATCTCGACGCCTGCATCCAGTGTGGCCTCTGCGTGCGCGCCTGCCGCGAGGTGCAGGTCAACGACGTCATCGGCATGGCCTATCGCAATCATAGCGCCAAGATCGTTTTCGACTTTGACGATCCGATGGGGGAATCAACCTGCGTCGCCTGCGGCGAATGTGTCCAGGCTTGCCCGACCGGCGCGCTGATGCCCGCAGTGATGCTTGACGAGAACCAGACCCGCGTCACCTATCCGGACCGCAAGGTCGACTCGCTTTGCCCTTATTGCGGCGTTGGTTGCCAGGTCACCTACGAAGTCAAGGACGAGAAGGTCATCTACGCTGAAGGCCGCGATGGCCCGGCCAACCACAACAGACTCTGCGTCAAAGGTCGCTTTGGTTTCGATTACATCCATCATCCCAACCGCCTGACCAAGCCGCTGGTGCGGCTGCCGGGTGTCAAGAAGGACGCCAACGACCAGGTTGATCCGGCCAATCCGTTCACTCACTTCCGCGAAGCTTCCTGGGAAGAAGCGCTCGACATCGCCGCCAGGGGCCTCGTCAAGATCCGCGACGAGAAGGGCGCCAAGGCGCTGGCTGGCTTCGGCTCGGCCAAGGGATCGAACGAGGAAGCCTATCTGTTCCAGAAGCTCGTGCGGACCGGCTTCGGATCCAACAATGTCGACCATTGTACGCGGCTTTGCCATGCGTCGTCGGTTGCAGCGCTGTTCGAAGGCATAAGCTCGGGAGCGGTGTCGGCACCATTCGCGGCCGCCGCGGACGCGGAAGTCATATGGGTGATCGGCGCTAATCCCACGATCAACCATCCGGTCGCAGCGACCTTCATCAAGAACGCAACCAAGCGCGGCGCCAAG
>Ga0210383_10002383_pt1 | contig 17017 bp, 16 predicted proteins | sample IncBWC14OmetaG_FD_160072 | JGI IMG/M metagenome (GOLD analysis project Ga0210383, IMG submission 160072) | Forest soil microbial communities from Barre Woods Harvard Forest LTER site, Petersham, Massachusetts, United States - Inc-BW-C-14-O ...
CTGCTGCTGCAGTTAAGATTCCCGCCAAGGAAGGTAGTGCCAAAGAAACTGCCCTCTCCTTCGACGTACAGCAAGCCTCCTTCGGGAGTCGACCCGTATTGGCCCCCATTAAAGTTGTAAAGCACGGTAAATTTGCCGCGGGTATCCATTTTGAAAACGGTTCCGGCATTGAATGCACCGTCTCCTTGGGTGACACCATACAGGTTCCCCACCGCGTCCATGGTTAGACGACCCGAAGGGCCTGCACCGTATGGAGCCTCGGTGAAGGTGTGAAGTACTGTTTCGTTGCCGCTCACATCCACTTTGAATATCGTCCCATTGTAGAATTTTCCGCCAGTCTGCGTAACCCCGTAGAGATTGCCTGCCTTGTCCATGATTAAACGCGTGTTTGGGAGCGCTCCGTCCGTCCCGCCTGTGAATTCATGCAACGTGGTCTTCGTATACGTCTGCGCTCGCGCAGATGACACCGCTAGCATCGCCGCAACCAGCACGGCTGATGTTGCGAAGCGACCTTTCGCTAAAATCGAAATCAACCGCTGAAGTGGCTTTTTCATCACTGGTCTCCGGCTTTCAATGACTATTATGCTCCCGCGTCGCGATGTTGTAACCAGGCCATTTCGCTCATTGAGGGGGTTTTGAGCGTAATCGGGATTTTGCGACAACTGACTTAATATTCGTGCCTCAAGTCACTTATCAACAGTGGATTTGTGGCGATGCGCCGACTTCATAATCCTAGCGCTTTTCGCGCTGAACTAATCGCCCTACTCTTGTCTACGAAATACGCCAGAGTTAGCGGAAGATGTTACTGACGTTACTGATGTCACTTTGAAACTGTCCGTTATGCCAATTATAGTTCCCATCTCACCGGAGGAATTCTGATGACGCTGTTGCCGTTGAAACCGGCTCGATTCGGGAGCCATATGGTTGGGTTCCTTATCATCGCTCTGTCCGTAGTAGCCACGTCTGCGAAGGGCTGGGCGGGCGAAAACACGCTGCTGACGTTTACCGGGCCGAATGGGATCGGGCCAGTCGCTTCCCTTGCGTTGGATTCAGCGGGGAACCTTTACGGCACAACGTCCGCAGGTGGCCCGAATGGCAACGGCACCGTTTTTAAACTCACTTTAAATTCGAAAGGTGTATGGACGCAAAGTCTGCTTTACAGCTTTGACACGACGAACCATCCGAAGGGACCGTGGGGACCGTTTGCTCCGGTCGTTCTCGATTCCTCCGGCAATATATACGGCACTTCCTACTATGGCGGCAGTAGCACGGGCTCAACAAAGTGCGGCTCGACAGGATGCGGCACTGTGTTTCGGCTCTCTCCCACGCGCGCAGGGTCATGGAAAGAAACCAAACTCTACTCGTTCAAAGGAGGAAAGGATGGCAGCAATCCCAACGGAGGGGTTGTGTTAGATACTCAAGGCAATTTGTATGGTACGACGATTTTCGGCGGGGGGAGCAACAATGGCACTGTCTTCAAGCTGACTCCAACGACAACGGGCCCGTGGAAAGAAACCATACTGCACGCATTCACGGGGGGCAGTGTCGGAGGCGATGGCGCGTGGCCAAATGCCGGCCCGACGTTTGACCACTTGGGAAATCTTTTCGGCACGACGCTGGATGGAGGCCAATCGCTGCAGAATGGCACCGTTTTCGAGTTGTCTCCGACTGCGGCCGGCGGATGGAATTACAGCGTGATCCACAGCTTCTCGCCTACGGGGATGAATGGTCAGGACGGCGCCTCTCCTGTAGGTGGCGTGATAGCGGATGCAGGGGGCAACTTGTATGTCGCTACCGCCGGAGGAGGGGCACTGAGTCAGGGAGCGGTTGTCCAATTGACTCCGGGCTCCAATGGCTGGGCGGCAAGCCTGCTGTACAGTTTTCAGGGCTTAGCCGACGGTGCCGACCCCAACGCAGCGGTTACGCTTGATTCAGCGGGAAATCTTTACGGTACGGTGACCGAAAGCGCATCTTTCGGCCAGGGTGGAGCCTTTAAGCTTTCGCCTTCTGGTGGAGGAACCTGGACCGAAAGCGTTCTCTTCAGCTTTGAGGGAACTGACGGGGCAACCCCTTGGGCGAGCGTCACTCTTGATGGCCAGGGAAATATTTACGGCACGACTGAGTTCGGTGGAAGTTCAAGCGATGGGGTCGTGTTCGAAATCACTCCTTGATGAGCGCCGAAATCCGGCGCAAAGCCCGGGCGGGTCAACGAGCGTAATCGGGATTTCTCGCCAGTTACCACGAATACTTGAGATCTCTGCCACTCAAAACAGTGGCAGATTGATGTCTGGACCGTTCTCAATAACGCTCAAAGGCTGGCAAACAGTTCTTGGCGGAGTCTCTCCACGGGTTCTTTGTAGCCTCGCTTCCAATCCTTGAACGCCGACCAGAATCGAAACACTCTCGCCAAACGAAGCGGCTGAAACACCATGACCAAAGGGTTAAATTCACCCGCACCGCCGAAATGATGAAATACAGCAACGCTTAGCGACCACCGCGACCATCTCTTTCGCTCCGACCAGTTCAGAACAACAGAGCGCTCTTGCACTAGCGGCAAAACCTGCGTCGCCATATAGTCGTGCCATATCGGGCTGTCGGAATACACGAACAGGATGTCCTTTCCTCTAGGCAGCCAAAATACCCAAACAAGAAGGTACAACAAGGCTCGGTAAAGGAGATGACTGGCAATGGCAAATAATGCTAGCGGCAGAATGACGGGTAGCAGGACAACGATGAGAATTCCCTGCCCAAGTCTTCGCAAGAATGGTTGCTTTTGCCGAGTCATGACACGAACAAAACCTCAGACTGCCACGTGTATTTCTGGAGGATATATTACACGTCACGACAACTGGAGGAGCACAACTGACGAAAACAGGCCATAGCACTCAGAACCCCCGCAAACGTCAATGAGCGCTATGAGGATTTTTCGCCAACAAGCCGTATTTGACTGGCTTTGCTTGACTCACTCCTAAATCTTGATTGACACTCGTCGCATGGCCGAAACGATTGAAGTAGGGCCCAATCTAAGTTTCACGGTGGAGAATGTTTCCCACGGAATCAGTCTGGTTGTACGTGAACGAAACGCACAGCTCGGATGGGTGTTGAGTCCGAAAACGGCGTCCCAGCTCGCGGAAGCGATCACCGACGCGCTAACAATTGGGAAGCTGAAAGCGCGGGGATCATCGTGAATCCGGGTTGTGAGCGTCGGTGACCTTGCACGGCTTGCCATCCGTTAGAAGTGTGGGATACTCGCAGGGTATGACCATTCAGCCCGAGGAATTGCCGCTTCACTTGAGCCAGATTGACACTTCCAAGGGAAAGTGGCTCATTGCCGTTTTCAGCGGCGCTGAAGCTCAGACTGGCGACACAATTCTTCTAAAGCTAATCTTGGAGCAGACTATAGATAAGGGGGAACATTTCCGGGCGCGCGAGCTTGGAATGATAGTGCTCGCTCCCGAACTCCATGATCCCGATCTGTTCGCGATGTTGTTAACCGGATTCGCCATTGGATCGAAACAACAGAGGGAGACGGCTTTTTGGACGTAATGCATCGCTGACCAGACTGCCCCAGTCCCGCCACATCCAATACAGAGCAATCGCCAAGCGCCGCGCCATCGCCACCTTGGCGATCTTCCTTCCTCGTCGCATGGCTAGGTGGAAATACTTGCTGCGCCATTCCGGAATGCTTCGTGCCGTAACTTGGGCAGCTTCCACCAACAAGAAGCGCAACATCGAACTCCCCTGTTTCGTGATGTGCCCTAGCCGTCGCCGATTCCCACTGGAATCCTCCAAGGGCACCAGTCCCAGATAGCTCGCGATCTGCTTGCCACACTGAAACCGATCGGCTCGCCCGATGATTAGCACGAAAGCTAATGCGGTCAGCGCACCCACTCCGGGATGGGTCATCAAACATCGTGCCTCGGGGAACTTCTTCGCCTCTTGCTCAACCGCCTGACTCAGTTCCGCGATCGTCGGGTTCAGACGATCCAGCAACTCCAGCAGATCGCGCCGTCGCCGGCTGGCCCACGGAGCCAGACGGAATGACTCCAGTTGCTGCCGTCCATGTTTGCGCCACAACCTCTTCTTACAGCGCAGACCCTCATTCAGGGCCACGGCCTGCAGTTGGTTCATGATCCGGGTGCGCGCCTGCACCATGCGGTGCCGGTGCCACAGCAGTTGCCGCAGATCCCGGTTCTCCCAGCTCGGCACCCAGATCTGGGGGAAGCGATCTTCCAGCAGCAGACCCAGAATCAGTTGCGCATCCTGGCGATCCGTCTTCTGCTTGCGTACTCGCTTGGTCTGGATCTTTGCCGCATCGCCGATCCGCAACTCGAATTGCAGTTCCGCTACCAGTCGTTCGAACCAGCGTGCCTGTCCGCTGGCTTCCATTCCCACACACACCTTCTGACCCGCCAGAGCACGGTAGAACGTCTCCGCCTCTTCGCGATGCCCTAATCGCTTTTCCTGAAACTCTCCGCTCTCAGTATCCACTGATGCGACTTGCTGAAACTCGGGGTGAAAATCGACTCCTATAATGATCATGTTCGGCTCCTTTCTCCCGAGCCTGTTGGTTGGATCAGCACCACCAACTTTATTCGAGCGGGGGAGCCGACATTGTCATGGAATCAAGTACACTCAAAACCCCCGGTTGACCTGGAGCCCGGCAAAAATCGCTCGCCGCACACCTGACATTCGATACGTTCAAAGTCGCTGCGCCGCACTTGGGCGGGCTCGGAGTTTCCACGGCTCGCATGGTGCAGAGCTACAATGCGGCACACCCCACACGCTCGAAATGTATGAGGTTTCGATCTGGAAATCAGGCCAACTCTCAGCAGACCAAGGAACTTACGTTCCATACTTTACCGGCGGGAGGGTGCTTGGTTGGCAGAAAAAAGGGCAGTCGTAGAAGGGTGAGAATCTGGCGAATCGACGCTAACCCATGACCGCCCCGGCAGTACAGTACCGGCTACAGTGTTATCCCGCGCGCCTTGGCGAGACTGTTCAAAATTGCACACTCTTGATTTTTATTGTTCTCGGAGAAGTGAGCAATATTGAACAGACCGAGGCATCCACTGGCGGCGTATTGTGGGACATTCGTAAATCCACAAAAAGGGATCATCCAAATGACCCCACATCAAACGCACGTCGCCGAACAAGTGAGCAAAGATGTGGATTCAGTAAAACTGCAGGTCTTGATGGCAGAGCTGTGTCGGGCAATCGATAACGAGCGTGAAGAAAATCTCTTCCGAGTGGGCTGTCGGGAAGATTGCAGAGAACATCAGGCGTCGCCCTCGCCAGTGCTAGGTCCCCAGCTAGTGCAATACGGGCGACGATCCGCTTTCACTACTACAGGCACCGTTGGCGAGGAAACTTAGCACAATCGTGCCGGTCGAAGGCTTCTCTCACTGTGGCGGGAGGTCTGCCCGGAGTCCAAGCTCCAATATTCGCAACGATCCAATTACACATCGAGCATCCCCACGCCGCAAAGCTGCTGTTTTCAAACCAGATCAGCTCCCTAGACATGCTCGGCATTCTAGCACGCTGATCGCGACCTCAAGCTGTCCGCTTTGGGACAGCAAATTTCACTTAGTCACGCCTTTTTCGAGTTCGCGGATGCGCTCAGCTCTCGTGTCGTAAGCGGCTTTTTCTTGGTGCGATAGCCCGCCGTAGATCTCGTTTTGTAGAGCCTTAAGTTGTAGTTTGCGGAGCCGGACTAGCTCATCATGGGGAGTTTCCTGTTCCATCACGTCCGCCTTCAAAAACGAAAGGTTAACAGGAGTGTTTTACCATTTTCGATACCGTTTTTCCTGTATATAGCCGGTTACTTGCAAAAGTGCCAGTTTACTTCTCATCGCTGCCAGCTATAGGATTCCTGGGACGATGCTTGGGACGAGTCGGGGTCTAAGAACCCCTCGCTGGGAGCGACCCGCCCGCCTTATCTCCTCACCTTCTTGGGCTAGGGACGAATCGTTCTCCGCAGACTGGGCACTCGATACGCTCAAAGTCGATGCGCCGCACTTGGGCGGGCGTGGTCGAACCTCCGCATTTGGAGCACACGTGATCGAGCGAGGCCCGCACCTTTTCGAGATTGATCTTCTTCCGGCTTGGCATGGTCCGGAAATTTTAGTTCAAATCGGGAAAAACAGGGGTATGGTGGGCGGTAACTTTGAGGGCGGGGCCCAGGTTTCTCCTTAGTTCGGGGGAGCTGGGAGGCTCTGGGGCCCCGCCTACTGCAATCTCGCAAGTCACCTTACAACCAGCGCGATCACTTCTGTTCAATACCTGCCAAAGTTTTACGATTTCGGGACAAGACTGGTAACGGCGTACAAGTCCCGGCGGCATCCTCGTGGCGAATGTCTTGGATAACGTTCAAGAGAAATCGGCAGAAGTCTCTCAAATTCGGAAGAAGCTCGGCCCTACCTCAATTACGTCACCAGGTCTACCAGCCGCGATGCTGCCGGAGTCGAAGCTGCACTCCAGGCCTTGCGGGAGTTGGCGCTTGAAAACGATATGCCTCGCGGGTATTTTCCGCGCTCAAGTGGGCATTTGCAGACTTCGAGAGCGCGTCTGTGACGCTCGACCTTCTGAGCATCCCTGAACCAACGCGGACGGAGTTTACAAAGCGTTTGGACATGACTACAATTTTGGCGCGCTGGTGCCGAGGCTTTTCAAGTGGTCAGTTGGAGGTGTGTCATGAGAGGAAGCCTATTTATACTGGCGATTCTGGTGGTTGCGCCAGTTCTTGCTCGGTCCCCAAAAACAAAATTCACCAGACAACTACCGGTTGCCTGACCCAGTACAGGCAGCAGTCATGAATACTAACTCGTTGACGAAAAGGGAGTCACGAACATCGTCTATAGTACAACGGTTCACCTTAATTCCTATGTCGGAAAGTCTGTCAGCCTCGTCGGAGATCAATCCGCGACCCCGAGCACGGACACGGGAACGGGGCGACCGATGCCCCACTTCAAAGTTGTGGAAGTGCAGCCAACATCTGGCGCCTGCAAAAAGTAAAATTGGTTTGCTGGCGGTGCTCTCGCTGAGTTACCGCAGGTGTCGCAGAGCGCGGGAAACGGCTCCTCAGGTTAGGTGGGTGACGACGCGGTGGCACATCGTCTGTGTCATTGCGGTACTGTGCAGTTGCGTCTTGGCTGTCCCGGCTAGGGCGCAGCAACAAGAGCTGCCCGAGGACCCCGAAGATGAGAAGCAGGTAGGGCTCTGGCTCGATCAGGGAATTTCCACTGGCCTTTCGGCGAATAAGTCTCTGGATGTCGAGTTTCACGAGCGGCTGGACGAAGGAATGTCCAACCTGTACGAGTACTTCGTTCAAGGCGGTGTCGCCTTCCGTCTGCGACCGTGGTTCACGTTGGTACCGATTTATCGCTACCAGCGCTATCCTGGGAATCCCGCAATTGCTTACGAAAACCGGTTGCAGCTCAATCTCACCCTGAGCACATTGCGTGGCCCATGGCGGCCGATACTCCGAACACTCATCGAGGGACGCTTCGTTGATAATCGGCCTGCTTCCGCACGTCTTCGATTTCGCCCCGGCGTCGAGTACACCTTACCGGTTCGCATGTCGAGGCCGCCGGTGTTGGTCGTGAGCAACGAGTTCTTTATTGTTCCCGGAAACAACCCCTTCGCCAATGGCGGCAGCAGTTACACCCAGAACCGCTTCCAGGTGGGAGTACGATTGCCCATCGCCGATTCGTTTTCGGTGCGGCCTTACTACTTATTGCAGTCGGTTAACCTGCCCGGTGGCTGGGACACGAATGAAATTCTTGGTATTTCGATCGCCTTTAGGGTTCCACGTAAGGCCAAGATGGTCCGCTCTCGACAGCCGAGCTGCGCCCTATCTTGCGAAGTTCCTAGTCCAGAAGGGCCATAAAGTGTAGCTGAGGAACTCCGATGGTAGCGAAACTCTCTGGACCGCGCGGCCGACTTTCGCATACCTATGTGCAGCAAAGCCGAATCCACCCTGAGACGAAGTGGCAAAAGCGCCCACCTCTTCTCACGGCGATAGATTCAGGAGATTGAACATGCCAGCACAAGCCTGGCTAATTTTGATTTTGATGGTTTCAATTTTCGCGCTTATGGCGTGGGACAAGTTGCCCCCCTGGGTGGTTTTCTTGGGTGCCATTACCGTCGCCATGACCTTGCGGCTTGCGCCGCCCCCCGGATTATTGAAGGGCTTTGGCAACGCAGGTGTGCTGACGGTCGCGGCCTTGTTTCCGGTGGCGACCGGCATGTACTCAACTGGTGCGATTTCCCTCCTGTCGCAGCGCTTGTTTGGCAACCCCAAAACGGAGACCACGGCTCATCTACGGATCCTGCCGCCGGTTGCGATCGGCAGCGCCTTCGTCAACAACACGCCAGTGGTCGCCATGATGATCCCTGTAGTGCGTCACCTCATGCGAAAGGGGAACCTCGTGGCTCCCAGCTTGTATATGGGACTTAGTTTCGCCTCGAAACTTGGGGGAAGCACCACATTGATTGGCAGTTCTGTCAATTTGATCGTCGCCGGCATGACTGCCGATGCAATCACAGCGGGCAAACTGTCTGGAATGAAACCAATCGGTATGTTCGATCAGTCTTGGGTAGCAGTACCTGCAGCTGCAGCCGGGCTGTTGTACCTGATCTATGGTGCTCCTCATCTGCTGCGCGTAGTGAAGACAGACTTGATAACAAGTGACTTCAAACAGAGATACTTAAGTGAGTTCGAAGTGGTGGCCACTTCCAACCTTGAAGGGAAGAGCATCACAAGAGCAGAACTGATTTCGTCAGAAGGCCGAGAGCTGCGTTCTGTGCAGCGCCACGGTATAAAGCTCGCCTATTCTCCGGATCTGACTTTGCAAGGCGGTGACAAGTTGACGTTTGCCTGCTCGGCGGAGGCGTTATCTGACCTATGGACCACCATCGGTTTGGTTCCTGCACGGGGTGTGGTGATGCAAAGCGCCCGCCATCAGCATCAACTGGTGGAGGTCGTGGTCTCCGCCAAAGCTTCTGCGATTGGACACCGGCTCTCGGATTTGCCGCTCCCCGACAGTCCATATGAGGTAATGCTGGTCGGCGTGTCTCGCAATGGAGAAGCTCCGACAGTGGAAGAACTGGACGATTTGCGCGTGGAGCCTGGCGACGGCGCCATGTTTGAAGTAAACGACCGCTTCTTTTACGAGAGTCGTCGGGAATCCGATTTCCTTATCGTCAAGACATGGGAAGAGAACCGCGTGAAGCGTGTGGACCGAGCAATTATGGCCACGGTGATTACGCTAACCATGGTTATGCTGGCCGCTTCTGGGGCTATTAGTATGCTGAACGCTGCCTTACTGGCGACGTTCGCGATGTTGCTCACAGGCTGCCTTACCATCGAGCAGGCTTGGGGCAGCGTTCAATGGAAAACGCTCGTGGTATTGGGAGCTGCACTCGGCCTGGAGTCGGCGATCGCGGGAAGCGGCTTGTCGACAAGGATTGCTGAAATCTGCGCGGCCGTTGGCGGCAGAAGCCCCCGAATAGCTCTCGCTGTTATGTTCCTAGCGACGATGGTAATCACCAACGTCATAGGCTATGCCCCGGCCATAGGGTTAATGTTCCCTGTCGGCATGTCGATGTCGGAAATGCTCGGCGTGAATTTCAAGCCCTTTGCCATCATGCTAATGATCGCAGCTTCGTGCACTTTCATCAATCCGGCAGGATTTCAGACCAATCTGATGGTCCAGAAGGACGGGGGATATACCCTTAAGGACTTCGCTAAGATAGGGGTTCCTCTTACCTTGATCGTGGGAGCAGTTGTGCTGCTGCTCGCCCCAATCGTGTATGCCCTCTAAATGGTAAGTTTGAGCGACAAATGAAAGAGTTTCTTCCACCACGAGAAAATGCTACACGACTAACGCACCACAAAGGCTGTCAAATCATTATTGGAAGTCATGTTGTGCCGACTACCCCAGCAACGTCAGGCTACCAGTGGTAATGTCGTAGTACGCGGCCGCAACCTTCAGCTTGCCTTCTTTCACCAACCCCTTGATCACCGTGGACGATTCGGCCAGCAGGGCCGCCTGAATCTTGGCGTTCGCCTTAGTGGCCGCTTCCAGATTGTTCCCGGCCTGATCGACCGCAGGCTGAATATGGGGATAGAGGGCGCTGATTTGCCCAGGAACTTCTGCGCCCTGGATCGTCGCCTTCACTGCGCCGCAGCCTGCGTGCCCCATGACCAGGATCACCTTCGTTCCCAAAACCGCCGCCCCATACTCCAGACTCGCGATAATCTCTGAGGTAGCGACATTGCCCGCTACACGGGTTACAAAGATGTGGCCGATGGTCTGATCAAAAACCAACTCCACGGGCACGCGCGAATCGGCGCAGGAAAGCACCGCAGCGAAGGGCTCCTGCTTTTCTGCGTTGTTTTGCTTCAAGATAGCGAGATCCTGGGCGTCGGAGGTGATGCGCCTGCTCACAAAGCGCTCGTTACCCGCCATCAGTTCCGCCAGCGCAGCATCCGGCGTGAGCGTGCTCTGGGCGAGAGCTGCTTCGGGAAAACCAAACTGCGACGCTGCCGTTCCTATCCAGCCCACGAAGGCGCCTCCGGCTGCAAGTTGCAAGAAACGCCGCCTCGCGGGCTCGCGACGAACATCGCTCGGCCCGTGGACTTTATGATCGTCTGGATCGAAAACGAAGCCTTGGTGCGAAGGTTCAGGCGCTCGGTTCGTGGACATTGGTCCTCCTTGTCGGTCAGAATATTTGAGACGACTCAGCGGTCGCGGAGAAAAATTACTCCACAGGCCTCCAAGTATCGTCAGGGTTGAATGCGGCGATGGCCTTGGCTAGATCCGTGGTGTTTTCCCCGAGATTACTTTCAAATACAACGCCATCTTGGCTGATCAAAAACGACATCACTCCGGAATTACCATACTCGGCGGGATAGGCCAATATGGCGAAACCACCTGTCATGGCTCCCTTGACGACGTATTCCTTCGCTCCACCATGGGCCCGTTCCCCTTGTTTTGTCAGTATCCGATAAAAGTAGCCGTGGAGGGGTTGGGGCGCCTGCGTATTGCCGGTGTAGCCCTCGGCGCTTGCGTAAGCAGCAAGTGGTCCGAGAGGGCTCTCCGGTTGATTCTCATCCGCGGGCTTCCAGTACAAACCGTTCTGCTTACCGTCGTCGCTGATGAACTTCTGGGCATATTGCCGCACATGACTGTCACCGTGAGTCTGGCTGAAGTATTCGGCTTGAGCATCCGCCATGGCGTTTAGAACCTCCACCGTCGACAGTTCGTTCCCACCGATCCGGCGAGCCAGTATCTCTTGCTTTGCCGAGCCAGTGTCGAAATACCACTGCCCGGAGGAGTTTTTCAGCAAGGCGAACGGGAAGGGATAGTTCTCGGCGCCAACGTCAAGGACCATTCCGCCGTTTACCAACTTGCCCCAGCGGTGCATCTCATCATAGCGGCTCGTGAACAAATCGAGCGCGGCTTTGTCCTGAACCGGATCGCCGGAAGAATAAGTTCTTTCGCCTCGGGGCCGAAAATCGCCAGCACCACATTGCTGTCTCCTGCTTTTGCGGCGGTGTAAATCGCTTGCCCCGCGGCTTCCGGGGAAGCGAACGTCTGCAGTCCGCTGGGGGCTTGAGCTTGCTGGGACTTGTTGCAGCCCACCTCGAGGGCAGTGATCGTAATCAAAGTCACGAAAAGCAAATTGCGCGAATTTATCTTCATTCGGGCAGACATGATTCGGACAAACCTGAGATGCGCCATACCACTCCTTCCATTGCACCAACTTAAACGTCCCAAAGCGAAAGCTCTCTACTCTGGTCTCATAGGAATTCCCACCATTAGCGACCTCCCCTGCCACTTTTAGCTGCCACACTTTGGTTCCCGCGAGCGCTCTGCGCGCGCCCCCCGCCGGATCCGGAAAATGCATTTGGACGAGCGGATTGCCCGGCGCCAATGTTGGAGGTCTGTGGACGCTGATAACCGCGTGCTTCATTCGTGCTGGGTCGATTACTCGGGGTCTGGTTCGGACGGTTCCCTGGAGTGGCCGGCAGAGTGCTCGGTGTTCCCCCACTTGGTCTGGTACCGGGAGTGCGACCTGGGGTATTCGGGCGATTGCCCGAATTTGAAGGAAGAGTTGTAGCGGGAGGACGATAGCCCGGGCGATTGCCCGGACTTGGAAGGGTTGTAGCCGGAGGACGACAGCCGGGACGGCCATAGCCAGGATACCCAGGGCGGTAGCCAGGATTGCCGGGCCGATAGGCGGGGTATCCGGGGCGATAGCCACCACCGTAATAGCCACCACGCCAGTAGCTGTTCCCAACGTAAATGTTGCGATTATAGATTACGGTGTTGCCACGCCAGTTGGTCCCCCAATAACTCCAGCCCCACCCGCAACAACCGCCAGACATCATTGCTCCGACCGCGATCCCGACGCCGAAAGAAATGATTGCGGCAGCCGCCACGTCCCCCGAACTATACCCAGGCGTTACGACTGGGGCGCCGTAAATTACAGTTGGGTTATAAGTGGGAACGTACACAATCTGTGGATTCGCCGGCTGAATGACGATTGTCTGTGGGCTCTCCTGGATGACCTTGATTTCTGGGCTCGATTTCAGATTCCCGGCCGCCTGCGCCTTAGCGCGCATTCTCTGGACAGCAGCCATAACATCCGACTGCTGTGTCGCTGAAGCTTCTCCAAGTGTGGAGGTCCACGCGAGGTTCTTCGCCAGATTGTCGAGCACGGAAGGAAACTGGGTCAGCGCTTTCACCGCGGGGTCCCATGCTTGTTGATCGACCGCCTTGGCCAGCGCCTCGCCCTTGAGCTGGGAGTTGTCCTTCAGCCAGAGCGTGGCGTCGACTATTTCGTAGGGAAAAGTTGCAGCACCAAGAATCTGCGCGACCAAAGCGTCGGGATAAAGGGCGACGGGAGCAACGACCCCGTCGAGTTCCTCTGCGCTAAGAGTTCCATACTCCTCTTGTTTTCCGGACGGGGAGGCGCTCTGGGTTTCCGACGGCGACGCATTCTGCGCGCTTGCCCCAACGGGAAATGTCGTCAGGACGAGAAGAAAACTCATCAGTACGGCAACCACTTTCCGCATTCGCAGCATAGTGTCCTGACTTGTGGGGCCTGGCTTTTGTAAAACGGTCAGCAAACCCACTGGGGTAAATTTCTCTATTCCTGCAAAACTCTTACTTACCAGGCGCAACCCAGACGTTGTCGGCAGCGGCTATCTCGGAATTCGGCACTTCCGTAGTTAAGTTGACACGCTGCAAGCCATCTTTCTTTCCCGGCGTGGCTTGGAAAACTACGTAGTACTGGTTGTCGAACATTTTCTGCAAGCGATCCAGGTAGGGTTTGAAGCTGACCAGAGTTGACGTGCCGAGAGAAAAGCAGTCGCCGCCGGTTTCATCGGCGATTTTGGTAAGGCCAGAAAGGCCAATTTGAAGATCCCAGGAACTTCGGGCAGCTCGTCCGACGCCGACGGCGTACAGCGAGTAGACAATCACGTTGTAGCGCTGGCTGATCTCGCTGGCGGAGTTCACGTCGGGGCTCATTGTGGGCATACTGTGATACACGGGGCCATAGTCCGGGCCCAGGCGCGAAGACCCGGGCTGCGTGCGTCCAGAGCGGGGCGTGATAGGCTGAGCTGTTGAGCGTCCGGGTTGCTCTCCGCGAAGCCGGTCGATGCCGTCTGACACCATCAGGACTTCACGCCGGACATTTTGCTGGGGCCATCCTTTGACCAAACTGATGAGAGACAGATACGGGCTGTCCATCGTCGACAAGCTTCCGCGAGGCAGGCGGAGGGCTTTGGCGGCGAGGTTGTGATCGGCGGTGAAGTTCTGGGCAAGCTGGACAGCCGCATTCGACATATAGCCGACAGCAATCACGGTTGTCGCAGGCTGTGCATTGATGAAATCGCGAATGTCGTTGAGATTGTTTCCAACCCCTGTGTCGAGCGTATCGTCGATCAAGACAAACAGCTGGAGCGCGGCATTGTCGCCCTTGGCCGGGATCAACTGGTTCACTTTCAGAAAACTCTTTCCCTGTTTTACTTTTACGTCGCCCTGCTGCAGAGTGGGAACTTCGTCACCACGCTGGGCCTCGTTGGTGACAACCAGGTGGACTTGGACCACTCCCTGAGCATTCTTGTCTTGTGAGTGCATGGTTGGCGCGGTGAACATGACGAGGCACAAACTGCTCAACAATCCGAGAACAATCTTGTAGTTTTTCATTGACCCTCGCTTTTGAATCAAGAATGTTGAACCGAAATCCAAACTTCAGATCCACTGGAGAGCTGACTGACAGAAAAAGTTCCTGCCGCGGGAATGACGTGAATCAGAAAGAGGTATGAGACCTTGCCCGGCTCGCGTCTGTTCTACATTAGATCCAGCAGGAATTGGAGGAGGTTACGACCACCATGGTGCCCTGTCGACGAAGATGCCCTCCTTGTGCGGCCAACTGATGTCACCAGAACTGAATGCGGCTCGTATAATATACCTTCATTGCGCGCCGTGAGAAGCCCCTCGTCAGGAACCTACGCATACTGGGTTATTCCAGTTCTGGAGGTGCACCGTGGTTTATCATTTTACCGGCTGGCGGGCGCGACTTAAAGGCTTGCGCAGGTCTGGGCTGTCGGGTGTCGCGGCAATGCGACACCGCGCTGTGAATGTAATTCGAGCACGCTCGACGATCGATTGGTCGATTCTGTCCCAGTGCATCATTCGTTCGCGAGATCGTCCGCCTCTATGCGTTCCGATCTCAATTGTCATAATGACCATCTCATTTGCTGGTCTTAGCTTTGCCCAAGATGCGCAACCTTCGAATGACAAAGAAACTACCCAAGCATCTCCGTCGCGTGATCAGACCGCGAGCGCCGAATCCCAAGCCCAGATCAACGTAAACTGGCTTTACGGATCGTATGTTCCGAAGAATGTACCCTTGGAATCTCTGGATGCCCGAATGCGCTGGAGGCTGTACCTTCGTCAGACCTATACAACACCTGGGATCTACATCAAGACCCTGCTGTTCGCGACGCATGATCAGGTCACTGATAGCGATCCCGAATGGGGAGATGACTTCCAAGGCTTTGTGAAAAGACTAGGTAATCGCCAAGTGCAGTTCATCATCCAGAACTCGATCTCGTCGCTGGGCAACGGCATCGCTGGATGGGAACCACGCTACGACCGTTGTCGATGCGATGGTTTCTGGCTGCGCACGCGCCACGCTATCGTGCGGAACTTCGTGACCTACGACAGAACGGAGACATCGTTGCGTCCCCAACTGATGCCTTATCTCGGAGCGTTTGGCGCTGCTTCGATCGCGAGCACTTGGGCCCCGGGCCATGCTGAGTGGGAAGTGGAAGGATATCAGGCGGTCATCACGCAGGTGTTTGTCGGTACGGGCATCAATTGGATTGGTGAGTTTGCTCCAGAGATCGGAAAGGTTTTTAAGCGGAAAAAATGACACGTCCTGTTTTTCCGGATACGCGGGCGCCAGCTGTGGCAAAAACTTGAATTCGTTTCCGACGGTCTAGCTGCGCGAACAGAACCCAGCGACCGGAATTGCAGAGCTTTCTACAGGCACATAAAGAATCGTTCCAGACTCAGCCACTCTTCTCATTTCAACAAACTTATTTCAATCCCCAGCGGCATGGTGAAAAACCTTCATCGTGACGGGCACGCGTACTCGATCCTTTGCAGCTCTCTGGTTCCTGTGTCCACAAGAATGATCTTGGGATCCTTTTCTTCTACAGGGGGACCTTCGAAAATGTTCCTGTGGCGGATCTGCAGAAGACGTTTGGGGACCCGTTTGCTTCAGCAATCAGCGCTTTTACCCGTTAGTTCTTCGCAAGCGCCGATCGAATCTGGCTATGGCGTGCATTTGGTGTATGTCACAAAACATACGGATAACCATCTCCCAGCGCTGACTGAAGTGCCGGAACAGGTGCGCCTTGAGTATCTCGACGCCAAACGCAGGGAGGCTACGGATAGGTTTTACGAGGCGCTGTTAAGCCGAAAACACGAGGCAGGGCGAATCGCATCGGATGCCTTCAATCCGGTCGCGAATCACGGTTCCTCTCTCCTCTTCCATCGTTTCCTTCATGCGCGAGCGACTGACTTTGCTTTTTCGATGACCGCCTCGACCTTTCCGTCGCGGATTGCACGTTTCAACGCGGCGTGGTCCTTTTCGTTCTGATCGGCGTAGGCGATCGAGAAAGCGGCGATAGCTTTGTCGAACGCGTCGCTCTTGCCCAGGTAACCACTGATCATCGCGGCGTCCCCGGAGCGCGCATGGGAGAGAGCCAGCGAGTAGCCGCACCACTGGGCGAAGAGGGTCATCTCGGCCGTGCCGAACGTCTCGACGGCAAACTTGATCTTGACGTCCCGGAGCTGGCGGACATAGTAGTGACGTCGGCTACCCTCGGTCCAGCCAAGGAAGATGTCGCTGGCCGGCTGCATGAGCCGGTGGCCATTCACGACACGCTGTCCGTGGTTGGGGTAGACGCTCTTTCCCGCAAAACCCTCCAGGACCGAGGCGCGCGCCTCCTTGACTTGCAAAATGAGAGGATCTTCTCCGCCAGCCATTAACAGGAGTACCCAGCAAGCCGTGCCGACGCTCCCCACGCCGACGACCTTAACCGCGGCATCCTTTATCTCGTAGCGATCAAGCAACATGCGATGGTTGGGCGTCAGGGTCTCGCGGTACCGAGCGAAGGCTTCCCTAACTCCCGGATGGACCTCCCCGGGAGCGTGATTTTTCCAGTGGAAGATCGCCGGGAACTGATCTTTGATGCGCGGCGAACCGCCCGAATCGTCTATGAGCTTCGGGAAGAGGCCTTCGGAGGTGCTGCTCTCACGCGCCTTCGCCAGGCCCTTGATCGCGCGGCGGCGGATCCCCGCATCCTCGATGCCCGAGATCAGCATCTCAGCCTCGATGGCGAAGTACCACAGGTCCAGCACCTTCGTCGCGGAGAACTCGGCCATGTGCTCGCGGTAGGACTTGACACAGATGAGGACTACATCCTTGG